>WNGE01024289.1_pt1 | contig 11404 bp, 16 predicted proteins | sample 5400651 | NCBI WGS metagenome assembly WNGE01 (sample SAMN13153370, study PRJNA577476) | soil metagenome | isolation source: 60 cm soil or saprolite under grassland replicate 2 | place: USA:California | collected 2016-06-15 | reverse complement strand
ACTACCCGCGCCCTGAGCCGCCGCCGCCGATCTGGATCGGCGGCAACTCCGCTCGCGCGCTCGCCCGCGCGCGCCGGCACGGCGCGGTTTGGCACCCGAACGGGCTGCCCGAGGAACAGTTCGCACCGTTGAAGGATGGTTGGGCCGGGCGAATCGTGCCGCGCATCCCGATCGTCTTCGACCGCGAGCTCGACGACGGGTACACGGTCTCCGGCAGCGAGCAGGCGATCGCGGCGCGGCTCGACCAAGCGCTCGGCGCCGGCGCCGACGGCTTCCTGCTCTGCTTCGACGGCGAGGACGGCGGCGTTGCCCAGATGCGCCGCTTCGCGGCCGAGGTCAGACCGCGGCTAGGCCGAGCGGGGCCGGGACCGGAAGCGCAGTGACGGGAGGAGGTGAGGCATGAAAGGTGGTCGAGGCGACGAGGCACGTCGAGACCGGACAGAAGACCGGCAACGTCGTCCTGACGGTCAGCGGCGGCCTGCATCGACGTCCGGATAGCTAGCGTCCCCTGGGTGAGGATCAGCGCTGAGGCCGCGCGCCGTTTTCTCGTCGTCCGGCAGTTCCTCGCGCCGGCGCGATCTCTCGAAGGCGGCCCCGCCGCCGTGCTCGCGGTCTTCCGCAAGTTAGGGTCGATCCAGTTCGACCCGCTCGCGGTTGCCGGTCGGACCCACGATCTCGTGCTGCACGCGCGGGTCGCCGACTACGACCCCGGCTGGTGCGATGCGCTCTACGAACGCCGCGAGATCTTCGAGGCGTACAACAAGGGACTCTCCCTCATCCCGGTGAGCGAGTTCCCGTGGTTCCGCGGGAACCTGAGCCGGAGCTCACCGCAGGTCCTCGCCGAGAACGCCGAGGTGGCCGAGCGGGTGCTCGAGCGGGTCCGCGCGGAAGGCCCGCTATCGTCGCTCGACTTCGAGCGCGAGCGCGGGGCGACGACCGACTGGTTCGGGATGCCGACAAACGCCGTGCGCGCCGTGCTCGAGGCGTACGCCGTCACGGGCGTGCTCGGCCTCGCGCGGCGCGACGGCAACCGCCGGTACTACGACCTTCTCGAACGGCTGCTACCGGCCGACCTGCTCGCGCGCCACCTGCCGCTGCGAGAACAGCTCCGGCACAAGATGCTGTCGCGCTACCGCGCCCACGGTCTGCTCGGCGTCGCGGCCGGAGACACCTTTGGCGGTCTCGGCCCCGCGAAGCCGAGCCCGGAGCACCCCGGGCGGAATGCGCTGCGCGAGGAGCTGGTCGAGCTCGGCGAGCTCGTTCCCATCGAGGTCGAGGGCCTGCGCGGCAAACGCTTCGTCCTCCGCGAGGACGTCGCGCTGCTGGAAGCGCCGCCGGAGCCGCTGCCGTCCGTCGCGTTCCTGCCCCCGTTCGATCCGTTGGTCTGGGACCGCGCCCTCCTTGGGAGCCTGTTCGACTTCCACTACGTGTGGGAGCTCTTCCTGCCGCCCGCAAAACGCCGTTGGGGCTGGTACGTGCTGCCGATCGTCTTCCGCGAGCGGCTCGTCGGCCGGATCGAGCCGCGGCTCGACCGGGCCGACGCCAGCGTGCAGGTGCTCGACGTCTGGTGGGAGGAGGGCTTCGCGCCGCGCCGCGCCGAGGGGTTCGTCGACGCGATGCGCGACGCGCTCCGCGCCTACCTGCGCTTCGCAGCCGCAACCCGCCTCGAGTGGGCACCCCACCTCGGAACGGAGAAACGGCTCTTCCTCACTCGCCCGTGAATCGACCGTCTGAGCTAGTCAGACCGCGGCCGTGCCACTGTCGCGTCGGAGCGGTTCAACCCCGCGCCCGGCGCCTTGATTGCGATCACGCTGAAGACTTCTTGCGGCCCGTGGAAGCCCTTCATCTCGAGCTCGCCGGCCGGCTCCGCGTCAATGACGTCTTCGACCTCGGCAAACACACGCTGGCTGATCAGGATCTGACCAGCCGCCGCGGCGTTCCCGAGGCGTGACGCCATGTTGACGACGGATCCGACCGCTCCGTAATCGAAGCGCCCTTCGAACCCGATGCGGCCGAGCGTGGCATAACCGCGAGCAACGCCGACGCCGAGGCCGAGGTCATGCCCGTGTCGCCGCCACGCTTCTGTGAGCTCCGCTGCACGATCGCGCATCGCGATTGCCATGCGCACGGCCCGATTCGTGGGGTCGGCGACACGGATCGGGTCGTTGAAGAACAGCATCATGCCGTCGCCCTCGAAGTGCTCGAGCGTGGCGTCGTACTCGAAGATGATCTCGCCCATCGCGCCGTGGTACTCGCGCAGGACGCGCATCACGTCCTCCGGCTCGTTCACCTCCGCAAAATGGGTGAAACCACGCAGGTCGCAGAAGACGGCGCTGATCTCGCTGCGGTGGCTCTCGAGGACGCTGTCGGCGCCCGCTACGAGAATCGCGTCGGCGACCTGCGGTGTCAAGAAGCGCCGCAGCCTGCTCATCCGCTCGATTTCCTCTACTTGCTGGTCAACCCGCGCATTCAGCGTGCGATTCCACTCGGCGAGGTCGTCGGCCTGTGCGCGGATCGTCGGTGTCGCTTCCTCCGCCTCCCGGCGTGCGCGCACGAGCTCGCCGATGTCGTGGTAGATGGCATAGAGGCCGCGCACCTCGTCGCCCGCGACGACCGGAGCGACGAGCACCTCGACGTCGACGAGCATGCCGTCCCGGCGGGTCCGGCGGGTAATCACGTGCATGCGGCCCTCCTCGCGGACCTGCCTGTTCAGCTCGGCGGCTTCGGCGCGGACCTCGTCCGAATTGGCGACGAGCTCGTCGATGTTGCGACCGATCGCGTTTTGCCGGGTGTATCCGAAGAGCTTCTCGGCCGCCGGGTTCCAGGCGGTGATCCTGTCCTCGAGATCGATGGCGGCGATCACAGTCGGACTGTTCTCCAGGAGAGACTGTAGGTGCTGCTTCTGCCGGTGGAGCTCGCTGACGTCGTGGTAGATCGCGTACGACCCAACCGTCTTGCCGTCGCTGCGTAATGGGACGACGAACATCTCGACGTCGACGAGGGCGCCGTCCTTTCGCATACGCCGGGTGATGCGATGCGCCCCTCCTTCGTCCATTGCCTGTTGCATGATCGAGGCGCCTTCCTCGCGAAGCATCTCGGTCCGAAGAACGAGATCTTGCATCGTCCGACCGAGCGCCTCCGCCTCCGAATAGCCGAACAGAGCCTCAGCGGCGGGGTTCCATGACGTCACGCGCTCGGCCAGGTCGAGAGTGACGACGGCGACCGGGCTGATCGCGAGCAGCGACTCGACGTACTCCTTCTCGCGGCGCAAATCTTCCCGGCTCCGGTGGAGCGCCTCCTCCAGCTCCTTCCGCTCGGTGATGTCGAGCAAGAAGCCGTGATGGAACACCGGCTGACCAGTCTCGTTGCGCACCACGCGGGCCTCGTCCAAAAACCAATGGATGCTCCCGTCGCGTGCAACCATTCGATATTCCATCGAGAAGAGATCGCCCGTTTCGCGTGTTCGCCGGTGCTCGGCCAGCACGCGGTCACGGTCGTCCGGATGGACGACCTTCAGGAAGTGCTCGCGGTCCGAGGCCCACTCTTCGGCCGAGTAGCCCAGCACGGTTTCGAGCTGCGGACTCATGAAGACGTTGGAGCTGCTAGGAGGGTTTGGCGAAATACAGCGTTGTGCCGAACGGAATTCCGCCAAACCCTCCTAGGCCACGTCCGATGGAAGCCTGTCGGCCATCGCCTCCAACACCTTGACCGCGATCGCAGGCGTCTTCCGGAGCAGGGCGCGAAACTCGACATCCCGGATCGCCAGTGCCCGCGAAGCCTCGCGTGTCTTCACAGTCGCAATCCGCGGCAGGCTCGAGAGGAGGGCGATCTCACCAAAGAACTCACCCGCGCCCCTCGTCACGAGCATCTTGCCCTTGCGTGTCACCTCCGCCTCACCCTCGAGCAGAACGAAAAACTCCCGACCTCGCTCACCCTCGCGGATCAGCAGCTTGCCGGCGGGCAGGTCGATCTCGTCTGCAAGCGAGGCAACCTGACCGAGCTCCCTCTTCGACAAGCCTGCGAACAGCGGCACACGCGCGATGAGCTCGACCTTGCTGCGGCTGCGCAACCGTGCCGGCACGCGACGAGTCTACCGCGGCAGTCCCACCGCGCCGAGGGTCGCGTTCAGCCACTCGATGGAGATGGCGATCCAGGCCACCTCGAGCAGGTCAGGAACTGGTGTCGCGCTTCTGGACGAGGACGAGCGGATTGCCGAGCGGGTCGAAGACACGCGCGACGTGGAGACGTCCGTTCTGGAAGTCGTACGGCTCGCGAAGCACGGTCGCTCCCGCTGCTAGCGCCTGGGCATAGGCGGTGTCGGAATCGTCGCACCAGAGGACGATCTCGACGGAGGCACCGTCTTGCGACGCCTCGAGGCCGTGTTCGGCGCGGGCGGCGTCGACAGAGGAGACGCCGATCGTCAGGCCGCCGTTTCGGACCTCGACGTGCTGTGGCGTGCCTGCCGCCGGATACCGGTAGCTCTCCTCGAAGCCGAGTGCGGTGTAGAAGGCGATCGCCGCCTCGACGTCCTCGGCGTACAGATTCACCTGGAAGCCGGTGAGCGTCCACGCCGCGCGCGTGGCGGGTTCCTCGGTCGCAAATGTCTTCTGGCTCATCGGTTCACTCCTTTCGATTCGGCCGTCCTGCTCTGACGAAGCGGGAGGGTGCGTGGGGACGAGTGCATGTAGGCGGACGGCTCACCGGTGCTGCACGAGCTGGATCGGATTGCCGTCGGGGTCGGCGGTCCAGGCGGCGCGGAGGCGACCGGCGAGGAAGTCGTGTGGGGGGCTGAGCGAGGGGGCGCCGTCGGCGGTGAGCCGCGCGTGGTCGCGATCGACGTCATCGGTCCAGAGCACGATCTCGACCGGCCGCCCGCCGAGATGAGGCTCGAGCCCGTGGTCTGCGATCGCTGCCTCGACCGAGGCGACGCCGAGCTTGAAGTGGTCGAGGCCGAGCTCGATGTGGATCGGCCCCTGCTCTGGGGTCCGGAACGTCTCCTAAAAGCCAAACCGTTCGTAGAACTCGGCGAGCTGCCGGACGTCGCGGGTGTAGAGGTTGATCATCGGGTCCTTGAATGTGCTCATGCGGCGCTCCGGCGTCCGCTGGTCTGCGCCGCGGCCAGCACACTCTCGAAGGCAGCCAGCACGGCTTCGGCAGCGCCCGGGCGGTCGAGCACCATGCGCATCGCCTCGGCCTGGTTGGCGTAGCGTTCGAGGTGGCGGTGCTCGTACATGAGTCGCGTTCGGTTGCGGCCCTCGGCGACGAAGGTGACCTCGATCTCGGAGGTGCGAGCGGGATCGGGCTCGTAGGTCCAGTCGGCGCTCATCTGCCAGGTGAGGAGAATGCGGTGGGGCGGCTCGAATGCGAGGACACGGCCCCAGTCGGTCTCGCTGCCGTCGCGGGCACGTTCGTACCAGCGGCCGCCGACGAAGGGCTCGAGCACGGCGGTCTCGCCGGCCGGCTCGGCCATGTGATGGGTCGCGATCGGCCACCAGCGCTCCTGGTCGATGAACAGCTCGAAGGCGCGCGCCGGCGGCGCTTCGACGACGATCGACTTGCTGACCTTCAGCTCCTGCTCCATCTGCTGTTCTCCTTCTGCTTCGACGTGCTGCTTGAACGTCTCGAGCGCCTGCGCCCAGTACCAGTCGAGGTAGTCGCGCAACGCGGCCAACGCGTCCGGCTCGAGCTGGTAGAGGCGCCGCGTCCCCTCGGCGCGAGCGCTCACCAACCCGGCATCGCGGAGGACGCGCAGGTGCATCGACACGGCCGGCCGCCCGACCGGCAGCGACGCGGCCAGCCCTCCTACCGATGCGGCGCCACACGCCAACTGGCCGACGATCTGGCGTCGCGTGCGGTCGCCAAGGGCACCAAACGCTTCGTCAATATTCACTGACCGTCAGTCTATACTGACGAATCTCGGACGAACATTCCGGACGACAATTCGTCCTCAGTCGCGGCGACGCGTAGCAGGGTCGACACTCCGGCCTTCAGGCCCGGGCAGCCATGACCGCGGCGAGCCGTTCGAGGCTGGCGGCCGGCCACAGCGCTTTCGAGTCGTAGTACACCTCGAATGCGGGCACCGAGTCCGGCAAGGTGATCCAGGGCAGCCGTACTCGCTGAAGACAGCGACCTGGCAGGTGGGGCAGCGGAAGATCGTCCGCCTGCTGCCGTCGTCGCGAGGCACCTCGACCGGCTGCGGGTCGCCTGAGAGCACCTCCACACGGTCGGCCTCGATCAACAGGTTGATGACGAACGCGCTCCCGGTCTGCCGCTGGCAGTTCAGGCAGTGGCAGCAATGCGTGAAGAGCGGCTCGGACATGAGCCGGCAGCGAACCGCCCCGCAGGCGCAGCCACCCTCACGTTGGACGCTCATGACCTCCCCTCAGAGCCGAGCGATTCTTACGTGGTCATACGGATCGCGACGTCGTACTTCCGCACCGAGGTGCGCTGCCCCGGGGTGTCGTCCGCGGGCATCGCGCTCAGGATCTCGTCGCCGCGCCGGTAGTCCTCTTCCGTCTCGAAGAACACCAGTGCCAGCGACTCTTCCGCCTCGGGGTCGTGGAGCACGAGGAGCTCCGTCGCACTCATCCCCTCGGGCGGCTCACCGCCTTCGATCTCGCGCTTCATCTGCTCGACGCGGTCCTTGCTGACGCCCGCAAAGGACACGACACGCGCGAATGCCATGTTGCACCTCCCGTTTGACTGAGGAAACCCTACGCACCGCTCCCGCGCCCGGCTAGCCTCCTCGACAAGCGAGCCGACTGGTGTCTGACACCGTCGGTGTCAGACACCTCATCAACCACGAGCAGCGCGTCTGCTCAGCCGTTGTCGTACTCGTCGCGACGGCGGAACCAGGGCCCGGTCTCGTTGCGGCCCTTCGGTGCGCGATCGAGCCACTGGTACATGCCCCAGAGCGCGTCCAGGCCGCGGGCGTAGGCCGAGTAGGTGTGGTAGACGACACCGTCTTCGAGCGCGAAGGCGCTCATCCCCGGCGCCTGTCGCATGTACGTCGCCACGTCGGTCCCGGTCATGGCAGCGATCTCGCCGACAAAACCGCCATCTCCGGCCTCGAGGGCGGGTGTCACGTCCACAGACTGGAAGTTGTATTCGACGATCCCCTTGCGTTGTTGCTCCTCGGTCACCGAGACGTTGAAGTCGAAGTTGAAGTCGCCGCCGAGGGAGGACGCCCAGGGAAAGCTCCACCCCATCCGACGCTTGTAGGCCTGTATGGCGGCGATGGGAGCAAGCGACACGGCCATCAGCGAGACGTCGTGATGTTCGAGGTGGACGACGGAGCCGTTGAACCCGTCCGCGATCGTCGAGCAGACCGGACAGCCGCCCCGGTACTCGGGCCCGAACATGAAGTGGTAGATCAGCAGCTGCGAGCGCCCTGCGAACAGGTCGGCTAACGACGCGCTGCCGTCATCCGTCTCGAAGCGGAAGTCCTGGTCGACCCGAACCCACGGAAGCTGCTGCCGCTGGCGAGCGAGCTCGTCGCTTCGACGGGTCAGCTCTTTCTCGGCGGCGAGCAGCTCGAGCCTGGCCGCCAGCCATTCCTCACGCGTTCCTGTCCTGTGTTGTGTCATCGGCTTCTCTCCTTCTCGTCGTTACGTCGTTGGCCCGAACGAGCCGACGCCCAGGTCCATCCCGCCCAACTCGCGGACCGAAACGACCCACGACGCGGCAGCGAGCCCCAGCGTCGCCGACAACGCCGACACGATCGAGGCTTTGCTGGTTTCGGCCACGCGAACTCTCGTTTGCTCAGGTCGCACCACCGCGGGCCTGGACACAGTGCTGCATCTTTGCAACACTGATGTTGCATGGACACTCCAGCGACGGTGCAGCCGGCGGTCGACGAGGAGCTCCGCCAGGCGACGATCGAGGTCCTCCGGGAGCGCGGCTGGAGCGGGCTGACGCTCGAACGAGTCGCCGAGGTATCGGGTCGCGCACGCTCGACGCTCTGGCGCCAGGGGCTCAGCCGCGACGTGCTAATCGGCGCCCTCATCGGCGAGCTGGCCGACGACTTCCGCGAGACGATGTACCCGGTCCTCACCTCGGGCGGCACGGGCCGCGAGCGCTTGCAGCGCGGCCTCGAGGAGCTGTGCGCCCTGCTCGAGCGGCACCTGCCGCTGATGCTCGCCACGGACGAGGCCTTTCACCAGCAGCCGGCCCCCGGGCAGCCGCCCTCCTACCTCCACCCCTTCATCCAGTTCCTGCGCGAGGGCGCGCAGGACGGCTCGCTGGCGACAGGCGGTGAACCGGTTCGCGCGGCGGACATCGCGTTCAACACCGTCGCCTGGACGTACGTGCACCTCCGCGGCCGCCACCGCTGGCCGGCGGACGAGACCAGAGACCGCGTCGTCGACCTCGTCTTGAACGGGATCGACGGCGCCGTGCGAAAGGAGCAGCCATGAGCCTTCCCTACGCCGAACCGCTCGTCGTGCGCGAGCCGGGACCGCGTCAGATCCCCGAGCCGCCGCGGCGTGGAGAGCCCGGCGGCCCGCCCTGCGGCATCTGCACCGGCAAGACGCCCGCCGCCGTGTGGTCGGACGACAACTGGACGCTGCACCCGCCCGTCGGCGGCAGCCTCCCCGGCGCCGTCTGGCTGGCGAGCCGCGCGCACGTGGACTCGTTCAGCGACCTGCCTGAGGAGCTGGCGGCCGACTTCGGCCGCGTGGCGGGACGAGTCGAGCGGGCGATCCTCTCACTCGGCGACGTCGCGCGCGTGCATCTCTACCGCGGTCGGGATGATGCTGCCCGTCTGGGAAGACGTGCTGCCGAACGTCCCGGACGAGGAGCTCGCCGACGCGGCGAAGCGCGTCGCAGCCGCCATGTAGAGGCAGGACCGATGAGTCCCAGTGCCCGACCCGGGTCTTACGTCCAGACGTAAGAAAGGGGCACACGATGGGCAAGCTGGTGGTCACGGAGTTCGTTTCGCTCGACGGGGTCTTCGAAGATCCAGGTGGAGCCGAGGGCTACGAGCACGGCGGCTGGACCTTCGAGTACGACCGCGGGGAAGAAGGCAACAAGTTCAAGCTCGACGAGGTGCTGGAGGCCCAGGTCCAGCTGCTCGGACGCGTGACCTACGAGGCCTTCGCGGCGGCATGGCCATCCCGCGAGGGCCCGTTCGCGGACAAGCTCAACAGCGACCCGAAGTACGTGGTCTCGACGACACTGAAGGGCCCGGCGTGGGAGAACACGCAGGTGATCTCCGACGACGTCGTCGACGGGATCAGGAGGCTCAAGGACGAGACCGACGGCGTCATCCTCGTCACCGGCAGCGGCACGTTGTTCCGGACGTTGCTCGAGGCGAACCTGGTCGACGAGCTCCGACTGATGGTCTTCCCGACGATTCTCGGGCGCGGCAAACGCTTGTTCCCCGACGGGATCGACCGCCTCAAGCTGAGGCTCACGGAGACCAGGACGGTCGGCCCGGACGGCGTCCAGGTTCAGATCTACCAGCGCGCCGGCTAGCGGTTCGGCGCGCAGGCTCGTCACAGTGAGATAGTCCCGTCCGGATCCGGTCGCGGCCGGCTTGCTCCGGATCGTTCAGCCTTCTTGAGCGGCGCCGAAAGGACGGACGATGTTCAACGGAGCAAACACCGGATTCATGCTTCTGGCTGCGAGCCTGGTGATGTTGATGACACCGGGGCTCGCGTTCTTCTACGGCGGGCTCGTCGGCCGTTCGAACACGCTGACGATCATGATCCAGAGCTTCGCCTCGATGGGGATCACCACCATCCTCTGGTGGGCGGTCGGCTACTCGCTCTGTTTCAACGGCGGCGCCGACGGGATCTACGGCAACTTCCATCTTGCGTTCCTGCGCCACGTCGGCGTGCACACGCTGTACAAGCCTTCGGGGATCCCGCTCGTCGTCTTGATCGCTTACCAGATGATGTTCGCGATCATCACGCCCGCCCTGATCACCGGTGCGTTCACGAACAGGGTGACGTTCAAGGCGTACCTGCTGTTCCTGGTCGTCTGGCAGCTCGCCGTCTACTACCCGTTCGTGCACATGTTCTGGGGCGGCGGACTGCTCGCGGTTTGGGGCGCCCGCGACTTCGCCGGCGGCATCGTCGTCCACGCCAGCGCCGGTTGGGCCGCGCTCGCATCCGTGCTGTACGTCGGCCGGCGCAAGTTCGTCGACTCCGCGCACAACATCCCGTTCATCGCGCTCGGCACGGGTCTGCTCTGGTTCGGCTGGTACGGGTTCAACGCCGGCAGCGAGCTGAAGGTCGACGACATCACCGCGACCGCGTTCCTCAACACCGACATCGCCGCGTCATTCGCAGCGACCACGTGGCTGTTCGTCGAGTGGTGGTACGCGAAGAAGCCTCACTTCGTCGGCCTGCTCCGCCTGCCGCCGGCTACGTGCCGATCTACGCCTCCGTGGTGATCGGGATCGCCGCCGGGGTCGTCTGCTACTACGCGATCCAGCTCAAGAACCGGCTCAACTGGGACGACGCGCTCGACGTCTGGGGCGTGCACGGAGTGGGCGGTCTGCTCGGGATCGTGCTCCTCGGCGTCTTTGCCGGCACAGCGATCAATCCCAGCGGCGCACAAGGACTGGTGCACGGTTCGTTCACGTTCTTCGGAAAGCAACTGGCCGCCGGGGTCGGCTGCTCCGCGTATGCGTTCGCCTTCACGTACGTGATGCTGAAGGTGATCGACCTGATCACTCCGGTGCGCGTCGGCGCAGAGGCCGAGGAAGGGCTCGATGCGGCGATGCACGGCGAGTCGGCATACGAGCTGGGCGTCTGAGTTAGCCGGCCGGAATCACCAGACCGCCGAGCCAGGCGCGTACGGCCTCGCCCACCGCGCCGAGATCGCTGCGCAGGCTGTGATCGCTCTGCACCTGCACGACGGTGCGACGCTCGCCGGCGGGCGGTATCCCGAACGGGTCGCGCGCTCCTTGCACGACCAGCGTCGGCACCGCCACCACTCCGTGCACGCCCCAGACGTCGAGCGCGTCGTCCCAGTTGAGCCGGTTCTTGAGCTGGATCGCGTAGTAGCAGACGACCCCGGCGGCGATCCCGATCACCACGGAGGCGTAGATCGGCACGTAGCCGGCGGCAGGCGACCCGCGCGCCCGAGGACCGGCCGCCGGTGACGAGCGCCTGGCCGGTCAGCGCGCCGGCGAGCAGGTGGTCGATCACGGCCACCCACGCCGCGTCGAGCTGATGCGCGGGTGCGGGCGTGCGCCGTCCCGCAACACGGTAGGGCTGCTCGACGAGCACGACGCTCAGCTCGGCGGACCGCGCGACGCGCGCCGCCACGGCGAGGTCTCGTGCGTTCACCCCGCCGCCGGCGCCGTGACCGAGGACGAGCGCCGCTCTCGGCTCGTGGGCAAGATCCAGGTGCGCGCTTGCCGGGCCGGACGGGGTCTCGATCTCGAGGGTCTGCA
>WNGE01008627.1_pt1 | contig 11405 bp, 9 predicted proteins | sample 5400651 | NCBI WGS metagenome assembly WNGE01 (sample SAMN13153370, study PRJNA577476) | soil metagenome | isolation source: 60 cm soil or saprolite under grassland replicate 2 | place: USA:California | collected 2016-06-15 | reverse complement strand
ACCGAGATAGGGGGGAGTGGGGGTGCGGTGAGCACGGTCAAGTCCTGGACGGCCGACGGGCTGTTCATCGGCCAATCGCCGGAGTTCTTTGCCATTCTAGGCGGGCTGGCAGAGCAAGCAGATAAGGCCCGACGCGGGTAATACCGCGACGAGAGATTCAGCCGTTGGCGCACGGACGAACGATGCTGCTGGAGCAGACCATGGCCTCTGCTCTGCATGATCCTACGCCAGACGCGTGAGAGGGTCAGCAGGGCAGGGCCGCGGCATCTCCCTGCCCTTGCCTGGTTCAGCCATCTCTCACTCTCCTACCGCGTTGTAGGCTATAGGCCGATGCCAGAGGTGCTGAAGAACCAGAAGGCAGCGGTGAGCCACAGCCCCAAAAGGATGGAGAACAACTTCTCCGTTGAAGGAGAGAGCGAAGCGATCCAGGCTCCTTGGGGCCGGGCCGTCCAGGAATTCACCAGTAACATGGTAGTGCGAACCGTGACAGGGACACTTGAAACTCACGCAGTCGTCGCGAAACGGTACAGTACAACCCAGGTGAACACACCGCTGATACAACCCAATCCAGTACGAGCCATCACTATCTTTGACGATGGTTTCCGCAGCCAACTGATCGGCAAGCGTCGTTCCTTGCCGCGAGAACTCCGTCGCTTTATCCAGGTGAATGACGTAAGTTTTCGCCGCCTGCTGATAGAAAACGCCTGCTTGATTGATCTTAAAATCACCTGGCTTAGCAGCCGGAAAAGCTGCTTTTGTGCCCACTGTCAAGATAGAGCCAAACTGACCGCCCAGGTCAGGGTAGAGCATGTTGAGTCCACCCGCCACACTTGCAGTTGCAGACAGTCCCCAGACAGCTAGCAGAGATCGACGAAGGAAACGTCGGCGAGACATTCGCTGTTTTGCGATTTCGGCAGCTTCAGCCCCTCCACCGTGCAAAACCTCATATTGCTGTGGGGTGAGAGGTGGTGTATTGATACTCATGATGATCCATTTCCTAAGTGATATAGTAGCCAGAGAAGATTTCTTGCTACTTGCCTCAAAAGAAGATATACCTCATTGGCAGCAGAAGCACATCGACAGAATCGTGTAATTCCTTTTCGGCATTGCCTGGAGAACCGCCTGGACAGAATTACCTACCTGCTGCGAATGCCTTCACAGAGGTAGGTAATTTTGTTCAGGCGATGCGAGGACAATACGAGGGGAAAATTACACGATTCTGTCGATGGCTTCCTGCCTCCAGTACTGCTATATGTCTTGTGACGCTGAGTAGTGCAGAAGGATTTTCCGATGATGTCATGCGTCCCTTCTCGGGACGTCTCTTGCAACGAACGCAAAATCACCCGACGGTCACACTTGACCAGGAACAGAAGGAGGAACTATGTTATGAGGTTTTTGATAAATACGGGGGCAACCCTATTTCTGAGTAGTGAGTCAGTCAGAAGGGGAACTCAGCGATGAAGAAGAAGAAATTGATCGTGGCATCCTCCATCGGCATTGTCCTGGTGGTTGGTGCAGTGGTCACCGCGTTGTTGCTTTCATCCACACCAGGGACCAAAGCGAATGGCAACACCGCGAGCGACGCCAATGGCTCTGGTACCATCGTCATTGCCTGGAATAAAGAGCTGCTCAAGATCGTCAAAACGCCCGGCGCTCAGCCGGCCACTTTGCACCCAACACGCAGCTACGCCATCCTGCACGCGGCGATCTACGATGCCGTCGTCTCGATCACCAGGGACGCCCCTGCCTACCTCTTCTCGGTTTCCGCTCCAGGCAGTGCGCGGGCCGACGCCGCAGCAGCCGAGGCAGGTCATGACGCCCTGGTGGCGCTCTACCCCAAGTGGAAGGCGGCACTTGATCAGCAACTCGCTAGTGAGCTTGTCGCGATCCCGGACGGAGCAGGCAAACAGCAGGGAATCCAGGTCGGCCAGACCGTCGCCGCACGCTTGATCGCCATGCGCGCCAATGACGGGTCCTCCGCCGCGCCAGCCCCCTTTGTGCCGGGCAACCAGCCGGGCAACTACCAGCTCACACCGCCGAAGTTCTCGGCACCCGTTTTCACCGCCTGGGGGAACGTTTCCCCCTTTGTGCTGAACAACGCGGCGCAGTTCCGTCCCGAGCCGCCTCCGGCGGTGACCAGTCAGGCGTACATCCAGGCTCTTCACTTCGTTCAGAGCCTGGGCCAAAACACTAGCAAGACGCGGACGACCGATCAGACCGTGATTGCAAAGTTCTGGGCGGGACCGATCTGGAACACCTGGAATGAGATTGCTGAGAACGCCGCGCTGGCGCACCACACGAACCTGGAGACCACCGCGCGCCTGTTCGCGGTGCTCAACCTGTCCTTCGCCGACAGCACTATCGCTTTCTATGACGCCAAGTACCACTACCAGATCTGGCGACCGGTCACAGCCATCCGCAAGACTGACCCGACCTGGACGCCGCAAGCCGTCACCGCACTTGATCCCTCGTACCCATCCGCCCACGGCGTGATCAGCGGGGACGGGGCGGTCGTACTGTCCACCTTCTTCGGGAACCACGATCAAATCCAGTTAACCTCCGACGTTCTGCCAGGCGTCGTTCGGACCTTTGCCAGCTACAACGACGTTTCGACGGAAGCTGGCCTGAGCCGGATCTACGCGGGACAGCACACACGGATCGATATCGAGGTGGGCTCCCAGCTCGGGCAAAACGTTGCGCAATTCGTGCTTCAGCGCATTGGGGGCTGAACGAAGACCAGACGCGCGGCTCGTGACCACGCACCGCGCTACCACTCATTGGGAGGGCCCTGCCGGGCTCTCCCGCTCTCGATCTCTTCGCATGTCACGGCGACCTGGAAGAGATCGAACCTTGACGGGTCCAGGAGGCAACAGCCCGACCTTACCCTGGCTCGCATTCATCGAGAGGTATCCAAAGAGTGATAGCGAGACAACGTACCATCCCCACAAGGCCAGGGGAAGCAACAGAGGAGGAGCAGAGATGGAGGGGCCATTACGGTTGGTTGTGTCAGGCGAGGTGATGCTCAATGGCATAGCGGGTGGCCGCACTGCGCGAGGTGACGCCCAGCTTGCTGTAGAGGGAACTGATATGCGTATGCACGGTGCGGGGACTGAGCACCAGCTTTTCGGCAACCTGCAGGTCGGTCAGACCACCCGCCACCAGGCGCAGCACCTCCACTTCTCTTGCGGTCAGCCCGGCAGGATAGGTTGGTGCTGGGCTCATGGTTGCGGTCGGGGGCGAGGTCGGTTTTTGTCCCTGTGCAGCCAGGGCCTGCTCTGGGGTCATGGCTCGTCCCTGGGCCCAGGCGGCAGCGAAGGCGCGCTCTCCTAAATGGACACGGGCCCCCGAGAGCGCGCGCTCATAGGCAGCGAGCTCGACGGGCAGGATCGGCACCCCACTGGCGTCGCGTAAGGCATCCGCTGCTCCCCAGAGCTGTGCCGCCCAGGCGAGCTGTCGCTGCGCTGCGACGACCTCGCCCAGTCCCAGCAGGCATGCGGCAATCACCCACTGCTCGCCCAATGTTGCAGAGATCAGCAGGCTCTCCTCATACAGCCTGCGTGCTGCGGCAGAGTTGCCTTCGGCGGCAAGCACCTTCCCTAACGCCGCCAGCGACCCGGCAGTGCCATGCCGGTGCCCCATCTCCTTGTAGAGCGTGACACTCTCCTGCACCTGTGAGTGTGCCGTGGCAAGGTCCCCCTGGCCAAGAGCCACCTGCCCAAAGAGGCACCTGGCTGCTGCGATCCCCTCCTTGAAGCCTACCTCCCGGGAGAGCGCGAGGCATTCCTCGAGCAGGGAGCGCACTCTCGCCTGATTCCCCTGGGAATCAAAGAGTGTCTGTGCCAATTGCGAGAGGGAGTGAGCGATGCCTCTCTTGTTTCCGAGCTCTCGGTGTATTGCCAGGCTCTCCTCGTAGCGGGCACACGCCCTGGCGTACTCACCCCGGCTGCTGGCCACCAGCGCCAGGGAGAAGAGCGATGCAGCGGCGCCCTCCCTGTCGTCCACCTCTCTGAAGAGCGCCAAAGCCTCCTCGATCAGTGAACGAGCCGCTGTCGTGTTGCCCCTCACCCACGCAACGTTTCCCAGCCAATAGAGGGAGTACGCGATGCCATATTGGTCTCCGAGTTCCCGATACAAGGCCAAACTCCCCTCACACAACACCTCTGTCCGCGCATAGTCGCTCTGGACGAAGGCCAGGTGTGCGGCAGTGAAGAGTGCCTTTGCCCGTACAGATGGATCGATCCGGGTATCCGCAAGGGATCCCCCAGCGGCCAGTGCCCGCTCCAGGAACGTTCGCCCTTCACTCCAATGGCCACGCCCCCACCAGAAGAGCCGCAATGCTGCACCCAGGCGCAAGGCTATCTCCCTCCCATCTCCAATGCTTTGCTCAGCCTCGTCATCTCCTGCTTGCTCTAACGACCCCTGCAACGCTGCTCGCAGGTTGTCATGCTCCCGCTCTAAGCAGTCCAACCATGCGGCTTGCTGTGGCCCCCCCAATTCTAGCTCCGCTTGCTCCGAAAGCCGCAGGTAGTAGCTCGCATGCGCCCGCCGGGTACTCTCCATCTCTCCACTCGCGACGAGGGTCTCCAGTCCATACTCGCGGATCGTCGCCAGCATCAGCAGGCGCGGTTCCTCCCCCCCTTGCTCCAATAGGCGTAGCAAGCTCTTGTCGATGAGTGAGGCCACCCCATCCAGCACGTCTGCTGGCATCTCACCGAGAACAGTATAGATGCCCTCCACTGCTTCCAAGGTGCAGCCGCCGACAAAGACCGAGAGGCGCCGAAAGAGCCGTTGCTCCTCGGCATCCAGCAGATCATAACTCCATGCAAGCGTGTTGCGCAGGGTTTGCTGCCGTACGGGGGCATCTCGTGCTCCACTCGTCAGCACCTGCAAGCGATGTCCCAGGCGTGCCAGGAGTGCCTGTGGGGGAAGGAGTTTGATACGAGCCGCTGCCAATTCGATGGCGAGAGGCAACCCATCCAGGCGAATACAGATCTCCGCGATGATACGGGTGCTGGCAGGAGTCGGCTGAAAGTCGGACCTGGCAGTCTTCGCACATTGCAGGAAGAGGGCCACTGCCGCATACTGTGAGAGGGCTTCGCTCTCTGGAAGATGGGTGAGGTCGGGCAGCGCCAGTGGGGGGACGGGAAACTCGTGTTCGGCACGGATGTGGAGCACAGCACGACTGGTCACCAGAATCTTGAGCTGAGGGCAGCCGGTCAACAGGTCCGAAAGCCTGGGTGCCGATACCAGCACCTGCTCGAAGTTGTCGAGCAGCAGCAGCAGATGCTTGTCTCGTCCATAGGCTTGCAGAAGGTCCGATAATGGTTGCTCTCCGGCCTCTTTGATTCCGAGCACCTGGGCAATGGTAGCAACGACCAGGTCAGGATCGCTAATGGGAGCCAGCGGGACGAAACAGATGCCGTCAGCAAACTCATCAAGCAGGTCAGTCGCCACCTGCAGACCCAGGCGCGTTTTGCCGACACCGCCCATACCGGTGAGGGTCACCAGGCGCACCTCTGGTTGTCGCAGGAGGGTACATACTGCCTGGATCTCTTGTTGGCGTCCAATCAGTGGGGTGAGCTGCGCAGGCAGGTTGTAGAACCGAGCTTTCAATTGGTCCGACATATGTTCAGCTCCGGGTGGGTGTTCCCTGGGGGAATCAGTAGACTTCAGAGAAGTTCCCCTGTTCTAAAAGCCGCATGAGACGATAGTTGCCAGGCTGCCGTCCCACGCGCTGTCCGCGGTCAGCCATGTTCGCACCTCCTGGGAGCGGACCGACAGGTTCACCCTCGCACCGATCCAAAACGCGTTCAATAGTTAAAAGGAAAGCTACTCTCAAGGGGAATGTTACTACTCACGAGTCGAGTGCCGTCGCATTTACTATACGCTACTGTGGGCAGAATTTCAACTCCGCAAATTGCCTGGCGAAGTCAAGAACGGACTTCTTGTTCGACCTGTGCGACAACCTTTTGCACAGCCAGCTCCACCTCAGGGGATAGAGCAGCACCAGAGGCATAGTTTTTCCCCTCAAGCGCATACACTATCAAGGTAGATGGCAACTGTTGCAAAGTATGCGCAAGTGTCAGGGCCTCAGCAACACCGAAGGCATGTGTGGAACAGAAGGATAGGCTGGCAGGGATGTGTTGCGCGAGTGCATCGAAGCGATAGATTGTACCAACTTCTGCACCGGAGCTTACCGCATCAACGAGGATGACCTTACTGGCCGCATCCCAGCATGCAAGCAATGACATACCATCGCTTATGCCTTCGATCAGGCGTACAGGGGGAAGATTTTGTGTTTTGAGCGCCTGGATGGCTGCCAGGCCTGCGGCGTCATCGCCACGGTACTCATTACCGATACCAATCACAATTGTTGATGGTTCCATGATCTCCCCTTTTCCATCGTCTACTCGCGGTCGATATGCAATTTGAGGAAGTGTGTGGCACAGGAAATGCAGGGATCATAGTTGCGGATCGCCTGCTCGCACTGCCGCAAGAATTGCTCTTCGGGTAAGTCGATGGCTTGCGTGGCATAGTGCCGGAGGTCGTTTTCGATGCTTTTCTGGTTCTGCGAGGTGGGCGGCACAATCTTGGCGTTCAGGATACGTCCTTCGTTGTCGATCTGGAAGCAGTGGTACAGGGTACCGCGCGGCGCCTCGGTACAGGCATAACCAGTGGCCGCGCATAGGTTCACTTCAACGGCAGGTTGCTCCGGTACTTCGTACTGCTCGATGATGCGCAACGCTTCGTCAAATGCATAAAGCACCTCTACACTGCGTATGATAATACTTTTGAAGGGGTTGAGACATGTGGGTCCAAGTCCCGCGCTCTGGGCAGCTTCGCGTGCCAGCGGCGAGAGTTTCTCATAGTTCAGGTTGTAGCGTGCCATTGGACCGGTCAGATAAGCGCCGTAGCCCTTGTGGATAGAGTGGAGCGCACTGGAATAGGGCACATGCTCTTCGACAAAATGCTCTTCATATTCGTTCACCGGGATATCCAATCCTTTATTGGAGACAAGCCGACCCTCGTTAAAGGGATATTCGTCTGGATGCCGTAAGGCGACAAATTCATACTCCAACTCGAAATCCGCGAAGGGCAACTGTGCGGTCCAACGCACAGTTGCCAGGGCGGCATCTCTTGCCCATTTCAGGTTTTCTACCAGTAGCTTGAACTCCTGTTTCGTGGGCACTCTATAGAAGCCACCCACACGTACGTTGATGGGGTGAATCTCACGCCCACCAACGAAGGATATGATGGCATTCCCGGCTTTCTTGAGTTGGAGAGCGCGTTTGACATGTTCGGGATAGTCCTGTGCCAGATGCATCACATCGGGATAGCCGAGAAAGTCAGGCGCATGGAGCATGAATATATGCAGGACGTGACTCTCGATCCATTCGCCACAATAGAGCAGACGACGTAAGGCACGTAGTTGTCCATCAACGACCACACCACAGGCATTTTCCAACGCGTGAACGGTGCTCATCTGGTAGGCAACCGGGCAGATACCACAGATACGCGCAGTGATATCGGGTGCCTCATTATACATGCGACCGCGCAGCAGAGCCTCGAAGAAGCGCGGCGGCTCAATGATCTTGAATTTGATATCCTCAAGCTTGCCAGCGCGGATCTTCACATAAAGCACACCCTCACCTTCGACGCGGGCCAGAGGATCGACCTGGATCTTCTTCGTTTTCATAGTGCTCGCTCTCTTTCAGGAATGGTTCAGCGCAGGCGTTGAAGCTACGGAAGGTACGCATAACCTGACCTTTTGTTGCGCCAAGCTGTATCCAACGCTTACTCAATGACGCTGTGTTGGGTGTTTCTTTAGGGCCATAGCAGCCGTAGCAGCCACGATTATAAGCCGGACAGATTGCACCGCAGCCAGCGTGAGTGACGGGACCCAGGCAGGGCGTCCCATGCGCAACCATGACACAGACCGTTCCACGCAGCTTGCATTCGACGCACACACTCTGTGGCGGCGTGTTTGGTCTGCGTTCGTTCAAATAGGCCGTAATGACTTCGATCAACTGGTGCTTATTGATGGGGCAACCACGTAACTCAAAGTCGACAGGCACATGGTTCGAGATGGGCGTCGAGGTTGCAAGCGCATCGATGTATTGCGGCGAGGCGTAGACGATGGAAATAAATTGCTTGACATCCTTAAAATTGCGCAGAGCCTGGATACCGCCAGCCGTGGCACACGCGCCGATGGTGACCAGGTATTTTGACACCTGGCGCACCTGCTTGATACGTTCGGCATCATGCGGAGTCGTAATCGAGCCTTCGACCAGCGAGAGATCATAGGGGCCTTTGACCATCATGCGCGAAGCCTCAGGGAAATAAGCGATCTCAACTTCGCTAGCGAGCGCCAACAATTCGTCTTCGCAATCCAGCAGGCTCAACTGGCAGCCATCGCAGGAAGCAAATTTCCAGACAGCCAGCTTTGGAGGTCGCCTGCGCGGTATTTCTGCCATCTTACACCTCTACCTTCACTAATAAATCTTGCACGCGGCTATACTGGAAGACGGGACCATCCTTACAGATAAAGTAAGGACTGAACTGGCAATGTCCGCACAGGCCAATACCGCATTTCATGTTGCGCTCCATAGCGATAAAAATATTCTCCGCTGCCACACCACGCCCCTGAAGTTCGACCGCCGAGAAGCGCATCAAGACTTCTGGGCCACAGATCATGGCGACCGTATTCTCTGGATCGAAGTGCGCTCTGGGAATAAACTTCGTCACGTAGCCGACGTCTCCACGCCAGGTGCGATCGGCATGTCCCACGACAATGTCAACTTCAAGATCGAAGCGAGCACGCCACTGCTCGAGTTCACGCCTATAAAGGAGATTCTCGGGCATGTGTGCGCTATAGAGAAGAAACACTCTGGCGAATTTCTCGCGTTGAGCAATGGACAGGTACACAACCGAACGTAACGGAGCCAGTCCGAGACCTCCGGCCACTACCACAAGATCCTTTCCCTCGGCCTGTTCAACAGGCCAATGACTGCCAAATGGCCCGCGCACACCTATCACGTCATCGGGTTTGAGCATGCAGAACGCCTTCGACACCAGCCCAACGTCACGCGTTGTATGGACCAGGGATCGCCGTTTCGTCGGATCGCCACTGATCGAAATGGGGATCTCACCTACGCCAAACAGGTAGAGCATATTGAACTGGCCGGTCGCGAAAGGAGTAATCTCACCACCGCCTTCCGGCACAAATTCTACCGTCACCGTATCGGTTGTCTCACGTCTTGCCTTCTTCACCCGGTATGGTTGCGGCAACATGGGATCGGATATGTCAGTAGTATCAACAATCATAGCCAGCCTCTAGAACTCATGCTGTATGCATCGAGCAATTGCATCCGCGTCGCTTGCAGGCGCTCTATGATAATATGAGAGACTCGCTTCACTAGTTCATAGCCGAAATCGTGATCGCGCTCGCACTTTTCTCGTAAACAGACACCATCTAGCATCGTGACTCCAGTAGGCTCAACGGCGCGCACACTGAAATGCCAGCGATATGGCGCAAAGAGCCATGACCAGCCGAACACGTCACCCGCATCGGCCGTCTCGACGGTGATGATGCCAAGCTGAGCGGCAGAGATCTCAAGCGCAACCCTGCCACGCCGGACAACATAAAAATGCGCGGCCGGTTCTCCTTCATGGAAGATGTACGCATCTGTATCATAGGAGGCGTTTGTAGCACATCCTCTCATCAACTGGAGATACTCAGGCGCAAGCCCCTGGAAAAAGGGGTGTTCCGCCAGGACATGATCAAGTGTCTTCATCAAGGCTGCTCCTTTGTACCGTTGCGGCCATTGCAATCGGTCTTCCTGTTGCTCCTGTCGTGCTCTCAGACTCACGGATGGCGCGCACTTCTTCAGTGATATCAATGCCAACGGGGCACCAGGTAATACAGCGCCCACAGCCTACACAACCGGAGGTGCCAAACTGATCAATCCAGGATGCGAGTTTATGCGTCATCCATTGGCGATAGCGAGACTTTACGGAGGAACGAATACTGCCGCCGGAAATATAAGAAAAGCTTGTATCGAAGCAGGAATCCCACTTACGCCAGCGTTCAGCATTCTCGCCCGCCAGATCAGACGTATCCTCTACCGTCGTACAAAAACAGGTAGGACAGACCATCGTACAGTTCGTGCAGGAGAGACAGCGTGTCGCCACCTCGTCCCAGCGCGGATGCTCCAGGTTGCGGTAGAGCAGATCCTTGATCCCGGTCGTATCGAGGCTACGGCCCATCTGCTCGGAGGTTTTCTGGACAATGCGCCCGGCCAGTTCGATATCCTCAACACCGGCTGCTTTATGCGGAACCTCTTGCAGCAATTCAGCACCCAGTTCAGTACCAACCTGAACAACAAAATAATGGGCGTCAGTAAGCACTATTTCTGTCAATGCCAGGTCAAAACCACTGGTTACCTGCGGTCCCGTCTGCATCGAGGTACAAAAACACGTGCCGCCAGCCTGTCCGCAATTCACTGCCACGATGCAGAGATTCTCACGCCGCGCCTGGTAAACAGTATCTTGATACGGTCCCTGAGTAAAGACAGTATCCTGGATAGCAATCGCATGTAATTCGCACGAACGCACGCCAATAAATGCCATTCTGGGCGCTTCCTGAGGTTGGGGGAGTACCTGAAAACTTTTCCTGCTCATCGGTATAGCCGACAGGCAGATCATCGACCGAGGTAAGAGTATCGTAGACAATGGCGTTATCACGCACAGTCGGACCTACGACCTGGTATCCTCGCTTGAGAAGAACTGCGAGCAGGTGTTGAAAATGCTCACGCTCCACAATAACCTGAGCATTGATGTATAGGGGAGGTGATGCCATTACATGACCATCCTTCCGCTTACTATTGAAAAATGGGTGAGTCATCGCTTGATGAGCATTACAAATGTGAAAATTGCGTCCAAATTTAAGCGAACGGTGAGTTATAAAAATAAATATACAACTTATCTGTAAATCATAAGATTCTATGGCTCATGTCCACTTTGGATACTGGTGGCGAAGTCAAAAATCGTGCTCAGTTCGAGCTTAAAATCGACTTCACCACCAGTATCAATGTAGTCATGAACCATAATACCTGGTAGGAAATGGCCAGGTTACCAGACGAATGACATCACGCGTCCGCCTGGCTAGCCGTCGAGCGTGCTGATATCGCCAATCGGCTCTCCCAGCTCCTTGGCGCGGATGACGCGGCGCATGATCTTACCCGAGCGCGTCTTGGGCAGGCTGGGAGCGAACTCCAGCTCGTCGGGGACGGCCAGGGGACCCACGCTGGTGCGCACGTGCAGCTTGAGCTCCTTCTCCAGGTCGGCTGAGGCCGTGAAGCCCTGCTTGAGAATGACAAAGACTTTCACATGCTCGCCCTTCACCT
>WNGE01012445.1_pt1 | contig 11406 bp, 5 predicted proteins | sample 5400651 | NCBI WGS metagenome assembly WNGE01 (sample SAMN13153370, study PRJNA577476) | soil metagenome | isolation source: 60 cm soil or saprolite under grassland replicate 2 | place: USA:California | collected 2016-06-15 | reverse complement strand
GAGATCTGCCGACGCGTCCGTATCCAACTCGCCGAAACGCATCGGATCCACCGCCGGCTTATAAGGACCCGGCGGAGTACTTCGCTGGCGCGGCTGTTTCCGGTGCGGGGTCGCACAGTTGGTCGGGACTGGTTGCTGACTGATCCCGACGGACGACGTCCCGAGATCCTTAGGTTGATTGAGGATCTTCGCGTGGAACTTTCCGTGCTTGAGTCCGCAGATCCCGTCGATGTCTTCCGCACCGTGCTCGGCCGGGCTATGGCACCGGTTACCGCGCTTGGTGATCTGGCGATGGCGTTGCGCGGCGAGGCTGGCCATGACCTCGACGACGCGGAGGTCGCGTCGCTGGCGGGCTTTGCCGGTACAGGCCTCGCTCGGTCAGTCGCGGCCCAGATCGACGCGATCTTCGAGCACGACACCGAGGCGGATCGTTTCAGCGCGATGGTGGAGTGGGCCTGGCCGCATGTGAGTAGTCATCGCGTCGCGGTGACATGTTCGTTTCCCGCGACGGCTGAGGCCGCCGCGCGGCGCCTGGAGGCTCAGTTCGGGCCGGGGCGCGTCGTGCGCCTGCTGTCGACGATGAGCGCGGCCGACCGCGCAGAAGCGGGCCGGCGCTTCGTTGACGAGCCGTCAAGGGCCGTCATCGTTTTGGACCGAGGTGGCGAGGAAGGCATTAACCTGCAGGTCGTCGAGGAGGTCTTGCATCTCGATTTGCCGGTGAACATTGCCCGGATCGAGCAGCGTCTCGGACGGTTCGACAGGTGGGCCCAGCGTGGATCGTCGGCTCCGGCACCGGTACGGTCGATCGCGTTCCGCGAGGGAACGGCAAACCTCGATCTACACCTGGGCGGATGGCGTCGGGCACTGGACGACGGGGTCAGCGTGTTCGGGGAGTCGAGCGCAACCCTGCAGTACGTGCTGCCCGACGTCGAACGCGACTTTCTCGTAGACGCGATCGACCAGGGCCTCCCGTATGCCAGCGAGCGTATGGCCGGTCGCCGCGACGATCTCGACACGCAGCGACGGCGCATCGAGGGTCAAGACCTGCTCGACGCGATCGAAGACCGCGCCGAAGATCAACAGTTAGCGGACAGCATGAGGGCGGCCGATGGCGCGGACGGGATACTCAGCAAGTTCCGCGGCTATGCCGTCAAGATGCTCGGGTTTACCGAGGACGTAGACAAGAACAGTACCCGCTTCGGCATCAGCACCAAGCACCCGCCGCGTATCACAGAGTCAGAGGTACGCAAGATCGGGCCAGGGAACCTGCGCCGACGGTACGCTCCCCGGCGCGCAGCCGCCGTCAAGGGCACCGGGTTGCTCCGGTGGGGCGAGCCACTCGTTGACCGGTTCACCGATCTGGCGATGCGCGATGACCGAGGACGGGCCTTCGCCATCGAGGTCAGCCAACCACGCCGCGAGCCCGGCTCCATCCTGCGGTTCTTCATGTTCAGCGTTGTTGTCACAGCTGACCCCGGGCCAGTAGACGATCTGCGCCTAATTGATGTCGCGGCCGCGTCTGCCGCAGCGGTGCGCCTCGGTCAGTTGTTCACGCCGCGCTTGGAACGTGTGTGGTGGAGCCCCGAACATGGTGAACCTCCAGAGCGGGCGCGCCAGGTTCTCGACGGCGCCAACGGCGAGAACCTCGGCAGCCGCCCTGAGCGGTTCGAACACCTGGCCCGTGCCCAGGACTGGGCATCGCTATGCGAACGCGCCGCGCACGAGGCGTTACGGCTCGTCGCGCAACGTCCGGGTGTTCAGCAGCACATGTCCGCCGCCGCGCTGGACGCCAAGGCGATGCGCGCGCGGGAAGAAGCGATCGTCCAAGCGCGCCAAAACGTCGGCGCTGACGCATTCAGTGATCCTCGTGTGGTTGAAGCGGTTCTGGCGGCCGCCGATAGCCCACAACTAACGATCGACTCGTGCGGAGTCGTCTTCGTCACCGGGCCAGGAACATGAGTGCGGCCCGCATCACTCTTGAGGACCTGCGTGCGCGGGACCCGCGGCTTGATCGCAGGCTGGCCATGCCGAACCCGTCCGCTGCTGACCTCGCGGTCATGATCCGCGGTGGGCTGATCGCCTCCGACTACGCGTCGCTGGTGCTGCCTGGCACATCGATTGAGCAATGGGATCCCGGGGTCTGGGCAAACCACGGGCTTGTCCACGAGGGGGAGACGGTACGGCCCACAATGTGGAAGCCGGACTGGCTCGACCACTACGACATCACCGCGCCTGACGATGCACCAAGCCGCCGGGCCCAACGACGGTTCGACGATGATGTACCGGCTGACCCGTTCTACAGGCAGACGATGCAGCATGGGTCTGCCAAGACACTCGGACAGCGCGATGCACTACGGGCAGCGGCCGTGGCGGGCCCAGGCGATACGGTCATCTGCGTCCTTCCCACCGGCTCCGGCAAGAGCGATGTGGTCCTCGCCAGGGTGCTTCGTAACCGGCCACGGCAGGCTGTCATTGTGGTACCGACCGTCTCGCTCGCGATCGACCTGGAGCGCCGGGTTCATGCGGTTCTCCCGGATGCCCGGGAACGGTTCGCGTATTTCGGTGCCGGCAATCCCGCAGACAAGGAAAAGATCTGCAGCGGCATCGCGGCGGGATCTCAATGGCTGACAATCGCAGCCCCGGAGGCGGCCTGCACGTCTCTTGCCAGACCGCTCCTCGAGGCCGCCCTGCGCGGGACTCTCGACCTGATCGTTGTCGATGAGGCCCACATTGTCGCCGAGTGGGGTGATACATTCCGTCCCGCCTTCCATGCCTTCGCTGGCCTACGCCAGAGGCTTCTCGACACTGCGCCCGATGGGCGGCAAGCCAGCACCGTACTTCTCACCGGAACCCTGGACACCTATGGCCTGTCGACGCTTACCCGGCTGTTCCCGGGCCGCAACCGTCTGATCGTCTCCGGCCAGGCGACCCGTCCGGAGCCAGCATGGTGGTCGGCACATTGTCAGGATGAAGATGACAAGCGCAATAACCTGATAGAGGCCCTACGTCACCTGCCCCGGCCGGCTCTGGTCTACACGACGCTGCATACGTCCGAGCGTTCGACCAACACCAAGACGGTGCGGTCCTGGCTGGCAAGCGCAGGCTTCACCGCCGTAGTCGAGATCGCCGGTAACCCGAAGCCAAGCGTTCGGCAGGCAGCCGTACGTGGCCTGCGCCTGGACGGCGCGCCAGACGAAGATCTCGATGTGGTTGTGGCCACCTCGGCGTTTGGCCTCGGTATCGACATTCCCGACGTCCGTACCGTCCTGCACGTCTGCGTACCAGAATCAGTCGATCGGCTATACCAGGAAGTCGGGCGGTCGGGCCGTGATGGATGCGCAACAGCGGCCCTAGTCCTGTGGACGCCCAGCGATGTGCGGGTCGCCACCGGCATGGCGCGCGAACGCCTGGTCGGTCCGGATGTGGCGTGGGATCGCTGGCAGAGTATGCGACACGGGCGATGGTCGGGCGACGAAGTTACTGTCGATCTGCGCGCGGATCACGCCCGCGTCACGTATCCGTCCAGCGACGCCAACATCTACTGGAACGTACAGACCATCGCAGCTATGGATCGAGCGGGAATGCTACGGCGGCGGTGGCCCCTAGCCGAGCACCCGCCTGTCGACGCCGACGACGACGAACTGGAGGCGTTCTTCGACACTCAACGGTCGGCTGCGACGGTCGAGGTGCTGCATAGCGACATCAACGACCCGGCGACATTCCGGGCCCGGTTTGCCACCGGTCAACGGACCGCCCGCGATGCCGCGGATGCAGCGCTTACTGCGGCGACGGACTTGATCCGCGGAGTCGACGAATGCACCAACCGCTACCTGGCGCGGCGCTACCGCCTGGAGGACGGCGTCGGCAACCAGTTTCCGGTTTCGGTCGCATGCGGCGGCTGCCCGCATTGCCGCCGCATTGGCAGGCTCCCAGCGCCGGCGCCGGCCCACGCTGCGCTAATGGCTGGCGAGTTGCGCACTCAAGCGCTTGACGATCTGCGCAGCCTATCGGCGGACGGCAGACTGAGCGTACGGATGGACGCCCCGAATGACAGCGCCGTACGTGCGCTTGTTGACCGTCTACTACGAAGAGGCGTGATCGTGATCGTGGCCGCCGACGACGAGGGCACCGCATGGGGCAGCCGTGCCGCAGCCCCCTGGTGGATAGAGAACGTCCACGCGTGGACGAGACAACTGGACGCCCCGTGGCGCGTTCCCACACTGCTGGTGGTTGACCCGTCCATGGACGACACAGTGCTCACACGGGCTTTGTCGCGTCTTGCACGCCAACCGCTCGGCATCGTGCTTACACCCGCATTGCGACATGATCCAGCGAATCCGAAGCAGCTTCTCCACGAGTCGTGGACGCCCAGCTACGGAATCGAAGATCTGTTGAGGAAGGTTTGATATGGCGCTGCTCACCCCTCCCGATATCTTGCCCGAGGCGATGCGTTTCCTCCTCAGAGCTGTTCTTGCCCATCCCAAGGCCCGGTCCGAGAAGTTGGCCTTGCTCACGTTGGTGGCCCCGGAGGGCCTCGTCGAGGCGATGAAGCCCCTCGACAGCGACAGAGACGACGAGTCGGATGGCGAAGACACCGCGGCCAGTGGACGACTCATCGCTGATCGTTCCCTCACCGCGCTGGTCTCATTGGGGCTCGTTGCTTCGGAAGGCTCGGACATCGTTGCCACCGACGTTGCACTTCGCCACTGGCGGACCGCGCCGCGGGTGAGCGCAGTTTCGTTCAGCCAAGTGTTGCGGTCGCAGATCTGGCGCATTGCAGCCGGTGACGAGGCGACTGGGTCAGACAGCCGGGTCGGCGACCTGGTCGACGGTCTGGCCGTACTGTTCGCGGCCCGCGAGCCTCTGCGGCCATTCGAGTTCGAGACCGGCGTTGGCAGAAGGTTCGCCGCCGCTCAGATGAAGTGGTTCGGACCGAACAAGCGAGATTGGCCGGTGACAAACGCGACACAATTTCGGCCATTTCTTCGATGGGCGCCCTACCTCGGCTTGGCCACGCCAATCAACTCCAGGTCGCTCGTCGCTGATGCCAGTCGAGCGCTGCTGGAGGACCTCCGCGACATGCCGGCTGGACGACTTCGGGCGGCCGAGTTCATCGCCTGGTGTAGCGAGGCTCTGCCGATCAGCGACGGCGGGCCTCGGTCGCTGTGGAAGCCGGATGACGGTCAGGAACTATCCCCAGGGCTGTCCATGACGCTGCGTCAACTGGAGGCAGCACGCCACCTCGCTCTTCCCGCCGCAGAGAGCGACACCGACGCGGTGGTTGTCACGCTGGGCGTTCCCGGCGACTCCACCCGTGTTTCGCACGTCGATTGGCGCCCGCTGACGTCGGCCGAGGAGCGCTGATGACAACGACGCCGATCCCGCCGTGCTGGTCCCGGGCTGAGATCCAGGTTGCGGCACAAGTCGACGCCGGTGGGTTGGAGTTCGGGGATCCGGCCGCAGACGCGGTATTCAAAGCTGTGCACCAGACAGTTCCGCTGGCTCGGCGTGGGAAGTCGGGTGCCCTTGAACCCGTCACTGAAGACGAGGTGCTCGCCGACCTGTGTCAGCCGCTCGCCTCGAACGAGCCACACATTCGGTTCATCACCGGGCGCGTCGGCACGGGAAAGAGCCACTTCGTTCGGTGGTTGCGAACGTCCGCGCCCCAGCACGACGACTGGCACTTCGTCTACATCGAGAAGCGCAACACCTCGCTTCGCCGCATCATCGAACGGGTTCTCACCGGCATTGACACCCCCGCCGCCGACAACCTGCGGACCAGCCTTGCGCGTGCGGCCTCACGAGTGACCACCGTGCAGGAGGCGATGCTCGCGCTGCTCAACCACCTGCACAGGCTCGTCGAATTCGACGATGCCCCCGTGATCCAAAGCCTGAAGGGGGCAGACCTCGCCGACGTCCGTCAGCGAGTGGCGCGGCTAGTCGGCGACTATACGTTCAAACAGCAACTGTCGCGGCCCGGCGGCCCGATAGAGCGCATCGCGAAGCTGGCCAAAGATGGCCATGACCCTGGCGCCGATGTCAATGCCGAGGACCTTCACATCAGCGAGGCGGACCTCGAGGTCAGCCCGGAGGCGTTCCTCGATGCTGGTGAGGAGTTCCAGCGGCGGATTCGAGACTTCGTTTCAAACAGAAGCCTGCGTGCGGCGGCGGCGGCCGTTATCGACTACTACCTTCCTCGAGCAACCGCCGACGTCTTCACCGGCGACTCCACCGATCTCCTGCATGTCTTCGAAGATGTACGGGGCGAGCTGGCTAGCCGCGGCCAAGAGTTGTTCCTCTTTGTCGAGGACCTCGTCTTGCTGCACGGTATCGACGCCCAACTGGCGCAGGCGTTGACGCTGCCTGCCCGCAAGGACCTATGCCCGATACGGGCAGCCATTGCCGTCACGTCGGGTTACCTCGACGACCGGTACGCGACGTTCGCCGACCGGGGCGTGCACTACATCATGGACGTGGAACGCACGCGTGTTGGCACCGGTGAACTGCGGAGCTTCGTCGGCAGGTATCTCAACGCCGGCCGCGTCGGCCGCCACGAACTGTCCGTTGCCGTGCGTTCGGGCCTGCCGACACCCAACAAGTGCACCGATTGCCCGTACCGGGATCGATGCCATCCGGCGTTCGGCGTGACGAGCGAAGGGCATGGACTCTTTCCGTTCAACGCCGCCGCTGTGGATCATCTTGTCGCCCTCGCCAGCCCAACTGACTTCGATCCGCGCAACATCCTTCGGGAGGTCGTGCGGGCGCCGCTCGATGTCGCCGAGGCTGAACTGTCCAAGCCGGGCGTGTTTCCGTCCGCACGCTTCGCCGCAGGTCTTGCACCCACCAGGATGTCGGTGCCGGCCGAACTCCGCGACGCGATCGCCAAGCGCTCGAGCACCCCACAAGCCGAGATCAGCCTTCGTGCGTTCTACGCGACGCACCCACCGGTGGCCGACGATGACCTGCTGAGCATCTCCGACATCCTCGGCGTCCACCTCACGGATCTCGGCGACGGCGACACCATCGCGGAGAGGGTTGACCCGGTACCGTCAGCGCCGCCACAAGTGTCTGAACTCGAGTTGTGGGTGGCCGGCAAACCACTCCCAGGCCCAATCGCCGGTCCCATCCGGAAATGGATCTTGGACGCGCTGGCTGCCCGTTTGCAGAGCGCTCCAAATGGGCTAACTGTCAAGCGCGCCGCCGGCGGCATACGCGTCGGGTCGGTAGTGATCAAGACGAGCCACGTGGTCTTAGACAATGCCGCCGGCGGCGGTAGCACGCCGCCGGAGACACTCAGGATCAGGTTCTCCCCCAATGACAGTGACGCCGTCCTTCTCAAAGGCGTCCTTGCTGCCGCATCCGGCAACCTGGCAGGCCCGAACGGCGGCCGTTGGTTCTTCGACATGCACAACCGGCTTGCGGCACTTGAGACTGAGATTGTCGAACAGGCGAGACAGCAAGCGGAATCGGGAACGGCGCAGGCACTGGCGGTATTGGGTGTCTTAAGCACCATGGACGGCCGGACTGCTGAGTCGCCGGCCGACGCCTTGGCCGTCATGATGCGCCCCAAACGTCCCAATGACATCAACCCGGGGATCATGAAATTCCTGGACACGGTGGAGCGGTATCGCACCTGGGCGCTGACGACAGTGCGTGACAACCTGACCCAACGTAAGGCCGGAGGCGCCCCGTCGATCTTCGACGCGGGCGCCGTTCTAGGAAGTCTGGTTTCGTCCGCGCGACTGATCCAGCTGCCCGACGCCCACCGCGACGATGCCAGCGTGGGTATGAGCCTGCGCGGATTCCACGAACAGCAGACCTCCGCCGCGGAGACGTTATGGGCCCCGATCCGAACCACGTTGGGAAAGATCGGCAAATACGTCGCCGAGGGCGAGGATCTTCCGGCCACGGCAGCGATCATGGACCGGTTCGTTCAACAGGCACACCGAGCATCAGCGTTGACCCGACCAGAGGCGAAAGACACCTATGAGCCGCTGCGGGCACGAATCAACGGCGAGCGGCTGAGCGCGCTGCGCCGGCTCACGAAACTCGCCAACTCCGCATCAGATCCCGCATCACTCTGGGCGCTCACCCATGACCCAGTCCCGATGATCAACGACATGCTCAGCTACTGGCGCCTATGTGACCAGCTCCTCCGATCGCTTCGCGACTCGACACCGCCCCCGAGCGGCCCGGCGGAAGTGTACGATCGTGGCCGCCTTCAGCAGTCGCTCAGAGCGCTCGCGGACAGTCTCGAAGGGTTGGCCAAGCGATGATCGACTTGCCCGACGCCGCTGTAGGCCCCGAGCAGGGCTCGTTGGCCGAGCGGGCCACCCAGGCCCTTCTGATGCTCGCTAGCCGGGCGGATCAAAAAAAATCCGAGGCCGAGTTGAGCGCTATCGCCAACGTCTGCACGCGGGCGGAGGCGTTGACTTCTCGTCTTGAGACCGGTATGCACGTTTCCGCCGAACTCAACACACTCGGCGTTTCGCACACTCGGCCAGCCGTCCCAACAGCTGCGGTCAAAGCGATCCCAAACCTGCGCACGGCCGCGACGCGCGCCCTCGACCTCGACCAGGACCTGACCGAGCGGCTGCGTAGCGGAGNNAGGAGGCTCTCAAAGCAGCTGAGACCACCGCCAAACTCCTCGAACAAGCGTTGGGCAACGCGGCCGAGGCCGAGCGGCTCCGCCTGATGCCCGTCGACCTCCATGGCCCAATCGCGACGATGCCTGGCAATGAGTCGCTGGGAGCCGGAATCCGCAAGATCCAGAGTTCCCTGTCGCAACGCTTCAGCGGCTCAATTGGTGATCTTCCTGTCGTGATCGATCGGTGGCGGCGGTCGGCGGCGGAGTGGGAGAGGACACGCGAGGAGGTCAGACGGACCATGGCGGGACTCCCGGCCGAGATCAAGGCGTTCGTCGAGGCCGCCGCTAGCGAGGAAGGTGCGCCATGGTCGCTCGTTACCGCGGCGGTACGTGAGTGGCTCGACACCGATAGTCACGGCGAGGGATACGGGGTACGCAAGTGGTAGCCGTCCAGTACGGCATCCTCCTCCGCGTACTCGACGCCTTGGAGGACGAGGCGGCCCGGAATCTGGTCTGGGGGCTGACCGATGAGACCTGGCCAGAGGACCGCCTTGTCGAGAGAATCGGCGTGGTCTCGAGGTCCCACGATCCTCAAGATGTTCTTGAACAGCTCCTGCAGCACGGTCTGGTCTTCGAACTCGACCGGAGTTGGCCCAAGCAGTACCGGACCCGGATGGCCGAAGCCATGCGGCTCATGTCGCATCTGCGGCAGCAGTTCCCTCGCAAACCGTGGCAGGCAGCCCCTCGCCTGGTGGCCGACTTCCGCTTCCGACACGAGCCTCGGCTATTTCCCGAACGCGACATCACCGCAGACACCGTTGCGGCGCGCCTGGCGGCCCAGCAGGTTTCCAACGCCCAGGTTGAGGCTGCCGGGCGCATCCTTGGCGACCGCAAACTTTCAGTCTTCCAACTCGACTCAGCCGTCGAGGTGTTCGCAGCGATGGCCGGCCGTGACCGGGGCGTGGTCGTCAGCTCTGGCACCGGCAGCGGCAAGACGCTCGCCTTCTACCTGCCCGCGCTTGCCTATCTCGCTACCCGACCAGTACCGTCGCACGGCGTCGGCGTAGTGGCGATCTACCCGCGCAATGAGCTGCTGAAGGACCAACTTGCGTCGGCGCTGGACGAGACGCGACGCCTGCGAGCGGCGGGCGGCCGACCGATCCGCATCGGCGCCTACTTCGGCAACACTCCAGTCAACATGACCCGAGGGCGCGCCCCCAACCGCGCCTGGCGGCGTTCCGCTGCGGGTTGGGTCTGTCCGTTCCTCACCTGCCGCGCTCCTACCGGCGACGGCCGCTGCGGCGGTGACCTCATCTGGCGCTCTCCCGACTATGACGCGCGACGCGAGCGACTGACCTGCGCGACGTGCGGCGACGTTGTCAGCGACGACGAGGTCATGCTGACCCGAAATGCCATGCAGCGTCGCCCGCCCGACCTGTTGTTCACTACGACGGAGATGCTCAACCGTTCAATGAGCGATGGCTGGAGCATGCACGTGTTCGGGGTGGGACCGATGGCTCGTACCAGGCCTGGCCTAGTTCTCCTCGACGAGGTGCACACCTACGAAGGGACCAATGTGGCCCAAGTGGCGTACCTCCTTCGACGGTGGCGCCGCCTACTGGGCCGCCCAACCACCTGGGTGGGCCTCAGCGCGACTCTGGCGAACGCCGATCGCTTCTTCGAAGACCTGTGCGGGCTCGGCGACGGCATGGTGGTCAATGTTCAGCCCCAGCCAGAGCACATGAAGTCGCGCGGCCGTGAATACCAGGTCGTGCTTCGTGGCGACCCGGGTCCACAGACCGCACTGCTGTCAACCACGATCCAGTCGCTGATGCTCCTGCGCCGCGTTCTCGATGCAGGGCCGACCCGCCTCGGCGCCTACGGAAGCCGCGTCTTCGCGTTCTGCGACAACCTCGACCTGGTCAACCGGCTCTTCCGCCAGGTTTTGGACGCCGAGGGTTTCACCGAGACCGGCCAGCGCCGGCCGAACGGGTTCGCACTCGCCGGTCTGCGCATGAGCCGGGCCGCACAACGTTTTGGTCCGGTGGTGGACTGGCCTAGTCGAGACGCCGACGGCCAACAGTGGTGGATGGCCGAGCAACTTGGCTTCGAGGATCGAGTGTTGACCATCGGTCGAACGTCATCCCAGGATTCCGGTGTCAGCGTTGCGGCCGACATCGTCGTCACCACCTCGTCGCTCGAGGTCGGTTTCGACGACCCGACCGTGGGCGCGATCCTGCAGCACAAGGCTCCTCGCGATGTCGCGTCGTTCTTGCAGCGGCGGGGCCGCGCCGGCCGTACCCAGACCCAGCGGCCATGGACGGTTGTTGTTCTGTCGGACTTCGGCCGCGACCGGACGGCGTACCAGGACTACGAGACACTTCTCGCTCCGGCACTTCCCGAGAAGCGCCTGCCCTTGGGCAACCAGTCTGTGCGGAAGATGCAGGCAGCGATGTGCCTGATCGACTGGGCTGCCGCCTATCTCAACGTTACCGCCCGGGGCAACGGTCGAGTGATGCGCAAGGTGTTCATCCAGCCTGACGATGACCATGCGCAGCTGCGCGTACAGGTGGCCGATCTGCTCACCCGAGTGATGAATGGTGGCCCCGAGCGCAGCGACTTGATGACCTTCATCGGGTCGTCCCTGCGGCTGCCCGCGGAGGAGGTCGACGCAGTGTGCTGGGAGCAGCCCCGGTCGCTGCTGCTGGACGCGGTCCCGACCGCACGACGCCGCCTGCTCAGCAAGTGGGCCGCCTATGAGGACGGCGAGGTGGTGCCCGAGCGCGAAGGATGGGTCAATGACTCGCCGCTGCCCGAGT
>WNGE01018161.1_pt1 | contig 11408 bp, 9 predicted proteins | sample 5400651 | NCBI WGS metagenome assembly WNGE01 (sample SAMN13153370, study PRJNA577476) | soil metagenome | isolation source: 60 cm soil or saprolite under grassland replicate 2 | place: USA:California | collected 2016-06-15 | reverse complement strand
CAGGTCAACACCTATCTCGAGTGGTACCGTGAGCTTGTTGAGCACCGAGACCGCGGCGTCGCAAGCACCTAGAGCACGCTGCCCGACGCTTGCTGAGCTACCACCGCCACCAGCGGACAAGGTCGGCTGGCCGTGGACTCAGGGGAGCGTGCCCCTGCCCGCCCTCACGCCGGCCGGCCGGCCGTGGCCGCGCGTGAGCATCGTCACACCTTCGTACAATCAGGGGGCATTCCTGGAAGAGACCATCCGTTCAGTCCTGCTGCAAGGGTATCCCAATCTGGAGTACCTCATTATCGACGGCGGAAGCACCGATGCCAGCGTTGAGATTATTCGACGGTACGAGCCTTGGCTGACCTACTGGACTAGCGCGCCGGATGGCGGCCAGTCAGAAGCCATCAACAAGGGCTTCGGGCGGACCAACGGAGAGATTCTTTGCTGGCTAAACTCCGACGACGTCTATGAGCCCGGTGTCTTCGGCTTTATCGCGGAGTACTTCATCATGTACGAAGACTGTCTCTTGCTGTACGGCAACGGATCTTACATCGACGAATCAGGATCGAAGACAGGACGATGCGAATGGATTCATCCGTTCAATCGCAAAGAACTCTTGACGAGCAACTTCATCCTACAGCCATCGGCATTTTGGCACCGCTGTCTCTGGGAGTCTGTTGGGGCTCTTGATGTCTCACGCCACTGGGCGATGGATTGGGAATGGTTCATTCGAGCGACGTCAAGAGTCGAGCCTCACTACATATCGGCTGATCTCGCGCGATTTCGGATCACCGCCAACTGCAAGACGATGTATACCGGCAAAGATAAGCAGAAAGAGATCGCAGAGATTTGCAGAATATACGGCGGACTGATGCAGCCAACCTATCTGGCCTACCGCTTGCAGCGCCTGGCGGAGCTAGCGAGGGAGAGGCCCGGCCTGAGATTCATAAGCATACCCCTCACATGGCTCATACCAAAGCTGATCGGCCTGCTGCGGCGTTCGGTATGGCGAAACCGCTGCCTGCTGTAGCGACGTTCGGCAGCGGACGAAGCCCGCGAGAGACGTGCACGGCGCGTCCCTGAGTACCCTGGTGCGTCCTCGGATGCCATGGGTGGAGCGGTCAGCAAGTGGGGCCGGGAACGACGGTGCCCACCATTGCGGCGGGTCGTTCACGACCCATCCTCTGTCAATCCCCAGATGTGACGAGTTTCGTGAGCGAAGGGAGGGCGTTGGGGCTGGAGGGATGGCGGGCAAGCAGCGGCTAGCTCACGAGCGCCTCGGATGGTAGGCTGCTGGTGGGAAGGTAGGGCGAGCAGGCCGCCGGACACGGTGGTCGGCTCGTTTTTCTGTTGGGGGGACTGGCGAGTCAGGCAGCGGTTGGCGCGGGCGCGGAGCAAGGGCTCTCAGCCGTCACCCGGATGGTCTCGACCTGGAGCATCTCAGGTGCTCCACCGTCCAGAGTAAGCTATCAGGGATCTAACGCTCCTCTGCCGCGAACGAACGCCAGTCACGTCGCGTATGACAGGCGTGTCCAGCAGTATCATTCCCCGCCTCCGGAGTCTCCGGAGGTGTGCTCCACCTGGTCCCCGACGATGGGCGGACGAGCTTCCGCCACCAGAGGGCAACGTGGAATTGGGCCGCGTTCAGAAACTGGCGAGGGTCGAGCTCGGTCAGGCGCTCAATCTTGTCGAGACGGTACGCCATGGTGTGACGATGGATGCTCAAGATCTGCGCCGCCACCTGGGACGAGAGATTGGCCTGGAGAAACACTTCGAGCGTCGAGAGCAGCTCTCGTTCCGACTCCAGCGGCGCTAGCAGACGGCGGACCAGTTCGTCTTTCGCCACGGATCCGTTCTCGGCTAGCAGCTCGGCGAAACCCAGCTCCTCGGGCGTGTAGACTTTCCCTGATCTCCCGATCACCGGCCCAGTTTCAGCGGCGAGGCACGCGTCGTCGAACGATCGGGCCAGCGCCCGCCAACCTGGATAGTACCGGCCTACCCCGGCGTTTGTGGTCATCCGTGTGGTGCGGACGACGTCGTCGACCAGCTGCTGCATACGGCCCACGATACGGCGGCGATCGGCCTCAAGGTCAGCCGGATCGGCGACGGCCAGCAGAACGAGCCAGCGCTCGTCGGCGAACCCCCAGACGTCAGCCTCGCGGCCGCCACGCAGCCGACGAGCCCGCCAGAGCAGCTCAGCGCGAGCGCGTTCGCGCCGATCTGCGTCGGCGAAGCGCGATAGTACATCCCCTTGCGGCCGTACGGGCCCCCAGCTCTCGACGATGGCCGCGACGTCGACCGAGGCCACGATGCGCGGTACATGGAGATCGATGCCAATGATTGCCGCCTCGATCGGCGGCGATCCCGAGTTGGCCTGGAGCTGTCCATGCAGCAGCTCAGCCAGGAGCTTGTCGCGGAGGCGTTCCTGGTCCGGCAAGCGGTCAATCACAGCCGCCTGGTAGATGAGCAGCTCTGCCAGAGTCCGAACAATGCGAATGATCTCGCGCCCGCGTCGCATATCACCATGAAGGACGACAGCGCCCACGACCGTGTCGTCGTACGTCAATGGACTACTGACGCCGGCCTCCAGCTCACCCTCGGCCTCGACGACATCGCCGGTCGCAACAGCGCGCTGGGCGAGCGGATGATAGCCACCGATCCGATCCCGGACAGTGCTCGCGATCACACGCGCCGATGGCAGAGCCACGCTGATGTCAGTGGTGACACCGGCAGCCGACCAATTGGCAACAGCCCACTCGACGATCCGATCCGCGACATCGTGCGCGAGTGCAACTACTGGACCGCGATCATCCGGTCGGCCACGTATGCTCTCAAGCGTGCTCGGTGCCATCCGCTGCAATCTCTGCAATCCCGGCCTCACAGACATATGGTTCAGATACGCAATGGAGAGCGCCCTCATCACAACTGGCGCATCACTGGAGTGAAGGAGCACACGAACGCCAGAGGAGCTACACCGCGCTCACCGTCACGGGATCATCATCGGCACGCCGAAGCCGAGCACACGATTCGACAACCGCCAGCACTGGTCCGGCAGACTCATGACGGACGGGAAGCTCGACACTCCGCGTCTGTCAATGGGACCTTCTGCCAGGAAACATCGTCGTCCGCCAAAGTCATCGCGTCTCTCCAAAGCGACGCTCGGGCACGGCGGTCAAATTGACCATAATCTCGAACCGGTCGCCGTGCAATTCCGCTGCTGGGGTAGAGCGCAGCGCCAACGTCTGGTAATCCACTTGCGGTACTCACTGTGTCTCTCTCCATCGTGGGTGTTTGCTGAGCTCGGACCGGTCGTGCAGTGGAGAGCACGATGCATTGAGGTGGGCACCACTGCGACGAGTGTCACTGCCCACGTGCACGCCCATCGGTCCGTGATCGCGCTCTGGGCCGGAGAGCATCAGGGCAGGCGTGCTAGAACGACGTGGCTGTTCGGCGCGGCGCGGCGCTGAGCGTCATCTGCCTCCACTCTGGACGACTGGTCCAAAACTGGCGCTTCGAGCCCGACGATCTCTGGGCCCGCCGTCCCATGACGTGAGCACCTTTGTCTGGCATCCTGGTGATGTCCAATCGATTCAAGCTGAAGGGCATCGAATTCGTAGTGATTCCGATCGATTGATGGCCAGTCGTACGCGACCGCACACATGCTACGGCGCTGGACAATCCAAGCGGACGTGCGCCAAGGGGGAATGGTCCATGCCCAACAGCAGCTAAGCCGTACCGAGGCCAGGTCGGAACGGTCGTCGGCCTGCCGCACAGGCAGCCGACGGGCCGGGCTGTGCACAGACGACCCAACTGACCCCGGGGGGCAGGCGTCGAGGGCGATCCCGTGACCTGCCGGCCCAATCGTGTTGGCCGAATCACGAGCTTTAGCTCGCGACGGTCCGACGAAAACGACCGAGATCCACGGACTAACCTCCGACGTGGTTGAGGAACGTCATGCCCTGGTACGTCGCACGCACGAAGGCCGGCAAGGAGCAGCATGCTGCGACTGCCCTGACGCAACGAGGCGTCGAGGTCTACCTGCCGATGCTGATCAAACGGAAGCTGCGCGTTGGGCGCCGTGACTGGGAGCCGCTGTTTGCCTGCTACCTGTTCGCGTGCATCGAGGTACCGTCGGACCAGTGGTTGGCCGCACGCTCTGCGCCCGACGTCGTCTATTTCCTCGGCGAGCGTGGTCAGCCGACCTCTCTGCCAGACGGATTCATCGAGGCACTAACCGAGCGACTAGAACGGGCTAACCGCAATGGCGGGCCGGCCCGCTTCAAGCCCGGGGACAGAGTGGTGATCGCCGATGGACCATTTCAGAACATGGAGGCAGTGTTCGATCGAAGCCTCTCGCCGTCCGGCCGATCGAGGGTCTTGCTCCATCTCCTCAATCGGCTGGTTCCCGTCGAGCTCTCGGAGACGCGCCTGAATATGGCGGGCGTCTCGATGCCGGGCGGCCCTCATCGTTCCCAACGGCAGCCGCTCGGGGGCGGTATTGGCAGTGCCACTCGCCTCTGACTGCCAGGCGGGCTCGCGACGGTCGTCGTGCGCAGCGTAGGCCGTATCGACGCCTGCCGGACGATGTGCTGACGCGATTGCGCCCTGAATCGGACGCTGTCAGATGCGCGTCAACCAAACTCAACGACCAGGAGGCCCCGGACACGAATCCGCCCCCATGCTGTCACCCGAAGCGGCAGTTGATGCCCCACGAACATGAACGGTGACGCCGACGACTGGTTCGAGGACGTAGACCCATGATCGTTCCGTTCGTCGACCTGCACCCACAGCATGCGCTGCTTGCCGAGGAGATCCAACAGGTGCTCCGCCAGATCCTTGCCGATACGGCCTTCATCGGTGGGAGCTGGGTGGCCACCTTCGAGCACGAGTTCGGCGCGCTCCTCGGCGCGCGCCACGTCATCGGTGTCTCATCCGGTCTCGACGCGCTTCGCATCGCGCTGCAGGCGCTCGACGTCGGACCGGGCGACGAGGTGATTGTCCCGGCCAATACGTTCATCGCAACGGCGCTCGCCGTGAGCGCGGTATGGGCACGGCCCATCCTGGTTGACTGCGACGAAGCAACGTTCAACATCGATCCACGGGCCGTGGCCAGAGCGATCTCCCGCCGCACCGCGGCCATCATTCCGGTTCACCTCTGCGGTCAGGCCGCTGACCTCGATCCGCTGCTCGAGCTCGCCAGAGCGCACGACCTGCACCTGATCGAGGACGCCGCCCAGGCCCATGGCACGCAGTACAAGGGTCGGGCAGTCGGAACGTTTGGCGCTGTGGGGTGCTTTAGCTTCTACCCGGCGAAGAATCTCGGGGCGATCGGCGATGGTGGGGCGCTGGTCACCAACGACGAGCAGCTCGCGTCACGCGCGCGACGGATCGCAAACTACGGGGCGATTGAGAAGTACGAGCACGTCGAGAAGGGCCTGAACGCTCGACTTGACACGCTGCAGGCCGCCGTGCTGGCGATCAAGCTCCCCTATCTGAAGGCGCGGAATCAGCAACGACGGGAACATGCTGCGATGTATGACTCCCTCCTGGGGGACATCGACGAGGTGCGCCCTCCTGCCAGGTTCGCTGACTCGACGCACATCTACCACCTGTACATGATCCGGGCCCGCCGGCGTGACGGATTACGGCAGTACCTCGAACGCCGAGGCGTCAAGACCGGCATCCACTACCCCGTCCCGATTCACCTGCAACCGGCGTATCAGGAGCTCGGCTATCAGCCGGGCGACTTCCCGGTAGCGGAGCGCCTGTCACGCGAGGTCCTCTCTTTGCCGATGTACCCAGAGCTGACCGCCGAGCAGATTCGTTACGTCTGCGACTCGGTGCGTCGCTACTATGCGATCGATGGGCAGGCCTGATCGACGCGCCTCTCGGCCGCCGCCGCGGTCGTCTCGATCATGGCCGCGGCGGTGATCATCCATCTTCGAAGCGTTGGGGCCCGGGCCGGGCCAAGGAGGAGGCTGACGAGATGGGACTGGCCGACGCGCGGAACGCATGCGGGTATGAAACATCCGGCTACCAGACTGCCCGCTGCTGCGCGAGCGATCCTGATCGGCTCAAGGCGCTGATGGAAAGGCGGCGGCCTCATCGGCGGTGGGACGGAGCACGCTGGGCCCGGGCGGAGCGCGACGATGGCAACCGAGGTGATCGTACCCAAGCTCGGCATGAACACGGACGTCGCAACGATCGTTCGCTGGCACAAGCACGAAGGCGACCGCGTCCTGACCGGGGACGTCCTCGCTGACATCGAAACCGACAAAGTGACGATGGAGCTCGAGGCCGAAACCGCGGGCATCGTTCGGCGACTGCTGGCCGGCGACGGCGAACAGGTGGCGATCACCCAGACGATCGCCATCATCGGCAGCGCCGACGAGGATATCTCGGCATTGATGTGCCAGGTCGCGGGAACGGTGACCACGGTACCACGGCACATCGAGCGCGTGCGCAAGTCGTGGACGGCCTCCGGTGCAGTGGACGCTGAGCTGACGAAACAACGCCGTTCGAGCCTCGCCGACCGGCCGACGCGAGCGGAGCCTCGGGAGCCGGATCCGGAAGCGATCCGGGCTCGCCTGACGCAGCGCAGCTCGTAGACCGCTCTGCCATCGACTGCGTCGTCCTATCGTTCCACTCCGAAGCGCGGCGCCACATTCACCGCCGGATCATCGCCGAACTGGATATTCGAGTCGCGCCGATGGTGGATCCACGGGCGATCGTCGGAGCCGGCGTTCAGATCGGCGATGGCGCGCTTATCGAGGCCGGCGCGGTGGTTGGCCCCGGCAGCGTGGTCGGCGAGGGCGTGATCGTGGATGTCGGGGCCGTCGTGGCCCACGACTGCTTCCTGGGGCCGTTTTCACACCTTTCACCGGGGTGCGTCCTCTCAGGTGTCATCAGTCTCACCGAGAACGTCATGGTTGGCGTTGGATCGGCCATCAACTCGACGGTGACGGTGGGGCGCAACGTCATCATCGCGCCCGGTGCTGCTGTGATGAACGACGTGCAAGATGACGCCGTCGTGAGTGGCGTGCCCGCCAGGGTGATCGGGCAGAGCCGGCGCGGAGCAGAGGTGAGATGAGCCAGGACCTCACGTATTATCGACAGATGCTGCTCATCCGCCGCACCGAGGAGCGCATCGGCTGGCTCTTCAGCCGTGGGCTGACGATGGGGACAGCACACCTCTCAATCGGGCAGGAAGCGTGTGCTGTCGGCGTCATGGCTGCTGCTGAGCCGACCGACTACGTGGTGAGCACCCACCGTGGACATGGGCATCTCATCGCCAAAGGCGCTGATCCGGCGGGCCTGCTGGCAGAGATCTGCGGCCGAGCGAGCGGCTACTGTCGAGGCAAGGGCGGCTCCCAGCACATCGCCGTCAAGGCCCTCGGCTTCCTCGGAACAAATGGGATAACTGGTGGCGGGCTGCCCGTAGCCACCGGCGCGGCGCTCTCCATCAAAGCGCGCCGAACCGGCCAGGTCGTGCTCTGTTTCTTCGGCGATGGCGCCGCGAATCAGGGCACGTTTCACGAGGCGCTGAACATGGCCTCGATCTGGCATCTCCCAATCGTGTTCATCTGCGAGAACAACCGCTACGCGATGTACACGGCCTTCGAGCGCACGACCAGCGCCGCGAGCATCCAGGCGCGCGCCGCGGGGTACGGCATGCCCGGCCTTCTGGTCGATGGGATGGACCTGCTCGCGGTCCGGTCCGCGGCGCGTCTCGCGATCGAGCGGGCGCGAGCCGGCCAGGGACCGACGCTTTTGGAGGCTGAGACCTACCGATACTGCGGGCACTCCAAGAGCGATACCGGCAAGTATCGGCCCACGTCCGAAATCGCCGAATGGAAGACGCGTGATCCGATCCGCGTCTGGCGCGAGCACCTGCTCTCCCAGGGTATCCTCGAGGCCAGACTGGGTCACATCGAAGCGAGCGTCGACGCCCAGATCGACGATGCGACGCGCCTTGCGCTCGATAGCCCGTACGCTGAGGATGAGGCTCTCACGGGCGTCTACGCCGAGCAGCGTGCGCCTACAGAGGATCCAACCTCAGCCGAGGTCCCCGCGTGACCAGAGTTGCCAGCTATCGAGACGCGTTGTACGAAGCACTCCGTGAGGAGATGCAGCGCGACGAGGCTGTCATCTTGCTTGGTGAAGACATCGGGCACGGCGGCGCGTTCGGCGTGACGGGTGATTTGTCCGATCGATTCGGCATCGAGCGCGTGATCGAGACGCCTATCTCCGAGAATGGCTTTGTCGGAGTGGCGGTGGGTGCTGCGATGACCGGGCTTCGCCCGGTGGTCGAGCTCATGTTCATGGACTTCATGACGCTAGCGATGGACCAGCTCGTCAATCACGCTGCAAAGATCCACTACATGTACGCGGGCCAGTTCTCGGCGCCGATGGTGGTGCGAACGGCGGCAGGGGCCGGACGAGGCTACGGCGCAAGCCACTCACAGAGCCTGGAGTCCTGGCTGATCAGCGTTCCGGGGCTGAAGGTTGTGGCTCCCAGCGAACCGGCCGACGCCAAAGGGCTGCTTCAGAGTGCAATCCGCGATAATAATCCCGTGGTCTTCATTGAAAACAAGCTGCTGTATCCGAAAATGGGGCCGCTATCCGACGACGCAGCGCTCGTTCCGCTCGGCAAGGCGAAACTCCGTCAACCTGGTCACGACCTCACCCTGGCATCGTACGGACGGATGGTCGACCTTTCGCTCGAGGCCGCCGGCGTTCTGGCCACCGAGGGGCTGTCCTGCGAAGTGATCGATCTACGGACGCTCAAGCCACTTGACCTCGAAGCGCTGGTCGCCTCGGTTCGGCGCACCGGACGATTTGTGTTCGTGGAAGAGGGTACCGGCGGTGTTGGCGCCGAGGTATGCGCCCAGGTCGTCGAGCACTGCCTGAGCTTCCTCCGGGGTGGCGTGCTACGAGTCGCTGCCCGCGACGTGCCGATCCCATCGGCGGGTCTGCTGGAACGACGCGTCATTCCGCAGGTGGCCGACATCCTCAACGGGTGTCTTGAGAGCGTGCGGCCGCGCTACCATTGACGGGGGTCCCGTGCATCGACATCGATCTCACCAGAGTCGCTCGGGACGGGCAGGATGGTAGATCATCCTTCGGCGAGAGATCGGCGCCCCTACGCCAGGCCGAGGCCGGTAGAGAACGCTTGCTGGGACACGAGGCCTCGGCCCATCCTTGTAGACTGGTACTAGAACGTTGACCAGGCGGTTAATCAGGCCGTCCGCGTGATGTGTGACGTGCACAGGTGTGCCGTCATCGCCCGGACACGGCCTTAACCTGGTAGGTGGACGTGCTCACATGACGAAGGTGCTGAGTTTCCTTGCGTGGCAGCTTTCCGGAGCCATAGCCCGTGCCGGCTTCGTCCTGACGGATCTGGGAGAGTCCGACGGTGGTGTCAACGACCGGATGCAACAGTTGGAGTATCGTGCCGAGCTGCCGGAGCGGCGGTTCGTGCTGCTCGACATCTGCGAGCTCACAACCCCTCGAATGATCACCGCGACCCTGTGGTCGCCAGATGACCTGGTCCAAGCGCGCGCGGAATCGTCAGTTGACGCGGTTGCCATCCATCGCCGCTCCTGGAAGTACGATTCATCGACCGATCCGACCGTGCTTGCGTCGAAGATCACGAGCGAGCTCGATGGGTGGCTCGCGTCGCGCGATCGTCCTTCGATTCACTAGCACAGCCGTCGAGACGCCCCGACGGACAAACGCCACACTCTGGCCAACTCGACAGGCTCCTTCAGAATATCGTACGATGTCGTCTGTCAACAGAATGGTCGCGGCGCTCTTTCGGACCCGTGCAATCGCAGACGTGCGCGGGTTGTGGCGTTCAGCAAGAACGGTACCCTGGGGAAGACTATCTCGTTGTTGCATCATTTCATAGAAGAGCCGTCCTGAACACAGCGCTGGTGTCCGGTGCGGTCGGAACCAAGACATGGACCATCGACACGACGATGTGGACGTTGGACTCTCTTCTGAGGCGCGGCGAGCACTGGAGCTCATGGCGACCGGGCTCAGTAGCGACGAAGTAGCTACTCGCCTGGGGACATCGCCCGAGATCGTCCGTCAGCACCTCGCCCACGCTCTCGCCGAGCTTGGCGCATACTCCAAGCTCGAGGCCATCTTGAAGGCCGCCGCGCTCGGACTGATCGACCTCCCGAGCCCAGACGAGGACCGGTGACGCCGCCCACGCCGGGTAGGGGCACGGCCAGCTCGTCACCAGCACCGGCCGCTGTCAGCCCTCTCGCGTGAGTGCGCGTGATGGCGCATCTCGATACCGCGCATGGTGCAGGCAGGCCACTCAGATCACCAGCTTGGTGTACCTCGCGACAGCGATTGTCATTCGGTGGCCTGCTTGCGTACCCTGATGTCCCGCGACGGTGCGGGACTCTCAGCATGGCGCTGGGGACGAGGCGTGGAGGGGCAAGTACGACGGCGTGCTTGACCCCTCCCTCTTCAGCGGTGCCTCGGCACAGCTCGGGGCGTCTCGCCAGCGAGCAGGACACGCATCGGCACTGATCCACGTGCATGCCAGCTCATGCCTTTCGGCCTTTCAATCATCCCGCTGACCCCTCAAACTTGGCTCATCCTGATGTAGCCACGTCGTCACTTCGCTGAGAATCGTTCGGGCGAGCAGATTGGGGTCGTCAGATCGATCATACTGCCAGACGCCGCGATGCATTGCTACGGTACCGTCAGTTGCCTCTTCTTGCCTGGCCGTCAGATCGTCGGGGGACCACAACTCCGACGTGATCGTCTGCTGGTGGGGCAGGTGACAGAAGTCAAGGAGGAGGCGCCGTCGTCGTCGATCCTCGGCCCGATATTCAAGGAGCTGCACGTCGCCGTCCCCGTCGCTCGCGGCACCGGTACTGCAAAGATAGAAGCCAGGTTGGGCGGCGACAGGGGTCAACTGCCGCTCAAGGATGTCAAGCATGTCTTGCATGTCCTCTACTCGATCTGGGGTCATTACGAAGGCCTCGTCGCCCCTTGCACCGCGGCAAGTCCTTGGACGCCCCGCTACGAAGCCGACACACTCCAGTCTACGGATCGCGTACGACGATGTCGTGGGCCTACCTTCGGGAGCTCACTGCGTATCACTTCAGTTAAATGCGTGTGCCGGCGAAGCGACGCGTTCTTGAAACGCCGGCCCCGTCAGCAGATGTCGAGATTCGCCATCTCTGCCTCTACTTGTTGAGTGGCGTTTTCCCCTCGGATTCGGGCCGATCTCGGGCCCGGTCTCGGCGTCTGCTGGGCCGACCGATCGGCCCCCATCCACGCGGGCCACGCTCCGCCCAGTACAAACCAGGGCCGCTGGTGCCATTGAATCAGTCTGCAATCACCAGCGGCATCGATGGCGCCACCGGCGCAGAGACGTGAGCCTCTCCAACGTC
>WNGE01009505.1_pt1 | contig 11409 bp, 6 predicted proteins | sample 5400651 | NCBI WGS metagenome assembly WNGE01 (sample SAMN13153370, study PRJNA577476) | soil metagenome | isolation source: 60 cm soil or saprolite under grassland replicate 2 | place: USA:California | collected 2016-06-15 | reverse complement strand
GAGATCAGCAGGATTGTTACACCTTTAATGTCGAGGCGCATGCCCCGAGAGAACGATGCCGGCTGCGCATAGGAGTAGGCCTCATTCAGCGCTTGAGGAGCGCGGATAGCCTTCTTTGAGACGTTCTTGTGCGTCTCCTTTTTCTGCACATGTTCCGTTCCTGCTTGACTCATAATTGCCCGTCCTGCCTGTGTGGTTTTTCTTTCGGTCTTCTGCGCAAGGCCTTTACGTCGTGCGGCAATCGAAATGTTCACGGGCGTTCAACGCCCCCAGGTCCCCACGGCGAGACTTCGTTCTGCTCATTCGCCTCCAGTTTTGCCGCGATCGCTTCCTGCTGCTGTGCATCTTCCATTCGTTTTTGTCGAAGGTAGACCCGCGCCAAAGCCACATGCGCAGCGCGAGAATCAGGACTCCGCGCAATGACTGCCTCGAGTAAGGTCTGAGCATCGGTCAGTTTTCCTTGCGCCAGAAAACAGGTCGCAAGCAGGAGCTTGCCCTCCTGATCTTCAGGGTTTAGGGCTAACGCCTTTTGAACCAGGCGCACGGGTTCCGAAAGATCCGCCGGGTTTACCTTCTTTCGCAGAGAGGCAAGAGTGATGTAGTACGAGCCCTCGTCCGGCTTCAGGGCAACTGCCTTCCTGTAACATTCCTCAGCCTGCTCTGTTTTCCCCATGGCTTGGTAGGTTCCACCCAAGAGGTACTGAACTCGACTGGAGTCTGGACGCTCTCGGGCAAGGTTCTCGAACTCCTGCTGGGCCAGCGGGTATCGGGTCAAATAGAAATAGGCAAGGCCGAGCTCGAATTTATAGAGCGGTACAGTTCCGAACTTACTCTGGACGGCCAATAAAAACTGAAGAGCGACAGGGTCATGCCTCCATCGCAGCAAAGCCTCTCCCAGACCCAAGGCGTATTCCGCAGAGTCGGCATCCAGTTGAGCCGCCCGCCCCAACTCCGCTACCGCAGCCTCGTACTGTCCTGCTTGAAGGAGAAGCAGGCCGAGAAGCCCGTGGGGTTTGGCGGCATCAGGCCACGTTGTCGCGGCGTTCCGCAGGACCTCCACGGCTGCTGCGCTTTCCCGATGGCGGAGCAGCAATGTGGCGAGTGATAACTCCTCCTGCATATTGGCCCTATGAGCGTCCAGGAGTTGGACGATCTCATTTTTGCCTTCGTTTTTCAAACCTGCTTGATTCGCGGGCACGTCGTTCGGATTTCGCGCCAGTCCGTCGCTATAAGCCTGGAGCGCGCTCTGAATTTCTCCTCGATTCATGTAGGAGAGGCCCAAACCGAAGTAGGGGCGGGCTTCATGCGGAGCCAGGCGGCCAGCTCTTTTGAAAGCCTGGATTGCCGTCTCGCTCTCTCCTAACCTGATCCGGGCTAATCCCAGGTCACACCACAGAGTCCAGTTCGCAGGATGTGAGTCGAGTGCGCGCGCCAGTTCTTCCTTTGCCTGCGAATTTCGTCCGGCCTGGAGATCTTCCTGTGCTCTTCGTACCAGCACGTCTGTAGACTGACTGAGCATTGCCCCGGTCAAGAGAGGACATAAGACGAGGTACTTGATTCCATTTCTTCTCACTTTTCGTTGATCCTGTCTATTTGCACAGTCGAGACTCACGGTGCGCCACTACCCGGCGATCCCCAGATGTTCCACTCCTTTATCTTTTGGTCCTCCAACTTCGCGGCAATAGACTGCTCCCGTTCGGCTTGCTCCAGCTTTTTTTGACGGCGATACAGCTCGGCCAGTGCCGTATGCGCTCGGCGTGACCCGGGGCTGGTTCCTACCGCCTGCTCGAGCAGGACTCCGGCCTCGTCGAGTTCTCCCTGTTTTTCCAAACAATGTGCCAGCGCGATCTTGTTTTCCCCATCCGATGGATCGAGAACGAGAGCCTTCCTTAAGAGCTGTGTGGCTTCCGTAAGGCGCGTTGGACCCTGCTTTTGCAGTAGCGATCCGAGAAGGCGATAGTGCGAAGAATCTTGCGGAGCCTGTTGGATTGCCCTCCGATAAGCATTTTCCGCTTTTGTAAGATCACCCTCAAGTTCGTACGCCCCGCCCAACAAGAACTGCACTTTCGCCGATCTTGGGCTTTCACTCTGGAGACTCTCAAGCTCGGAAACAGCGTCCGAAAAGCGCTGGAGGCACATGTTTGCGATGGCCAACTGATATCGGAAGGTGAGTTGGTTTGCAAATCTGCTCTTGGCGCTGGTGAGGAACTCTCGGGCGACCGGATACTGCTCAGCGTCCAGCAGGGCCTCCGCGTAAGCCAGTGCTAACTTTTCGGAGGCGGGCTCAAGCTGCACGGCTTTTCCGAGTTCCACGGCAGCATCGTTGAACTGCCTCTTCTTCGTAAGCAGCAATGCGAGTTCACCATGCACCTCAGCCGAGCGTGGCCAGGACCGGATCAGGGATTCGAGAACTCGCTGGGCAGGATCGACTTCTCCGTCGGCAACGAGAAGCCTGGTCAGAGCCAACCCTTGGGGGAGAGTGAAAAAACTTGAACTGAGAAGCTCGTGAATCTCTGTTTCACTGCTACTGGTCATGCCCGCTTTTATGTACGCCTCAACCAGAGTGGCTCGCGCCGAAACGTCAGCTGGCGTTAGTTCCTTCAGTCGCTCAAGCGGTACCAGAGCCTCGCGAAACTTTCCCTGCTGCGTCAACACGAATGCATAGTTCTGATTGGCTGGAATATTGGCTGGATCCAGGGCAAGTCCTCGACCATAAGCCTCCTGCGCTTTTGCCAGGTCTTTCTTCCCCAAGTAGAGCAGGCCCAGATTGAAGTTAACTGCCGCCTGTTCAGCCGCAAGCGGAAGAGCCCTTTCAAAAGCTGCGATTGCCGGATCAATCTTCTTTTGCTGGGCTCGGGCTACCCCCAATAAGAACCAAAGGGACCCATTCTTGGGGTCTGTTGTTAGTGCTGCTGACAATTGTGATTCGGCTCGGGAGTACTGGCCGGAAGTCATCTCCAGCTGTACCTGGTGGACGAGCGTGGCGGACGATTGGGCCAACAGAGATGCGGCAACCAGATGAAGCAAACCCGTGCTGGCTCGTGCCCAAAATACCAATCGCATTCCGCACTCACTGGCAAACTTGAGGGCACAGGAGAAATCCCATGCCCTCATCTCTTCCGTTAGAAGACTACCGCCGTCAACCCTTAAAAGTTAAATTTGCTGCCAAACTGCATGATCCGTGGGTTTCCTCTCGTGCTGGTAATTTGCCCGAAATTTGAGCCAGTGGGATCAGTATTCGGATTTGCGAAAAACGGGGTATTGGTCGCGTTAAACATTTCGGCCCGGAACTGCAACCGATACCGCTCAGCAAATGGGAAGTTCTTCGCGATCGCCAGGTCCAGGTTCGTGTTTCTCGGGCCCCTGATCAAGTTCTTCGCTGAGTTGCCGAAGGTGCCCGGAGCATTCGGTCGAAATGCCGCCGGGTTGAAGTATTGGTTCAGCCATTGCGACTGGGAGCCCTTATGCACATTGAGGGGTTGGCCAGTCAGGTCTGCGTTGTCCCTGCCGTTTTGAGATTGAGAATTGTTACCTCCGTTGCCTCCACCAATGGTGAAAGGAGTTCCGGCAGCCATGGTGAATATGGCGGACAACTCCCAATTTCCAAGCGCTCCACTGGCGAGAGCGCCATGCCCTTTAAAGGCTGGCAGTGTCCAGGTACCCATGTTCGACCAAACATAAGGCACGTTCAGATCCGAAATGCCACGGTCGATACCGGGGTTATATGCATTGCGCAGGATAGGTCCGCTCGAAAGATCGCTTTGAGAAAGCAGATCGATCGCTTTCGACCACGCGTAATTCGAGACAAACTGAAAACCGCGAGAGAAACGCTTTTCTACGCTAAGCTGCAAACCGTTATAACTGGCGGTACCCCAGGATTGGTAGGCCAAGACGCCGCCGAAATTCGGATACAGAGTGCGCGCCCCGCTTGCTGAAAACAGGCCAGGGTTCATTTGTGCACCAGTCGCAATATGGTAGGCCTCGCTTCCCACGTACGCTGCCGTAACCAGCAGGGTCGGAGCAAACTGGTGCTGAATGGAGAAGTTCCAGCTCTGTTGCCAACCCAACTTAAAGTCGGGAGTAAAGATCGCCGGAAGGGTTGTGGGCAGAATGAAGGTAGCATTCTTATCGGGCAGCACGCCATTCTTGTAGGCGAACCCCGACGATGTGAACGGAGAAGCGCCGGCCGTAGGAGCAAAGACGGACCAGGGATCGTCAATCGGTATCCTCTGGCCGCCTACGCTGCCAGGGTCGAGGGAGAATGTCGGACTGAAAGGCGCGTCCGAGGAGACGTGGTTGTAATACGTGTAGTAGTACGGGATGGAGAACCGGCCGAAGGCCGCGCGAATGGATGTATTGGGCAGAAAGCTGGGCTGCCAGCTTATCCCGAGACGGGGACTTATGCGGTTGAAATCATTTTTATAGCCTCCGGATGGGACCCCCGGGTCTCCGGGAAATACCAACCCCATGGGCGCGTTCGGATACGTTGTGCTTTGATGTCCCGGCCACCAGTCAGCCGTCCGTCCCGCCGGGGTTGGGAGGGGAGCGCGCCAGGGCTCATATCGAACCCCGATATCCAGAGTTAAGTTGGGTTTCAAACGAATTGTGTCTTCGGCAAACGCCACAACCTCAGGCGAAGAGTATACATTCCACTCTCCTCCTCCCTGCTGAAAGTTCCCGACGTCCCCAAGCAGGAAGTCGGAAAAGAAGCTGCCGGTCACGGACCCATTGAAAATCACCAGGGGATCTGCGAGCCACGACGCCTGCTCGAGAGAATATTCGGACATAACGTTTACGCCCGCGACAACCAAATGCTTCCCTTTCGTCCAAGACACCTGGTCACCGATATTCCAGTCATGGCGTTTTTGAGCGACATTCTGCTCAACCCAACTGAAACCATTGCTTCCCCAGTTCACGAGAATAGTCGCATTGTTGTCGGGCTGTGGGATGTTGGCCCCCAGGTCTTGCCAGCCTTTCGGAATGCCGCTGAGGGACTGGCTGCTCAGTTTGTCGTAGCCAAACGTGACATTGTTTACTAGAGTCGGGCTGATTGTGTAGGTCCAAGTCGCAGCGTAGTTCTGGTTCCGTGCGACCCACGCATCCGCAGTCGCAAGCCAATTCGTTTCGCTGGATATTGTGGGCTGGTTATAGTCCTGAAAGAACACCCGTCCCATAAGGTGATGATTGGAGCTTGGGTTCCAATCGTACTTAATTGTGAATTCCTTAGTAGTCGCTTTGGTGGGCGCACCCGCGACAAAGATCAACCCGTCGGAATTGCTGGTTTTGGGAATGAACTGCTCAATGTTCAAAGCTACCGGACTGAATCTGGAAGCCGGGATCTGATTATTCACAAATGGCGTACCGTCAAAGTCATGCAACTGGGTAGGAACGGCACTGAAATCCCCGTTCAGCATGGCATCCGTAGGGACATATTGTTGAGTTGAGTTGTTTTGCTGGTTCGACTTTGTAATTTGCACGTTGCCGAAGATGAACTGCTTGTTCTTCTGGATCGGCCCTCCGATCGACCCGCCAAATTGATTGCGCGAAAGTCCGTCCTTCGTTTTCGAAAACCGGTTCGGCGCGTTGAAGACTTCATTGCGAGCAAACTCAAACGCGTTTCCATGCCATTGGTTGGTGCCCGACTTGGTAATCACACTGACAACCGCGGTAGAACCTCCACCGTACTGGGCAGAGAAGTTATTGGTAATGACCCGAAACTCCTGCGTTGCGTCTGAGTTGGGGAACGGGTTCGCCGAAGCCAGGTAATTATCCATGTTGTAGACGCCGTCCAACTGGTAATAGACGCCGCCCATGCGACTGGAGTTGATCGAAGCACCAATCTCCCCCGGCATCCCGCTCCCATTACCGGCAAGGGTGATAGACCCGGTGCGGGCCGCACCGTTTGTGCCTCCGGGTACCAGGTATGAAAGCGCGCCGGGATCCCGCCCATTCAATGGAAGCTCCTGAATAGCGGTACTATTCAGGACTTGCCCAAGGGCCGCCGAAGTGGTCTCGATCATTTCCTGGTCAACGGAGACTTCAACCGTTTCCTGCGTCTGGCCGACGCTAAGGGTAGCGTTTACGGTGGCAATTTGATCAGCAGTTAAAGTGATGTTGGACTGAGTCGTGGACCTGAATCCCGCATGCGAAATCGTAATTGTGTAGCGTCCTGTCGGCAGCGAGGGTGCAGTGTACCCGCCATTATTCCCTGTGACGGTATTTCTCATTGCGCCGGTAGAGGTGTTCGTGATGACGACGGTCGCATCCTGTACCAAAGCACCTGATGCGTCTGACACCGTCCCATTGATCGTGGCGTAGCCCGACACTTGAGCGTAGCCCAGTTGTCCGTACGCGAACAAAACTACAACGCCCGCCAGCAACATTAGTTTGGCAAGTGGGCGGCATGTCTGCCTTCCGACATTCGGTTGCAAAGTGAACACGTTCACTCTCCTTTTCGCGGCAGCCCGAGCGCTAGCACTCCCACCCCGGCGAAACCCCAATCCCGAGGATTCCTTCCGAGTATCAGCGCAGCGGTGATTCCGCACGTCGTCTCTCGAGTCGGGGACAACTTTTAGATCTAAACGATTAGGCGCGTCTAGGTAACGTACAGTTTGTTACAGCAACGGCGACCCTTTGAGACTCACGTACAACATTGAAATCAAACGGGTAAATGCGATTATTCGCGGACCCAGGAGTTCGGTCACGTAATATGGGTTGACAACCACCGATATAATCGTTTTTGCTATTGGGCCGAGGTTGTTCGAAACATGAAGAACCAGGCAACAGCGTCTGCAGGGATGCACCCCCCAGCTGCCGACGAGAGTCGGCGCGCTCTCATCTTGCTGCACCTCAAGCGCATTCAAGATAGTCACGCATTCTGCAATAGCGCTCGCGCGAAAGAGTTTCTTTCTTACGTGGTCGAACATGCGGTCGACGGGCAGACCGAGCTCCTGAAGGAGCGCTCGATCGGTGTGAACCTGTTTCACCGCATTCCCACCTATGTTACCGGCGAAGACCCGATCGTACGGGTGAAAGCGGCTGAAGTTAGAAAACGGCTGGCGCAGTTCTACGCCGAGGAAGAACCGGCGCCGGAAGTTCGCATTGAGATCCCCGTCGGCGCCTATGTTCCGAAATTCTCCTGGAAGGCTCCCACCGAGATCGCACCCTCACCAGGCAAACCTGCCGTTATCGAACCGAAGGTCCCGACACGCCGGCCGCACACTCAGAAGATTGCGATAGCTGCCGGCATCTTCGTGTTGCTTGGAATTGCGATGGCTAGCATCCTGCGCAAGCCAACTGGACAGCAGTCTCCGTTCCAGGCATTTTGGGCACCAGTATTCGCATCACCGCAACAGGTCCTGATTTGCATACCGTCTCCGGTGGGATATGAGTTCACTTCAGAGGTGTATAGGAAGGCGGGACAAGCGGATCAGAACCATGTGGATCGGGATAACACGCCACTTGAGCTACCACCCGAAACTTCTCTCAAGTGGAAAAACGTAGTGCCCGTACCTGATTTCTTTGTGAACAAAGATGACACTTACGTAGCCGCAGATCTTGCAGGTCTTTTTGCCACCATCCACAAATCAAGCACAGTCAGAATAGGTCGCGATTTTACTTACGAGGACCTCCGGAATTCGCCCGCTGTTTTGATCGGGGCCTACAACAATTCCCTCGCGCTGCGAATGATCTCTGACCTGCCCATCGTTTTCCGGGAGAAAGAAGGCCTGCAGTGGATCGAAGACCGGGGAAACCCCAACCGGGTCTGGCGCGCAGGAGTAGAGGGTCGCCGAGGCAGCAAAGACTTTGCCATCGTGGCCCGGCTGCTGAATTCGAAGACAGGCCAGTTCATGGTTCTTGTGGGGGGAATTGGCATGGTCGGGACTGAGGCAGCCGGACGGTTCGTCTCTCGTCAGGGCGATATCGATGTCGCGCTTCGGACCGCTCCCCCAGGCTGGCAACGAAAGAACCTAGAGCTGGTTCTTGAGACCGACGTGATCGACGGCTCTCCGGCTTCCCCGCGGGTCGTCGCTGTAACCGCTTGGTGATTGAGGTCGGTCCGTGGTTTCCTCGGCTGGACTCCCGCGCGATGACAGATTCGTATCGATTCGATGCGAACCGATAAAAGATCCATGGTAAACCTAGCCCGACTGCTGTCTGCGGCGGGAGAAATGGCCTGACGCGGCAGTCTCTACGATTGTAAGTGGATGACAAATGCCATTGTTTACTGCTAGTTGTCATTGGCAAAGTTGAACGACGGTAACTTACTCAATTTTGTTGGTTGGATGACTTCAGAGCCGCGGTATACTCTGCTGCTGGTTACATGAATCGATTTGATATGCCAAGAGGAACCGGGCCACGGCGAACCACAATCCGGGATGTGAGTACGCTTGCGGGTGTTTCTGTCGCAACCGTCTCGGCTGTAGTCAACGGTAAATCAGTCGTCAGCGAGGAGTTGACCAAGAGGGTGCGGCGAGCCATCGAAGCCCTCAACTATCAACCCGATTTCCTGGCACGCAGTCTGCGGATGCAACGATCTCACATTCTGGGGATGGTAATGCCTCAACTTGCGAGTCCTTACTACGCTGAAGTGCTGCGTGGCGTGGAAGATTCAGCATCGCAGCATGGCTACTCGATTTTGATTTCCAACTCGCGAGGAGACGCCGATCAGGAGACGAAGCAGGTTTCAGCTCTGGTTTCCAGGAGAGTAGACGGAATCTTGCTCGCCTCCGCCAACGCCCATTTTGCCTATCACACCCTTTCCACACGCCACTTTCCACTCGTATTATTTGACCGCTTCCCCTCTGGTTTCACGGGGACGGCAGTGGTTACGGACAATGCCCAGGCGAGCCACGAGGCGACAAATCATCTGATCCGGCTTGGCCACACGCGGATTGCGATCATCGCAGGCACTCCGGGGATATCGAGTGCCCATGAACGGGTGGAGGGCTTCCGTAGTGCCATGAACGAAGCGGGGCTGATGGTTCGCAAGGAATACTTCACCCGCGGAAACTTCAACATGAAAGGCGGACGGGAGTGTGCCCTCGAATTAATGAAGCTTCCCTCTCCCCCTACTGCCGTTTTTTCTCATAATTATGAAATGACGCTGGGACTCATGCGAGCGCTCACGGAGGTTGGCGTGCGCTGTCCGCAACAAGTGAGCGTGCTTGGGTTCGATGATTTCGTAGTGGGGATGGATGGGTTCAGTTGGGCCACGATGTTTTCTCCCAAGCTTACCTGCGTAGCGCAGTCGGGCTATGAACTTGGTCAGATGGCCGCCACAGTTCTGTTGAAGAAGGCAGGCGAGAAACTCGGCGACAACGACGGCGAAGAAGGGATCATCAAGCTACGTGCTGAGCTACGAGTAAGGGAGTCCACCGCCCCGCCTGCGGCGGGGGAATGACTTTCCGCGCGTCTGAGAAAGTTTGAGCACACCGCTCATCATCATTTATGAATTTCTCGCGCCGCCAATTCCTCCAAGTTTCCTCGCTTCTTGGCCCTGGCATCCTTGATTTCCTTCGCACCCCGGTCTGGCGGTGGTCGAGAATGCCCGTCCTGGAAGCCTCGACGGTGGCTACACCAGGAGCGCCGAAAGCGGCTCCACAGGTACAGTTTGTGGATGTAGCGCGTGAAGCGGGCCTCACAACTCCAAATGTATGGGGCGGCGTCGACCGCAAGAGTTACATCATCGAAGCCAAGGGCAGCGGCATCGCTTTCTTCGATTACGATCAGGATGGCTGGCTAGACATTTATCTGACCAACGGAACGCGCCTGAACACGAATTGGCCAGAGGGTCATGCGCCAACCACCCAGCTGTATCGCAACAATCGCGACGGCACATTCACTGACGTTACGGCCAAATCTGGCATCGGCCGCACCGGCTGGCAGACAGGCGTTTGCGTCGGGGATTTTGATAATGATGGCTGGGATGATTTGTTTTGCACCTTTTGGGGACACAACATTCTGTTCCACAACAACGGTGACGGGACCTTTACCGACGTTACTAAGCAAGCTGGATTATGGAAAGAAGATGTCCGCTGGGGATCAGGCTGCACTTGGCTCGATTACGATCGCGACGGATTCCTCGATCTTTTTGTTGCCAACTACATCGCGCTGGATATCTCGAAAGTGCCGGAGCCGGGACAGACGCAATACTGCCAGTACAAAGGCGTCCCGGTGATGTGCGGGCCCCGGGGGCTCCCGGGAGGGATGAACCTCTTGTATCACAACAACGGGGACGGCACGTTCAGCGATGTCTCCGAGAAGAGCGGGATTCTCAAACCCGGCCCACGCTACTCGATCACCGCGGTTTCCTACGACTTTGACAACGATGGATGGCCGGACATTTACGTTGCAGTCGATTCCGAGCCCAGTATTCTGTTCCGCAACAATCACAACGGGACTTTTACAGATGTCGCCGTGATGTCGTCGTGCGCTTATAGCGAAGAGGGCCATGAGCAGGCGGGCATGGGTGTAGCGGTGGGGGACTACGATTGCGATGGCTGGCTCGATATATTCAAGACAAATTTTTCCGATGATTCGTCCAACCTTTACCGCAATAACGGAGACGGGACCTTCACCGAAGTGACTTATGCGGCAGGTGTGGGACTGGATACGCAAAATGTGAAATGGGGCTGCGGGTTTATCGATTACGACAACGATGGCTGGTTGGACATCCTGCAAGTGGATGGGCATGTGTATCCGACTGTGGATACGCATGGGGTAGGCCAGACATTCCTGGAACCGCGAATCATTTATCGGAATCTTGGGAATGGAAAGTTCGAGGAAGTTTCGAAAGGATCGGGCCCAGGAATTACGGCTCGACATTCGAGCCGTGGCTGCGCGTTTGGAGATTACGACAACGACGGCGACATCGATGTCCTCATCAACAACATGAACGAGATCCCTTCCCTGCTGCGCAACGATGGAGGGAACCGCAATAATTGGATCAAGGTGAAACTAATTGGAACCAAGTGCAACCGGACGGCGATTGGGGCCCGGGTTCGGGTTGTCACCGAAAAGCACACACAAATGGATGAGGTGCGCTCTGGAACGAGCGTGATGTCACAAGGAGACCTCCGCCTGCACTTCGGCATTGGTCAGGCCAAGAAGATTGATCTTGTCGAAGTGAAGTGGCCCACCACCCAGAAGATCGAAGCGTTCAATGATGTCGATCCAAACCAGATTCTGGTGATCAAGGAAGGTTCTGGGATTATCCAAAAGATAAAGGCCACCTAAGGAATCGGGAGCAATCCCGCGCAAGTTTACTCATTGTATTCGGCTGCACCCGAGCGGATTATTCACAGTGAGCTGTGGGCCGAAGGTCGCGCTCGAACTTGGAGCTCGAATGGTGATTGCGCACGAGAAAAAGGGAAAGCGTCAATCAGTGCCGGCGGTGCGCGAGTTCCA
>WNGE01007987.1_pt1 | contig 11409 bp, 14 predicted proteins | sample 5400651 | NCBI WGS metagenome assembly WNGE01 (sample SAMN13153370, study PRJNA577476) | soil metagenome | isolation source: 60 cm soil or saprolite under grassland replicate 2 | place: USA:California | collected 2016-06-15 | reverse complement strand
AATCCATGCTGAACTGCTTTATGTAACCCTTCGATAACTGACTTATTTGAAAGTCCGGTTCCGTGATCTATTCGGTTCCCGTCTTTTCCTTTCCTGCCGTGCATAAATTCGTCTGTTGTGATTTTCTTTACGATATCGTATTCACTGTATCCCCAGGTGTGCCGTAAGACATATTCAACCAGCTTCATTTCCGCGAGGCTTGTGACTTGCGCCGTGATATTTGTCCACTCATTCGGAAGCCTGAAAAAGTTCGCTTCGGGCTTGCTGAAACCATCAAACATTTGGCCGGACAGTGATTGCATAGTGAAAAACGAGGTATTGTTAATAACTCAACAGTTATCAAAACATATCGATTGGATTGCTGTCAAGGGCTAAATTGCTAGCGTGGTATCTTGCATGCTAGCATGCTTGCAAGAGTGCTATCAAGCATGCAAGGCAATTAAGACTTTTGCGAGGATACTATTTACACCGTTTGCTTGATAATCCGCTATCAAAAAATTAACGGCAATTCTTCCAAGCTCATTCCCTGAAGTTTCAATATCTTGTCGTCCATACGTATATTCGATATCGCCAAGTTGGTTTTTTTCCTCTTTGGTGAGACGAACATAGAGTACCTCTTCTTTAGCAGGTGTTTTAACGATCTTTCTGATGATTTCTATAATATCTGGCTGTGCTGCAAGCGTGCTAGCATGCTTGCTAGCATTTATGCTATCATGCGAGCTTGTTTGATTGCTCGTTTGTAAGCTTGCTGGATTGCTAACTTGCTTGTTTACTTCTTTATCAGTTTGCTTATTTGCTAGTTTACTAGCAAATTCTTTATTTTCTATCGGTTCTGCTGACTGCTCCGGCGTAGATTTGTCTGCTTTCGTAGGGAAGAATACAGATTGTCCACGTAGCTCGTTCATGACGCCTGTTGTGTCTAACTTCTTCTTCATAGAAATATTTCGTTAATGAGCTTCTCATACGCAAGTGCGCCTTTTGCTAGGGGATTATACCCGAAAATATCCAGCTTGTTAAAATGGGCGTTCCGAAGATCGGTATTTTCAGGAATAATGACCGGAAGAAGTTCTTTCCCGTACATCTGCCGGAGGATAGATAAAGACTCCCTGGTATTAACCGTGGGATCACTCCGCGTAAAGAGAATACCTCGTAACTGTAGAGTTGGGTTAAAAAACTCTTGTACCTCTTCCTTTGTCTTATAAAACTGCACAATCGAGTCTAATTCAAAATACCCTGGGGCAACAATAATAATGACTTGATCTGAGGCGGTAAGGGCATTAATTGTGAGCCAGCCGAGATTAGGGGGGCAATCAATGAAGACAAAATCATAATTGTCTTTTACTTTGTCCAACTCACGCTTTAATCGATCTTCGCGGCGGTCTTTGGCAATAGTTAGTTCTACGTCCGTATTCGAGAGAAGAATATGCCCCGGTACAATATCGAGATTGGGAACGTCTGTCTTATGAATAGGGAGTGGTTTTCTCTCAATGATGGTCGCGTGTACGCTTTGCTCTTTGGTGATAGTAGGGTAGTGATGTAAGAGAACTTTAGAGGAGTTGGCTTGCTGGTCGATATCAACGAGAAGCACTTTTTTCCCTTTTCGTGCGAGTCCGGCAGAGAGAGCAATACTTGTCGTTGTTTTTCCTGCTCCGCCTTTTTGTGTGGCTATTGAAACTATCATACGATCAGTCAATATACTGAAAGCCGCCTTTCGGGTTTTCCAGTACATTTTGAAACTGACTCTACTATTGCAGAGTTACTAGGTTATTGTCAAGTAGGATTTTCAGAGAATAGGGGAAATAGGTTGTCAAGAGGTCAAACTGTTGCATCTGTTGCACCTAGCATTAGGGATAGGGGAGCACTAAGGATGGGGGAGTGCTATCTGCGCCGATGCCCTTTACCTTTTGGCCTTCTTCGGAATTTGATTTCAGTGTAGCGTATGCCTTGTCCTTGCTCGGTATAATGTCCTTCGACCCATGACCCGTATTGCTGTTGCTCACGTCGGCGATCCATGAGTCCAGCAAGTGCCTCTTTTGGAACGGTTGCCATTTCTCCCTGACTTAGTGCTGAAGTTACCCGCTCCTCAACTGCTGGTTGTGGTTTCTCTCCGATAACCAGGACATACCAGGGTTTCTCGTTTGGCTCTTCCCATTGCCTCTGAAAGCGGTACGCGGATAAATCACAGTCTACCGTATGAATTGTTTCTTGGACGGCAAAATACGGCTGTTCTGCGGCTTGTTTGGTTTTGAAACGAGAGGCAAGATAATATGGCCGCTGCTCTTGTTCTGGTGGTCGTGGTGTTTCTGGATTTTGTGGCATAGGGAGATGAGTATGTGTACCTCAACAATACTTGTCAAGCAAGCTGGTTGGAGCCGTGTAGGGGAGTGCCATGTGATCTTTTCCCGCAATGTTTTTTGCTTCGCAAGGAAGAGGGGAGTAATAATATGGTATTATTGTTCTGCTTATTGAAGTATGTTTAATAACGAATACTTTAACAAGGAGCAAGATTTTTCTTTTAAAAGCTTATTTGTTCCTTTCACCACAAAAAAAGCGAGCATCATAATTACTATTCTTGGTTTTATCGTATTCGGTAACGCTCTTTTTAACGGCTTCGTATGGGATGACTTTCCGTTTATTCTCAATAACCCTGATGCACACAGTTTCAATATTGCTCGTATTTTTAGCAAAAATATATTTAATACCGCAGGTTACTATCGTCCAATTCCCGCACTTTACTTTACATCGCTTTATAACATGTTTGGTTCTCAAGCATTTTTTTATCATTTTCTCCAGGTCTCGCTGCATATACTCAACACCATTTTTCTTTTTCTAACCTTGCAAACATTATTAAGTAGAAACAATAACAAAGAAACAATAGAACCAAGATTAGAAGAAAAAGAGTGGAACAAACTTTCCAGGAAACAAAAGAGAAAATATCAAAGAATGAATAACAAATTGTATAATGCAGCCGCAAAAGCCTCGCTCATTCCTGATCTAAAAATAAATTTACTCTCATTCTTTATATCTCTAATATTTCTCGTTCACCCGATTAACGTAGAGTCCGTCTCATATATAGCGTCTTCCCAAAGTGAATTACTTTTTCTTTTTGGCATACTGGCATTATTGATAAGCATGAAAGAAAAGTTTTCCTTGAAACAACTGCTTCTCGTTTCGGGACTCACGCTATTATCGCTCTTAACAAAAGAAACAGGATTTCTTTTTCTGGTCATGATCCTATTTTTTCAATATTTTTTCAACAGAAAAAAACTTCTCGAATTTGTTTTTTTTGAGATTACATCTCTTGCCACTTATTTACTCATACGGTTTGCAATTGGAGGAGTATTATTCAGCAAAATTATTATTGTTGAGCCAATTCCTCTCGCAAGTTTATCTTTTTTAGAAAGACTTGCCAACATACCCATAATCGTTTTGTATTATCTTACTACCACGTTCTTCCCTTTGCGTCTTGCACTAGATCAAAAGTGGTTACTAATGAAGTTAACCGTCCAAAATTTTTACTTGCCGTTACTCTTGGATAGTCTGTTCTTCCTCGCTCTCTGCATAAGTGGAGTGTATATCTATAAATATAAGAGAAACTTTTTCAAAGAATATCTATTCTTCTTTTTGTGGTTCGTCTTTGGTTTGTTGCTCCTTCTGCAAATCTTTCCCTTAGATATGACTGTAGCAGATCGTTGGTTTTATTTCCCCCTCGTAGGATTGCTTGGAATGTTGGGAGTAGGAGTTCAGATCATTTTATTTTCCCAGGATAAGCAAGGCCATACCCTCATAAACTATAAAAAAGCAAGAATGTCAGTTGCATTGTTCGGAGCCGTTCTTATACTGCTTTTGTCTTTGCGAACAATAATAAGAAACAAAGACTACCATGATGAGATAACATTAGCTACTCATGACAGTCATATAGAAGACAATTTCATCTTGGAAGACACACTTGGAGTAGATTATGCTAAAGCGGGAAATAGAGAAGCAGCATTTCCACACTTGCAAAAATCGGTGAAACTTTATCCGTATGCAGCCAATTTTTTCCATCTCGGCCTCTTCTATGAGACTGGGGGGAATGTGCAAAAAGCCAAAGAATACTACCTCAAGGCGTATAACGCTGCTGTGACTTCTTCCTCAACTGCCTACTCGCATGCACTTGTGGACTATCAAATATATCCGAGATTGGCAAAGATGTTACTTCTCTCTAATGAGTATGAGACTGCCGAGAAGATCAGTAAGAAAGGATTGCAGTATGACCACAACAATTATTTTTTAATGGTAGAATTAGCATTGAGTGAAAATAAGTTACATCATTGGAATGACGCACAGGCTACACTGATGCAATTGAAACCTCCTTCTCCAAACGACCCATTGAATATTTTATATCAGATCACCACGAATAATCAGGAAATCCCCACAGACGCAATGAGTATGTTCTTAAAACAATAGATATTGTTATCAATTAGCCATTGACAAAGCTTTTGAATAGTGTAATTATTATTTTGATAGCTTTGTTCATAATTTAAATCGTGTTGATTTAAATAAACATGAAAAAATTTTTACTGGCATTTCTTTTTCTCGCATTTGGCGCATTATTGCTTGTCACCCCTTCTTTTGCTTGTACCGTCACTACTTCTCCAACTACTATTCCTGCTAATACAGATACGACAATAAATTTTACAGTTAGTAATACTAATGGGCTTTATCCGTATGAGATACTACAATTTGAACCCGTAGCAGAGAACGGAATATTTTCTAATGGTGTTGGTGCTGGAGGTTTTGCTGCAAATTCTGACCCAACGTGGATTGCTGGGTTGATTGGTTCTGGGATACACCAAGGGGCTTCACTTTCAGGAGCCAGCGTCACATTAAATGCAACAGGAGACACAAATTTTATTTTGGGTACTCAATATCACGAAACATTTGCTTCAGATGTTTGTGAAACTATGATTACGGTTACGGGTTCTACCGCTCCAAACATTCATCAACTCTCTGATGCAACAATAAATGAAAGTGATACTTATTCGGCAACAGGTTCATTTACTAATCCGAACCCGAATGCAACCAGTTGGACAGCAACAGTTGATTATGGAGACGGTTCAGGAGCACAGCCACTAACGCTTACTGGCAGTAACTTTTCACTAAGTCATCAGTATCAAGATAATGGACAAAATACGATGTTTAATCCAGATTCAAATGTGTTTGGATTTCATGGAGCCTCGATTTCTTCAAAAGGAGTATATTTAGTTACAGTAACCGTGACAGATGACCAGGGAGGGTCAAGCAACAGAACAGCTTTTGTTACCGTGAAGAATACCCCACCGACAGTAGGCGCAATCACTGTTACCCCATCTCCGGTTCAAATAAACGGATCAATCACTGCATCCGCAAACTTTACTGATCCGGGAGTCCTTGACACACATACCGCAACGTGGGATTGGGGAGATGGAAGCACTTCAGTATGTCCTCCTCCTCCTTCTTCTTCCGAGTGTACTATCACTGAAACAAACGGGGCAGGATCAGTATCAGATACTCATACGTATACGCAGGCAGGAGAGTATACAGCCACATTATCAGTAACAGATGCCTTTGTCACCTCACATTATGAAACAGGAGCACAAGACGATGATATTGGGAGTGTGCCAGGTACTTCTACAACAACAGTAAGAGTAAATAATCCTCCAACGGTTAATCCAATTACAGTCACCACATCACCTGTACTGGTAAACAGTGCAATCACTGCATCAGCTTCATTTACTGATACTGATGTGTCGGATACTCATACAGCGTCTTGGAATTGGGGAGATGGAAGCACTTCTGGAACAGTGACAGAAGCCAATGGTTCTGGCTCTGTTTCCAACAATCATACATATACGGCAACCGGAGTCTATACAGTTGTGTTGACAGTTACAGACAATACTGGCGGAGTTGGAACACAAACCTATCAATATGTAGCTGTGTACGACTCCAGCACGTCATTTGCTGGCGGAAGAAGTTTTGATAATCCTACAAGCGCATCTCCTAATACCACAGGAAAAGTTATGTTTGGGATAAGCGCAAAATATAATAACAGCAACGTATTAACAGGAAACGCTAAAATGAACTTTAAAGCTGCTACTCTCGATTTCGCTTCAACCTCCTTGTCATCTCTCGCATCATCAAATGGAAAAGCATATCTCAAAGGATCAGGAACGCTCAACGGTAACTCAGGATATACGTTCCTTGCAACAGGAATTGACGGAAGCGTTGTAGGTGGCAATGACTTGATCCGTTTCCAGATCAAAGATAGTTCAAACAATGTTGTTTACGACTCACAACCAGGTGCAGGAGATACGGCTGATCCAACAACCGTTGATGCAACCGGCAATATCAGAGTTCATTAATCATCAATAAATACCTCTCATACAATAAAGTGTGTTCACTCCCATAAACTCGGCTGTGTTCTCACTTCTCGGCGTAACGGGTGGCGTTCTCCTGTTCCGGCATTTACCACGACCGATAGAGTACGCTCAAAAACCCTCTCTTGTATACAAGTAGGGCAGAGGTGAGAAGCGTTATGCTGGTCTTTTACCACGCGCTCAAATATCCGGTCTCCGTCCCATATGCGCGAAACATGCCAACCGATCCCTTGTTTGCTAATTGCTCTCATAAGTGCTGCGCCCTGTCCGGTGCGGTGCTTCTTCACCCGTTCCGGCAGGTCTTCGCTAAAGCCCAAATAATGCCTGGCGTGTTTCAATGGTGTATCGAGATGGATGAGATAGACCTTGCTTCCTGAAAGCGGCCTATCCTGGGGAAGAGAGGACTCGAATTGAGGAAATGGAACAAGGAAACGAACATCGAGCAATTTGAATGGATAAGCGGATCGCTGTTCTGTAGCGGGCATAATCAGCCATGCTAACAAACGATGTTAAGAAATGAGTAAGGGGAGGGAATAACTTTACGCTATTGGTATTTGAATTGTAGAGGGGTGGCAATGGGTTCTGAAAATGGGAGGCTTATTTGCACTGCCTCATAAGCAGCATTACTAATCTGTTGTGTTATGGCTGGACACTCAAATTGATTTGTGTTTTGGTTATATCTATACGTCGAGTGGGAATTAATCGTTATGGGGGAAAATCCGGTTTTGACCTCGTAATATACACCTGGCCCGATTGAATAAATATCAATCACATGATTATCGTCGTTTGCTATGTAGAGGTATGGAGTTCCTGTACAATCTGAAGAGTTGTACAAGAGTGCATTCCGATCAAACCCATTTTGAACTATTGTTGCCCTTCTATTGAGTGAGGGAATAAAGACAGTGGTAATATTTGCGGTATTATCGCTCATATAAATTCCTAAGTCCTGATTATTCGCATCGAGCACATGAAGTGATTTCCCCTTCGCATTCTGTAACGCTGCTATCTGTCCGGGGATCGGGGTCAATGTTGCCTGTATCCCTGCAATCTCTGAGGGAATAGGGGTAACGGTTGTCTCAAGGTTACTTACCCGGTTTGAAATTCCCTGTATGGAGCTTTGGATAGGGGAAAGAGCATTAGCTATCATTTGCTGCACTTCCTCAATTGTTGGAAAGTGGGCTGCTCCTGCTCTTACTGGTGATTTCGCAACGAGAAACAGAAGTATAAGGAGCAGGGAAGCGGTGAGAAGTAGTGGCTTGAAATATGGTTTCATCTGGTTTCATCGTAAGCATTCACAATTATTTTGTCAAGGAAAAAAAGGTTCCCCATTGTTTTTTACTGTCGCAGAAAAGGGGAGATGGATCAACATTATGATATAATCGCCTGGCTATGGCAAAGAAAACATTACTGAATGTGCTCCATCAGCCGGTACACCCGGTTTTCGCTGTTGCTATTTTATTTTTTGTCACAATTTTAGGTATTATGGTGTTTCTCATGTCAATTATAAAATTTAATCCTCAAGCTGAAAAAAGTCCGATTATTCCAAAAACTACTCAAACATGCTTACCAATGCCTCCAACACCAACTCTTGCTCCTGGTCAAAAGGCACTCTATACCTTTTATATTCAAGCTACTTCCAATCAAAGCAGTCAAGAACTTGTTCTAAGCCCGTCTGATACCGGAAAAGTATTCACTGCCGATATCGGAACATTAATCATCCTACAACAATTTGGAATAAGTAACTCCCACATATCACATGTATCTCCCCAAGATATTTTCAAAAACTTTGGCTCACCAGAAACTATACATTTACCTAATAATGCTTTAGGAGCTTTCAGAGTCTATCGGGCAGGGTGTGGAACGATAACAGTGTATGGAACAAATCCAACTTTTCCTTCACCTCCTCCACATACAACATATACTTCAGATAATCTGGGAATTAGTTTTTCCTACTTAACTGGAACTAATGCCGTACAAAAATTTTTCACTAAGGAAATTGGCGATACGGTTTATCTTTATTGGATACCTGCTACTAATCAGCCATTTTCAGGCTCAGATGCAGAGTTCTTACAAAAAATAGCTCCTGGCGCATATTCTGTTGAAGTTTTTAGCAAAGACCCTAATCTATCTTTGGCAGATGCCATTAAGCAGCGATTTTTGACAGGATATTCCGAAGCCGATTGTTTTATCAATACTAATTATCGTAAAGGCTACCCCAGAGATGATATGTCTTTTGTAACTGCGGCAATCACTGCAAATATACCTAAATATTCAAATCTTTCATTCTCACAGATTAGTGACTATATTGAAAAATGTCCAGGAGGGTATACTGAGGGAGGTCGTGGCATATTATATTTCATGATGGATACAAAGCATCCGAATAAAATGCTATTTGTTAAAATTGGACAGAGTAACATCCCTTCAGGAGTGGGAGGATTATGGGACGGGACAATAAAGGTTTATTAATAAGATCATATCTCAGAAAGCAAGCGGTAGGTTCTCCACTGCGGGTCGAGCTGCCTTTTTCATGGTACGGATATTTTCTCAATTGGCATGGTGATAAAGGATCGTCCATGATCCCGAAAAAAGCTGGTGACTTTCGCCATGATTTTCTGCTGGCGTTGCGTACCTTGAATACAAAGCACGCTACCAGTAGGATACGTATTTGCCAGACTCATGTAGGTTTCTTTTAAGGGAAGTAAGGAGGCTGGCACTAACGCAATGTTATCAAGGCGGGCTTTTTTCAATGCTTCTGGCGGTTCTCCTATGTTGTAGGGAAGTGGAGGTGTCATATTGCCGCTAGTGTAGCACAGATTTTCGCGTGTGGGTATCAGTTTGTTTATGTTGTAGATTGAAGTCGTACTGCTCTCATACACCTACGACACGCAAGTGTTTCATCCATGTTCGGCTTAGTAACTGCCTGCTTGCTTAATTCAATAAAAGCACACGGAGCTTTAAGTTTTCCAGTGCCATTTACAGGAGTAAAGGTAAATCGCAATTTTTGCTTCCCGTCTTTTCCCACGCTCGCGTCTATTTGACCTCCCGCGTTGGATGGGGTAGGACTGATAGGACATTGTTCGCCTGTCATAGAGGGCGCGATAATAGCATAACCGCCTGCTTGCTGTAAAATGTCAAGGAAGTTTAGACCCCTTTGCTTGATTTTACCTTATCTTAGCTTTTCGGGGATGAGTAAAAATACCTAATATCTATTTTTTCATCTCTGGTTGTGCCTAAAGGCAGGTATACTATCGGGCTTAAATCTGCAACCTGGGGTAGTTCATATTTCCTGACGATTATAGCAAAAAGGAGAGCAGAGGAAACAGGGGAACTCATGTTTGATCTTTTGCTTCGCCAGATCGTTTGTGTGAAGCCTTTGAAGATTTCTGCTTAGATAAGGGTGTACTCGCCAGTTTTAGAAGCTTAAGAAAATCTTCGTATCCTCCCGGCCTCCCTCCTTTTTCTAGCCATTCTAAAAGCTTTATATCTTTGGGTAATAACTGCTTCGTTTTCATTTTAGGAAGTATCTTTTTCCACAATCTTGTATTCATATTTTCTACCGTATTACTAATGACTTTGCTTGTCAAGTTGTTTTCGATAGCCGAAAAGTAGACCACTTTTCCCCGCAAGGTTGGCGCTTAGCACTCGTAGAGGTTTATTTTTTTCTGATCCAAGTAACGCCGCCTCTAACGGTTATGGTAACTATCATTTCTCGTTGTTCTTTTTCAGTAAGCGTTTCTATGAATTGCCTTTGTATACTTTCCAAGTGAAGCTGTACAACATCTAGCGTGGCCTGTTCATAGGAAATGTCTTGTAGTTTCGCTGCCAGCTCTAGCTTCTTAATATGCGACTGTGGCATAGGCAATGTTATGGTACTCTTTTCTACTTTCACTTCTGAAGGTTTAGACTTTGAACGCACTTCTAGCTCAATGGGAACTTCAATCCAATGTTTGAAATTATGCGTTCGCTGCTGCTTTTGCATATGAAGATTTTATCACAGTCTGCTTGTTTCAGAACACTAGGGGTGAATGCTTGACAACCCGCAAAAAGTGATTTTTCGACTATCAAACACAGATTAGTGCTAAAACCGTTCGTCTTTTGTTCGGTTACAAGCTCTTACAAAGAGTACCAGAAAACGGTCATATATTGAGACTGTCCGGCAAGCATGGGTTGAAACTGTGTTTATGCCTGGTGGTATGTCTCATTTAACGTATCACTAATCAACGTTTCAGTATCTTGACAAACGATGGAATATCTGAGACAATAAACTCAACAATATGACAGAACAGAAAAAAAGACTCCTGAAAGCGAAAATCGCCGTTGCTCTCCAAAACGAATTGGGGAGAGTTCCCACGGAAGAAGAAATAGACAATATGTTTCTCTGGGCACGAGTCATGTATAAAGCAGTGTTAGGACTTCACTTCACCAGGCAGCAGCAGAAAAAACAAGGACAGCTTGCTATCTTCTAATCGAACCATGAATGATTATGCTTATTCACTTTCAACAAAAAAGACCTGGCGAGAAACATATATTGATCTTTCAGACACAATGGACAAGTGGGGAGTGATAAGTTGGAAAGTGACTGAGCCAAAGGGCGCAAAAAAAGAAGTATCTCACCAGTCAGACGTAGAGAGAAAAGTAACGCTTACGTATATACTTCGAGGCAGAACAATTAACCTCACAATGGCTAAACAAGATCGAGCAGTTGATAACCTGCGAGTCTTATTTCTTGCCGTTGAAGCCATGAGACTCAATGAACGGCGTGGTATTAGTGATGTGATTGAAAGCGCGTATTTACAATTAGCCGCTCCCACACAAGCAATAGACCCGTATGAACTGTTAGAGATCAGACCTGATGCCTCTTTGGAAGTAGCCGAAGCAGTCTACAAGACAAAAGTCAGAAACCTCCATCCAGATAGAGGAGGTTCAACCGAACACATGAAAGCATTAAACAGAGCAATTGATGAGATCAGAAAAAAGTTTAAGTAAAGATGCATCATCTTAAAAATTATTC
>WNGE01007986.1_pt1 | contig 11409 bp, 12 predicted proteins | sample 5400651 | NCBI WGS metagenome assembly WNGE01 (sample SAMN13153370, study PRJNA577476) | soil metagenome | isolation source: 60 cm soil or saprolite under grassland replicate 2 | place: USA:California | collected 2016-06-15 | reverse complement strand
CGTCGCATTCGGCCAGCAGCAGCTCGGCCAGGAACCCGCGGTAGGTCAGCTGCTGGCGGCGGGCGGCATCGGCCAGCTCGGCGAAGCGGTCGCGGACGGTCGGCAACCGCAGCAGGCGGCAGGCCTGGTCGATGGCGGCGTCGGCGGCCTGCTCGGTGACCCCACGGCGGGCCGGGCTCATGCGCGTCTTCCTGGAGTGTCGGGGTTGGTGAGCAGCTGGTCGTAGGCGTCCACGCTGGGCACCGGCCGGGGGTCTGGGGGCAGGCTGGCCAGACGCCGCTGGGTGAGGCTGGCCAGCTGTGGCGGCTGGGGCGGCGAGGGCGCCGGTGCCGGGCGGTCCAGGGCGGCGGGCAGCTGGCCGCTGGCGCGGCGCTGCTGGTGGTGGCGGCGGGCCTCGACCGCGACCACGTCGGCGCTGGCCGCCCCGACCCCAGTGGCCGCGGCCAGCCCGGCGACCACGTCGGCATGGGGCAGGTGGCGGTGCAGCAGCAGCACCTCGACCAGCATGCGGGTGCCGTCGCCGTCGCCGAGCCGACCTCGGCACAGCGCCCAGAACGCCTCGTGCGCGCTGGTGAACGCGCCGCTGGTACGGGCCTGCGCGAGCGCGGTCGAGCCCGGCAGCGCGCCGGGCTTGCAGGCCAGGACCTCCAGGTAGTGGTCCAGCACGAGGGTGTCGGTAAACTTGCGCGAGGAGCGGGCATGGCGGGCGACCTCGGCGCGGCCGTCGAACACCCCAAGTTCGCTGGCGCCAAGCAGCACCCGCACGCGGCGGCCGATCAGCCTGGCGGGCACCGAGTAGCGCGCCTGCCGCACGGTGATACGGGCGTAGCGGTCCACCAGCGGCCGCAACTCCAGCCCGGTCTGGAACCGCTCGGTCGGCAGCGGCCGCAACAAGCCGTGCTCGAGGGCGAAGTCCTGGCCGACGGTGCGCACCCGATGCTCGACGTGGCGGGCATCGTCAGCCAAGTCCGCGGCGGCGATACGCTCGTTGAGCTCCGCCGGCGAGCCCACCTCGGGCACTGGGACCAGATGCTGACGGCGGAACCGGCCGACCTCCCCCTCCACCCCACCCCTCTCATGGGCCCCCCCAACCCCGGGGATGCAGTAGAACGCGTCGATGCGGTAGTGGGACCGGAACGCGATCCAGCGAGCCGACTCGGTGCGGTTGCGGCCAAACAGCACCCGCGACACCGCCGACTTCAAATTGTCGTAGCGGATCTGGCCGGCTGGTACCCCACCCAGGACCTCGAAGGCGTGCTGGTGGCCTTCCAGGAACGCCTCCTGGCCTTGGCTAGGGAACACCCGGTGCACCGCCTTGCCAGAGCAGCTCAGCCGCAGGGTGAACAAGAACCACCTGGTCGGCTCACCGTCCACCCGCACCCACACCTCCGCGAAGTCGACCTCGGCGTCCTGGCCCGGCAGGTGCCGCTGCGGCACAAACGCCCGCTCGGCCACCAGATCCTCGCGTTCCAGGGCCACCTCCGGTCGCCGCCTGGCGACATAGTCCCGCACCGTGGAGTACGACAGCTCGACCATGTGGTCCTCGTCGACCAGCCGCTGCCACACCCGCTGGGCGGTATGGCGCTGCTTCCGGGGCGCGTCCAGGTCCCCTCGCAGCCACTGGTCGATGGTCGCCTTGACCTCGTCCAGCTTGGGCGCCCGCCGCACCGGCGGCTTCCTTGGCGGCGGCACCGCGCTGTCCAACGCCTGGTGGACCGCGCGCCGATGCACCCCATAGCGCTTGGCCAACGCCCGCACCGACAGGCCCTGCTCGTGGTCGCGGCGGATCTGCTCGAAGACCTCCACGCGTGACCCCACCACCCTGCCCCCCCTCTGGCCACCCCGCGGCTTCGGACACCGCGGCCAAGGTGGGGCCAATTCAACCCGTCACGCCGCCCAAACGGTGGGAGGGTGGGGCCACATCAGGCCGTCATGGTGGGGCCAAATCAGACTGTCACGGCCACACGACCAGCGCATCTGGACCACGCCGGTGCACTGGGAGCGTGAGTTGCATGCGGAGGAGCTGATTTTCTCGGGACAAGAACAGATTATTCCGCTCCAGCAGAACTACTTCGCCAGGTTCGACTACGGCCCCTACACACCCGATGACATCGATTGAGACGGCGGTCTGGGACGACGTCGGCAGAATCAGCTCTCTCGTTCCGCAATGGCGGACGCTTCGCGGAGCCGGGATCACGACCATCTTCGGATCACCCGACTGGGTTCTGGCGGCATGGCAGCACCTTCCCAGCCTGGGCAAGCCCCTCTTGCTTACAGCCTGCTCGAACGGGCAACTCCTGGGTCTCATGCCTCTCGCCGTTACGCGGCGTTCGGACGGCACCCGTCTCCTTCACTACGCGGGAAGTCCTCTCACTGACAAGTGCGACACTCTTGCGGCTCCCGGAGACCAGGACCTCGCTCTTGAAGGAATCCTCCACGCCGTCCGGTCGGCTCTGGGTCCCCACGACGTTCTTCGGATCAGCGAACTGGATCGCGAGGGGCTTCTCGCCGGCGTGCTTGCACGCCGTGATCTTCGAAACGACTTTGGACTCGCTGTGGAACAGCACGCGGGGGACCTGTCACCCGTTATCTCCATCATGCGGGCTGGCGCTGTGGACAGGCGCTGGCAACCAGCGAGCAGGGCGCAGTGGGATAATCGCCGCCGCTGGTTGGCTCGTCAGGGAAATCTTCGCTTCGCTCGCCAGGCTTCGATGAGAGATTTCGAGACCGAGATGCGAGCTTTCGTGCGAAACCGGCTCGATCGGTGGAACCAGCGCGGCCGTCTTGATGAGCTGCCTGACGTAGAACGCGAAGCTGGCTTCGAGGAGTTCCTGACGCAATGTTGCACCCGCCTCGCCGCGCGAGGATGTTGCTTTCTGGCGCACCTTCTCTTGGATGGCGCTCCGGTCATCTGATCTATATTTTCGATATAGCGGGGTCGCCCTGCTGTACATGCGGACTTACGACCCTCGGTGGTCTCGAGCCAGTCCTGGGCATCTGCTGTTCTTGGACACAGCCGCCACCATCTTCGACGAGGGAATCAGGACGATCGAGCTTGGGCGGGGTGACGAACATTACAAATACAGGCTTGGGGCAGTCGATGCCGCACTTGCGGACGTTAACATCACCCTAACATCCGTCGAACGACCGAGGTAGGTCGTCCTCGATCAGAGATCTACTGATCGCCCACTGCATCAGGTCAGCCGCAAATTCCTACCGCTCGATCGCACGACGCACCGCTCCAGCAGGCGACCGCCTTCGGCCTGGCGATCTTCGAGACCTCGAAGGCGTTCCGTAGGTCTCTGACCAGGCCCGTTGCCAGACCAGTGTCTGGCAGCAACGGCCCGAACTGCGACCACATTGCGACCACGCCGCGCGGGACGCCAGGGGACGGATGCCCGACTCCGACCATCGACTTGGCCACTGAGCTGGGAAGACGGGGACGCGAAGGGACGGGGAGGACAGGCGGGCGGACCGCGACTGCCACAGTTACCCGTAGGTCGATGGGGTGACGACGAAGTGCATCACCGCACCGGTCACGCAGAACCTCCAGACCCTCCCGCCAGCGAGCGCCATATGCTGTACCATATGTGCATGGCTCGCAAAGAAGTCCTTGTGCAACTCGACGACGAGCTCGTCCGCCGGCTGGACGCCCTCGCCGCCAAAGCCAGCATCAGCCGATCCGAGCTCCTCCGTCGCGGCGCCATCGCCGTCCTTGAGGCAAGCGAACTCGCCGAAGCCGACCAGGCGCTGATCGACGCCTACCGTCGGCAACCCCAAGACCCGGCGATCGTCGCCGCTGCTGCCCGATTGGCCGCGCAGACCACGCCCAAGTGGTAGCCCGCGGCGAGATCTACTGGGCCGACCTGGGTCCGCCAGCGGGTCGGCGACCAGTCTGCATCCTGACCCGCGATGCAGCCATCGGCGTGCTGACCACGATCACCTGCGCACCAATCACCCGCACCATCCGCGGGATCCGCTCCGAAGTCGAGGTTGGACCCGCACAGGGGCTTCCGGCCACCAGCGCCATCTCGTGCGACAACCTGCTGACCGTGCCGCAGGCTTTGCTGGATCCCGCACCGGCAGGTCGCCTCGACGAGGTCACACGAGCTCGTCTCGACCGTGCACTGCGCTACGCCCTCGACATCCGCTACTGACCGCTCTACCTGGAGCGGTGGGAGACCGACAAGGCGCCGCTGGCGCCCTACGGTGCCCTGCACGAGGTCCTGTAGCCGACTGAGGAAGGCGCTCACCTGTAATGCTTCCTGGCTGGTCGAGTGGCGGAGGCGGAACGGGTATGGCCGAAGCTCCAACCCCGTGGCGCGTCATCCCACAGCTCCGTTGGCGTCACACCTGGGAACCAGAATCAGCACTCAGCATCTCCGCGGTATCCGCCGAGGCGCCGACAGCAGGCTGCGGCTTCTTGCGCGTGGGGCGGCCACCAGATCCAAGAATCTGGTGCGCACATCCAACGAGGCTGTGTTGACGGAGTTCTTGATCGCAGCAGGTCAGGCCGGTCGTCGACGAATTCGGGGTACTTTCCCCCGACCATATGCCTCCCCCTGCTTCTGGCCTCGCTATTCGGCGGTCAGCCCCTGGCTCGGCTGGCCCCTGCCGATGCGGGCTTCGATCTGCCCCAGGATCAGCGGGCCGATCTCGGTGACGTCGCCAGCTCCCATGGTCAGCACCAGGTCACCCGGACGCACCAGGCAGGCCACCACCTCCGGGACGGCCGTCCAGCGGGGCTCGGAGCGCACCAGGCCACCGGCCTGCAGCGCCGCCAGCGCCACGATCTGGCTCGTCACCCCAGGGATCCTGTCCTCCCGCCCCTGGTAGACCTCCATGATCACGACCAAGTCGGCATTCGCCAAGACCTTGCCGATCTCCCTGCCCAGCGCTCGGGTCCGGCTCGGCAGGTGTGGCTGGAATACCACCACGACGCGGCCCGAGGCACCCACGACCTGCCGCACCGTCTCCAGGTCCGCGGCGATCTCCGTGGGATGGTGCGCGTAGCTGTCCACCACCAGCACGCCGCCGGCCTGACCCTTACGGGTGAAACGTCGTTGGATGCCCTGGTAGGCGGCCAGCGCCGTGCCCATTTCCTGCGGCTCGATGCCCAGTGCCGTGCCGACCGCGAGCGCCCCCGTGGCGTTGTGCGCCATGTGCCGGCCAGGAACGTTCAGCGTGAAGGCGACCTCGCGGCCGCCGACCCGTATGCGCACGTCGCTTGAGAGACCGTGTGGCGCGGCCTTGACCAATTGCACGTCCGCGTCCGGCGCCTCTCCGTACCTCACGATCCGCAAGTCGGGGGCCGACCTGCGCAGCCGCATCACCAGTTCGCGCGCCCCGGCGTTGTCCGCTGAGGTGACAAGCGTCCCGCCGGGCTGAACGCCGTGCGCGAACGTCTCGTACGACTGGATGTGTTCTTCGAGGGAGGCGTAGTGGTCGTGGTGGTCCTCCTCGACGTTGAGCACAATCGCGACCTGGGGGTGCAGGTGGTGGTAGCTGCGGTCGGACTCGTCGGCCTCGGCGATGAAGAGGTCACCGCTGCCGTGGCGGGCGTTGCTGCCGGGCTCGTCGAGCTCCGCGCCGACCGCGAACGACGGGTCCAGACCGAGGGTCTGGAGCGCGACCGCGAGCATGACGGTGGTGCTGCTCTTGCCATGGGTGCCCGCTACCGCGACCGAGCGGTAGCCGTCCATCAGCGCGGCCAGTGCCTCGGCGCGGTGGACCACGTGCAGGCCCTGCTCCCGGGCTGCCTTCAGCTCGATGTTGCTCGCGCGGATGGACTGGGAGATCACCACACAGCTCGCACCGCGCAGGTGGTCCGGATCGTGCCCGATATGCACATGGCAGCCGCTCTGCCGGAGGGCCGCCATGGTGCCCGTCTCCTTGACGTCGCTGCCGGCGACCCGCGCACCGCGGTGGGCAAGGATCTTTGCCAGCCCTGACATACCGATCCCGCCGATCCCGATGAAGTACGGGCGGCGCAAGTCAACCTTGGAGACGCTAGTCATAGAGTGACTCCCCAAGATCTGTGCTCGGCAAGTAGAGGACGCAAGGTCGTCCGAGGCCAAGGAACGATCCCATAAAGGCCAGCAAGCGTCAACACGGTCATTGAGCGTTCGTGTCGCCAAAACAGCGGCCCACCCCAGGCCATTGCGAGCCATGATCCATGTGTGCAGCCGGCCAAATTACCTTCATCCACTACCGAACCCTGGGGGTGCTGTCAGCGTCGGGTCACCGCGTGAGCCGACCGATCTGGTTGCAGAGGGGGCGGACACTTACACCAGATATGGTATCTTTCCACCATGGCGATGAATATCAAAGACCCCCAGACCGAGGCGCTGGCAGCCGAGGTTGCAGCACTGGCGAACGAGACCAAGACGCAGGCGGTGAGGACTGCCCTGCAAGAGCGCAAGCAGCGGCTGCAAGCTCGGCAGCGCGGGCGTCGTCGCGCGGAGCGCATCGACCGTTTTCTGCGGGACGAGGCGTGGCCGCAGATCCCCGACGCCGTCCTCGGCAGGCCGATCTCCAAGGCCGAGCGTGAGGCGATCCTCGGCTTGGGCCCGGAGGGCGTGTGATCGTCGACAGCTCGGCGGTCATCGCTGCTCGCGCGTTTCCTGCAAGAGGCCGAGATCGAGGTGGTGGAGTTCACGGCCGATCACTGGACGATCGCGGCTGACGCGTTCATGGTCTTCGGCAAGGGCCGGCACCGTGCGGGTCTGAACTTCGGCGACTGCATGACCTACGCCGTCGCCAAGCTTGCGGGCGAGCCGCTGCTGTGCCTGGGCGATGGCTTTCCCGCCACGGATCTCGAGCTTGCGGGCCTCGGTCCCTGAATTAGACCACGTGAAAGGGGACGGCTTCAGACAGGCGAGGTGGGTGACATGAAAGACGCCGAGCTCCTGCTGCTGGTCCTCATGGTGGCGGTGGGAGGACTGAGCATCCTGGCCGGAACGGTCGGGGTGCCCTACCCGATCCTGCTGGTGCTCGGCGGCCTGGTGCTCGGGTTCGTGCCCGGCATGCCGCCCGCGGAGCTGCCGCCAGACCTCGTCCTGGTGCTGTTCCTGCCCCCGTTGCTGTACCAGGCGGCGTTCTTCTCGTCACCGCGCGACCTGCGGGCCGATGCGCGTGTGATCACCCTGCTGGCGGTCGGGCTGGTGCTGGTGACCATGAGCGCCGTCGCGGTGGTGGCGCACATGCTGGTGCGCGGGCTGCCGTGGGCGGCGGCGTTCGTGCTTGGCGCGATCGTGTCGCCAACCGACCCGCTGGCCGCCACCGCCATCGCGCGCCGGCTCGGCGTGCCACGCCGTCTGGTCACGGTGCTGGAGGGCGAGAGCCTGGTCAACGACGCGGTCGCGCTGGTCGCCTACCGCCTGGCGCTGGCAGCGGTGGTCGCGGGCAGCTTCACGCTCTGGGATGCCGGCCTGCGGTTCGTGGCCGGCGGGATCGGTGGCGTGGCGATCGGGCTGGCGGTCGGGTGGCTGATCGCCGAGGCTCGCCGCCGGCTCGACGACCCGGTGGTCGAGATCGTCCTGTCGGTGGTGACCGGCTACGCCGCCTACCTGCCCGCCGAGCGGCTGGGCGCCTCGGGTGTCCTGGCCGCGGTGACCGCCGGCCTGTACGTGGGCTGGCAAGCTCCCAAGCTGGCGTCGGCGGCCACGCGGCTGCTGGGATTCGCGTTCTGGGAGGTCCTGGTCTACCTGCTCAACGCGGTCCTGTTCGTGCTGGTCGGCCTGCAGCTGCATCCGATCCTCAGCGGCGTGGGCGGTCGCTCGGCCGCCGCCCTGTTCGGCCAGGCGGCGCTGGTCAGCGCGGCGGTGATCGGCGTGCGGATCCTCTGGGGGTTCACGGTCCCGTATCTGGTCAGGCTGATCGACCGGCGACCCTCGCAGGTCGCCCGGCGGGTCGGTCCCAGGGAGCGGCTGGTGGTCGGCTGGAGCGGGATGCGGGGCGCCGTCTCGCTCGCGGCCGCGCTGGCCCTGCCGCTGGTGACCGCGACCGGCCAGCCGTTCCCGGAGCGGAACCTGATCGTGCTCATGACCTTCGCGGTCATCTTCGCCACCCTGGTCCTCCAGGGGCTGACGCTGCCGTCGCTGATCCGCCGCCTCGGCGTCACCGCCGACGGCACCGAGGAGCAGGAGGAGACGCGGGGACGCATCGGCGCGACCGACGCGGCGCTGGCCCGGCTGGAGGAGCTGGCGGCCGAGGACTGGACCCGCGATGACACCGTCGAGCGGATGCGTGGCCTGTACCAGTTCCGCCGCCGGCGTCTGAAGGCACGCGCCGGCTTTGTCGAGGACGACGGCTACCAGGATCGCTCGCTGGCCTACCAGCGGCTGGTCCGCGAGCTGCTGGAGGCGCAGCGGCGAGCGATCGTCCGGCTCCGCAACCAGGGCGTGATCAGCAACGAGGTGATGCATCGCATCGAGCGCGATCTCGACCTGGAGGACTCCCGGCTGGAGATCTGAGCCGCGGCCCGTGGCGGTCCCAGGGTGACGAAGCGGCTATCGCCGCGCGACCTCGTAGAGGGACGGGTGCGCCCGGCCCGAGATTTCCGCGGTGGCCTCGCGAAAGGCCGGGTCGTCGATCGCGGCCTGGAACGCGGCCGCGCTCGGCCATGCGGCGATGTTGACGAAGCGGAACTCCGCGTCAGGAGCAAGGCTGCGGTGCAGCCTGGTGCCCAGGTAGCCGGGCTGGGCCCGCATGAGGCTCCGGGCCTGCTCCCACGAGGACATGAAGTCGTCCTCGTCGGGCGCCGGGACCTCGAACAGGTTGATCAGCACCACGGCCCCGGCCGGCTCCGACCCCGCCGGGCCCGACCCGGCCGGGTCCGGGCCCGCAGGCGCGTCGTCCTCGGCGACCACCTCGTACAGCGCCGGGTGCGAGACGTAGGGCATCCGCCGGCCCGGGAACCCGCGCGCGGCCACGGCCGCCTGGAAGTCGCGCGGGGACCGCCAACGCGCCACGTTGACGAACCGGAACTCGGGCTCCGGAGCCAGGCTGCGGTGCAGGGCCGTGTCCACGTAGCCCTCCCGTCCGGCGAGGAAGTCCCTCGCCCGCTCCCAGCGGGTCACGAACTCCCGGTCCCGGTCGGGCGGCACCTCGAACGGATTGATGAGCACCACCGGGTGGCTGTCAGCGCACATCGTCGTCTCCTCTGGAGCACCCGTGCTCAGGCGCTCGGACACCGACGGCGTCCAGCATAGCCACGTCGGCGATGTACGGCGCCGTCTGGGGTCACGCCCTCGATGCGGAAGCGGCGCTCGCCATCCGAGTGACACCATCAATATATCTTTGATGGTGTCAGCTCGCCGTCCCCTGGGTAGATCCGATGCCATGAGCGATGCGATCCGTCAAGCGCCCGACCGGCGCCACTACCGGGACGGCGTGCGGGCCGCCCTGCCGCTGGGTCTGGCCGACCTCGCCTTCGGGACCTGGTTCGGCGTCCTCGCCCACACCGCTGGCATCGGCAACGTCGCCGCGGTGGTCATGTCGGCCACCACGTTCGCCGGCTCTGCCCAGTTCGCGGCCGCCTCGGTGCTGGGAGCCGGCGGCTCGGTGGCCGCCGCGGTGGCCGCCGCGGTCATGCTGAACCTGCGCTACGGGCCGATCGGCCTGTCCGCGGCCCCCGCCCTGCCCCGCCCGCGCTGGCGCACCGCGCTCACCGCCCAGCTCGTCGTCGACGAGTCCTGGGCCATCGCGCAGCGGGAGCCCGGCCGCATCGACCACCACCTGCTGATCGGCGCCGGCCTCGCGCTGTACGCGTCGTGGGTGAGCGGCACGGCCATCGGCATGCTCGCCGGCGGCCTCATCGCCGACCCCGAGCGCCTCGGTCTCGACGCGGCCGCGCCGGCCCTGTTCCTGGCCCTGCTCGCGCCTCAGCTCGGCTCGCGGTCCCGCCTGCTGGCCGCGGCCGGCGGCGCCATCGTCGCGCTGGCCCTGCAGCCGGTGGCACCAGCGGGCGTGCCGGTCATCGCCGCCAGCCTCGCCTGCCTGGTCGGCCTGGTCGGGCGGCGGCGGGGATGACCGCCGTGTGGGCGACCGTGATCCTGGTCGGCGTGGCGACCTTCGCCATCAAGGCGGCCGGTCCGCTGCTGCTGGGCGGCCGCGAGCTCCCTCCCCGGCTCCAGGGGATGCTCGACCACCTCCCGCCCGCCCTGCTGGCCGCGCTGATCGTCACCCAGGCGCTCGGCGACGAGGTCCGCCTCACCCTCGACCCGCGCCTGCTGGGGCTGGCGGCGGCCGCTGTCGCGCTGGCTGTCCGCGCCCCGGTCCTGCTGGTCCTCGTCGCCGCCACGGCCACCACCGCGCTCGCCCGCCTGCTCCTGTGAGGAGGCCGGCTCCAGCGCGGTGGCACGAGACGTCAGCGAGCCATCGTGCCCGGCGCGTTGACAGTGCCGGTCACCAGCGAACAAGATCGCGGACGGGCATGAACCCCGGCGGACCGGTCGTGCCGGGCACAGCCACCTGACGGCAACCAGGAAGGGGGGACCGTGCCAGGGATGCTGACGCTCGAGGACCTGCGAGCCGAGGTCGACGCCGGTCGCATCGACACCGTGCTGCTCGCCATCGCCGACATGCAGGGCCGCCTGCAGGGCAAGCGGCTCGCCGCCGGCCACTTCCTCGACGAGGTGCTGGAGCACAACGCCGAGGGATGCAACTACCTCTTGGCCGTCGACGTGGACATGAACACTGTCGGCGGCTACGCGATGAGCTCGTGGGAGCTGGGCTACGGCGACTTCGTCTTCCGTCCCGACGTGGCAACGCTCCGTCGCGTCCCCTGGCACGAGGGCACCGCTCTGGTCATGTGCGACCTCGAATGGGAGGACGGCACCCCCGTGGTCGCCTCGCCGCGGCAGATCCTGCGCCGCCAGGTGCGGGCGCTGGCCGAGCGCGGCTGGCAGGCGATGGTCGGGACGGAGCTCGAGTTCATGGTCTTCCGCGACAGCTACGAGGATGCCTGGCGCAAGGGCTACCGTGACCTCGCGCCGGCCAACGACTACAACGTGGACTACTCGCTGCTCGGTACCGCCCGGATCGAGCCGCTGCTGCGCGGCATCCGCAACGGCATGACCGGCGCGGGCCTGCGGGTCGAGTCGGCCAAGGGCGAGTGCAACTACGGCCAGCACGAGATCGCCTTCCGCTACGACGAGGCGCTCCGCACCTCTGACGGCCATGCCATCTACAAGAACGGCGCCAAGGAGATCGCCGCGCAGGCGGGCTGCAGCCTCACCTTCATGGCCAAGTACAACCAGCGCGAGGGCAACTCCTGCCACATCCACCTGGCGCGGAGGGGCTGGTGTACCTGCCGTGCATGCAGGGGGCCATGGCCCCCGAGTGGAACGGTGCCGCCCGAGCGGTCTTCTACGGGCTCACGCTCGCCCACACCAGGGCCCACATGAC
>WNGE01008707.1_pt1 | contig 11410 bp, 10 predicted proteins | sample 5400651 | NCBI WGS metagenome assembly WNGE01 (sample SAMN13153370, study PRJNA577476) | soil metagenome | isolation source: 60 cm soil or saprolite under grassland replicate 2 | place: USA:California | collected 2016-06-15 | reverse complement strand
TGGCGGCCTCCGCGGACCAGCGGCGGACCGTGGACGGGGCGCCGTGGGCGAAGATCACCCAGATGCGGTCGCCGGCGGCGTGCGCCCTGGCCATGGCGGGGGCGACGCCGAGACGGGAGCCGTTCACCATCACCAGCTCGGGGTGGTCGGGGTAGGTGACCATGAAATTGACCGCGGTCGACTGGTTGGTGTGGACGAAGGTCGGCTGATCCGGCCAGTAGTAGGCGAACGGGAACGTCCCGGCGCTGTTGACGACCAGCGCGTCGCCCGGCCGCCAGTGCGCCCGCACCACCGCGATCTGCTCGCGCACGTTGGCGGATGGCATCTTCTGGCGGGCCGCGTCGGCCGCCGCGGGGACCAGCAGCACGGCGGCGCCCGCGGCCACGCCGACGGCGAGCGGCACGGTCCAGCCGCGCGCCAGCAGCACCGCGACCAGCTCAGCCACCCCGAGCGCGGCGTAGACCGCGACCGTCACCGCGACGAACAGGCTGGTGCGGACCTCCAGGAAGGGATAGCGCTGCGCCGCGGCGGCGATCACCAGCTCGAGCGCGAGCAACGGCAGCAGCAGCGCCGCGGCGGGGCGGCCGGCGCGGGCCAGCGACCAGACGCCGACGGCGACCAGCGCCAGCACCAGCCACCGCCACGGAGGCCTCGGCGGCGTGCCGCCATTCGCGCCGCGCCGCCGCGGTCAGCACCAGCGCCAGCAGGCCGCCCAGGACGACCAGCGGCGCGATGTTGGCGATCAGGATCGAGGCCGCGCCGAGCAGCGCCAGCAGCGCCAGCCGGCGGCGCGACCAACCCTCCTCCACCCAGGCGACCAGCAGCACCACGCCCACGGCCACGAACCCCTCGGCCGAGTACTGCTTGAGGTCGTGCCTGGCCAGCGAGGCGGGCACCAGGGCGGCGGTCGCGGCCGCGACCGCCGCCCGCACGGTTCCCCAGCGCCCGAGCCGGCGGGCCAGCATCCAGGCGAGTGGCACGGTCGCCACGCCGAAGGCCAGCGGCAGCAGGCGGTACCGCTCCGGCCCCCCCAGCGGCGGGACCGCGCGCAGCAGCAGGGTCCAGCCGATCGGCGTGGAGGAGGTCAGCAGCCGGAGCTGGCCGATGGGTGCCCGCACCGAATCGACCACCCAGCCCTCGTCCAGCCAGAAGGAGTGGGTCAGCAGGTAGTGCGGCCGGCGGGCGACGACCGCCAGCGCCAGCAGCGCGACCAGCACGACGGGCTCGGCGCCGAGCAGCAGCGCCTGCGCCACGGACCGCCGAGGAGCCACGCGGGAAATCCCCGGGGCGACCTCGACCACTCGCCTGCTCAACCTTGCCTCCATGCGGCGTCGCGACGGGAGCCACCCCGGCTGGAGCGCTCGCGGCGAGGAGTCTAGGCCAACCAGTCAACGTGGTATCGTCGCAGCTCTGCGCTTTCCGCCCCATTGTGCGCAGTGCCTACCTCTATGGGGCGCCATGTACCTGGAGTGGCCTTCGCGATGACGAGCGAGACTTCGCAAGCCGCCGCCAGCGCCAGCACGACCTCCCGCGGGACCGCCGGCTGGCTGGCGAGCCGGCTGCCCACCGCGGTGTTCTGGGGGCTGCTCGAGCTGTTCGTGCTGACCTCCTTCGTGATCACCCAGCCGCTGCTCGACGTCACCAGCAAGGCCCCCGATTTCTTCCTGCTCTACCGGGTCGACCGCGCCCAGATCCTGCTGCTCGTCGCCATCATCACCCTGCTCCCGCCGCTGGCGGCCTGGGCGGTCGAGGTGGTCGCCACGCTGATCGCCGGGGAGCGGGTCCGCCGGCTGCTGCACCTGGCGATCCTGACCGCCCTGTTCGTGGTGCTCGCCATGGAGACCGGCAAGAAGCTGCTGCCGTTACGGGGCAAGCGGCTGGCGCTGGTCGCGCTGCTGGTGGGGGCCGCGCTCGGGCTTGCCTACCAGAAGTGGCCGGGGCTGAAGCTGTGGCTCCGCTACCTCAGCCCGGCGCCGCTGGTGTTCGTGCTGCTGTTCACGCTGGTCTCGCCGGTGTCCAAGCTGATCCTGCCCACCCAGCAGCGCGCCGCGTCGGGGCTGCCGGTGCTGTCCGGGCCGGCCCGCAGCCTGCCACCGGTGGTGGTGATCTTCTTCGACGAGTTCCCGCTGCAATCGCTGCTGGACAGCAAGGGCCAGGTCGACCGGCAGGTCTACCCCAACTTCGGCGGGTTCGCCGCGGATTCGACCTGGTACCGCAACGCCACCGGCATCGCCGGCTTCACCCCCTACGCGATGCCGGCCATGCTCACGGGCAGGTACCCGGACAAGAGCCGCACGAACGCCGCGCCGGTGGCGCAGGTCTACAGGGACAACCTCTTCAGTCTCCTCGGGCACTTCTACAACCTGAAGGTCTTCGAGACGGTGACGCAGCTCTGCCCGCCGGCGACCTGCGGGCAGACCGGGACGCCCGCCGGCCTCGGCCCGGTGATCAAGCAGACGGCCAAGGTCTACCGCGACATCGCCTCGCCGGTCGAGGCCCAGGTCGACCCGACCGCCCTCGGGGAGAGCCCCGCCGCCACCAACGCGACGCCAGGGGGCGCCACCTCGCTGTTCGGCAATCTCAGCCAGAACCAGATCCGGCGCACCGACAAGTTCGTGAACTCGATCCATGCCGGCGATCCGCAGCCGACCCTGTACTTCCTGCACGTCCTGATGCCGCACGCGCCGTGGAAGTTCCTGCCCGACGGGCGCAGCTACAGCGACCCGGTCGGCCGTCCGGTGCTCAAGGGGGGCCTCTGGCCGGAGGCCCTGACCAAGCTCAACCACGAGCGGCACCTGCTCCAGCTCGCCTACACCGACAGGCTGGTCGGGCAGGTCGTCCAGCGGCTGAAGGACCAGGGCCTGTACGACAAGTCGCTGGTGGTGATGACCGCCGACCACGGCTCCGGGTTCAGCCCGACCGCGCGGTCCCGGGCGGTCGGCGGCGGCGACGAGCCCACCCTGATGTGGGTGCCGCTGTTCATCAAGACCCCGCACCAGACGAAAGGCCGCATCGACGACCGCAACTGGGAGCACGTGGACCTGCTGCCGACCATCGCCGACCTGCTCGACGTCAGCGTTCCCTGGAAGGTCGACGGCTTCTCCGAGGTCGGCGCGCCCAAGCGCACGCGCACCGACAAGTGGTGGTACGCCGCCCCAGGGCAGCGGGTGGTCCGGCCCGGACCGCCCAACTTCCGGCAGGTCCTCCAAGGGGTCACCGACACGCTGGTACGAGCGCACCAGAACGGCGACAAGGGCTTCTACCAGTTCGGCGACACCGCCGACTGGGTCTACCGCACCCCGGCCGAGGTCGGCGAGATCGGCGGGAGCGCCGTAAGCGTGAAGATGAAGGACTGGGCCCGGTTCAAGAAGATCGACCCCGCCTCGGCGACCGTGCCCGCGCTGGTGGTCGGCCAGGTGACCTCGGGCACGCCGCCCAAGGGGGCGGTGATGGTAGTCACCGTCAACGGCAAGATCGCCGGGACCTCCACCTTCTACGCGCCCAGGGACGGCGAGCCGCTGACGATGTTCGCCGCCATGGTCCCCGACTTCCTGTTCACCGCCGGAGCCGGGCAGCGCCAGGTCCAGGTCTACATGGCCAGCGGGTCCACCGGCGCGGTGACGCTGCGGCCGGTCAGGGTCACCGGCTAGCTCACGGCGGGCCCGGTCGAGTCCGAAGTTGCGGGATCGACTTGTTTTGCGCGCCGCAGCCAGGGAACTGGTGCCCACGAAGGCGGCCGCACCCGGTTGTGCGAGTCCGGTTCCGTCAGTTGTATGGAAGAATGTCTGTCATGCCTAAGATGTCTGATCCCACCACTGGCCTGTCAGGCAGCGACCTGGAGCGCGTGACGCTCCAGGGAGCGCCGTTGCACGCGTACCGCGACTTCTGGGAGCGGTCGGCCGAGGTCGACTCGATCCACGCGATCTCCGACCAGGACGACGAGCAGTCGTTCGAGGTCTCCGGCCGCGAGGACGCCGAGGTCCTGGCGGCGCTGCTGCCCGCCGGCGGCTCGGCGCTGGAGATCGGCTGCGGCACCGGCCGGATCATGCAGCACCTCGCCCGGTCCTGCAAGCGGCTGCACGGCGTCGACATCTCCCGCGCCATGGTCGAGCAGGGTCGCAGGCGCCTGGGGTACCTGACCAACGTGAGCTTCGAGGTCGGCAACGGCTACGACCTGGCGCCGTTCGCCGACGAGTCGCTCGACCTGGTGTACTCGCTGTTCGCCTTCCAGCACATGCCCAAGACGACCGCCTACAACTACTTCGTGGAGTCGGCCCGGGTCCTGCGCCCGGGCGGTGTGCTGCGCTTCCAGGTGCCCAACCTGCTGCGGGACGACCATTTCCTGGCGTTCCACCACTTCACCCAGCCCTGGTTCGTCGAGCACCCCTACCCGATGAACTACTACACGCCGAGCGAGGTCTCCTTCATGCTGGGCCACGCGGGCTTCCGGCTGGAGGACATCGACGACTTCATGATCGTGGTGGCGCGCAAGGCCGCCGACGTCACCGCCGAGCAGCCGATCCGCGAGCGGCTCGCCGCCTTCGAGCACCCGTCGCTGGCGGCGAAATTGTCCGAACGCGACCGGCGGCTGGAGGCGGCCACGGCGGAGCTGGAGGCGGTCACGGCGGAGCTGGAGGCCATGCGGCGGCGCAAGGCCATCCGCATCGCCAACGCCCTGCGCCGCCCGTTCCCCCGCCTGCGCGCCCGCCGCTGATCGCCACGCCTCCCCTCGTTCGCCGGACCTGTCAGGGCGTCTGGTCCGAGCGGGAGCGCGGCGGGTAGCCGCTTGCGCGCGCCCCGCCTCCCGGGGATCATTGGGGCTAACCATTAGCCCAAAGGTGGCGAGGAGGGCGTGGATGGCGAGCCCGGCGACCACCAAGGTCACCCACTACCAGGTCCAGAAGTCGCGGCGGGCCGCGCTGATCGATGAGTGGCGCGGCTACCAGAAGACGGTCGTGCCACTGCGGGACGTGCCCATGGAGCCCACCGCCCCGGGCGTGCGCCGCGGCGTCTACACCGGCATGGACGGCGACCGCCCCACCCGCTCGATGGACGCGCACGTCCACGAGCTCGACCCGGGGGCGGTCACGACCATCAACCGGCACTCCTGGGACGTGATGGTGCTGTGCGTGGCCGGCTGGGGCTGGGCCGAGATCGACGGCAGGCACGTCGACTGGGGCCCCGGCGACTGCCTGCACCTGCCGCTATGGTCGTGGCACCGGTTCGGCGACTCCGGCGACGGCCCCTGCCGCTACCTGACCTTCTCGGCCGAGCCGCTGATGTGGACCATGGGCTACTCGATCTACGAGGACGCCGGGCACACCCCGGTCGCCGAGCTGCCGCCGCGCCCCGTCCAGTCCCCTGGCGTCCAGAGCGACGACCCGTTGGCGCGCCGCCGGCGGCGGCTCGCCGACGAGCAGGGCCGGCGCCGCTCCGGCAGGCTCCACACGAGCTGGGACGACCTGGAGCTGCTGAACACCCCGCGCGGCACCCGCACCACCTTCATGCTCGACCGGGCCATCGGCTACCAGGCCTCGGGCATGTCCATGGTGATGTTCGAGATCGGCCCCGGGCGCGGCCAGTCCATCCACCGCCACCCGGGCGAGGCCTGGCTGTACGTGCTCGAGGGCAACGGCTACTCGTTCATGGGCACCGAGCCGGAGGTCGGCGAGACCCATCCGTGGGGCAAGGGCGACCTGATCGTCGTCGACCACTTCCTGTGGCACGCGCACCACAACGCCGACCCGGCCGGCACCGCCAAGGTCGTGCGCGTGCACATGTTCGACAGCCTGCTGGAGACCATGCGCGTGCTGATGGACCCGATGGTGCTGTTCGAGGAGCCGCCGGACGAGATCCGCGACCGCCAGGCCGGCGACCCCTCGACCGTCGACTGGCCGCCGCTGGAGCGGCCGACCTGGCAATGGTGACCGGCCTGGGCGAGTCGCCGGCCGGGCCGGCGTGGGGCTCGGACGTCATGGCCGACGTCGTCGCCGCGCTGGGCATCCGGTACGTGAGCCTCAACCCGGGCTCGTCGTACCGGGGACTGCACGACTCGCTGGTCAACCGCGTCGCCGACCACGTCGAGATGATCTGCTGCCCGCACGAGAAGGTCGCTGTGGGCATCGCCCACGGCTACGCCAAGGTAACCGGCGAGCCGATGGCGGCGATCCTCCACGACGTCGTCGGTCTGCTCCACGGCGCGATGGGCATCTACTACGCGCACCTCGACCGCGCGCCGGTGCTGGTGCTGGGTGGCGCCGGCCCGGCGGAGCAGGCGCGGCGGCGGCCCAACATCGACTGGATCCACTCGGCCAACGTCCAGGGCAACGCGGTGCGTGACTTCACCAAGTGGGACCACGAGCCGCGCTCGGTCGCCGACGTGCCGCTGACGCTCGCGCGCGCCCTGCGGGTGGCCACCAGCGAGCCGCGCGGACCGGTGTACGTGGCGCTGGACGCCGGGCTCCAGGAGGACCCGGTCGACGAGCCGGTCCAGCTGCCGGACTTCTCACGGCTCGGACCCGGGTCGCGCCTGGGGCCCGACCCCGAGGCGCTGGAGCGGCTGGCGCGGCGCCTGTGCCAGGCCAGGCGGCCGGTGGTGGTCCCCGGGTTCGCCGGCAGGGACCCGGCGGCGTTCGGCCAGCTCGTGGAGCTGGCCGAGCTGGTCGGCGCCGGCGTCGACGACACCGGGGTGCGGCTCAACTTCCCCAACCGGCACCCGCTCTGCGTCAACGGCACCGGCGCGCTGGAGCAGGCCGACTGCGTGCTGTTCCTCGACGTCAAGGACATGGGCAAGCCCACGCAGCGGCTGGACTCGACCACCCGGTCGGTCACCTCCAGGCTGGCGCGGGGCGCGACCGTGCTCGACCTCGGCTTCAACGACCTCGGCCTGTCGTCGTGGAGCGAGGACTACGCCGCGCTGATCGAGACCGACGTGCAGGTGACCGCGGACACGGTGGTGGCGCTGCCGATGCTGGTGGAGGCCTGCCGCCGCCTGGTCGCCGACGACGACGATGCGCGCCGCTCCGAGCGCGCCGCCTACCTGGCCGAGCTGCGCGAGCTGCACGCCAAGACCAGGGACGCCTGGGCGCGGGAGGCGGCCACGCGGGCGGGCGGCTCGCCGGTGTCGACGCCGCGCCTGGCCACGGAGGTCTGGGGGGCCATCAGGGAGCACGACTGGGTGCTGACCGCGGGGACGGCCGCGGAATGGGCGCGCAAGCTGTGGGATTTCGACGCGCCCCACCGCCATCCCGGGCGGTCGCTCGGCACCGCCACCCAGATCGGCATCTCGCTGGGCGTCGCGCTCGCCCACCGGGGCACCGGCCGGCTGGTGGTCGACCTACAGCCTGACGGGGACCTGATGTTCGACGCGGGCGCGCTCTGGGTCGCCTCGTACTACCGGCTCCCGCTGCTGGTGGTGATGTACAACAACCGCGCCTACTACAACGACTGGGAGCACCAGGAGCGCATCGCCCGCCAGCGCGGCACGCCCCTGGAGCGGGCGCGGATCGGCATGGAGATCGACTCGCCAGCCCCCGACTTCGCCGCGCTGGCGCGCTCGATGGGCTGGTGGGCTGAGGGCCCGGTCGCCGACCCCGACGGCGTCGGCCCCGCCGTCCGCCGCGCCGCCGACCACGTCCTGACCACCGCCACCCCCGCGCTCGTCGACGTCGTCTGCGAGCCGAGGTGACCGGGCGGGAGGGACCGGGCCCGGCCCTCCTTGGGATGCTTGGCACGGGGGCGCCGAGCGGCGAAGATCTGCCGATGGTGGATGACAGCCGCGCGCCGGCCCCTCCGGAGACCGGCGCCCCAGGGAGCCTGGACCGCGCGCTGCGGATCGTCTTCGCGATCGCCGACAGCCCCTGCCCCGACGTGGGCGTCTCGGAGCTGTCGCGCTCGCTCGGCATGCCCAAGGCGGTCGTGCACCGGATCCTGAAGACCTTCACGGCGCACGGCTTCCTGTCCTTCGACGAGCGCACCAGGCGTTACCGGTTCGGCCCGGGCGCGCTCGCGGTCGGGCTGGCGGCCGTCCGCACTCTCGACGTGCCGGCGATCGCCCGCCCCTACCTGGAGCGCATGGTCGCCTCCAGCGGCGAGACCGCCACGCTGTCGGCACTCCAGGGCGACACGCGCCTGTACGTCGACCAGGTGCTGTCGCCACAGGAGGTGCGCCTGTCGGCGGTGCTCGGCCGGCCCTACCCGCTGTACGCGGGCGCCGCCTCCAAGGCGCTGCTGGCGGCGCTGCCAGAGACCGAGCTCGAGCAGTACCTGGAGCGGGTGCGGCTGGAGCGCCTCACCGATCGCACGCCGACCGACCGCCGGCGGCTGGAGGCCGACCTGGCGGAGATCCGCCGCTGCGGCTACGCGGCCACCCAGGGTGAGCGGCAGGCCGGCGCGGCGAGCGTGGCGGCCGCCGTGCTCGACGCCGGCGGCCGCCCGTTCGGCTCGATCTCGATCTGCGGGCCGGCGGACCGCTTCCCTGCTGACCGCGTGCGCCGCTGGGGCGAGCTGGTCGCCCGTACCGCGGCGGAGCTGTCGGCCGCCATCGGCCATCGCCGCGGCCGGTGCTGACCGCGGCGGTGGGCGGCTACGCGCGGGTTCCCGAACGGTCGCCGCGACCGGAGGGCAGGCGCGCGGGGACGGGCCGGTCGACCGGCGGAACGCCGCGGTCGCTCCAGATCACCGCGACCGTGGTCGGCCGGCGGCGACGGCGGACCACCACGACGGAATCCTCGAGCGCTGTGCCGGAGGCGAGCACGCCGGCCCGGACCAGGACCCGACCGGTGGCCGCGCGCAACGCCCACGGGGCGCCGCCGCGACCGGCGCGGGCCGAGCGGGCCCGCCGGGCCGAGCGGGCCCGACGCGCGCGCTCGGCCTGGCGCAGGAGGTCCTGCCTGCGCTGGTCGGCCAGTTCCTTGGACATGAGGGCGTGCATGATCCCCTCCAGGCTCCTCTCGCTCCCGGTGGCAACAACCCTGCGTGTAACAGGCAAAGTTGTTATCGTCAATCACGACCGTAAACTTCAGCGAGTGACACGTCCAATGAATTTCACCCACTACACGGATGCGCCGGTCACCCTGGCGGTCGACCTGGTGAACACCCTCCAGCCGGTGACCGGGATCGACGAGCTCACCGACCTGGCTGCGCTGCGCGCCTTCCTGCGCTCCCACGAGCAGGACGGCCGCATCGGCGCGCGCGACCTCGAGGCGGTGCGGCGGCTGCGCGCCGACCTGCGCGAGGTGTTCGCCGCCGGCGACGCCCAGGCGGCCGGCGAGCGCATCAACCACGTCCTGGAGCAGGCCGGCGCGACCCCCCGGGTGAGCGTCCACAGCGGCGTCCCTCACCTGCACTTCCAGCCGAGCGTCGCCAGCCTGGCCAACACGATCGCCACCGCGGCGGCCATGGGGCTGGCGGTGGTGCTGTGCGACGAGGGCGCCGGCCGCCTCGGCATCTGCGCCTCGCAGAGCTGCCGGGAGGCATTCGTCGACATGTCGAAGAATCGCCGCAAGCGCTTCTGCTCCGAGGCCTGCGCACACCGCGAGAGCGTGGCCGCCTTCCGCGCGCGCCGCCGGCCCGCCGGGTCGCAGGCATGACGGCCCAGCCTGCGCCCAGTGTCGACGAGCTGATCCGCCAGGCCCTGGAGCCGGGCGACCCCGTGGGCGAGCGGCGCTGGAGCGCTGTCCAGGCCCTCCAGCGCCGCGGCGACGCCGAGACCTTCGAGGCCGCCAGGCGCCTGTGCGGCGGCGGCCGGCCGGCCGAGCGGGCGCTCGCCGCGGACGTCCTCGGGATGCTCGGCGCGCCGGAGCTGCCCTTCCGCGACCAGGCGGTGGCGCCGCTCGCCGCCCTGTGCGAGCCGCACGAGCACCCCGACGTGGTGCACGCCGCCCTCTGCGCGCTCGGACACCTCGACGACCCGCGCGCGCTCGACACCTTCCTCGGCTGCAAGGACCACTCCGATCCGGAGGTCCGCTTCGCCGTGGCGGCCAACCTGCCGAGCGCCATGGGCCGCGACGAGGACCCCCGCGGCGTGGCCGCGCTGATCCAGCTCAGCGACGACGCCGACGAGGAGGTCCGCGACTGGGCCACCATGAGCCTCGGCGTCCGGCTGGACGCCGACTCCGCCGAGGTGCGCGACGCCCTGGCCCGGCGGCTGCGCGACCTTGCCGGCGACGTGGCCGGCGAGGCGATGGTGGGGCTCGCCCGCCGTGGGGACCCGCGCGCGTTCGACGTGATCATCGCGGCGCTGGCCGCCGAGGAGCCGGAGGCCGGCAGCCTGGTGGTCGAGGCGGCGGCCGAGCTGGCGGACCCGCGGCTCCACCCCGCGCTGCTGGCCCTGCGCGAGCGCGGCTGGGCGCGCGACGACCCCCGACCCTGGTGGCTGGAGCAGGCCATCAAGCGCTGCGCCCCGGCACCGAGGCCCTAGAGCTACGGCACCCGGAGCAGCGGGCGGGTCAGGCAGGTGGGGCCGCCGTTGCCCTTGGCCAGCTCCGACGCCGGGTAGACGTGGACCTCGCAGCCCTCGGCCTCCAGCGCGCGGCGGGTCCGCGGGTTGCCGTCGGCCATGACCACCACCCCGGGCCGCACCGCCAGGACGTTGCTCCCGAGCGTCGCGTACTCGTCCGGGTCGACCGGGACCCAGCGGACCATGCGCGCCAGCAGCTCCTCCAGCAGCGGCACCGGCGCGAGCGGCTCGAACACCACGGCCAGGTCCTCGGCGACCGGCGAGACCACCGAGAGCAGGTGCAGCAGGCGCTCCGGCCCCTGGTCGTGCGCCAGGTCGCAGCGCTCCAGCACCACGCCCTCGGCCGCCAGGATGGCGGCCAGCTGCCGGTGCGCCTCCGCGTTCGTCCGGTAGCCGCGGCCGGCCAGCAGCGTCCGATCGTCCAGCCAGAGCAGGTCGCCGCAGTCGGCCACCGCCGCGCCGTCGAGCCGCCCGACCACCGGCACGCCGAGCGCCTCCAGGTCGGTGACCAGCGGCTCGGCCTCGGCGAAGCGGACCGTCTTGGCGCTGCGGAGCACCACCGCTCCCGCGCCGGTGATCAGCACCGGGTCGAACACGAAGCAGGCGTCCACCATGCCGTCGAGCTGCGGCAGCAGCACCACCTCGGCACCCAGCTCGGCGAGCAGCTCGGCGAGCCGCTCGTGCTGGGCCAGCAGCAGCGCCGGCTCGGGCTGCCGCCAGCCGGCGGCGGCGAAGTCGCCGCCGGTCGTGGGGGTGCGGAGCGCCACGCGGCGGAGCGGCGCGATCATCGAGCGCACGCCGAAGGTTCCAGATGTCACGGCCATCGGGTGTCGTAGCGTAGCCGAGTTGGGGCGTCGGCTCTAGCGTCTGGGCTCTCCGAGGGCCAGGACGGCGGTGCGCTCGGCCAGCTCGTCCACCGGGCTCGGGCCCGGCCCCACCACCGCGCCGCCG
>WNGE01007985.1_pt1 | contig 11410 bp, 4 predicted proteins | sample 5400651 | NCBI WGS metagenome assembly WNGE01 (sample SAMN13153370, study PRJNA577476) | soil metagenome | isolation source: 60 cm soil or saprolite under grassland replicate 2 | place: USA:California | collected 2016-06-15 | reverse complement strand
CGCGGCCACGCGGCCGGGTGAGGGCCCCGGCCACGAGCAGGCCCTGCCCGGCTGGGGCCAGGATGCCGCCGGCGGTCGGCAGGGCGCCGGCTCTCCCTGGAGCCGTGACGGCGGACCGAGCTCGGGCGCAGGCCCGGCGAGCTGGGGCTCGGCGAGCCCGGCACCACCCTGGGGCCAGGCGGAGACCAGCCCGGTCCCGGGTCCGTCCGTGACCGGGGAGCCATCCGGGAGCGGGCCGTCCTGGGGCGGCCCGGCGCCCGCCGGCGGCAGCCGGCCGCCGCGGCGCAGATCCTCACGGCTTGTGGCCGGCGTCCTCGCCGTGGTGCTGCTGGTCGGTGCCGGCTTCGGCCTGGGGCAACTGCGCGACCGTGGCTCGGGCAATGCGAGCGCGTCGGCTCCCGGCATCCCGGTCACGGTCACGCCTTCGCAGATCAAGGCCGGGGACGAGCCCATCGCCGCGGTCGCCAGGGCGCTGGTTCCCGCGGTGGTGCAGCTCGAGACCGACCAGGGGCTCGGCTCCGGGGTCATCTATGACAAGCACGGCTACGTCCTGACCGCCGCCCACGTCGTGGCCGGAGCGAGCCAGGTGACCGTCCGCCTGGCCAACGGGACCAAGCTGCCCGGCCGGGTGGTCGGTACCGACAATGGCACCGACATCGGTGTGGTCAAGGTCGACCGCGAGGACCTGCGGCCGGCGGCGCTGGCGCTGAAGGTGCCCCTGCAGGTCGGCCAGACGGCCGTGGCCATCGGCAGCCCGTTCGGCCTGGAGGGCAGCGTCACCTCCGGCGTCGTCAGCGCGGTGAACCGCAGCCTGCGCACGCCTGACGGCAACGCGCTCGAGGTCCTGCAGACCGATGCCCCGATCAACCCGGGCAACTCGGGCGGGGCGCTCGCTGACCGCCAAGGCCGGGTCATCGGGATCAACGACTCGATCCAGTCCGAGTCCGGTGGCAACGAGGGCGTCGGCTTCGCAATTCCGATCGACGTCGCGGCGGCCTCGGCGGCCCGTCTCGTCGAAGGGAAATCCACCCCGAGCGGCTACCTCGGCGTCGGCGGGACCGACCCGGCCCTCGGCCGGCCTGGCGCGCTGGTCAACGAGGTCGTGAGCGGCAGTCCGGCCAGCAAGGCCGGGCTGCAGGTGGGCGACCTGGTCGTCGCCGTCAACGACAGTCCCGTCCAGAGCATGGACGACCTGGCCGCGCAGGTCCGTCAGCTCGGGGCCGGTCAGGAGGCCAGGCTCAAGGTGATCCGCGCCGGCAAGGAGCAGACCATCACTGCGAGGTTGACAAACCGGCCGAGTGAATGATGAGATATGCCCCACAGTCAGTAGTCCATACGGGCTAGACACTTCCGACCGAATCTGGTAGTTTGGCTGGTAACGATTTGGAATCAGGCGCAGCACGAACCGGAATGGGCAGCGTACTGTTAAGAAACGCGAACACGGAACCGATCCAGAGCGGCGCTGGGGGGCGCTCATCAGGATCACTTCCGCCCGCATGACGGCCGGGGCCGTCAGCCTCGGCCGGGAGGACACGGGAGGCGCGGGAAGCACGTTCGCGTTTTGACGGCCGCGCCGTCCGGCTGTGAGGACCGGTGGTTGGGGGACTGCCGGGGCCCCGCCGGACGGCAGGCCGTCTTTTTTCCCCTCTCGTTGTCCCGCGTCTGGGGGACACTTGCGTAGCCCTCCGTACGAAACGCCGCAGTTGCTACCTACTGTGTCTGCCCGGCCCAGAGGCCGCGGTGGGCCGAGCGCGCCTCGGCCACGAGCTGGCGGAAGAGACCGGCGTAGGCAACGTCCGGCGGGATGGTGATGAGCTGGGCGTATCCCTCGGCGGCCAGGAGCGCGTTCCAGAATGTCCCGTCGGGCAGCCACACGTACGCGAGCAGCCGCCCGTACCTGTCCCGCGGCTCGACGTCGCCGCCGAGCCGCACGGTCGCTCCGGTGAGCTCACGCTTGGCAAATGCCGACGCCTCCTTGCCGTAGCGCTCCACGGGGCGACCAGGCGCGACCGTCTCCGGGGTGTCGACCCCGATCACGCGGATGCGCTCGTTCCGGCCGCCGATCTCGGCAATGAAGGTGTCGCCGTCGACGACCCGCTCCACCCGGGCCGAGACCGCGCCGGCCGGTGCCGCCGGCCAGGAGGCGCGCTCGGCCGGGCTGGTCGCCAGCCGCGGCGGGGTCTGCGACCGGCACCCGCCGAGCACTGCCGCCGCCAGCGCGGTGAGCGCGAGCAGCCAGACCACCGCGCCCCTGAAGCAGGGTCGCGGTGTTCTCCCCGCCGGCAGAGCCGGCCGCCGCGCGTCGCTCGTGACTGCCATGCCGAGGAGCATAGGCGCCACGGTCAGGCGCCGCTCGGCGTTGTCCACACCCCCGGTGAGGCGACGGGGGTGTGGACAACGTGCAACGAGCGTCCCGGGTGGTCGTTAGGATTCTGAGCATGATGAGTGCAACAGGCGGCGACGCCGCCCCACACGATCCGCGGCCGGGCCGCCCCTTCGACCCGTCACAGCCGGGCCGCCCTGCCGCCCTGGCAGGGGCTGCGGCGCTGTCCGAGGTCCCGCCGGCGCTCGGCGCGCTGCCGGACGGCAACGTGGTCCTGCTCGGCGGTCCGGGCAGCGGGAAGACGACCATGCTCGAGGCGGCAATGCACGAGCTGGCGTCCCGCCCCGGCGGCGCCCTGTTCATGACCTCGGGCCGGCAGGCGGCGGTCGCCTCGACCGAGCGGCTGCTCGCGCGCGTCGAGCGGGCCGCGGGCGGCGCGCTGAGCTGCGTGACCTGGCACGCTTTCGCCCGCGGCCTGGTGACCAGCCACGCCGACCTGCTGCCGTACCGTGGCGAGCCCCGGCCTCTCAGCGGCCCCGAGCAGTGGTCGCTGGTCCGCGAGCTGCTGCTCCAGGACCAGCCCGTCGTCGACTGGGGTGACCTCGAGCCGCTGGTCCGCACCCGGGCCTTCACCGACGAGCTGGCCAGCTTCGTCCTCGCCTGCCAGCGGCGCCTGATCGGCCCCGAGGACCTCGATGAGCGCGCGGTCTCGCAGCGCCGGCCCGCCTGGCGCCTGGCCGCCGTCTTCCTGGCCCACTACCTCGGCCACCTCGCCCTCGCCGACCTGGTCGACCAGGCCGGCATGGTGGTCCAGGCGGGTGACCTGCTCGAGGACCACCCCGACCTGCTGGCCGCCACCGTGGCCCAGGTCGGCACGGTGCTGGTCGACGAGGCGCAGGAGCTGGACCCGGCGCAGTTCCGGCTGGCCGAGCTGCTCGCCGGAGGGGGCGCCCGGGTCGTCATGGCCGGCGACCCGGCCGGGACCACCGATGCCTTCGGCGGCGCCACGCCAGGGGCGCTGCCCGAGCGCGCCGCCCGCCTGGGCGCCCGGATCGTGCTGCTCGAGCGGAGCCACCGGCTCGGCGCCGGCGGCCTGGACGCCGTCCGCCGGCTGCAGGCGAGCGGCCCCGGCCCCGCGGTCGGGCTCCGCGGGGGTGGCATCACCCGGGTCGAGGCCGCGCACTTCCCCGGCCCCGCCGAGGAGGCCGATGCGCTCGCCCGGCTGCTGCGGCTCGCGCACCGGCGCGAGGGCGTCCCGTACGGGCGCATGGGCGTGCTGCTGGCGTCGCCGCGCCGGCTGGCCGGCCCGGTCCGGCGCGCGCTGGAGCGCCACGCCGTGCCGTACCGCCTGGGCGCGGGCGAGCGGCAGCTCCTGCACGAGCCCATCGTGCGCCACCTGCTCGACCTGTTCCGGCTGGCGATCGAGCCCGGCCGCGCCGACGAGCTGCTGCCCTCGCTGCTGACCTCCCCTCTCGGAGGGCTCGATCCCCGGGAGCTCCGCGTGCTGCGCCGCGCCGCGGTGCTGGCCGACCGGCCGCTCGCCGAGCACGTCGCCGCGCCAACCGCCGACCTCGGGGTCGAGCCGCCGGTCGCCGGCAGGGTCGCCGCGCTCCGCGACCTCGTCGACCAGGTGGCGCGCTGGGCGGACGAGCTCGAGGCGGACCGCTGTTTCTGGGAGGTCTGGTGTCACGCCCCGGCCTTCGCCGCGCTGGTCGAGCGGGCCGAGGCGCACCCGGCCGACGCCGGCGCGACCCGGCAGCTCGACGCCCTCACCGCCTTCTCCCGGACGCTCGGGCTGTTCGTCGACGGGCGGCCCACCGCCACCATGCGCACCTACCTTGACGTGGTCGAGCGGGCGGACTTCGTGACCGACCCGTGGCTGCCGTCCTCCTCCGCCAGGGCGGACGCGGTCGCCCTGCTGTCGGTGCACGCGGCCAAGGGGCAGGAATTCGACCTCGTGGTGGTGGCCGGATGCCTGGAGGGCGCCCTGCCCCGCACCGCCTGGCCCGAGGGCGTGTTCGAGGCGTGGCGGCTGGACGGCGACCTCGGCCCGGTGGCGCGTGCCCGCGCCGTCCTCGACGCCGAGCGCCGCCGTTTCGTCCTGGCGGCGAGCCGGGCGAGGGACCGGGTGGTGTTCACCTCCTCCAGGACCGAGGGGCGCGGGGAACCGTCCCGCTTTCTCGCCGAGATCGGCCTCGGCCCATCGTCCGAGGCCGCACCCGGCGACCCGACCCCGCTCGGCGCGCTCGAGGCCACCGGCGTGCTGCGGCGGGTCGCCGCCGACCGGGCGCGCCCGGCGGCCGAGCGCCTGGCCGCGGTCACCACCCTGGCCGCCGTGCCGGGCGTGGACCCTTCCACCTGGTGGTGGCGGCGTGACTGGACGGTCGACCCCGAGCCGATCGCCCCCGAGGGCCGGCTGCGGACGTCCTACTCTCGAATCGGCACCTACGAGGACTGCCACCTGCGCTACTTCTTCTCGAGCGTGGCCGGCCTCGACGACCGCACCTCGTACCAGATGGCCTTCGGCAAGCTCATGCACACAATCTTCGAGCTGGCCGCCAAGGGCGAGGTCGCGGACGACCCGGACTCGCTCAAGGCCGCCTACCGGGCGCGGTTCGACCCAGCGTGGTTCCCGTCCAGGGCGGTCGCCCACCAGTACTGGCGCGACGGCATGGCCATGCTCGAGCTGTGGCACCAGGGCGAAGCGGGCGCGGCCAGGCAGGCGCTGCGCTTCGAGATCGCCTTTGAGATGGAGGTCGCCGGCCACGTCGTCCGCGGCCGCATCGACCGGGTCGACCGCGCCGCCGACGGCATCGTCCTGGTGGACTACAAGACCGCCCGCACCCCCGCGACCGAAGAGGAGGCACGCCGCTCGCTCCAGCTCGCCATCTACTATCTGGCGGCGCTGCGAGACCCGGACCTCGCCGCGCTCGGCCCGCCGGTCGAGATGCAGCTCGTCTACCCCGCCCAGGCACGGGCGGGCCGCTTCGCCAGGGTGAGCCAGCGGCCGAGGCCGGACCACGCCGGCGTGGTCGAGCAACGGCTGGTTCCCCTGCTGGAGGGCGCCGCCGGCGAGGCGTTCGACCCGAGCCCCCACGCGGACTGCCGGTTCTGTGCCTTCAAGACGATCTGCCCGATGTGGCCACAGGGCGAGGACTTTCTTGCCCCGGTCCAGCCTTCCGCCACCGCCCGCCCTGAGACGGTCCCGGCCGCGCCGGGAGCGCAGCCGTGAGCGCCGAGACCACCCGGGCCGCGGTCACGCCGGGCATCCGCACCGCGCTCAAGGGGCGCGAGCCGACCGCGGAGCAGTGGGCCGCGGTCACCGCCCCGGTCGGCCCGGTCCACCTGATCGCCGGGGCCGGCTCCGGCAAGACCGCTGTGATGGCGGCCCGCATCGTCTACCTGGTCGAGCGGCTCGGCGTGGCCCCATCGGCGGTACTGGCGCTCACCTTCACCAACAAGGCCGCGGCCGAGCTGGAGGAGCGCGTGCGCGACGCGCTCGCACCGAGCGGAGCGGAACCGGGGGCCGGCGCCCGCGCGGATGGCAACGGAGCGGCCGGCCCACCGGGCGCTGCCGCGACCGGCGGGGCAGCGCCCGGCGGGGCAGCGCCCGGCGGCCCGCCGGCGGACCAGGTCGCCGTGCACACCTACCATGCGTTTGCCGCCGACCTGGTCAAGGTGCACGGCGTGCGGGTCGGGGTGGAGCCGGACGCCGATCTGCTCAGCGAGGCCCAGCAGTACCAGATCCTGCTCGGGCTCCTGGACGGCGAGCGCTTCCAGCACCTGCACGTCCGCACGGCCGGCGCCATCATCCGCAAGACCCTCGAGCTGGCCGCCGCCTGCGCCGACCACCTGGTCGAGCCCGCTGCCGTGGCCGCCCACGCCGGGCGGCTGCTCGAGGCGGCCGAGGCCGGCGAGCGCATGCCCGACTGGCAGGTGCAGGCCGCCCGCGAGCGCATCGAGCTGACCCGCCTGGTGCAGCGCTACGCCGACGAGAAGCGCCGCCGCAGCCGGATCGACTTCGGCGATCAGGTCGCCAAGGCGTTCGAGCTGGTCCAGCGCCACGACGACCTCGCAGAGGAGCTGCGCACCCGCTATCCCCACGTCCTGCTCGACGAGTACCAGGACACCAACATCGCCCAGCGGCGGCTGATGCAGGTCCTCTGCCCGCCGGGCTCCTCGATCATGGCGGTGGGCGACGCCCGGCAGGCGATCTACGCCTTCCGCGGCGCGACCATGTACAACCTGCTGTCCTTCGGGAACCACTTCCCCCACGAGGACGGCCGTGGCGTGCCTGAGCCCCTGCCGCTGTCGACCAACTTCCGCTCCGGCCGCCGCATCCTCGAGCTCGCCAACTCGGTGATCGAGGCCATCCCGGAGGAGCGGCGCGGCGGAACCGCGCTGGAGGCGCAGCCCGGAGCCGGCGAGGGCGAGGTGCGGGCGGCACTGCTCGCCGACCAGCTCGCCGAGGCCGACTTCGTCGCCGACCAGGTCGTCCGCGCACACGGCCTGGGCCTGGACGACGGCACCTATCCGGCGTGGCGCGACGTGGCCGTGCTGGTGCGCTCCAAGCGTCTGCTCGGGCCGCTGCGGGAGGCGCTCGAGCGGCGCGACGTCCCCGTCGAGGTCGTGGGGTTGTCCGGGCTGCTGGAAACGCCCGAGATCGTGGACCTCATCTCCGTGCTCCGGGTGATCTCCGACCCGGGCGACAACGTGGCGCTCGCCCGGCTGCTGCTCGGTCCACGATGGCGCATCGGCTACCGGCACCTGGTCCGGCTCGCCCGCTGGGCCTCACGGCACAACTGGAACCTCAAGGACGTCCTGCCCGGCGAGGACCCCGACCCGGGCAACGTCTCCTTCGCGTTGTCCGAGGCGCTGGACCATCTCGGCGAGGTCGAGGGCCTGGACGGGGAGGCGCGCCGGCGCCTCGACGGGTTCCGCAGCGAGCTGCGCGACCTGCGCAGGCGCGCGGACACGCCACTGCTCGACCTGGCGCAGACCGTGCTCGAGCGGACGGGCACGTGGGCTGAGCTGGAGGCGTCGGCCGACCGGCGGGCGGCCTCCGCGCGCCAGAACCTCGCCACCTTCCTCGACCGGGTCGCGGCCTTCGCGCCCGTGCAGGGCAATCCCTCGCTGGCCGCGTTCCTCGCCTACCTGGACGCGGTCGAGGACGCCGCCGAGCCGGTCGAGGCGACCCAGCCGGCACTGGCCGACTCGGTCAAGCTGATGACCGTCCACATGGCCAAGGGGCTGGAGTTCCCCGTGGTCGTGGTGGCCGGGCTGGCGGCCGGCACCGCCAGGGACGGCTCGCCCAAGCACGGGATCTTCCCGGACGTCCGCATCGCCGACCCGCGCCGCGCGCAGGGCTTCCCCTACGAGCTGCGCGAGGACGCCGCCCACCTGCCCCGCTTCGACGGCAACGCCCGCGCCTTCAGGACGCAGCTTGACGAGCGCGCCCTCGAGGACGAGCGCCGGCTGCTCTACGTGGCGCTCACCCGGGCAAAGCAGCTCCTGGTGCTGACCGCGGCCTGGTGGTACCGCGGTTCCGAGAAGACACCCAAGGGACCGAGCCCGTTCTGGCAGGAGGCGGCCCGGCATCCGGCGGTCACGGTGGTTGCCCGCGCGGCCGAGCCGCCCGCCAGCCCGCTCACCGAGGCGCTGCGTGCCAAGGTCCACTGGCCATCGCCCGCCCGCCGGCCCGAGGAGCTGGCCGACCCACTGCTCCCCGAAGGACTGGCCGCCGCCGTCGAGCTCGCCCGCCGGGACCCCGCCGCCCTTGCCGCGCGCGTGCCCGCGGGCGGGGCGGACGCCTTCGAGGCGGCCGTCGCCGCCGGTCGCCACCTGATCGAGGCGACCAACGGCGAAGCCGCCGCGCCTGCCCCGCTGCCGCCGCGGGTTCTGTCAGTGACCCAGGTGCTCACCTACGCGCGCTGCCCGCGGGACTTCTACTGGACGGTGGTCCGCCCGCTGCCGTCGCCCCCGCGGCCGGCGGCCCGGCTCGGCGCCGTCGTCCACCGGCTGCTCGAGCGCCACGCCCGCGGCCTGCCAGACCTGGTCGACCTCGACGGCCTGGGCGGTGACGCCCCCGGCGGCATCGCCGAGCCCGATCTGGTCGAGCGGGCCAAACGCAACTTCGCCGCCACCCGGTACGCCCACCTGCCGCCGCCGGAGGCCGAAGTCGGCGTGCTGCTGCGGATCGGCCCGTGGGTGGTTCGCGGACGAATCGACGCGGTCTTCCGCTCCGACGCCGGCGTCGAGGTGGTCGACTGGAAGACCGGCAAGCGCCCTGAGTCGAACCCGTTCGGGCTCGACCAGCTCGGGGTCTACGCGCTGGCCCTTCGCGAGCTCGGGCAGCTCCCGAGCGGCCGGTGCGTGACCGCGTACTGCTACCTGGGCGGCGACGCCCCAGAGACCGACCCCTTCGACTGGGGTCCGGAGGACCTCGACCACCAGCGCGAGGTGCTGGAGACGGTCCTTGCCGCCCTCGACCGTGGTGAGCTCGAGCGCCGCTGCCGCCTGCCCTCCTGCCGGAGCTGCCGCGGCTGAAGGGGTCGGCCTTTCTTGCGCCGCGGCTCGTCCAACTGTCAGTGGGAGGGCGTGGCCGGCGCTCGGCAGGGATGCCACCAGGGATGGCCACCCGACCCTGGCGACCACGGTACCTTGGTGACCACGGCAGAGGAGCGTCCCGAGAAAGGAGCGGTCCCATGACCCGACCGTTGTTCACCGGTGTCGCCGTGGCCCTGGTCACGCTCTTCGATGACGACGGCGAGGTCGACGCCAAGGCAACCGCCGACCACGCCGCCGCCCTGGTCGAGCTGGGCATGCGAGCGGTCGTGGTGGCCGGCTCGACCGGAGAGGCGGCCACCTTGGCCGACTCCGAGCGGACTGCGCTCCTTACCGAGGTCCGCCAGGCTGTACCTTCTGGAGTCCCGGTGCTCGCCGGCACCGGTGCCCCGTCACGCCGGCAGGCAGCCGCCCTGACGCGGGCCGCAGTCGATCACGGCGCCGATGGGGGGCTCGTCCTGTCAGCGCCCGGCGCTGGCGACCTTCGCAGCTATTACGAGACGGTTGCGGCCGCCGCCGGGGGCGCGCCTGTGCTCGCCTACCACTACCCGCAGACGTCGCCGCCCGGCATCCCGGTCGCGCTGCTGCCCGAACTGCCCGTGCAGGGGCTCAAGGATTCCTCTGCCAACCCCGAGCGCCTGCTGACCGAGCTGGTCACCTACCAGGGCTGGCTCTACGTCGGCTCCTCGTCCCTGCTCGCGCTGGCCGGCCCGCTCGGCTGCAGTGGCGCTGTGCTCGCCCTCGCCAACGCAGAGCCGGAGAAGTGCTCGGCCGCGTTCGCGGGCGACGCCGATGCGCAGCTCGCGCTGGCCAAGGTGCACGTGGCCACGCGGGGGAGCTTCCCCCACGGCCTGAAGGCGCTCGTGGCCGAGCGGTTCGGCACCTCCCGCGCCGCCCGGCTCGGCTGAGACCAGACAAGGCACGTCGCGCGCTCAATACCGCGCGCTCAATGCAGGGGGTGGGCCCGCGGGCCCACCCCCTGTCGCTTCACAGTGCTCGCCGCCTCATACCAGGGTTTCGGACGGTACCGCCCCCAAGAGGCGGCCCCGGTGTTCGAGCCGGTGCCCTCAGGTGACCCTCACCGGCAGCGAGATCAGCTCGTTGTCTCCCGGAAGCGCATCTCGGTGGTCGAGGAGCGTCGCTACGGCCTTGAAGCTGACCTTCCCGATGCTCCGGTCGGCTTCGGTGATCGTGTGCGTGAACGCGAACCGCGTGGTACGGCCCCCGAGCCGCACCGGCACGGACTGGGTGAGGGAGCCCACCTGCTGGAAGCCCCCTGGTGCGCTCTTCAGCAGGTCGACCTGGACCGTCTCCGGGTAGCGGGTGTCGCGCACGTACACGTTGATCGCGATGGTCTGTCCGACGTGCGCGGAATTGGGAACGGCTATCTGCACGATGGCCACGTCGTGGGTCCGAACCTGCACGACCTGCGAGGTCGACGCCGTGCGGCCGTCAGAGGTCGTCACGCTGAGCCCGACGGTGTAGTCCCCGTCCGCCGCGTACTTATGGGTCGGGCAGCAGCCCGTCGCCGTGGCCCCGTCACCGAAGCTCCACTGCTGCGAAGAGATGCCCACGCCAGCCGGGTCGAAAGAGTTGTCGAAGAATTGGACCGCGTCGAAGACCGAGGGGTCGCTGGGACTGAAGAAGAACTGGGCCACCGGGTTGGGCGCCGTCCCGAGGTGGAACGTGACTGGCCCGAACCCATCACAGCACCACGCGCCGACCTGGAAATGGTACGTGGTGTTCGCCTGCGCCTGGAAGGCGACGGGCTGGCTGGAGCCCTGCGTGCAGCCGACCTGCGTCAGACCCGTCAGCGATGTTCCGGTGTACACGCCGATCCCCGCGCCGAACTGGTCGACGGCGGCGCTGATGGATTCGGTGGCCCCCGGCGTGAACGAGTACCACACCGTGTTCTGGAGACCTACGCAAGAAGCCAAGGGCTCCGATGTCTGCGTCGTGGCCCCCGTGAGGTCCACCGTGCTGCTGAAGGGCAGCGAGGCTATCTCGGCCGCGTTGGCGAAGTCGTCGTTCGCCGGCGGAGAGATTTCGTTCACAGAGAAGTGGAGGTCGCCGCCGCCGTTCCCGCCGGCGCCGCAGCAGAAGGCGATCATGAAGTGGTAGGTCGTACCGCCCGTCGCCTGGAAACTGATCTTTGATTGCAGGCCGCTGAAATCATCGTTGCAGGAGACGAGGCTGAGGTCCCCCTGGGCCCCCGTCCAGGCCGACAGCACGGTGTCGTAGCTGCTCCCAAACGTGTCCGCCACAACCGTCGTGTTCGATGGCGGCGTGAAGGCAAACCACACCGATCCGTTGCTCGAGCACGCGGTGGGGTCGGTGGGATCGAACGTCGCCTGAGTGGTGTCCTCTGTCGTGGAGAACGGCAGGTTGGCGATGGTCGTCGCGTTGGCGAAGTCGTCGTTGGTGGGCCCGCTTGTGGTGGTGGTGGGCGCCGCCGTGGTGGTGGGCGCCTCCGTTGTAGTGGGGGAGGAGGTGGTGGTGGGTGCGGAGGTGGTGGTGGGGGAG
>WNGE01022908.1_pt1 | contig 11412 bp, 9 predicted proteins | sample 5400651 | NCBI WGS metagenome assembly WNGE01 (sample SAMN13153370, study PRJNA577476) | soil metagenome | isolation source: 60 cm soil or saprolite under grassland replicate 2 | place: USA:California | collected 2016-06-15 | reverse complement strand
ACGGCCTGTACCTCTGGCACTTTCCCCTCGTGTACGGCTGCGGCGCGCTCGCCGTCGACGGCACGCCGCCGAACTATCCTCGCGCCGCGCTGGCCATCGGCCTGACGTTCGTGATTGCCGGCGCCTCGTACCGCTGGATCGAGAAGCCCATGCTCAGGATCAAACGGAGGTTCACGCCATGAAGAAGGTCGACTGGAGCTACCACCGCAAGGGCTGACAGACCTGCGCCAGGTCGCAGGGGTTCCTTGCGAAACGCGGAATAGACACAGCCGTCCAGGTGGACGCCAAGAAGCAGACCATCACGGGCGACCGCGCGCTGGGCGTCCTCGAAGGAGTGGACGAGCTCTACGTCGCCAGGGGGAAACGTGTCGTCCACGTCGATCTCGGCAAGGGCAAGCCGGCTAAAGCCGAGCTGCTGGAGCTCCTGCTCGGCCCCACAGGCAACCTGCGGGCGCCCACGATCAGGAAGGGGCGGACGCTCCTCGTGGGCTTCGACGGCCCGACGTATGCCAAGGTCCTCGGGTAGTCCGTGCCGGAGGCCGCAGCCCTGTCCAGCGTGATCGACGAGGTGCGCCGCGTTCCCGATTACTCATTGGGGTACCGGCCCGCTCTCGATGGCCTCCGTGGAGTAGCCGTGCTCACCGCGCTGCTCGTGGAGGAGCGGCGGCGCACGGGCATGATCCACCTCGGGAAATTTTACGCCCGGCGGGCCCTCAGGCTGCTGCCGGCTCTCGTGACGATGCTCGCGCTGGGCTGCCTCGCAGGCGCCGTGCTCGGATGGTTCTTCCGCGCCGGCGAGACCCCCGCTACGCTCCTGCTGACCCTCGGCAAGATGTCGCTCATCACGCTCTTCTATCTGGCCAATTGGGCCATGATCCTCGGCACGTCGATGTGGATCCTTGGGCACACGTGGTCGCTCTCGATAGAGGAGCAGTTCTACCTCGTCTGGCCGTTGACCCTGATGGGTCTCTTCCGGTTCGTGCGCAGGCGGGCAGCGATCTTCGCATGCGTGCTGGCAGGGGCCGCTGCCTCGGTGAGCGTCCGGAACGCGCTCTACACCGGGACGGCGTCGATCCCGCGAGCCTTCCTGGGCTTCGACACTCGCTGCGACGCGCTTCTGATCGGCTGTGGCCTCGGGTTCCTGGCAGCCTGGGGCGAGCTTCCCGCGTCGCGGGCGGGGCGGGCGGGTCTGGGCATCGCGGGGAGCATGGCGCTCGTCGGCTTCTCGACGGCCCTTTTCACGGCCTCGTGGCAGGCCCCCTTCATGCTGCGCATCGGCAGCACGCTCGTCGCGCTCGCCGTCGCGCTGGTGATCGCGCAGGTGACGGCTTCCCCGGGAAGCCTCGTGGCCGCAGCCCTCGCGCTTCCCCCGTTGAGAGCCACCGGCCGGATCTCGTACGGTCTCTACCTGTGGCACTTCCCGCTCGTCTATGTGTGTGGCGCGCTCCGTTACGGGGAAGGCGTGCCGGAGCCGTGGAGGGCTGCGCTTGCCTTCGCCCTCACGTTCGCTTTGGCCGGGCTGTCATTCTGGCTCGTCGAGCGGCCGATGCTGCGGCTGAAGGTGCGGGTTGCGAGCGTCTGAGCGGCAACGCTTACGGCTTCGCCGCCGTCCGCTCGAGATGTCTGAGGGCGACCTGAAACTGGGGATTGTCCGGCTCGATCGTGACGGCGCGGCGGACGAGCGCGAGGTGGGCTGAGCCGCACGGCGCCGAAGGTGTTGATGGCGTAGGAGCGCGTCCCAGAGGGGCGGAGCGTTGTCCAGCGCGATGGGCAGGAGGGCGCGATCTCGAGCCATCCGTAGACGGCGATCAGGTTCCGGAGCCTTGGCATCCTCCGCGCGGCCAGCAGCTAGCCCAGCGCAAGTCCCGCCATGAACGCCGCCAGGACGGTGGTCGTTGCGTAGACGGTGTGGCCGAACACGAGGCCCAGGACCCGCAGCCAGACCACCTGGTATAGCCCGGCGGCCGGAGCCAGCCCGTCAGGCGGCCAAGGCCGCACCTGGAGCAGGGCCGATGGCATGGACCTTGTAACGTTGTGATTTTGGAAGGAGAAAAGGTCACGGTCCAGGGCGCCATGCATGCCGATTGGCATTGACACAGGAAGGTGTTTCCAGATAATCTCGATGAGAGCCAATAGGTTGGTCTATAAGACTTTTTCGGTCGTTCTCGCATGTCAGGACGTCTTGGTTCGAGCGATTGAAAGACCTGATGGGGAGGCGTCGATTCGTGACTTCTCTGCATACCAAAATTGAGAGCGGCATTGCCGTTTTTTGTAGGGCCATCCAGCCGGACGGGCGCCATTTCCTCGCCTCTACAGCAGGCTTCACCCTTCTCGAGGCCATTCTTTCGGCTGCGGTCGTCGCGATTGCCGGGATGGGCGTGCTGATGATGTTCGCCACCGGGCAGACCTTCGTCCAGTCGAGCGGCACTGACCGGATCTCCGCGCAGCTGGCTCAGCAGCGCATCGAGCAGATACGCGCTACCGGCTACGGCACGAAGTTCCCTCCCGATCCCCGCGCGGAGACGATCTGGACCGCGGTGCCGGGAAATCCTGGCTTCGAGCGCATGACCATCATCACAGAGGTCTGCTCGACCAATTTCAACATCGCCTGGAACAATGGCGGCTGCGTTCCGGCGACGACTGAGGCCCAGACGAGGATCGTCGTGGTCACCGTGCGCGCGCTCAACAATAACGCGCCCCTCACCGACCCGCAGACTACACCGGCCGTCATGCAGACGGTCTTGGTGCGGCGATGAGCTTCCGTCGGCGCTGCGGCCGAGCGCTCGGCGACGTCCGGGGCGTCAGCCTGGTCGAAATCCTGATCACGGCGTTCATTTCCGTGACCGTCCTCGGCGCGGTCGGTTCCCTGTACGTGACGAGCAGGCAGGCCTTCGACTACGGCGTCAGCCAGGCGTACGTCCAGCGCCAGGGCACCCTGATCCAGGAGCAGATCGCTCGCTGGGCCAAGCAGTCCGTAGGGATGCAGGTGGCGAACTGCGGGGGAAACACGACCGACGGCCGCTCGGTCGCCATCGAAGACGCCAACGGGCCGACACGCTGCATCTTCCAGAACCCGGAGGCGGCGGACACCGACGCCGGTCTCTTCGTGTGCAACGTCGGCAATTGGACCTCGCCCTGCTCAGGGGGATCGAGCTACAACCTGCTCAACCTGACTCCGAGCGAGGTGGCGGTCCGGCTCGGGGCGCCCCTGCGCGTACGGAACACCACGTTTGCTCTAGTGGCGTGCATCGATCCGGGCCCGTGCGGGTCGGGGGCCGTTGCGCTGTCCACAACGAGCTCGCTCGTGGACGTGCGCTTCGATCTTACCGACAATACGATCCCGAACCCGCAGTTTCCGACGTACGTCGGGATGCGGTTCGGCTTCAGCATAACCTCGAGGAACTGAGGAACCGGCATGATCCCACTGAGGGCATGGCTCGGAGGCGACCGCGGCAGCGCGCTGCTGATCTCCCTGGTGATGATTGTCGTCATTACGATACTGGGTCTCGCGCTCTTCGAGCTGGGCCAGATCGAGGGGACGCAGTCCGGCGCGAGCTTGGGCGACGCCCGGGCGTCCGAGCTGGCGCAGGCTGGGATGGAGCGGGCCATCCGCGACCTGAGCAACGCGTTTCTCGCTGACTCGTACGGGAGCGAGAGCTGGGTGGACGGCACGAACAGGCCGACGTGCACGGGTCCGTGCGAAACCGGTGTCTACCGCACGATGAACCTCGCCAACAACACGTTGCCGGCCAGCGGCACGGACCCCGGGGGCACATTCGTCGTCGAGCTGAAGCAGGTGCTGGTGGCCGAGGCGAACAACCCCGTCTCGCAGGGAGTGGCCTACACCTATCCCTACGGGCAGACCTGCATCCCGTCGACCCCGACCAACCCCACGGTCTGCGCCAATCTCATGTTCGTCCGCAGCACCGGGACCGTGGCGGGGCCTCCGGGCTACACGGCTGTCCGCACGGTGCAGGCCCTGGTCAAGGCCTATAGCACCTCGTATTTCGCGGGCGGCCTGACGGCCGAAAAGGATCTCGGCGGCAGCGATCCCGCCATCGACGGCCGCGTCCTCATCGGGGGCTCGGTCGAGATCCTTGGCACCACGAGCATCAGTCCGGCCTTCCAGATCAGCGGCGGCGCCTCGATGGGAATGAGAAACAGCTGGAACGATCTCTGGACCGACCCCGGGGGCGGGGCAGTGGCGCTGGCCCGTCTCACACCGCGGCAGCTCATCTGTCCGGCGGGCGTCGATTGCACGGGTGGCGTGAATCTCGTCGAATCCCTCGGCGCGCAGCTGAAAATCTATGGCAACACGTCGAACAACATGGTGACGCTGAACGGCGGCACCGATCTGGGGATCAGCACGATCCAGACCCCGTTGCAGTACGGCGACGCCACCGTCGGTCTCCGCTACGGCAAAGGCCGCATCGATGGGGTCTACGTCAGCAGCGGCTGCAGGATGCCCTGCACGACCAATGCGTTTACCTTCAACGGCGGGTCGACCATCTACGTCGACGGGGCCAACTACACGAGGCCCGATCCCTATCGGCCGCCCAAGCTCCCGCTGCGAAGACAGATAGACACTAGTTCTATCGTGCTGTATCCAACCGTGGCGGACGCCACCGTCATCGGCCCGACCGCCTATACGGACTGGTGGGCGAGCTACCTCACGGACCATGTCTACAGCAATCCCAACCTTGCGAACGCCCCGATTCCTGCGACCCCCTACCCGTACGACGGCAACTACGGGCGCGTCAGCGCGAGCGCCGCCAATGGGGGCAGCTGTGGGGCTTCCTACATTACGGCCGGTTCTCTCGCGTCCGTCTTCAACGGCGGCCTCAGCGACGACAATACGAATGATGGGAGCAAGGGTTTCTGCCACACGTTCAAGTTTCTGGGCAAGAACGATGCCGTGAACCCCAAGCCGGGCGAGATCTGCTGGCGGCGCAACGTCAACTCGGTATCCAATAACGTTGCCAACCTGCCACCGAACTACACGACCCAGCCCACACTGGAGTTCGGTTCCCCGTCGTGCGACGTCCCCACGAATCCGTCCGACCCGCTGGTCATGGAGATTCTCAGCGCCTTCAACCTGGTCGCAGCGGGTGGCGATGACACCTACCAATACCGCGGCGCGGCGCTCATCTACCTGCACGACAACCAGGTCAACATCCAGCAGACGCTCCAGACCACCTGCTCGACGCCGGCCGCGACGCCCCCGTGCGTCGGCGAACGTTTCCCCGAGAACAACCTGCTGATGCTGGTCCTCAGGAACGGCAGCGTGAACATCGCCAACTCCGGCGGCGGAAGCAACGACATCGTCGACCGCTTCATGGCCTACGTGTACACGGAGCGCGACATCACCGTCCGGAAGCAGTCGAACCTGATCGGCTCTCTGCGGGCGCAGCAGTTCTGCTTCAACAGCGCGACGGCGGCCAGCTGCTCGGTTGGCAACGCGAACGGGAACCCGCGGTTCTACCAGGCCAGTTTCATCGACCTCCGCAAGATCCCGGCCGAAGTGCCGGCTTCCTCGGGGGACTCTGGAAACAGGTGGCTGGTCGACGTCGTGCCCCGGTTCTGGATCGAATGCCGCCGGGGGCCCGGGGATGTCCTTCCGCCCACACCAACGAGATGCTCGCGTCGGCTGTTGCCCAGGGGCTTCGGCCTGCCGCGATTCAACAAGGGGCCCATGCTCAAGAGTTTCCTTCGCCGTCGACGGGTCGTAGGCCTGGACATCGGCTCCGGCTCGGTCAAGGCCCTGGCGCTGGAAGGTCGGGGCAATGATCTTGCGATCACGGGCTTGGGCTCCGCGCCGGTCGCGGCGGAAACGCAGGTGCAGCAGGTCAGCCAGGCGATTCACCTCGCGATGGCCGACGCGGGCGCGGACGGCGAACCGGTCGTGGCCTCCGTCGGAGGCCCGGAGGTGGTGATTCGCCAGGTGTCGCTTCCACCGCTGCCGTCGTCCCGGATCATTCCCGCTCTCGAGATGCAGTACCGGGATCTCGGCCTTCACCCGCCGGACGAATCCGTCCTCGACGCCCAGATCCTGCGCTCGGCGAAGGACAACACCACCAACGAGATTCTGTCGGTCAGCGTGCCCCGGGTCCTCGTGGACGAGCGCGCGCAGCTGCTGAAGCAGGCGTCCGTCAACGTCCAGATGCTCGACGTCGAGCCTCTGGCCATCCTGAACGGCGCCCTCCACCTCACGGGGATGGAGACGGGCGAGCTTCTCGTGATGATCAACATCGGACGGCAGAACTCGGTGCTGTGTCTCTTCAGCGAACAGGGCCCGGTCGTCGCGCGCTATCTCGAGGTGTGGGCCGAGGCTTTCACCGAGCAGATCCGCGTCGCCTTCCAGCTCTCGCCCTATTCGACCGAGAGCTTCACCCGCACGATCGCGCCGGGGGAGGCGCCCAAGGCCGAGACCGCGTGCAGGGAGGTAGTCGAGCGAATGGCGGAGGACATCCGCCTGTCTCTGACCTTCTACCGCACCGAATACGACCGCGAGAGCCTGCCGCGCTACGCCCTGGGCGGCTGGGCGGACATCCCGTACATCGGCCGCTGGCTCGCCGATCGCCTGGGGCTTTCCGCCCCGTTCGAGATCATGGATCCGCTCCAGGCGATCGAAGTCCGGGCGGTGCAGGTCGGGGACGTGCCGCGCCCGCCGGGCCCGCAATTCCTGCAGGCGTTCGGGCTTGCGCTCCGAGGACTATGAGCGGGCGGTTCTCGGTCGATCTTCTCCATCCCGGCCACGTCGCCGACACCTGGCAAGACTGGTTCATCGGCCCGCAGGGCAGGCGCCGCCTGATCGTCGCGGCCGGCGTCTCCGCAGGCGTGCTGCTGCTCGTCGTGCTGGCCCTCATCCTGCCGGTCCGTCTCCGCCTGTCCGAGAACGTGGGCGCCATTCCCAAGCTGCGCGCCGACCTCGCCACGCGCAACGGTGACCTGACCGTTCTGCGCCAGGACATCCAGGCGCTGAGCGTCGAGGCCAAGCGGCAGGTGCGATGGGCAGAGGTCCTCAACGCCTTCCGCCAGCAAATTCCCCCGACTCTCAAGCTCCAGAAAGTCGAGTCGGGGGGCCCGGCGGCTGTCGCGGGCGGCGGCGCGGCTCCGGGACAACCCGGACAGCCTCAGCCGCAGGGACAAGCGGGCGGGGCCGGGGCGGGCGAGCTGCGCATCGAAGCCTTGACGCCGCTCAGACCCGGGCCGCCACCACTGCTGGAGATCGCGCAATTCATGGGCGGCCTTCTGAAAGACCCGGCTGTCTCCGGGCGATACCAGCTCAGGAGCTGGGAGATCAGGCAGCCCGGCGGCGGGGGCGCTGCAGCGGGCGAGGGCGCGCAGCTGCAGATCCTGATCGTGCTCGCGGAGAAACCGCGGTGAGAGAGCGCGAGCTCGCGATCTTCTGGGTCGTCCTCGTCGTCGTGTTCGTCGGCGGCCTGATCTGGCTCCTGCAGTATTCGCGCACGCTCCGGACGAGCGGCGCCCAGGCTGCCGCCGAGGTGGCCAGTCTCCGCGCGGCCATCGAGCAGAAACAGAACGAGACGCTCGCCGAGATGAAGAGCAACGCGACCACGCTCAAGGAAATGAGCTGGACGGGGACGACGGGCGACCCGGTGGCGTTTCTCTCCCGCGTGGCCGAGCTGACCCAGGGCTCGCGGCTCAAGGTGCTGGCGGTCGGTCCGCTGGAGCAGCAGGCGACGCCCCAGTTCAGCAAGTCCTGGCACGCGGTGACCGTGCAGGGACCCTTCCAGGACCTCGTGGGCATGGCCGCCCGCGTCGAGGGCGAGCGCGGCACGCTCGACAATGTCGTCATCGAGGCGCAGACCGCCCAGCCTGTCGCAACGCGGGCGCCCGGTCAGGCCCCTCCGCCCCGGCCTCCTCCCGAGGTGCAAGCGCGGTTCAGGGTGACGGCGCTCCAGCTGACCCAGCAGGCACGGTCGATCATCGAAAAGGCTGCCAAGGCCAGCGGGGTGTCGCTTACGCCGCCGACTCCGGGGGCGGGTCTGGCGCTGCCCGTGCCGTCGGCCGCTTCAGAGACCCGCGATCCGTTCGCCTTCGGCCCATCCGTGGACAGGCCCCGCCAGGCGGACAGCGGCGTCCCACGCCAGGCCTTCGACCTTCAGGGCATCGTCGGCTTTCCGGGCGGGCGTCTCGCGATAGTCAACAACCAGATCGTCAGATCCGGCGAAAAGATGGCCGGGAACACCGTCGAGCACATCACCGACACGGCCGTGCTGCTCCGTCAGCCTGACGGAACGCCGCGCCGGCTGTCGCTTCCCGAGATCGGCGCGGTCACGAGCAAAAAGCAGGCACCCGTGCCCGGTAAACCGTCTGAAGGGACTCCCTCTGGACCGGCGCCCGCGCCGTCTCCGCCGGCTCCCGACGGCCCATCAGGGCCGAGGAGGTAAACCGAACCATGCCTTCGTGGACACGCATTGCCGCCGTCTTCGCGGCGCTCCCGCTGCTCTGGATTGGAATCGCGTATCCCCAGACGGGAGCGACGCCAACGCTCACGGGGCGCACTCTGAGCTGCTATGAGCGCTTGCCCACGGATCCGGTCAATCTATCCCTCCGGGAAGCCAGCACTCAAGCCACCCTCCGGCTCCTGGCGCAGAACTACAAGGTGAACATGGTCGTCACCGACGACGTCACGGGCACCGTGACGCTGGACTTTTACCGCGCGCCCGTGCGCGACGTCTTCCAGGGCATTCTCGACGCCAACGGCCTGGTGTGCGTGAGCCAGGGCGAGCTTCTGCGTGTCAGCACGAGCGAGCGCCTCGTCAAGGACGAAAGGGGCCGGGCCGACGCGCTGGTCACCCGCGCGACGCGCGACGCCGAAGTCGCCAAGCGCATCGACGAAGCCCAGAAGCAGGCGGCCGACAGCGCCATCAAGCTCGCGGAGTCGCAGGTCGTCCAGAAGAACGCAGAGCTCCAGGCCCAGCGCGGCGACATCAGGCAGGAGATCATCAAGCTGAGGTACCAGGATCCGGGAGTCGTCGCCAAGACCGTTGCCGCCATCGTGGGTATTGGACCCAACGTCGTCATTCCGGCATGCCGATTCAAGAAGCCGGACGACAAGATCAACGTCGAGGCCCTCGATCCCGCGGGCGGCGGAGGAGCAAGCGCGGCGAGCGAGGCGGAAAAGACCGCCGTCAACCTCTCCCGCGCCGCAAGCGGCGGAACGCTGCAGGTGCTGCCGTCCACGTCCCCGGGCGTGACCGGCCCTCCGGGTGGCCTCGGAGCCCTGCCGCCTTTCTCCGGCCTGTTCGGTCCTCAGCCGCCGCCGCCGCCGCCGCTCCCGGCTCCACTCGATGTCGGGACCGGGATCGGAGGGTTCTCGGCGGCCGAAACCTCTCCCACGGTACGGACGGACTGCTCGTCGAACAGCCTCGTCTTGCGTCTCTACGACGAGCAGATGAAGCGCGTCAAGGAGGCCATCGAGACCCGCCTCGACGTGCTGCCCCCACAGGTGAAGATCGAGTCGCGGCTCGAGCTGCTCGATCGCTCTGATCTTTTCGCCCTGGGTGTGCAGTGGGGCGGCGGCGGCCTGCTCGGCATCAACAACCGCACCGCCATCGTGGGGCGCGGCTTCACCTCGAATCAGCCCAATGTGCTCGGCATCGGCACGGCAGGCTTTGGCTCGCCCGGGCCCAACCCGAACCTGCCCCTGACCAATGTCATCCCGGTCAGCGGCACGACGGGTCTCGCCACGGGAGGCAATCTCGTCAACCTGCCCATTGCCAGCCTGCTCGAGGGTTCGGCGGCCGGCGGCGGCGGCGGCTTCGCGTTCGGCATCATCGGCAGCCGGATGGACCTCAACCTGGCCCTCGAAGCGCTTCACACTCTGGACCGCGCCCAGTCGCTGGCCCGCCCCGAGGTGGTCGTGGCCGAGAACCAGGCTGCCGGCGTCTCCATCGGCGAGGAAATTCCCTACGCCACGGTCAGCTCCGCGGGCACGAGCATCCAGTTCAAGAACGCGCTCCTCCAGCTGGCAGTCACCCCGATGGTCATCTGCAGGGACGAAGCCCTCGCCGGGACACGGTCCGGCGGCACCCACAAGATTCGAATGCAGGTCCTCGTGGAGAATGCGACGCGCGGGGTCCCGGTTGACCTGGGCAGCGTGCTGGGCAGCCCACCGGCCATCAACACCCAGAAGGCCCGGACGGAGGTGATGATGTCCGAAGGGCAGCGCCTCGTGATCGGCGGCATCACCCAGCTCCGCCTGCGCGAGCAGGTGCGCAAGGTGCCGCTCCTGGGTGATATCCCGATCTTCGGTTGGCTGTTCAAGCAGAAGGGCGAGCAGAACGAGAAGCGAGAGTTGGTGGTTTTCCTGACGCCGACCGTGGTAACGCAGGAGGCACCCCACCTGGCGGCGCGCTGCCCGGTGTCGGCCGCCAACGCGGCCAAGGCTAACTGACGATGCTCCCGATGCGGCCGCTCGGGAACCGCCGGAGGTAGGCGACGATGTACGAGGCGTACTACAGCCTCGAGGATCTGCCCTTCGTCCTGACCCCGGACCCGCGCTTCTTGCTGCGGTCCAAGGGCCACCACGAAATCCTCGCGACGCTGCTCTACGGCATCACGAGCCAGAAGGGGCTCATGGCGCTCGTGGGCGACGTCGGCACGGGCAAGACCACGCTCTGCCGGGCGCTCCTGCGCGAGCTGCCCGACAACGTGCAGAGCGCGCTCGTGCTCAACCCGCACCTGTCCGACGCGGATCTCATCGGCACGATCCTCGACGACCTCGGCGTCGAGCGGCGCGGCACGACGAAGGGCGAGCTGATGACGACGCTCTCCCAGTACCTGCTGGCCGCCGGAAGCGAGGGCAAGACGGTGCTCGTCATCGTCGACGAGGCGCAGCAGATGAGCGTCGAATCTCTCGAGCAGATTCGCATCCTGTCCAACCTCGAGACGGCCACCCGAAAGCTCCTCCAGATCCTCCTGGTCGGCCAACCCGAGCTCGAGGCCAAGCTCCAGCTCAACGAGCTGCGCCAGCTCGACCAGCGGATCGGCATCCGCTGCTACCTCAAGCCGCTGCCGCGCAAGGAGACCTACCGCTACGTGGAGCACAGGCTGCGCGTAGCCGGACTGCCGGGCGCTCTGCCATTCACGCGGGGCGCGCTGGGGAAGATCTACAAGTACAGCAAGGGCATCCCGCGGGTGATCAATCTCGTCTGCGACCGCTCGCTCATGGCGGGCTTCAGCAACCGCGTGCGCGAGATCACCCCGGGACTGGTGACGAGCTCGGTGCGGAACCTCGAGGGCGGCCAACAAGGGCGCAATCGCTATGTCCGGATGTGGGCGCCGCGGAGCCTCATGCGCCGGGCCGCTCTCGTCGCGGGCGCGTTTGCCCTGCTTCTCGTCGCGGGAGGCGCCGCCGCGTACTGGGGGGCTCTCAACCAGAGC
>WNGE01015713.1_pt1 | contig 11412 bp, 11 predicted proteins | sample 5400651 | NCBI WGS metagenome assembly WNGE01 (sample SAMN13153370, study PRJNA577476) | soil metagenome | isolation source: 60 cm soil or saprolite under grassland replicate 2 | place: USA:California | collected 2016-06-15 | reverse complement strand
GTCCTCTCGGCGCTCGTCTGGCCGTTCGCGACACTGCCCTTCTGGCTCGTCCGCTACGGCGCGTTCACGCCGGCGAGCGGCGCGCGGCGGGCGTTCGCGGTCGTAGGTGGCGTGATTTGCGGCCCCTTGGTTGCAGTCGTGCTCCTGGGGTTGCTCGCGCTCACGCCCGTGAGTGACGCTTTCCGAACGCTCGTCATAGCCCTTGCGATTCTCGGTCCTTTACTTGCCCTGGTCGTGCTGGGGATGTGGCTGCGTTCGAAGCTGACGTCGTGGCGACCGGAGTGGCAGGTCGAATTCCCAGGCGTGCTGCCGGATTCGACGACGATTCGCGTCAGCAAGCAGAACGCGCAGCGAAATCCGCAGCGCACGGCGTCCACCGCCGCGGCGTTGATGATCGGGCTGGCCCTCGTGACGCTCGTCGCGCTGCTCGCCGCGGGGATCACGTCGACGTTCCGCGGAGCCGTCAACGACCTCTGGGGGCATGCGGACTACGCGATCACGGCGCAGAACAACTTCACCCCGATTCCGATCAGCGTTGCCGACGCGGCCGCGAAGGCCCAGGGCGTCCAGGCCGTGGGCAACGTGCGCGGCGGTGAGGCGAAGGCGTTTGACAAGCGCATCAACGCAACCGCGGTCAACCCCGCGACGGCCAGCATCTTCAACATCAAGTGGAAGCAAGGCTCGGACGACGTCCTTCGATCGCTCGGCGACAACGGCGCGTTCGTCGACGACAGCTATGCGGAGAGCCACAACCTGCGCATCGGATCGCCGGTCGGGCTCACGTTCGCGAACGGCGAGAAGAAACGCCTGGTCGTCCGAGGCATCTTCGACCCGCCGACCGGAGGCTCACCCTTTGGCCGCGTCACAATGTCCGCCGCGACGTGGGACCGCTTCAACCCCGAACCGCGCAATCTCTACTCGTTCGTTCGAATGCAGGGCGGCCAGAGCGACGCGAACCGCGCCGCGCTCGACCTGCAGCTGAAGAACTTCCCGAACGCGAAGGTGCAGACGCGGGAGCAGTTCATCGACAACCAGATCTCCGGCCTCAACTCGATACTCAACATCCTCTACGTCCTGCTCGCGCTCTCGGTCGTCGTCAGCCTGTTCGGGATCGTGAACACGCTCGTGCTCACGGTCTTCGAGCGGACGCGCGAGCTCGGCATGTTGCGCGCGATCGGCATGACGCGCCGCCAGGTGCGGCAGATGATCCGACAGGAGAGCGTGATCACCGCGCTGATCGGCGGCGTGCTCGGGATCGCGCTCGGGATCGTTCTCGCAGCGCTGCTCGTCGCGCGGGTCGAGTTCATCTCGTTCTCGCTCCCGCTTGTGTCCTTGATCGTGTTCACATTGGCGGCGATCGTCGTCGGCATCGTCGCCGCCATCGCACCGGCGCGACGGGCCGCGCGGCTGAACGTGCTGCAGGCGCTGCAGTACGAGTAGCGGCGCAGGCCGCGGCCGCTGGGCTCGCAGGGCACGCGCGCGCCCGGGCGCAGCGGCTTGGAACGTGCACCCACTACCCACGAACCCACCCCCCACCCTTCCTGGGAGGGGACAAAATACGATCCGCGGCGAAGCACGCGTGTGCCAATACCGTGCCGAATCTACGGCCGCGCGCCGGTGACCTCGGGCTCGCGGCTGAGCGGGTAGGTCGCCCAGTACATTCGCGTGACTTTCCCGCCCGGGTCACGCACGAGCCGCAGCAGCTCGCCGCGTTCACGCCCGAAAACCGTGCGGAAGCGATCATTGTCCAGGGCCTCGAAGCGCGTCCACGGCTGCCAGGCGGGCGCCTCCGCCCATCGTGCCTCGAGCCGCTCGTCGTGCCAGCGGAAGACGAACTCGGCCCCTTCGGACCACCACCGCCCGAGCGCGCTCGCAACCTCTGGAGGCGGCGGCGCGCTCGGCCGCCACGCCTTCGCCTCCGGCGCGAACCGCTCCCGCGTCTTCTCCACGAGCGCGAGCGAGAGCTCCGCTAGGCTGACGCTCTCGCCGTTCACGAGCACCGCCGCGCCGACCTTGTCGTCGCGATCGACGAGGACGTTCGCGAGATACCCCGGCATGCCGCCGTCATGCCCGCAATAGATCCGGTCGTCCTTGCGCGCGAGCATCAGGCCGACGCCCCACGCTAGCGACCAGCGGTACGGGTCGGCCATCGTCTGCACCGTCGCCATCAGCTCGAGGGACTCCGGCGCGAGGATCGTCGGATCGGGATCCGCAAGGAAGGACGCCCACCGGCAGAGGTCGCCGACGGTCGACCAGAGCTGACCCGCAGCGGCGATGCCGCCCTGACGCTCCACGAGCATCGGCTCGCGCCGCACGACGTCGCTGTACGGTTCCACCGAATACGCGATCGCGGTTGGACGCTCCGGTGCGAAGGTCGTTCGCTCGAGCCCGAGCGGCTGGAAGATCCGCGTCGCGACGTACTCTTCGTACGGCATCCCGCTCAGCCGCGAGACCATCTCACCGAGCAAGATGAACGCGAGGTTCGAGTAGTGCCAGCGCTCGCCGGGTGCGAGCACGAGCTCGGCCTCCTCCAGCGTCGCGAGCAGCTCCTCCGTCGACGTAGGGAACTCGAGCGTCTCCCACACGTCGCCGGGAATCTCACGCTGCAATCCCGAGCCGTGTGAGAGCATCCGCCGCAGCGTGAGATCGCCGCGCGCGGGCACGTCGAGATGCGCGTCGAGCCGGTCCTCGAGGTCGAGCTTTCCTTCGTCGCGCAGCTGCATGACGGCGACGGCGGTGAAGGTCTTCGTGATCGAGCCGATCCGGTACTGGTGGTCCGGGGTCGCGTCCTCGCCCTGCTCCGCGTCGGCGAGTCCGACGGCCTCCGCCCAAACGACATCACCCCCGCGTACGACCGCCGCCGCGATCGAGGGCGTCCTGCGCTCCGACTGCGCTGCCGCGATGATCGCCCGCAGCTCGGCGGAAAGTCCTTCAGGCGCGGGCAAGGACTCCCAGCGCCCGCGGGATCGCATCGACCGCAGTGTCGATGTCGTCGTCGGTGACGTCAAGGTGCGTCACGGCCCGCAGCTTCGTCGGCCATACCGTCGTCGAGAGGAGCACGCCTTCGTCCTTCATCCGCGCCATCGCCTCCTCGCGCGTCAGGCCCAGCGGACCAGCATCGATCTGGACGAAGTTCGTCTCGACCTGTTCGAGTTCGATCGGGACTCCGGCGCGGTACAGCGCTTCCGCGAGCCGGCGCGCGCGGGCGTGGTCTTCGGCGAGCCGCTCGACGTGGTGGTCCAGGGCATAGACGCCGGAGGCTGCCACGATTCCAGCCTGCCGCATCGCACCGCCCATCAGGTGCTTGCCGCGACGCGCATGCCACGCGAGCTCCGCCGAGGTGGCGAGCACCGCGCCGAGCGGGCAGCCGAGGCCCTTCGAGAGACAGAGCGTCACCGTGTCGAAGCGTCGCCCGTACTCGGCCGCGGCGATGCCCGTCGCGACCGACGCGTTCAACAGCCTGGCGCCGTCGAGATGCAGCTTCAGATCGAGCTCCCGGGCAGTCGTGACGACGTCGTCGATCTCGTCGGGCCGCCAGCAGCGGCCGCCGGATGAGTTGTGCGTGTTCTCGACCGCGACGAGCCGCGTGCGTGCCATGTGCATCGACGTACGGTCGCGCATCAGCGCGCGGACGTCGTCGCCGGTAAAGCGTCCTGCCGCTGTCCGGATCGGCCGCGTGACGAGGCCGCTGTGGACTGCGGGACCGCCCTGCTCGGAGAGGAGGATGTGCGCGTTCTCCTCGGCGAGTAGCTCGTCGCCCGGCTCGGTCAGGATCCGGCACGCGATCTGGTTCGCCATGCTCGCCGTCGGCAGGTAGACGGCCTCGTCCTGGCCGAGCAGCTCCGCGACACGACGCTCGAGCTCGAGGACGGTCGGGTCCTCCCGCTTCTGCTCGTCTCCGACCTCGGCGTTCGCCATCGCCTCGCGCATACCGCGCGTCGGCTTCGTCGCCGTGTCGGAGCGGAGGTCGATCACGCGTCTGAGCCTAGCCAGGCGTCCCAGCATCGGCGCCGGCTGGCATATGCATCTCGACGCGATGGAAGCGTTGCTCGGCGGATCTCCGCAGACGCCCGCGGAGTGGAACGCCCGCTACGACGGAATCCTTCCGGCCTACGAGAAGCAAGTGGCCGCGCTGTAGACCGCGTCTACCCTGTTCGAGTGGATCTTCGTGCGCTCGAGCAGCAACTGAGCGAACAGCCCGCCTACCGCGCCCGACAGGTGTGGGAGTGGGCTGCGCGCGGTGCGTCCGGTTACGACGAGATGACGAACGTCCCTGCGCCGCTCCGTGCGCGGCTCGCGGAAGAGGTTCCGTTCTCGACGCTGACGCTCGAGGACGAGGCGCACTCGAGCGACGGCACGCTGAAGGCGCTCTTTCGCACGCGCGACGGTCATCCTGTCGAAGCGGTTCTGATGCGCTACCGGGACGGACGGCGCTCCGTCTGCGTGTCGTCCCAGTCGGGCTGCCCGCTCACGTGCACGTTCTGCGCGACCGGCCAGATGCGCTTCGGCCGAAACCTAACCGCGTCGGAGATCCTCGACCAGACGCTCCACTTCCGCCGCATGGAGCCGATCAACCACGTCGTCTTTATGGGGATGGGCGAGCCGATGCTGAACCTCGACGACGTCGTCGAGGCGGCACGGCGCCTTCCGGATCTCGGCGTCACGCACCGGCGCACGACGGTCTCGACGGTCGGCTGGCTGCCGGGACTGCGCCGGTTCGTCGACGAGGTGGAGGAGCCCGTCCGGCTCGCGATCTCGCTGCACGCGCCGAACGACGCATTGCGGAGCGAGCTGATGCCCGTCAACGACCGCTTCCCGCTGGAGGACGTGCTCGCGGAGTGCAGACGCTACTTCGAGCTGCGCGCGCGAAAGGTGTTCATCGAGTACGTGATGCTCGGCGGCGTCAACGATCGTGTCGAGCAGGCGAGGGAGCTCGCGCGCGTCCTCGATCCGAAGATCTTCAAGGTGAATCTGATTCCCTACAACCCGACCGGCGCATTCGACGGCTCGACGCGGAAGGCGATCGAGGCGTTCAAGGCGACGCTCGACCACGAACGGCTGCCGGCGACGGTCCGCCTGACACGCGGCCGCGACATCGCGGCCGCGTGCGGACAGCTCGCGGCAACGCGCTAGGCGTGTAGCTGGCGGATCTCGAAGCGGATGATTGTGCGCTTCGGCTCGTCGCCCGGCTGCGTCAGATACTCCTCCTCAGCCGGGCTTGCGATCTCGTAGCCGCAGTCCTCGATGAAGCGGTGCAGGCGCTTGACCGTCTCCAGCCCGTGGTCGCCGAATGGACCCTCGTGGACGATCTCGGCGGTCGGACGGCCGTACCACGTCTCGAGGGCGATCCCGCCGCCGAGCTCCGGTGAGTGATCCGGGACCGGAAGCGCCCACCGTGCGACCCACTCGCCCTTCGGGCCATCGGCCGCGTTCGGCCAGCGCGCGCGAAGCGTGCCGGATTTGAGTCCCAGCTGAGCGATCGCGCCGTAAAGGGCGCCGATTGCGCGCGCCCCGACTGTGTCGGGGTCGCCGACCGTCTCGAGAACCGCCATTCGCTGCGGCGGGCGATCGACGATCCTTGGAGCAGTGAGCACGTGTTGTTCGAGCATCGTGTTACCTCCTCCGCAAACCATGGCCGGGCGCCTGAGGGGAGGCATCGGCGGCCTCCCCTATCGGCGATCCGGCGGTTCGCGGACGCGGTTACGCGCTGCGCGCGAGCGCCGGCGTGCAGCTCGAGCGGCCGCGCTTCTCGAGGTACTGCTGGTGGTAGTCCTCGGCCTCGTAGAACGTAGGCGCGGGCTCGATCTGCGTCACGATGGGCTTGCGGTACGCGGGCTGCTCGTTCTGCTTCGACCGCTCGGCCGCCGCCCGCTGCTCCTCGTCATGGAAGAAGATCGCGGAGCGGTACTGGTCGCCGATGTCCCACCCCTGGCGGTTCAGCTGGGTCGGGTCGTGCTTGCGCCAGAAGACGTCGAGCAGCTCGTCATACGAGACGACCTCGTCGTCGTAGGTCACCTCGACCACCTCGGCGTGACCGGTCGTGTGCGAGCAGACGTCTTCGTAGGTCGGATCCTCGAGCGTGCCGCCGGCATAGCCGACGCGTGTGCTCGTGACCCCGCCGATCTGGCGGAATGCCGCCTCCACGCCCCAGAAACAGCCGGCGCCGAACGTTGCCTTCTTCGTCACTCTTCCTCCAATCTCAATGCTGCCGAGTTGATGCAGTAGCGAATTCCGGTCGGCTGCGGACCGTCCGGGAAGAGGTGCCCGAGATGCCCGCCGCACGCGGCGCACATCACCTCGGTCCGCACCATCCCGTAGGTCGTGTCGGTCTCTTCTTCGATTGCGTCCTCTGACGCGGGCGCGTAGAAGGCCGGCCAGCCGCAGCCGGAGTCGTACTTCGTCTCCGCGGGGAAGAGCTCGGCCCCGCAACCGGCGCAGAGATACCTGCCCGGCTCGAAGACGTGGTCGTACTCGCCCGTGAACGGGCGCTCGGTGCCTTTCTCTCGGAGCACGCGGTATTGCTCGGGCGTCAGCTCGGCGCGCCACTGCTCCTCTGTTTTCTTGATTTTCTCCACGCTTTCCTTTCCGGGATCAGGTCCCTCGAAGTGGCAACCCATCCGCCTCTTCAGTCCCGGGACCTGGTCCCGCGTTACGTTCAGACTAGCCCGAGGGTGCAACCGTGGCCTCCGCCGGCTGCTGCGCCGCGGGGTGCTCCTCGAAGAGGTAGCGGACGACCGGATGCTTCGCCGCCTTCACCTCGTCGACGCGCCGCACAGGACGCGAGGTCGGCGCCGATTTCACCACCTCCGGCTCCTCGCCTGCTTCGCGCGCGATGGCGAGCATCGCGTCGGCGAACGCGTCGAGCGTCTCTTTCGGCTCCGTCTCGGTCGGCTCGATCATCAGTGCCTCCGGGACGTTCAGCGGGAAGTAGATCGTCGGCGGGTGAAAGCCGTAGTCCATCAGCCGCTTGGCGACGTCGAGCGCCGTGACGCCGTGCTCACGCTTGAGCGGGCGCGCGGAGAGCACGAACTCGTGCATGCAGAGCCTGTCGAATGGGAGGTCGTATGTGTCCTTCAGTCGCGCGAGCAGGTAGTTCGCGTTCAGGACTGCGACCTCCGACATCTGGCGTAGCCGCGGCCCGTAGGTGCGGATGTACGCGTACGAGCGCACGAAGACGCCGAACGGACCTGTGAAGCCGCGCACCTTGCCGATCGATTTCGGCCGATCGTGATCGAGGCGGAATTCGTCGCCGCCCCGGACGACCGCCGGGACCGGCAAGAACGGCTCGAGCATCTCCCGGACCGCGATCGGCCCGCCGCCTGGCCCGCCGCCGCCGTGCGGCTGCGAAAAGGTCTTGTGAAGGTTGATGTGCACGATGTCGAAGCCCATGTCGCCCGGGCGCGAGATGCCGCACACAGCGTTCAGGTTCGCGCCGTCGTAGTACATCAGGGCGCCGGCGCGATGGAAGATGCGCGCGATCTCTTCGATGTTCTCGTCGAAGAGCCCGAGCGTCGACGGGTTCGTGAGCATCAACCCGGCCGTGTGCTCGTCCACTTTGGCACGCAGGTCGTCGACGTCGATGTTCCCGCGCGCGTCCGTCTGCACGTGGGTCAGCTCGTAGCCGGCCATCGTCACGCTCGCGGGATTCGTCCCGTGTGCCGTGTCGGGGACGACGATCTTCCGCCGCTGCGCGTCCTCGCCTCGGTCGGCGAAGTAGGCGTGCATGAGCATCAGACCGGTGACCTCGCCCTGCGAGCCTGCAGCAGGCTGAAGCGAGACGGCGTGCAATCCCGTCACTTCGGCGAGGATCTCCTGGAGCCGCCACATCAGCTCGAGGGCGCCCTGCGCTCCGTCCTCCTCCTGCAGCGGATGCAGATGCGCGAAGCCGGGCAAGGAGACGAGCCGCTCGTTGATGCGCGGGTTGTATTTCATGGTGCACGAGCCGAGCGGGTAGAAGCCCGTGTCGATTCCGAAGTTGCGCGTCGACAATTCGGTGAAGTGGCGGAGGATCTCCGGCTCGGCGAGCTCGGGCAGGCGCGGCGACTCGGAGCGGCGCAACTCCTCCGGCAGGTCGACACGCGGCAGGCCGTCGTAGCGGGGCGGTTCGCCGCCGCGACGTCCCGCCTGCGACTTCTCGAAGATCAGCTTCATGCCGCGACCTCCGCCAAGACCTCCGCGAAGCGGTCGACATCGGCCGGCGTGCGCTTCTCCGTGACGCACACGAGCAGGGCGTCATCGAGCCCGGCGTAATCGCGCCCGAGCGCGTAGCCGGGATGGACGCCTCGCGCTCGCGCAGCTCGGATCACCTCACGCGCGCTCCGTCCGACGCGCACGGCAAACTCCTTGAACGTTGTCCGCTCTGGAAACACCGGCTCGAGTCCTAGCGTCTCCTGCGCATACGCGGCGAGGCTCAGGCAGGTCTCCCCCACCTCGCGAAGCCCCTGTGGACCCAGCCATGAGAGCGAGACCAGCCCCTGCAGCGCGAGCAGGGTCTGGTTCGTCGTGATGTTGGAGGTGGCCTTCTCGCGGCGGATGTGCTGCTCGCGGGTCTGCAGCGTCAAGACATAGGCGCGTTCGCCGTCGAGATCGGTGGTCTCGCCGATGATCCGTCCCGGCATGCGGCGGATGAACTCATTGCGCGCGGCGAGGAAGCCGTAGTGCGGACCTCCGAAGCTCGCGTAGTTGCCCGTGCCCTGCCCCTCCCCGATCGCGAGCGCGCAGCCGTACGCGCCGGGCGCCTCGAGGACGCCGAGGGACATCGGGTCGACATGGGCAACCGCGAGCGCACCCGCGGCGCTTGCTGCAGCGGCGAGATCCGGTGCCGGTTCGAGCACGCCGAAGAAGTTCGGCTGCTGGAAGAGGACTGCCGCGGCATCCTGTGCAGCGGCGGACACTTCGTCTGCGTCGGTCGATCCGCCGCGATGCGGCACCTCGACGACCTCGAGGCCGAATCCGGGCGCGTACGTCTTCACGACCTGGCGAACTTGCGGGCTCGTCGCTTCCGTGACGACGATCTTCGAGCGCCCCGTCGCATGCTTCGCCACGTAGCAGGCGTCGGCGGCGACCGTCGTGCCGTCGTAGCCGGAGGCGTTCGAGACGTCCATGCCGGTCAGCTCGCAGATCGCCGTCTGGTATTCGAAGATCGCCTGCAGCACGCCCTGACTCATCTCCGGCTGGTACGGCGTGTACGCGGTGAGGAACTCACCGCGCTGCAACACCGCGTCGGCGATCGCCGGCACGTAGTGGTCGTACACGCCGGCGCCGAGGAAGGAGAGCTCTCGCGTCATATCGACGTTGCGCGCGGCGAGCTCCTCGAGGTGGCGCTGCAGCTGCGCCTCGGTCAGCGGAGGCTCGAGGGCGAGCTCGCGCCCATAACGCACGCCGCGGGGGATGTCACGGAAGAGCTCGTCGACGGTCTCGACGCCGATCGCCGCGAGCATCGCCTCGCGATCTGCGTCGGTCAAGCTGAGGTAGCTCACGAAGTCTCGAGCTGTGTGCGGTACGCGGCCGCGTCCAGGAGCGAGTCCACCTCTGACGCATCTGCAAGCCGGATGCGCACCAGCCAGCCCTCGCCGTACGGGTCGTCGTTCACGGTCTCGGGCGCGTCGACGACCTTGGCGTTGACCTCGAGCACCTCACCCGAGAGGGGCGCGACCAGATCCGATACGGCCTTGACCGACTCGACCTCGCCGTACGACTCGTTCTTCGAGATCGTCGAGCCCTCGTCAGGCGGCTCGTAATGCACGAGCTCGCCGAGCGCGTCCTGCGCGAACCACGTGATCCCGAGCGTGGCCTCGCCGTTCTGGATGCGGGCCCAGTCGTGCTCCGCGTGGTACTTCAGGTCGTCGGGATACGCCTCCTGCGCCGGCACTAGCGCTCCTCTCGTTTGTAGATCGGCTTCTGCACGACCCGCGCGCCTCGCGGGCGGCCGCGGACGTCGATTGTCAGCTCGGCCCCCGGCTCGGCAACCGCCGCCGGGACGTACCCCATGCCGATGCCGACGTCGAGCATCGGCGAATGGCTTCCGGACGTGACGACTCCGCCGTGGTCGATCGCCATCCCTTGACGTGGGATCGCTTTCTCGGTCATCACGAAGGCGACCAGTTTCCGCTCCGGTCCCTCCGCCTTGATCCGCCGGAGCTCGTCCGCCCCCGTGAAGTCCGTGTCCAGCGCGCAGGTCCAGCCCAGTCCGGCGGAAATCGCGTCCGTCTCAGGCGTGATGTCGTTGCCGTGGAGCGGGTAGCAGACCTCGAGCCGGAGCGTGTCGCGGGCGCCGAGGCCGCACGGCTTCGCACCCCGGGAGACGACGGCGTCCCAGAGGGCCGGCGCGTCCTCTGCCGGGCACATCAACTCGACGCCGAGCTCACCGGTGTAGCCCGTCCGGTTGACCATGACCTCGACGCCGTCGAGCTCACCCATCGCCCACGTGAACGGTTTCGCATCGGGCAACTCGAGGCGCTCGAGGGACCGTGGCCCCTGGACGGCGAGCAGCGCGTACTCGTCCGAGAAGTCGCGCACGTCCGAGCCCGGAATCTCGCGGTCCTTGAGCCACCGGTAATCCGCATCTCGATTCGAGGCATTGACGATCAGCAGGTAGCGGTACTGGTCCGTGCGGTAGACGATCAGGTCGTCGACGATGCCCCCGCGCTCGTTCGTCAGCAACGTGTATTGCGCGTCGCCGACATTCAGCTTCGAGACGTCATTCGACAGCAGCGACTGCAGCAGGTCGAGGGCGTGCATTCCCTCGACCTCCAGCTCGCCCATGTGCGAGACGTCGAAGACGCCGCAATCCGAGCGGACAGCGCGATGCTCGGGGATGACCCCCTCGTACTGAACCGGCATCTCCCAGCCGGCAAACGGGACCATCCGAGCGCCCAAGGCGACGTGCCGCTCGAAGAGCGGAGTCCGCTGAAGCGTCTGCGCCATTACGAGCGATGCTAATGAGAACGTTTCGCCCAAGGCGCGGCTACGCCGCGCCGAAGCTCAACACCATCCGAAGACGCACCCTCGGCCGCCAACCAATCGCGAGCGCCGCAGGCGCGAGCCCCGAGCGGAAAGCGAAGCGGACGAGGGAAAAAAGGACGGAAAAATGGGGGCCGCCCCGACCATTCCCCGCATAACGCGGGAGACAGTCGGGGCGGCTGGACCGGGTCGTTGGGTCAACTGCGGCGTCGACCCTATGAGGGCAAGAGGTTTCTCGCCGCCTGGGGCGGCGTTTAAACCTCCTTTCGCAAAAAGTGCTGCGCACTTTTGCGAGAAGACCGGACCGGGCGCGCTCCGCGCGCGCGTCCATTGGCTTTGTTGTGGGGTTTTCGGCTTCTTCGTGACCGTTGTGAGCAGCCCGGCGAAGCCGGGCTGCCGGCGGACGGATTATTCGTCTCGGAGGAAGCTGGGGACGTCCAGGATGTCTTC
>WNGE01011268.1_pt1 | contig 11413 bp, 8 predicted proteins | sample 5400651 | NCBI WGS metagenome assembly WNGE01 (sample SAMN13153370, study PRJNA577476) | soil metagenome | isolation source: 60 cm soil or saprolite under grassland replicate 2 | place: USA:California | collected 2016-06-15 | reverse complement strand
CCGGCCGCACGACTTTGTACACGCGCGCTTGGGGGGCACGGACGCCGGCCGAGAGCGGCGGCGCCTACGCGATCCTGCAGCCTTTCCCGGCGGCGAAGCCGAACACGCCCCTGACCGCGACGGTGACGGGATACGCAGGCGGCGGCAATCAGCCGATCCCGGCCGACGGAGCCGTCCTCGTCGCACGGGGTCCGCAAGCGGGCTTCCTCAACGCGGAGGCCCCGGTCGGCTCCAAGGTGACGATCCTCCTCCTCTTGACGCCGCCGTGGACGAATGTGCTGGACGCCGTCGGAGGCGGTCCCGTGATCGTGCGCGATGGCAAGCCGGTGTTCCGCTCGTTCGAGAGCTTCACCTCCGACCAGCTTGCGTCGCGCAACCCGCGCACCGGTGTCGGCCAGCTCGCCGACGGGAGAATCGTGCTCGTCGCCGTCGACGGGCGCCAGCCCGGATACAGCACGGGTCTGACGAACTTCGAGCTCGCGTTGACGATGATGCGGCTCGGGTGCGTTACGGCGTCGGCGCTCGACTACGGCGGATCGACTACGATGGCGTTCGACGGCAAGCTGCTGAACAAACCGTCCGACCGCGGTGGCGAACGCGCAGTTGCCGAGGCCCTGACGCTCTTCTACTACGGCGCATTCGCGCCGACCCTCCCGAACCGCTTCCTCTCCCCGAACGGCGACGGGGTCGACGACAGCCAGACGCTCGCGTACAAGCTGGTGCGCCCCTCGACGGTGACGGCAACGCTCACCGGACCGGGCGGCCTCGTCGTGCCGCTCGACTCCGGCTCACGCGCCGCGGGTCTCTACCGCTTCAACTGGAACGGCTCGGGACAGCCTGAGGGGAACTGGACGTTCAGGGTCGCTGCAACCGACGACCTGGGCCGGCAATCGACCGCAGACAGGCAGTTTGCCCTCAACAACACGCTCGGCTCCCTCGCGGTCCGGGCAAGCGGCAAACGCATGAATGCGAGCTTCAAGCTGTCGCGACCTGCGCGGCTCGCGCTGCGGATCGAGACACCCGCAGGCGCAGTCGTGCGCACCCTGCCCGGCCGGAACCTGTCGCAGGGCGATGCGACCGCGTCCTGGAGCGGGCGCGCGGGCCGCTATGTCTTCAGTGTCACCGCGACGAACGACGTCGGCTCGGTCGAGCTGACCGCTCCCTTCCGCCTCCGCGGGTAGCCTCCCTCCGGTGCCGATCACCGGCGTCACGAGCACGCTCACGTCGCTGATCGGTGATCACGGCGTCTACGCGGTCTTCCTGCTGATGATCGTCGCGGCCGTGCTGCCGGCCGCCAGTGAGCTCGTGATGCTGTATGCCGGAGCGGTCGCGTCGGGCGCCTTCGCCGACGCCCACGTGGTCCTCTTCGGCTCGCGCATCCACGACCATGTCGCCGCCTATATCGTGATCGCACTGGCCGGTCTGGCCGGGAATCTCGTCGGGTCCGTCGGTGGCTGGCTCGTCGGAACGTACGCCGAGGCCGGGCTCGAACGTCGTGGGAAGCTTCTACACGTGACACCGGACCGGCTCGCGCGTGCCCGGCGCTGGTTCGATCGCTTCGGAGCGGTCGCCGTCCCGGTCGGATTCATGACCCCCGGCGTGCGCTCGTTCGTCGCGATCCCGGCCGGCATCGGCCGCGTGCCGTTGGCTCGGTTCGTCCCGCTCGCGCTGCTGGGCTGTGCGGTCTTCTGCTTCGGGCTCGCAGGCGTCGGCTGGGCCGTCGGATCGAACTACGACCAGGTGCGCAGCTACGTCGACTACGCGGCGGTTGCGGCAATCCTGGTTTTGCTGGCGTATTTCTTGGTCCGCCGACGGCGGTCTTCTAGACTTGCTGGCCGTGCGTCAGATCCCTCTCGTTGACGTAAAGGCGCAGTACGAGCCGCTTCTGCCCCGCATCCGCGAGGCGATCGAGGGCGTGCTCGCGAGCGGGGAGTTCATCCTGGGCCCGAATGTGGGCGCCTTCGAGCGTGAGGCGGCCGACTATCTCGGGGTCGGTGACGCGATCGGCGTGGCCAACGGCACGGACGCGCTCGTGCTCGTCATGGACGCTCTCGGGATCGGGCCGGGCGACGAGGTGATCTGTCCCGCATTCACGTTCTACGCGACGGCGGAGGCGATCGCACGGCGCGGTGCGACCCCGGTCTTCGCCGACGTCGACCCCGCGACGATGAACCTGGATCCCGAAGACGTTGCCGCACGAGTGACCGCGAAGACGAAGGCGATCGTCGCCGTGCACGTGTTCGGCCGTCCCGCGCCCGTAGCCGAGCTGGCCCAGCTGGGTGTTCTGCTGATCGAGGACGCCGCGCAGGCCTTCGGGTCGCCGGAGATCGCGCGCACCGGCGTCGCGTCGACCTTCAGCTTCTATCCGACAAAGAACCTCTTCTGCCTAGGGGATGGCGGGCTCGTCTCGACGGACGATTCCGAGCTCGCGGATCGGGTGCGGATGCTGCGGTTCCACGGCTCGCGGGACAAGGTCGACTTTGAGTTGCTCGGCTACAACTCGCGGCTCGACGAGCTTCAGGCCGCAGTGCTGCGGATCTTTCTCGCGGAGCTCGATCGCTGGGTCGTCCTCCGCCGCGAAGCCGCCGGGCGCTATGCCGAGCTCGGCCTCGGCAACGCGTGTGAGCTTCCGGAGGACGAGCCCGGGCACGCGTACCACCTCTTCGTCTGCCGCTCGCCGGAGCGAGACCGGATCCGCTCCGCGCTGCGAGACGCCGGGATCGGCAGCGCCGTCTACTACGCAACGCCCCTCCATCTGCAGCCCGCGCTCTCGCAGCTCGGCTGCTCCGCCGGGTCGCTGCCCGTGACCGAGCAGCTCGCCCTCGAGAACTTCTCCGTGCCGCTGTGGGCCGGCATCGACGCAGACGCGCAAGGGCGTGTCGTCTCCGTCGTGCAGGCTGCTGCTCCGGTGGCGTCGTGATGCCTGTCAACCGCCACCGGCTCTGGCAGCTGCTCGCGGACGCCACGCTGATCGCGCTCGCGTGGTGGCTCGCCTTCTGGCTGCGGTTCGACCACGGCGTGCCGAGTCCGTACCATCGGCTCTTCGTCGACACGATCGCCGTCGTCGTCGCGATGAAGCTCGCGGTGTTCATCGCCTTCGGCTTCTACAACCGCTGGTGGCGGTACGTCTCGACGCAGGACATGTGGGGCGCGGCGCGCGGCGTCACGGTCGCGTGCGTGGTCGCCGATCTCGTCGTCTACTTCGCTCATCCGATCAAGGGCTTTCCGCTGCCACGCTCGATTGCCGTGCTCGACTGGCTCCTGCTGCTCGCCTTCGTCGCCGGTACACGTCTGATCGCGCGCAGCCTCATCGAGCGGCCCGGCGCAGCCTCGCTCGTCGCGCGCGGGAAAGAGGTCATCGTCGTGGGGGCGGGCGACGCTGCGCAGCTCGTCATCCGCGAGATGCTGAAATCGCCGGCGCTTGGCTACACGCCGATCGGCCTAATCGACGACGACCCGCGCAAGAAGAACCTCAGGCTGCACGGCATTCGCGTGCTCGGCACGTCCGACGAGCTGGCGCACATCCTGCGCGACAACCCGCCCGACGAGGTGCTGATCGCCATCCCTTCCGCCTCGGGCGAGACCCGCCAGCGAGTGGTCGAGATCGCGCAGGCGGCGAACGTCGCCGTCAAGACGTTGCCGGGCCTCTACGAGCTGATCTCCGGCGACCTCAACCTTGCCGGGCAGATCCGGCCGGTCCAGGTCGAGGACGTGCTCGGTCGGGAGCCGGTCGAGGTCGACGTGAACTCGATCGCGAAGTACCTCTCCGGCGAGACGGTCCTCGTCAGCGGCGCCGGCGGCTCGATCGGAGCGGAGCTCTGCCGCCAGATCGCCCGTGTCAGGCCGGCGCGGCTCGTGCTTGTTGAGCAGTCGGAGGCCGCGTTGTTCGACATTGAGCGGGAGCTCCTCGACGACCGCGACTTCTCGGCGGTCGCGACCGTCCTGGGCGACTGCGGCGACAGGGCGAAGATGAGCCAGGTCTTCGAACGCTACCGCCCGACGGTCGTTTTCCACGCGGCTGCGTACAAGCACGTTGCGCTGCTCGAGGCGAACCCGCTCGAGGCCGTGAGGAACAACGCACTCGCGACCCGGGTGATCGCCGACGTCGCGGTCGAGTACGGCGCGGGCCGGTTCGTGCTGGTCTCGACGGACAAGGCGGCCAACCCGAAGAACCTCCTGGGGCAGTCGAAGGCGCTCTGCGAGTGGATCGTCGAGGCCTACGGCCACCGCGACGACGTCTCCACGCGGTTCGTCGCCGTCCGCTTCGGCAACGTTCTGAACTCCTCCGGCAGCGTCATCCCGATCTTCCGCCGGCAGATCGCGAAGGGCGGCCCCGTCACCGTGACCCATCCGGAGATGACGCGCTACTTCATGACGATCCCCGAGGCGGTCTCCCTGATCGTTCAGGCCGGCGCGATCGGTGGGCGGGGCCAGGTCTACGTCCTCGACATGGGCGAGCCGGTGAAGATTCTGGAGCTTGCGCGCAACATGATTCGGCTCTCCGGGAAGCAGCCCGAGACGGAGATCCCGATCTCGTTCGTCGGCGTCAGGCCCGGCGAGAAGCTGCACGAGGAGCTGTGGACCGACGGCGAGACGGTCGGCCCCACCTCCCACCCGAAGATCCTGCGAGCCGCGCGTCCGCCGATCGACGTCGACTGGCTCGAGGAGGAGCTCGGAGAGCTGGAGCGGATGGTCGCGCGCGGCGAGACGCTGGACGTCGTCTCGAGGCTCGCCTCGATGCTGCGCGAGCCCAAGCGGGCCGGCGCGGCAGTCTTGGAAGACACCCTGCACTAGAGCGGCGCACTCGCGTCACACGTTCGCGCGCCTTTCCGGGACTCTCCGTCCCGCGCCCTCACTACGGTGGACGTATGGGCTCCGAGGCGATCTTCGACGGCCTCAATCCCGCGCAGCGGCGGGCAGTGGAAGCCGTGCGTGGCCCCGTCTGCATCCTCGCGGGCGCAGGGTCGGGGAAGACGACGACGATCACGCGGCGCGTGGCGAATCAGGTTGCAAGCGGCACGTTCACTGCGGACGAGATCCTGGCGGTCACGTTCACGGACAAGGCGGCGACCGAGATGCGGCGGAGGTTGCAGGCCCTCGGCGCAGGCGCCGTGACCGCACGCACGTTCCATGCGGCCGCGCTGGCGCAGCTGCACTGGCTCGGCGACGCACCGCAGCGGATCCTGCCGTCGAAGGCGCTCATGTTGCGGCGGATCGGGAACACGCTTCCGCCGCCGTACAGGTTCCGGCCGGCCGGCGATCTCGCGACCGAGGTCGAATGGGCGAAGAACCGTCGCCTGACGCCCGAGACGTACTTCGACGGGCTCGACGAGCACGAGCCCCCGATCCCGCCCGATCTGATGCTGCGCGTCTTTCGCTACTACGAAGGCGAGAAGGCCGAGCGGGGCTTCGTCGACTTCGAAGATCTGCTCGAGCTTGCGATCCGTCTGCTGGACGAGGACGCGCGGGCTCTCGCCGAAGTACGGGGACGCTATCGCGCGTTCACGGTGGACGAGTACCAGGACGTCAACCTGCTGCAGCAGACGTTGCTCGAACGCTGGCTCGGCGAGCGCGACGAGCTCTGCGCGGTCGGCGACGACTACCAGTCCATCTACGCCTTCACAGGGGCAACGCCCGCATACCTGCTCGGTTTGCCGCGTCGCTTTCCGCACGCCGTGGTCGTTCTTCTCGAGGCGAACTACCGCTCGTCGCCCGAGGTGCTCACGCTCGCGAACAGAATCGTGCCGGCGCTGGGCGGCGCGGAGAAGGTGCTGCAGGCAACGCGCGGCAGCGGGCCTGAGCCGGCGCTGCGGCAGTTGCCGGAGCGCCAGGCCGAGACCGCGTTCGTCGTCGAGCGGGTTCGAGCGTTGAACTCGGAGGGGGTGCCGCTCGAGGAGATCGCGATTCTCTGCCGCACGAACGCACGCCTGGCCGACTTCGAGGAACCCTTCCACGAGGCGCAGATCCCGTTCCAGGGAGCGGCGCTACTCGGGCGGGAGGCAGCACGGCAGCTGCTGAAGGCGCTGCGGAAGGTCGATTCGACTGCGGTCGCCGCAGCCGTCCGCAACCACGCCCAGAACGCCGGCTGGATCGAGCGGCCCCCGGACAAGCTGGGCGAACGGGAGATGGTGCGCCAGAGCGATCTGGGGCGGCTCGTACGCCTGGCCGCCGAGTTCGACGACGGGATCCGCACGACCGGGGACTTCGTCGCTGACCTCGAGGCCCGCTTCGGCTCGGCCGGACCCGAGCGGCGCGGGGTGCACCTCCTGACGCTCCACCGAGCCAAGGGGCTGGAGTTCGACGCGGTCTTCATCCCGCGTGTCGAGGAGCGTGAGCTGCCGATCAAGCAGGCCAAGAGGCCCGCCGAGATCGCCGAGGAACGCCGACTCTTCTACGTCGGCATGACGCGGGCGAAGCGTCACCTGACGTTGACCTGGAGCGGAAGGCCAAGCCGGTTCCTGGCCGAGCTCGGGATCGAGACGGGGCAGCCGCGTCCTGCCGAGCCCGACGACCCCGTGTACGCGGCGCTGAAGCGCTGGCGGCTGCAGCGTGCGACGGCAGACGACCTGCCCGCGTACATCGTCTTCCACAACTCCACGCTCGCCGAGATAGCCGGGCGGCGTCCGCGTGACCTGTCCGAGCTCGGAGTCGTGCCGGGGGTCGGTCCGACCAAGCTCGAGCGCTACGGAAGCGACGTACTACGCGTTGTCGCCGAGTGCGGACAGCAGCAGGTCGAGGATGAGCCGCGGATCGCGGCGGACGCGGTCGCCTGACGTGTCGTCGCGCTTGTGGAGCTCCAGGGCGCGAGGATCGGTGAGCGGCTTGAGTCTCCCTGCGCGGATCAGCTCCTCGTCGACACCTCCGAGCCTCCCGCGGAAGGTCGTGTAGACCGGGACGCCGAGCGCAGCGGCCTCGCGGTTCATCGTTCCGCCTGCGGAGACCACGACGTCGGCCAGGGCGATCAGGCTCTGTGCGTCCACAGCGCGGTCGGGGACGACCACCGATGGAAGCGCCAGCCCGCGGACGAAGTCTCGCTGCTCCTCCGTTCGCGGCAGGACGACAGCCTGCACCTCGCGGTGCGCACCCAGGTAGTCGAGTGTCTGGGGGAACAGCGGGTTCGATTGCCGGTGGTAGAGGGAGACGTCCGGGGGCGGCCGCAGCACGACGAGCACGCGCTTGCGGTCGATGTGCCACAGGTCGAGTACTCCCGGATCCGGTTCGAAGTCGGCGAGGTAGTACTCCTCCTTGAGCCCTGGATAGCGGAGCAGCTTCGGCGGCTTCGCACCGAAGCGCGCGAGCCGCTCGGCAGGGATCGACTCCGGCACGACGACCTTCGTCGCCGCCCGCATCCCGAGCTGATGCTGGAGGGCGGCGAACTCGTAGTCGTGCGTGGTCGCGCTCGGTACGCCGAGCCGGCGTGCGCTCAACGTCAGCTCGTGGGAGCCGTGCGCGAGCGCGAGGTCGAAGTCCCGTGGCCGCGCCCAGTGCTGGAGGCCGCGCAGTCGCGAGAAGAGCGATCGCGCCTTGCCGATTCGCGATCGGCCGCCGTGACGGCCGACGACCGTCGCCTCGAGCCCGTGCAGCTCGAGCAACTGCAGCGTCTGCGCGTAGTCGCGTGCCGTGATCTCGACCTCGTCGCCTTGCTCGTGCAGCAACCGAATCAACGGCCGGAACACGAGCACGTGCGCCGACGCGGTCATGTCGACCCACACCCTCAGGCGGGGACCTCCACGAGCGCGAGCAGCCGTTCGACCGCATCGGCGGCGCGCTCTCCAGCGCGACCGTCCCAGAGCGGCGGAATCTCTGCGGCTCGCGTGCGGGCGAGCAACTCCGGCACTTGGCGCAGGGCATCGGGATCTTGTCCGAGGACGGTGTTGGTGCCCAGGGTGACGGTGACGGGCCGTTCCGTCTCGTCACGCAGGGTGAAGCACGGCACGCCGAGCACGGTGGTCTCCTCGGGCACGCCTCCCGAGTCGGTGATCACGCCCGCTGCATCGGCCTCGAGCGAGAGGAACTGCCGATACGAGAGGGATGGAGTCAGCTTGAGCCGCGCAGAGTGCTGCAGGGCTTCCTCCTCGATCGTCCGGCGCGTGCGTGGATGAGCCGGGAAGAGGACGGGCAGTGACTCGGCCACTGCGTCAAGCGCTTCAATCGCCCTGCGCAGCAGACCCGGCGTCTCGAACAGGCGCAGGCGGTGCAGCGTGACCAGCACGTAGCCGCCGGGCTCGACGCCGAACTCCCGCCAGGCTTCCAACGCCCGCGCTGCATCGACGTTTGCGAGGAGCGTGTCGATCATGGTGTTGCCCACGAAGGCGATCCGGTCGTCGCCGATGCCTTCGTTCGCCAGGTTGACGTTCGCGTCCTCGCTGTGCGTGAGCAGAAGCGCCGACAAGTGGTCCGTGATCACGCGGTTCCGTTCCTCGGGCATGAGCCAGTCGTTGCTGCGGAGCCCCGACTCGATGTGGCAGATGGCCGTCCCTGTTTTCGCCGCTGCAACCGCGCCGGCCAGGGTCGAGTTCACGTCACCCGCGACGACGACCAGTTCGGGCTCCAGCTCTTCGAAGACGCGTTCGAGCTCGACCAGTGCAAGCTCCGTCGTGGTGGTGTCCAGCTCGACGTGTGGCCGTGGCAACGGCAGCTCCGCGAAGAAGACGTCCTTGAGCAGCGCGTCGTAGTGCTGTCCCGTGTGGACGAGCCGCTGCTCGACCCGGCCCCGACGTTCGAGCTCTGCGTAGACCGGGGCCACCTTCATGTAGTTCGGACGTGCGCCGACGACGTGGACGACGAGTGGGCGGGACATCGACGCCAGTCTAGGGTCAGAGCTCGACGAGCACGCCCGGGCGCGGGGATGGGGGAGCGAATTAGGCTCGTGGGATGCATTTCGGCACCCACGAGCAACTCGTCCTGCTCGCTCTCCTGATCGCGATCGCCACGCTACTCGCGGCCGCTCCGAAGCTGCGCGTGCCGTATCCCATCCTCCTGGTTCTGGGCGGGTTGGCGCTCGGCTTCGTGCCGGGCATCCCGTCGCTCGCGCTTCCGCCGGAGGTCGTCCTCATCGCCGTGCTGCCCCCTCTCCTCTACTCGACGGCCTTCTTCGACAATGCTCGTCGTCGCGCTCGTCGCTCACCAGGCGATCGACGGCATGTCCTGGAGCGCCGCATTCGTCCTCGGCGCGGTCGTTGCGCCGACCGATCCGATCGCGGCGACCGCGATCATGCAGCGGCTCGGGGTACCGCGGCGAATGGTGAGCATCGTCGAGGGCGAGGCGCTCGTGAACGACGGGACGGCGCTCGTCTTCTACCGGGTTGCCGTCACGGCGGTGGTCGCCGGCAGCTTCTCGGTGCTGGACGCCACGTGGCATCTGCTCTGGAGCGTCGCAGGTGGCATCCTCATCGGCCTTGCGGTCGGCTTCGTCGTCGCCGCGGTGCGGCGGCGGCTGGACAACCCGCCCGTCGAGGTGACGATCGCGCTGATGACCGGATACTTCGCATTCATCCCGGCGAACGCCGCAAACGCGTCCGGCGTGCTCGCGACAGTGACCGCCGGGGTCTTCCTCGGCTGGCAGACACCCGAGCTCACCTCGGTGCAGACGCGCCTGCAGGGACTCGCGACGTGGGAGATCCTCACCTTCGTCATCAACGCGCTGGTGTTTGCGCTGGTCGGGCTTCAGCTCTCACGCATCCTCGACTCCCTCACAGGGCATTCGGCGAGGCAGTTGATGCTGTACGGGTTCCTCGTCACCGCAGCAGTGGTGGGCACCCGCTTTGCCTGGATGGCGCTTTTGAAGTACGGCCCGCGCCTGCTTCTGCGCAGCCGGCGCGGAGGGCCGTTCCCGCCGATCGGCTATCCGCTGCTGATGTCCTGGGCCGGGATGCGCGGTGCCGTGTCGCTCGCTGCCGCGCTGGCGATCCCGCTGACGACGCATGCCGGGTCGCCGTTTCCGCAACGTGACCTGATTGTCTTCCTCACCTTCTGTGTCCTGCTCGGCACGCTGGTGCTGCAGGGCTTGACCCTCCCGGCTGTGATCAGGATGACCGGAATCGAGGCCGACCACCTCGACGAAAAGGAGGATGCGAAAGCGCGCATCAAGGCCGCAGACGCCGCGATCGCGCGCCTGGAGGAGTTGCTCGACGAAGAGTGGGTCCGGGAGGACACGGCGGAGCGCCTACGCGGTCTCTACGGCTTCCGTCGTGACCGCTTTGCTTCGCGATTCGATAGCGACTCGGACGGGGCGATCGAGGAGCGGTCGCTCAACTACCAGCGCCTTCGTCGCGAGCTGCTCGAGGCTGAACGCGCAGCGATCGTGGACCTGCGGCGCAGCGGCGTGATCAGCGGAGACGTCGAACGGCGGCTACAGCGCGACCTGGACCTCGAGGATGCGCGCCTGGACCTATAGCAGTGCGGTTCGAGACCTCCCACACCGATATCGAGGCTCGCTTCCTCGAAACTGCGCTGCCGCCAGGTGCGCACGTGCTCGACGCCGGCTGTGGACGAACGAGCAGGCTGGCGAAGTATCGCGACCGCATCGCCGAGCTCGCGGGCGTCGACCTCGACGCAGCCGCCGGCGCCGAGAACACAGCGCTCGACCGATTCGTGCCCGCGGACCTCGGCGAGCCGCTTCCGTTCGAGAACGACTCGTTCGACCTCGTGTACGCGAATTTCGTCGTCGAGCACCTCGAGGCTCCCTCGACGGCGCTGCGAGAGTGGGCGCGCGTACTGCGACCGGGCGGCTCGGTCGTCCTCCTCACGAGCAATAGCGCCAATCCCCTCCTCGCTGCAACGCGGCTTCTTCCCCACGGAGCACGTGTTGCCTTCAAGCGTGTCGGCGCCGGTGTCGCCGAGCAAGATGTCATCCCTGCCCGCTACCGCGCCAACACCCCGAAGCGGCTCGCGACCCTGGTGGCAGACGCAGGCTTTATGCCGGTGGAGGTGGCCTATGTGGCGACGCTTCACCGCTACGCAGCCCGGACGCCGCTGCTGCCCAACCTCTTGCGCGGGCTCGAGCGTGCCCTCCCGCCGACCCTACGCTCCACGATCGTGGCGTGGTACCGACTCGAGGCAGCATCTGCATAATGAACGCTCGGGATTAGATACTTGACAAACCCAAGTGGCTGTGAGACACTGGGTTTGTGAAAGACAACTCCGACCTAACCTTCAGCGTTCTAGACGACCGCTTCACGGACGCTCTAGCGGCTGCCGAGTACTTGGAGTCGATCCGCTGGCCTGACGGCCCGGTCTGTCCTCACTGTGGCGAGTCGGAGCGGAAGCCGTACTTCCTCAAGAACCAAAAGCGCCGCCTCTGGAAGTGCGCGGCCTGTCGCAAGCAGTTCACGGTCATGGTCGGCACGATCTTTGAGTCGAGCCATATCCCGCTCAACAAGTGGCTGCTCGCCTTCTACTTGCTCTGCAGCTC
>WNGE01017324.1_pt1 | contig 11414 bp, 11 predicted proteins | sample 5400651 | NCBI WGS metagenome assembly WNGE01 (sample SAMN13153370, study PRJNA577476) | soil metagenome | isolation source: 60 cm soil or saprolite under grassland replicate 2 | place: USA:California | collected 2016-06-15 | reverse complement strand
GTAGTCGTAGGACGCCCGAAGCCCCCCGTAGATCTCGCTCGAGGGAAAGTCGATCCCCCGCCGCTTGGCGAGGGAGGTGATGGCATCCATGACGTCGGCCATGGCGTGGCTCCTTTCTCCCGGCCGCTGGCCGCGGCCGCTGGCGTGGACGCCATGGTACCGGAGCTCAGGTCGAAATGGTGGGCTTCGGCGGGCGGGCCGCCTCGTCGACCAGGTCGAGCGCCTCGGGCGGGAGGCCGTGGAGCCGGATCGCCGCGCGGATCCGGTTCAGGTACTCGTCGGTGGGGCGGACGTAGGACTTCCCCTGGTGGGCCACCCGGAAGGTCCAGGCGATGACCGGGCCCTGCGGCCCCTCGACGACCACGTCCTCCCGCCGGAAGAACGTGGGGTGCCCCTGGAAGGCGTCCAGGCCCTGGAGCTCCTCCTCCGGCACCTCCCAGAGCACGCCCCACACGTGGGCCCGTTCGTCCAGCTCGAGGTTCGCCGCGCCGCTGTCGAACTCGGTGGAGTACACGTTGAAGGCCAGCCTGAACCCGTCGAGCCGGGCCGGGCCGAGGGCTCGAGCGCCCGGCGCCCGCCTGGCCATGTGGTGGGGATCGATGTTCGATCCGTAGGCGAAATACAACTCCATGGCCTGGCGGGATTCTAAGCCCGGGACCGCCACCGCTCGAAAGCGACAAGAACCCAGCCCGAGGAGCTGAGGTGCCGGACGTCACGTCGGGGAGGTGCCGGGCGGCACGGACGGCCGGGACCCGTCCGGCCTAGGGTTCGAGCGTCATCTCCAAGGTGGCACGAAGGACCGGCGGATCCCCCCTCGCCGGTCCTTCCGCCGTTCGGACTACTCGTCCCCGTTCAGCGCGCCGAACCGGCGGTCCCGCTTCTGGTAGTCGCGGATGGCCTCGTACAGGTGCTCGCGGTTGAAGTCAGGCCAGTACACGGGGGTGAACCAGAGCTCGGCGTAGGCCGCCTGCCACAGGAGGAAGTTCGAGATGCGGTACTCCCCCCCGGTCCTGATCAAGAGATCGAGGTCGGGCATGTCCGGGTGGTAGAGGCGGGACGCGATGGAGTCGTGCGTGAGCCGCTCACCCTTGAGGCGGCCCCGGTCGTGGTCGTCCAGGATCCTCTTGACGGCGTCGACGATCTCGGTCCGGCCCCCGTAGTTGAACGCGATGTTGAAGGTCATCCCCCGGTTGTCCTTCGTGAGATCCATGGCCTCGCGCATCTCCTTCAGGACGGAACGCGGGATACGCCAGTCGATCCGGCCGGTGAACAGGATCCTGGCCCCCCGGTCGTTCAGCTCGTCCCGGCGGCGCTGGAGCAACCTGCGGTTGAAGCCCATCAGGTACCGGACCTCGGACGGCGGGCGGCGCCAGTTCTCCGTGGAGAACGCGTAGACCGTGAGCCATTCGAGCCCGATGTCGAGTGCGCCGTCGACAACGTCGAACAGCGCCTCCTCCCCCATGGCGTGCCCCTCGGTCCGCTCCAGCCCCCGCTGCTTCGCCCACCGGCCGTTGCCGTCCATGATGATGCCGACGTGCCTCGGCAGGACTTCCAGGTCCAGGTCCGACAGATAGCTCACGGGAGCACCGCCGGATCCGGTACCAGGGTGTCCCGGCGGGGCGGATCCACCTCGGAAACTGCGGGGCCGGACTGGCGGGCCAGCAGGGTGAAGCTCCTGATCCGCCGCTCCAGGTGGTATTCGGTGAAGCCGTAGAGCAGCGCCCTGGCCTCCCGCCTGACAAGGACCGGAGGGGTGGCCTCGCCCGCCCCCTCCAGGTCCACGCGGGCCAGCAGGTCGAGCCATCCGGTAGCCGCGGGAGAGGCGTGGCCCGCGTCGTGCTCCGCGCACTCGCCACAGACCACCCCGCCCTGGCTCGCCGAGAACCACTCGTGCGGCCCCGGCGTCCCGCACAGCGCGCAGGCCGACAGGCTCGGATGGAACCCCGAGAGCGAGAGCAGCTTGAGCAGGAAGCTCTCCGCCACCGCGGCCGGATCCCTCGGCCGGGACTCCAGCGCCCGCAGCCCGCCGAGCAGCAGCAGGAACAGGCGGACGTTCCGCTCATGCTCCTCCGCAACCTTGTCGACGGCCTCGAGCATGGTCTCGCCGGCCGCGATCAGCTCGAAGTCGCCGCGAAGCGCCCGGAACGGGCTGACGATCTCGGCCTGGGTGATGGTGTCGAGGTTCCTGCCCTGATACAGCAGCAGCGACACGTGGGTGAAGGGTTCGAGCCGGGCCCCGAACTTGCTGTGGGTCTTTCGGATGCCCTTTGCGACCGCGCGGATCTTGCCCGACCCCTGGGTGAGGATGCTGACGATCTTGTCTGCCTCACCGAGCTTGATCGAACGAAGGACGATGCCTTGTTCCTTGTACAGCGGCATGTGCACAGAATGGTACCCCCCGACCCCGTTCACGCAGCCGATGTGGTGGGCCCGCGTGACGAAATCTCCACAGGTGGCCGGCGGTGTCACGCCGGCCCGTGGCGGGACACGAGATCGCACCTTTCGGCGACTTGCGGACGGCCTGATGACCGTCATGCTGAGGACCGACAGAACGCCGCATCCTGTTCGGAGAGGGACGATGCCATGAGAGCCTGTCGGCCGTTCGTCGCGGCGCTGCTGCTCGCGTCGGTGGTGGCCGCTCCCAGTCATCGTGACCTCATCGCGCGGCTCGTCGCCGCGCATTGCGGGGTGGAGAGGTGGTCTGTGAAGACCGGCACCGACCCCGGCGCCGGCCAGGTGGACCTGACGACGCCGAAGACCACCACGGTGGACGCCCTCCGTTCGCTCACTCCCCCGCCCCACTGGGGGAACAGCCTGCCCCGGATCCAGCCGGTGGAGACCACCGTCTGGGTGATCACGGCGTTCTTCACCGCGTACGCTCCGGAGGCGGATTCCGACTATCACCTGGCTGTGGACGACGAGCAGGGCCGGACGATGATCGTCGAGATCCCGTCCCCGGACTGTGTCGGCACCCAGAGCCCCTTCCTGTCCGGGATCCAGCGCGCCCGCGAGCAGTTCGAGGCGGCTCGAACCGAGCTCGACCCCACGCTCCATCCGGACGGCGACTTCAAGGTGGCCCAGCCGCCCATCCCGGTCCAGATCACCGGCGTGGGGTTCTTCGACAAGCTGCATCATCAGCGGGGGCTGGCTCCCAACGGGATCGAGCTCCATCCGGTCCTCGACATCCAGTTCAATCCGGCGCCCACCCCCGCGGCGAGCGAGCTGATCGCGGACGGCGGGTTCGAGGCGCCATCGACCGCCCCGCTGTGGAGCCCCGCGACGAACCTCGCTTCCCATCCGGTCCTGGTGTCGAACGCTCCCCAGGATGCCCACGCCGGGAGCGGGTACGCCCGCCTGGGCGAGCGGAACGATGCCATCGACTCGGTCGGCCAGTCCGTCTCCATCCCCCAGCAGGCCACAAGCCCATCACTGAGCTTCTGGTCGGAGATCGAGACGCACGAACACGCGGACGCCGGGCCCGACGACACGCTCCAGGTGCAGGTTCGAACCTCCGAAGGCGTGGTGCTCGACACGGTGTCCACGCTCACCAACAGGGACGCCGCGGTCGGCTATGTGGATCGGGGACCGTTCGACCTGTCGGCGTTCTCCGGCCAGACCGTCCAGCTCGTGTTCCTGGCCACCACGGACGACGCGCTCACCACCGCGTTCCGGATCGACGACGTCTCGCTCGCCGGCCGCGTCCCCGGCGCGGGTGGCACCCTCCCGCCGGCCACGGCGATCACCACCCCGGCGGACGGAGCGACGGTGACGGCTTCGGTCTCGGTCACAGCGGAGGCCTCGGACCCGGGCGGGATCAGCCAGCTCTCGGTCTCCATCGACGGCGCGCTCCGGATGACGGTCTCTGGATCCTCGCTCGCGTTCGACTGGGACACCACCGGCGAATCGAACGGCCCACACACGCTGCTCTCCACGGCGGTGAACACGGCCGGGAAGTCGTGGACGTCCGCGCCGGTCACCGTCACCGTCTCGAACCGGGTGCCGGTGCAGCTCCTCCAGGACCCCGGGTTCGAGCTCGGGACCTCGCCGGATTCGCCGTGGCAGGCCACCGGCGGCGTGATCACACGGCAGTCGAAGCGGCAGCCGCGCTCGGGCTCGTGGTACGCGTGGCTGGACGGCTACGGCCAGTCCCACGTCGACACCCTGTCCCAGACCGTGGCCATCCCGGCCTCCGCCTCGCGGGCCACGCTCTCGTTCTGGCTCCACGTGGACACCACGGAATCGAGCAGCGACGTCGTGGACTGGATGCGGGTGGAGATCAAGAGCCCCACCGGGATCCTGCTGGCCCGCCTGAACACCTATTCGAACCGGGACGCGGCGAACGGCTACGTCCAGCACACCTTCGACCTCGCCCGGTTCCTCGGGCAGACCATCCAGCTCTCGTGCACCGCCAGGGAGGACGCCCAGCGCGAGACCTCGTTCGTCCTGGACGACCTCGGCCTGGACGCGGAGGCGTGACCGGCGCGCGTCGCGTCAGGCGCCCATGGGGTGCCACACGGTCTTCATCTCCATGAAGGCGGTGATCGCGTAGGGGCTCTGGGCTTCGTCGGCGAACCAGTCGCCGCGGGGTGCGGGATCGCGAACGGTCCGCTTGACGTTCTCGGCGGCCAGTCGCTCTAGCTCGGCCACGTCGCCGTCGGCTCCGGTGAGGTCGATGGCGTTCACGTCCATGTGGCCGGCCAGCCAGGGCGCCAGCTCCTTCCGGTGGCCGGTGAGCACGTTGATCACCCCGGCCGGGACGTCGGAGGTGCCCAGGACCTCGGTGAGCGTGACCGCGGGGAGCGGCTTCGTCTCGCTGGCCAGGACCACAACGGCGTTGCCGCCGACCACTGCGGGGGCCAGCCGCGAGACCAACCCGAGGAGCGCCGGCTCGTCGGGGGCCACGATCCCCACCACCCCCGTCGGCTCCGGGATGGTGAAGTTGAAATAGGGGCCGGCCACCGGGTTCACCGTGCCGAGCACGTGGTGGACCTTGTCCGACCATCCCGCGTACCAGACCCACCGGTCGACGGCGGCGTCGACCTCCCCGGCAGCATCCGCGGGGTCCGAGCCGCTCCGCTCGAGCTCGTCGGCGAACTGGGCCCGGCGGCCCTCCATCAGCTCGGCCATCCGGTACAGGACCTGCCCCCGGTTGTAGGCCGTCGCCCCGGCCCAGCCCTTGACCGCGCCGCGGGCCGCCCGGACGGCGTCGCGGAGGTCTTTCCGGGATGCTCTCGCCGGACGGGCCAGGATCTCGCCGTCGGGGCCGGCCACCGGGTAGGAGCGCCCCGATTCGGAACGCGGGAACTCCCCCCCGATGTACAGCTTGTACGTCTTTCGGACCTCCAGCCGGCTCATCGCCTCGCCCCGTCGCCCTGGATCGGCTCAAGGTGCAGGTACGGCTCCAGCCCGTGCAGGCCGCCCTCGCGCCCGAACCCGCTCTCCTTGTACCCGCCGAACGGCGAGCTGGGATCGAACCGGTTGAACGTGTTCGCCCAGATCACCCCGGCCCGCAGCCGCTCGGTCATCCACAGGATCCGCGAGCCCTTCTCGGTCCACACTCCGGCAGACAGCCCGTACGGGGTGTTGTTCGCCTTCGCCAGCGCCTCCTCCGGTGTGCGGAAGGTGAGGATCGAGAGCACGGGTCCGAAGATCTCTTCCCGCGCGATGCGGTGCGATTGGGAGACCCCGGTGAACAGCGTGGGGCGGAACCAGAAGCCGCGTTCGGGCAGATGGCATTCGGGCTGGTAGATCTCGGCGCCCTCCTCGATCCCCGACTCCACGAGCTCCTCGATCTTCTCCAGCTGCTGCCTGGAGTTGATGGCGCCCACGTCGGTGTTCTTGTCGAGGGGATCGCCCACCCGGAGGGTCTGCAGCCGGTCCTTCAGCTTGTCCAGCAGCGGCTCGAACACCGACTCCTGCACCAGGAGGCGCGAGCCGGCGCAGCACACGTGGCCCTGGTTGAAGTAGATCCCGTTGACGATCCCCTCGACGGCCTGGTCCAGGGGGGCGTCGTCGAACACGATGTTCGCCGCCTTCCCGCCGAGCTCGAGCGTCAGTCGCTTTCCGGTGCCGGCCAGGGCGCGGCGGATGGACTTCCCGACCTCGGTCGATCCGGTGAAGGCCACCTTCGCCACGCCCGGATGTTCGACCACCGCCGCCCCGGTCCTCCCCGCCCCGGTCAGGATGTTCACCACCCCGGGCGGCAGGCCGGCCTCCTGGATCACCTCGGCCAGCAGCAGGGCGGTGAGGGGGGTGGTCTCCGCCGGCTTCAGGATCGCTGTGTTGCCGGTGGCCAGCGCGGGGGCGAGCTTCCAGGCCGCCATGAGGATGGGGAAGTTCCACGGGATGACCTGCCCGGCCACTCCCAGGGGCCGGGCCGTCCGGTTCGGGAATGCGTAGTCGAGCTTGTCGGCCCAGCCCGCGTAGTAGAAGAAGTGGGCCGCGGCGAGTGGAAGGTCCACGTCGCGGGACTCCTTGATGGGCTTTCCGCCGTTCAGGCTCTCCATGACGGCGAACTCGCGGCTCCGCTCCTGGAGGGCCCGGGCGATGCGGAAGAGGTACTTCGCCCGCTCCTTCCCGGGAAGGTCCCGCCACCGCCCCTCCCAGGCCTCGTGGGCAGCCGTGACCGCGAGGTCGACGTCTTCCGGGCCCGCCTCGGCCACCTCGGCCAGGGGCTCTTCGGTGGAGGGATCGATGGTGACGAAGGACCGGCCGCTCTTGGGATCGACGAACTCCCCCCCGATGAAAACCCCGTAGCTCGGCTTGATCGAAACGATCTCGCGCGACTCGGGCGCCGGGCCGGCGTTCCAATTCCTTCCGTTCCCCCATGTCAGTCCACCGTGAAGTAGTCGGGGCTCTGGTAGGAGCCGGTCCGCTCCTTGTCGATCTGCATCAGCACGTCGTTCAGCAGGGTCGAGGCCCCGATCCGGAACAGGTCCGGGGTCATCCAGTCGGGGCCGAGCGTCTCGTGCAGGAGCACGAGGTACTGGATGGCCTGCTTCGCCTGCCGAACGCCGCCGGCGACCTTCACGCCGATCCGCCGTCCGGTGTCCCGATGGAAGTCCCGGGCGGCCTCCATCATGCAGAGCGCGGTTGGCAGCGTGGCCCCCGCGCCGATCTTTCCGGTCGAGGTCTTGATGAAGTCGGCACCCGCCGCCATGGCCAGGACCGAGGCCCGGCGGATCTGGTCGTACGAGCCCAGCTCGCCTGCCTCCAGGATCACCTTGAGGTGGGCCGGCCCGCAGGCCTCCTTCGACGCGACGATCTCCTCGAACGCCTGTCGGTACCGGCCGGCCAGGAAGGCCGAACGGTTGAGGACGATGTCGACCTCGTCGGCCCCCATGGCGACGACCTCCCGGATCTCGGTGAGGCGGGCCTCGAGGGGCGCCAGCCCGCTGGGGAACCCGCCGGCCACGCTGGCGACGTGGACCCCCGTGCTCCTGAGCTGGCCCGCCGCAACGGGCACCAGCTCCGGGTAGATGCACACGGCGGCGACCGACGGTATCGAGGCGTCGGCGGGATCGGGCCGGACGGCCTTCGCGCACATCGCGACGATCTTGCCCGGCGTGTCCGATCCCTCCAGGGTCGTGAGGTCGACGCACCGGATGGCGAGGTCCAGGGCCCACAGCTTGGCCTCCCGCTTGATCGATCGCTTGGCCAGCGCCGCCGCGCGTTCCTCCAGCCCGACCGCGTCCACCGGTACCGCGCCCGCCACCAGCGCGGCCGCGCCCGCCGCGCCGGAGACGGCACGCTCGATGCGCCGGTCGCGCTGGGCGATGTCCGAAGGAGCCTTCGCCATGAGGTCGCTCGCCGTGGAGGGAGATCGATGGTACCCCATCGAGTTACAGGCCCAGCCGGTCCAGCGAAGCCGGGTCCCGCTGCCAGTCCTTGAGGACCCTGACCCGCAGGTCGAGAAACACCCGAGCCCCCAGGACGGCCTCGATCTCCTCACGGGCCTGCGTCCCGATCCGCTTCAGCATCTCCCCGCCCCTGCCGATCACGATCCCCTTCTGCGAATCGCGCTCCACCATGAGGCGACATGACAAGGTTACGAGCCCTGTCGCATTGTCGCGTTCGAATTCCTCGACCACCACGGCGATGGAATGGGGCACCTCCTCTCGAGTCAGGGCCAGGACCTTCTCCCTCACGATCTCCGCCACACGCAGCTCCAGCGGCTGATCGGTGGCCACGTCCTCCGGATACAGGGCATCGCCCTCCGGGAGCGAGGCCACGACGGCGCCGAGCAGGTCCTCCAGCCCCCGGCCGGACCGCGCCGACGTAGGAACCACATGGTCGAACGCGGCGAGCTCGGCCGCCGCGGCGAGCTGGGGGACCTCCCCGTGCCGGCGGATGAGGTCGATCTTGTTGACGGCGCAGACCCTCGGTCCCGGAAACGACGCGACCGAGAGCCGAGCCACGAAGGCGTCGCCCCGGCCGACCCCGGCCGCTCCATCGACCACCAGCATGACCACGTCGACGCCGGCCACCGCCTCTTCGGCCCGCCGATTCAGCCGCTCTCCGAGAAGGGTCCTGGGCCGGTGGTATCCGGGGGTGTCGGTGAACACGACCTGCCGGTCGGGCCCGGTGAGGATCCCGCGGACCGGGTGCCGGGTGGTCTGCGGCTTGTTCGAGACGATGGCGACCTTCGTCCCCACCATCGCGTTGATCAGGCTGGACTTGCCGGTGTTGGGGCGGCCGACCACCGCCACGATCCCCGAACGGAACGTCACTCCAGGTCGCGGGGACCGAAGGCGTCGGGCAGGAGGTCCGAGAGCGTCCACGTCCTTCGAGCCCCGTCGGGCCCTTCGAAGACCACCGTCATGTCCGCATCGAACTCGAACAGGAACTGCCGGCAGACGCCGCACGGTGGCGTGGGCTTCCGAGCGGAGCTCACCACGGCCACCGCCCGGATGTCCCGGTGGCCGGACGCCACGGCCTGCGACGCGGCCACCCGCTCCGCGCAGATCGCCACCGAGTACGAGGCATTCTCGACGTTCGCTCCGGTGAAGGTCTCCCCGGAGGACGTCAGCACAGCGGCTCCCACCCGGAACCCGCTGTACGGCGCGTACGCCCGCTCGCGCGCCTCCCCGGCCCGGGCCACGAGCTCGTCGATCGCCCCGGCGGCGGGCTCCTGCCTCGACTCACTCACGGTTCGGCTCCGACTTCCCCGTCCTCCTTGCGGGAGATCAGGACTTTCGCGATCCGCCGGCCCTGGACCTTCTCGGCCGTGAACATCAGGTTGTCGTAGGAGACGGTCTCGCCCTGGGTGGGCACCGCACCAAGCAAGCCGTACATCAGCCCGGCCACCGTGTCCCACTCGTCGTGGGGAAGGTTCACGTCCAAGAGGTCGTTCACGTCGTCGATCGACAGGCGGCCGTTGACCCGGTACGTATGGTCGTCGACGGGCTCGAGCTGGGGCTCCTCCCGGTCGTACTCGTCGGCGATCTCGCCCACGATCTCCTCCAGGAGGTCCTCGATCGTAACCAGCCCGGCCACCGACCCGTACTCGTCGGTCACGAGAGCGATGTGCACTCGCCGCTGCTGCATCTCCCGGAGCAGCTCGCTGAGCTTCTTCGTCTCCGGCACGAAGTACGCCTCCCGCATGATGCTGTCGAGCGGGACGTTCTCCTTGCCCGCGTGCAGGTGTCGCAGCACGTCCTTCGCGTACACCACACCAACGATCTCGTCCAGCTCCCCCCGGTAGACGGGGATCCGGGAGTACCCGTGACGGAGGATCACATCGAGCACGTTGCGGAGCCCCGAGTCCACCGGAACGCAGACCATGTCCGGCCGGGGCACCATCACCTCACGGACCAGGGTGTCGCCGAACTCGAAGATCGAGTGGATCAGGTCCTTCTCGTCCTCCTCGATGGCGGCCTCCTCCGACGCCACCTCCGCCATGGCCCTGATCTCGTCCTCGGTGGCGAGCGGTCCCTGGGGGAGTCCCCGGCCCGGCATGATCGCGTTCGCCACCCTGACCAGGACCGCGGCAAGCGGACCGATGGATCGATGCACCGCGATGAGGATCGGGGCCACCCGCAGGGCCCACTTGTCCGTCTGCTGGACCGCCCACGTCTTCGGGGTGACCTCGGCGAAGATGAACAGCAGGATCGTCATCACCGCGGTGGACACCAGCTCGCTCCACCGATGGAGGTGACGAGCGGTGAAGATGGTGGCGAGCGTGGTCCCGCCGATCGTGGCCAGCAGGGTGAGCAGCAGGACCACGTTCAGGTACGGGGCGACGTTCTCCACGATCTTGAGGAGCGACGCGGACCCCCGACGCTTCTCCTCCGCCAGACGGTAGGCCCTGGCGCGGTTCGTGCGGATGATCGCGGTCTCCGACATGGCGAAGAAGCCGGTCGCGACGATGAGGGCGAGCACGCCGAGGAGCTCGCCGATGTCCGTGCCGGTCACGGCGCGCTCGCCGCCGCGCCCGCCGGGCCCGCCGCGTGTTCCGCCCGCGTCACGGCGCGCTCACTCCCGAGTATGCGGCCTGCCGGGCCCACATCACCGCGCGCTCCCCGTCCTCTTCGTGGTCGTACCCGAGCAGGTGCAGGATGCCGTGGACGACCAGCAGGCGGAGCTCCGCATCGCGATCTGGATTATTGCCTGCCGCGACCCGCGGGCACACCACCACGTCGCCGAGCAACCCGTCCTCGCCGAGGGGAAACGACAGCACGTCCGTCGGCCCCGCCTCCCCCAGGTATCGCTCGTGGAGCGCGGCCATCTCGTCGGGTTCGACGAAGGAGAGCGAGAGCTCCATCCCCGACTGCCCTTCGGCGGTTAGGGTCCGTTCGGCCAGCGCCACCAGGGATCGCACGACCTCCTCCGCCAACGGTCCGGATTGCCGGTCGGACACCAGGACCTGAGGGGCGCCCGAGGGCTCGGGTTCTTCCGAGGGATCGTTGCCACTCATGCCGGTCGAGCGCCCGCTACTGGGCGTGCCGCTGCTGGGCCTGGAGCTCCGACCGCCGTTCGGCCTCCCGCTCCCCGTACGCGCGATAGGCCTCCACGATGTCCTGCACGATGCGGTGGCGAACCACGTCCCGCGCGCCAAGGTTCACGAACTCGAGCCCCTCGATCTCCTCCAGGATCTCCTGCACCACCATCAGGCCCGACCGGTTGCCGGAGGGCAGGTCGGTCTGAGTCACGTCCCCGTTCACCACGGCCTTCGATCCGAACCCCAGACGGGTGAGGAACATCTTCATCTGCTCCGGTGTGGTGTTCTGGGCCTCGTCGAGGATGATGAACGAGTCGTTCAGGGTCCGTCCGCGCATGTAGGCGAGGGGCGCCACCTCGATGGTCCCCCGCTCCATCAGCCGCTGGAACGTCTCGGCGTCCATCATCTCGTACAGGGCGTCGTACAGGGGCTTCAGGTACGGATCGATCTTCTCGTACAGCGTGCCCGGAAGGAA
>WNGE01014689.1_pt1 | contig 11415 bp, 12 predicted proteins | sample 5400651 | NCBI WGS metagenome assembly WNGE01 (sample SAMN13153370, study PRJNA577476) | soil metagenome | isolation source: 60 cm soil or saprolite under grassland replicate 2 | place: USA:California | collected 2016-06-15 | reverse complement strand
GCCGGGTCAATGCGATCGCGTTCCCGAGCCTTTGCGCGAGGCCCAGGAGCAGCTCGCGGTGACCGTGGCCGAGCGCATCGCGCTGGCCCTCGCCAACCTGCGGCTGCGCGACACTCTGCGGAGCCAGTCCATCCTGGATCCGCTCACGGGGCTCTTCAACCGCCGCTACATGGAGGAGACGCTCGACCTCGAGCTCGCCCGAGCCGCGCGCGGCCGGCGCGCGATCGGCATCATCATGCTGGACATTGATCACTTCAAACCGCTCAACGACTCCCGCGGCCACGACGCCGGCGATGCGTTGCTGCGCGAGCTGGGCGGCTTGCTCATGGCACGGGTGCGCGAAGGCGATATCGCGTGCCGCTACGGCGGCGAGGAGTTTGTCCTGATCCTGCCGGAGGCGCCCCTGGAGCTCGCGCGGCGTCGGGCCGAGGAGCTCAGGGAGGCGGTGCGGCAACTCCACGTGTCGCACCGGGGCCGGATCATCGGGCCGATCACAGTTTCCGCCGGAGTCGCCGCCTTCCCCGAGCACGGCAAGACCTCCGCGGCCCTCGTTCACGCGGCGGACTCCGCGCTCTACCGGGCGAAGAGCGAGGGCCGGGACCGGGTCCGGGTCGCAGAGTAGACGGTCTTCGCCCAAGCGCTGGGACACGAGTCTCTGGAGTCGACCAAGAATCCATTCCTTCACACGGGCCGGAGCTTCCAAAAGCAGTTAGCCCCACGCGCGTGCGGGCAGATCCAGCATGACGGAAAACAGCGGCCCATGAGAAATGCCCGAGCAACAGTAACAGTTGTTTTGAGGGTGATCGGGTTCTTGACGCACCGCACTCGGGAGCGCAGTATGGGCCGCCGGACTAGGCGACGTCGAGGACCGACGCGTCGCGCAAGCTGACGTCCTGAAGCGTCGACCCGCGCTCGCAATAGGGTCGGCGGGAGACCTGACGCATGGGTGCGCGAACGGTGGATTTCGGAAGTGTCTTGGCTCGGCTGGCGCGCAGCACTGTCATGGAGGACGGCGACCTCTCCGGCGTGCTTCGCGCCATCACCGAGGCCGCCGCCGCCGCCCTCCAGGTCGAGCGGGTGAACATCTGGATGTTCGACCGCGAGCGGACGCGTGTGCGCTGCATCCAGGCTTACGAGCGCGGGGCGAACCAGCACACGCAGGGCGAGGAGATCCTGGCCTCGCTCGCCCCCTCGTACTTCGCGGCCCTCGCCGAGCTCCGCACCGTCGCCGCCTTCGACGCCCTCAATGACCCGCGCACCCGCGAGCTGGGCGGCTACCTGGAGCCGCGGGGCATCACGACGCTCCTCGACGCGCCGCTCTATCAAGGCGGCGAGCTCGCGGGGGTCGTGTGCCACGAGCACGTCGGACCGCCGAGACAGTGGAGCGCCGACGAGCAGGCGTTCGCGGGATCGGTGGGGGACCTCGTCTCCCTGGCCATCGAGGCTGATCGCCGCATCCGGGCCGAGCGGTCCCTGCGGGAGGGCGAGGAGCTGTTCCGCGCTGTCGGCGACCGTCTTCACGACGCCATGCTCCTGGTGGACGCCCACGACCCGTCCTCCCTCACCGTGCGCTACGTGAACGAGGCGGCCTGCCATCTCTCCGGCTACAGCCCGTCGGAGCTGAGCGGGCGGCCCATCACCCTCCTCGCCGACCCAGGCGTGCGGGGCCCCGTGGACGAGCAGATCGGCCGCGCGCTGGCCGGCGAGGTCGTTCTCTTCGACAGCCTCCACCGGCGCAAGGACGGGTCCGTCATGCCGGTCGAGGTCTATGGGCGGGCCATCGATTGCGCGGGACGGCTCACGCTGCTCCTCCTCGGCCGCGACATCTCACACCGCGTGCGGGCGGAGCAGGCGCACCTCGAGTTTCAGGCCAAGATTCTCGAGGCCCAGCGGCGTGAGAGCCTCGGCATCCTCGCCGGGGGCATCGCTCACGAGTTCGGCAACCTGATGACGACCATCCTCGCCAACCTGGCGCTGGCCCGGCTCCCCGAGACCAGTCCGGCCCGCGACCGTGTGAGCCAGGTCGAGGCGGCCGCGAGCAAGGCCACCGACCTCTGCCACAAGCTCCAGGCCTACTCCGGCCGGGTCCGGTTCGTCATGGCGTCGATCGACCTGTCCGCACTGGTGGACGAACTGCTGCGGCTCATGCGCTCCACGTTGCCCGAGCACGTGACCGTCGAGCAGGATCTGCCCCCGAACATGCCGGAGGTCGAGGCCGACGCCGGACAGATGCGCCTGGTGGTGGTGAGCCTCATCACGAATGCCATCGAGGCCATCGGTGACCGCCCGGGCACCATCGAGGTCGGCGCGCGAGTCGGGCGCTTCACACAGGCGGACTTCGAGGACGTCTCCGGGCTGTGGCAGACCCCGGACGGCGACTATGTCTGTCTCGAGATCAGCGACTCGGGCTCCGGCATGGGCGAGGAGACACGGCGACGCATGCTCGAGCCGTTCTTCACCACCAAAGTGACGGGACGGGGCCTCGGGTTGCCCGCCGTCCACGGGATCGTGCGGGCCCATCGAGGCGCATTCGTCGTGACCTCGGAGATCAGCCGCGGCACGACCGTCCGCGTCTTCCTTCCCATCTTCTCGTCACCGTCGGTGGTCCTGCTGAGGCGCAACGAGGATGCTGCGAGCGAGGCCGGCAGCGGCGTGCGTCGCGGACATGCGATTCTGGTAGTGGACGACGAGCCCATGGTGCGCGAGGTGGCAACACTCGCCCTGCAAGGCGAAGGATTCACAGTTGTCACCGCGCGCGACGGGCGGGAAGCGCTCCACGTGATCGAATCTCGGGACGACATCGCCGCGGTTATCCTGGACCTCGACCTGCCGGACGTCGGCGCGGAGGAGATGGTGGGCCGCATCCGCCGCCGCCGCCCGGGCATCCCCGTAATCCTGTCCAGTGGGCATCACGAGCCGATCGTGACGAGGGGTCTCCGGGAGGGCCTGGCCACGTTCCTCCCGAAACCATGGGAACTGTCCCAGCTTCTCGAGGTCGTGGGCCAAGCTCTGGCGAGCCGGTGAGCCGAGTCGCTTTCGCGGGCGGGTTTCACGCCGCGCGCGTAGTCGCCGGCGGGCGGCCGTGCCTAATCAATCAGGTCCGGCAATCACTCGCTATCTGCGCCCAGAAAGGTCGGGAATCCGGGGGCGGCCAAGCCAGGATCGGCTCGGGCAGAAGGCCGCGAAACATCTGCTGGACCTTCGCGGCCATCGTAGAAAGGCTTGATTTATCTAGCTGCATGGAGCTAACCAGCGTGGCACCGCTCCTGCAACGTCAAGAGTTGAGTTCCGATGGACCCCCCGGTTCAATGAGGAGCCGGGCGGCAGAGCCAAAGGCCCAAAACAAGAGAGAGGAAGAACACATGAAGAAGCTCTTCGCAGCGGTTCTCAGTGCAGCGGTGGCGCTGTCGTTGTCGCCCGCCATGGGGACGGCGCAGACCAAGTGCCCGGCCGAAGTGGCCCAGGCGAAGGACGTGCTCAGCAAGAAGACGGCGTCGGTCAAGCCCGACGACATCCAGGCCCCGCGGTCCCTCGCCGGCGCGCGTTCGAACGAGAACGTGCAGTCGCCTCGCGGTAACCAGGATGTGCAATCGCCGCGTGGCAACCAGAACGTCCAGTCGCCTCGCGGTAACCAGAACGTGCAGTCCCCGCGCGGCAACCAGGATGTCGCGGCAACCAGGATGTCCAGTCTCCGCGCGGTAACCAGGACGTGCAGTCGCCTCGCGGTAACCAGGATGTCCAGTCTCCGCGCGGCAACCAGGACGTGCAGTCGCCTCGCGGTAACCAGGATGTCCAATCTCCGCGTGGCAACCAGGACGTGCAGTCGCCTCGCGGTAACCAGGACGTCCAGTCCCCTCGGGGCAACCAGGACGTGCAGTCGCCGCGCGGTAACCAGGACGTCCAGTCCCCTCGGGGTAATCAGGACGTGCAGTCGCCGCGCGGTAATCAGGACGTCCAGTCCCCTCGGGGTAATCAGGACGTGCAGTCGCCTCGGGGTAATCAGGACGTGCAGTCGCCTCGTGGCAACCAGAACGTCCAGTCCCCTCGGGGTAATCAGGACGTGCAGTCGCCGCGCGGTAATCAGGACGTGCAGTCGCCTCGTGGCAACCAGAACGTCCAGTCGCCGCGCGGTAACCAGGATGTTCAGTCTCCTCGGACGGGTGCCGGGTCTACCACTACGGCCCAGGCTCCTCGTGCGGACATGACGAAGGCTACGTCGCTGGTGAAGGAAGCCGAGGCCGCGTGTAAGGCCGGCAACATGACGCTGGCCTCCGACAAGGCGAAGGCCGCGCTGGCGATCCTGAAGTAGCACCAGCCTAGAGGGAGAAACACCGAGACCCCGGAGATCTTCTCTCCGGGGTCTCTTCTTGTTTTGGGGAGGCCCACCCGACGGAAACAGAGAGGTTGAGGTTCGTCCCCTTACTGAATTACTTCATCTGCTCGCAGCAGGAACGACAGTGGAACTGTCAGGCTGAGGGAATGGGCACGTCGGCGGGCTTGGCAGCAGATGCTAACAATCGAGACGTTGCGCTCGGCCCGTTCCACTGAGCCGACATAGTCATATAGTTAATAATATAAAATCTATATGTAAAATAAGCTGTATACTCATTTATAAGGATAAGATCATAGCGATTCTCTCCAGGATAGAGAAAGAGGGAAGGACCACGCCCACCATGATGCATTGCTCGCCCGTCACCCCGAACTTCACTGACGGAATCACAGCCCACGATCATCCCCTGACACGCGAGCGCATCAAAAGGACCAGCGTGGTTGAGAGCCTCCGAAACCCGTTGGAGGAGCAGGAGTTGCTCGACGCCATCCATAGGGTCGTATGACAGAGATGACAATCTCCTCAACGCCGCGTCCGCGGGGGGTGCCAAGCGAAGAGACCATCTACACGGTTGGCGACTTCGTCCGGCGTGTCGTCGGCAGCCTCCTTCAGGGAGGAGGCTATCGCGGCAAGTTCCTTTGCTCACCCTGTCTCGTCAAATTGACCAGGGACCATCTCGATAAGAGCTACTCGTTGGTCGAGGTCGGTTGGGCGATGGACGAAGTATTCAAAGGCCCTGGCGCGATCACGCTCTTGCCGACCGCCGTGTGCGCCCTGTGTGCGAGGAAGAAACTCATGCCCTGCCTTGGCGTGCCCCTTCCGTAACGAGAACCGCCATCCCGCGGCGTTTTTGTTTGTCCTCCGATTCCGGAGGGCCCCCCGTCATGGTGACGGGGCATCACCGAGGCGGTACGCCTCAAAGAAAGAGGTCAGTAGAAATGGCTCAGGGAAGCGTGAAGTGGTTCAACGATGCGAAGGGGTTCGGTTTCATCTCCCAGGAGGACGGCGAGGACGTGTTCGTGCACTTTAGCGCCGTCCAGGCCCAGGGCTTCAAGAGCCTGGCCGAGGGTGACAAGGTCGAGTTCGAAGTGACGAGGGGCCCGAAGGGCCTCCAGGCCGCCAACGTTCGCAAGGCCTGACAACAATCCTCGCGTCAAACGGAAGGCCGGGTCCCTGTGACGAGACCCGGCCTTTCTCATTTACAGCGCGAGCGAGAGACAGACGGTGTTTCAGGTGCTGCCGGGCGGCTACCTCGATGTCCGACCTGTGGATCCCCTCTGCGAGGTCCGCGAGGGATGAGGAGCAATCGACAGGTGCCGAAAATCGCATGATCATATTCACGACCTAGCAGAGCACTCATTCACTTTCCACCGCAACACCGAGTACCACGCGCCCGCCCTAGGCCGCGAGAACAAAAAGGGAGAGAGCATGACCATCCCGACCTTCCAGAAACATGACCGAGTGGCATTCAGGGAGTCCCCCGAGGTCGAGGGCAAGATTGTTGAGTGGTGGAAGAGAGGCTTCTATAAAGTCGCTTGGGATAGCGGGGTCACGTACCAGGGCAAGACCACTATCGTCAGTGAAAACGTGATCCGGAAGAAGGCATCCTGAGCGCACGCGGCATCGTATGAAGGGCTTACTCGCTAGGCCGACCTGTGGATCACTGCCCACGGGTCGAGAGATTCAGCAGAGCGAGCGACCGCGGGACCACCTCCGTCGTCCGGGACTCGCGGTCCTCCTAGAGTCCGCCAGTTGAAGCCAGTGCCTGCCGACGTGCTCTGGAGTGGTCCAAAGTGTGCCTGAGTTGGAAGTGATCGGGGTGAGCCGCGTAGGCAACGCGCAGGACCTCGGCGTGCTGTTGCTCCTTGGCCGCGGCCGCGTCGGTCAGCGTCTCCAGCTTGGCGCTCCTCAGAGCTACATGGTGGCCACGGGCACCGGATCGGCTCCCAGGGGATGGCGCAGCTGTGTCGTGTAATAGAACAACCGCTTTCAAGGCTACTCTTTAGCCTTTGACCATTTTAGCGGCCGGGCTCTCCTGCACATGGACCCGGGGCCGCGGCTGCGCTAGCGACCGCGCGGAGGGTGCGGATAGAGTGGGGGAGGAGATCACGCCTTGATGAAGCGGATTGGCGGGGAACGAGCGGGGCTCTATCGTCCGATTTGGCTTGCCCTCATGAGCGTTGCGGCTCTGACCGCCACGACGAAGCCCGCCACTGCCTTGACCTGGAACTGGAGCTATTCTGGCGCCGGCATAGCGGCAAGCGGCACCTTCACGACTGTTGACACTCCTGACGGTTCGGGTTTTTACCTCATGACCGGTATTGCCGGTGTGCGGGATGGTGCGGCAATTCTTGGTTTACAACCGGCCGGGACTCCCATACCGGGAAACGAGCTCTTCTCTGTAGACAACTTGGTCAGGGTCGAGTCGCCGCAGCTGACCGTGCATGGGTTTGGGTATGCCATCGCGAGGGGAACTTTTTCCAATCCGTTCTTTGCGAGCTTCTTGCAACCACCCGAATATCTCGAATTCTTCTCTGCTCCGCCCTTTGCACCTGGCGTAGCAGGGCCGGAAGACAGCGAGCTTCCCATTCGTTTCTCCGCAGCCCCGGCTCCCGTCCCTGAAGCGGCAACCTGGGCACTGCTGCTGGCCGGGCTCGGGATGTTTGGCCTTGCCACACGATTCGCGACGCGCCGCCTCGAATGCCTCGGCCGTATCGGGACTGTCGAGCCAGGACGAGTTGTGAGTGCCGAACTTCATGGCCAAGGCTCCTGCACCGCTTGGACTGAGTCGTGGCGCAGCACTGGAAGGTCAGAGTCGTGGGATCGCGCTCCGCCCCACCGGGGCATCAACTGAAATTGCCGGGCCTTTGACGAAACGCCCGATACAGCGGGTCCAGAGAGGACGCTATCTTCGCGTGGTAACTGTGCGCCGGCGGTTCTTCCACGCCCACCGCCCAACCAGCAACACCACCGCGGCCAGCTCCAAAGCCATCGAACTCGGCTCGGGAACGGACTGAACGGACTGCAGAACGCCGAAGAGTCCATTCGTCTCGTCGTTGGGACCTGCCGAAAAGTAAATCTTCTGGCTGCTGCCGCCATTCCCGTCATTGCCCGGGATCAGGCCCCAGAGGCCATCAATGACAATTGGCTTGCCATCGGTTCCAGACAACTGTCCCAGGAAACCGGGTGTCACTGGGTCGGGGTTAAAGACGTTAATCGTTCCATCGCCGAAGTTGCCGACCAGCAGGTCGCCGGCGAAGCCCGTGAACGATGTTGGCGCAATCGACAATCCCCGCGGAGAATTGAGCGTTCCCATCGAAGCGACTCGCCCCAGGAAGTTCCCCTGCGTGTCGAAAGCACTCACGAAACCGCGGCCGGCACCTGGATCATCGTCGTGTTTCGCGGAGTCTTGCAGGGCGTAGGTCACGTAGATCCTGCCCCCGAGGACCTGGATATTAAAGGGTGCGTAGCCGGAGGGCAGGTTCGGGTCGAGGAATTTCCCGGGCAAGCCGGGCGCGGCGGCATCCCCCTTGAGCACATCGATCGTCCCGGCCCGAAAGTTCGCCGACAGGAGATAGCTGTGCCCACCCGTGTCAACCAGGGTGGTCCCCTTGTAGACATTGGCGGCTTGGGCTAGCTGAAGCACCTCGGCCGTGGTTCCCAGGGCACCCCGCCATCCTGAGATGGTTCCGTCCTCACTGACGAACAAGAACAGGTTCCCGTTGAACGCACTCGCACCGGCGGTGTTGAAGACCTGGCCGGTCGGCGTTCCAGAGCCTACGGGCGGTATCACGACCCCTCCCGACGCGTCCGGCGGCGATCCCAAGATCACCTTGGTTGTCGCGTTGGTAGTCGGATTGATCTGGTAGAGCGTTGTCACACCCATCCCGTTGTCGGAGACCCAGAACGGACTGCCTGTCGAGTGTGAGATGCCCCAGGCATTCTTCAAGAACGGGTCGGTAATCTGGGCGGAGTTGACTGCTTGGTCATCGGTCACCAGGTTCGTGACCGAGATAACGTCGCCTCTGGCTGTATTGGCAGACCCCAATATGGCACAGCAGAGACCGAGCCAAATGATCGCCCTTCTGCACCCACGGCGTCGCACGCAGATCATTGGTGTCTCCTCCCTGAATACTCGGGCCAAACCGCTCTTTCCCAGAGGGAGGCCCCCTCGCGCCTCGACTTCGAGGCCTAGAAGCGTACCCAACTGGGAGAAGGGCTGCAACGATTTCCCCTAGACGGGAACGGCCAGCACGTGTTTGGACCTGGCCATGTGTAGTGGGAGGATCGGCGCGCTCGCGCAGGCCGGCCCGCTCGCGCGCCTTGCCAGGCGTCCTGCCCCAGGCGTAACGTTGGCCCAGTCACGCTACCTCCAGGGAGGAGCCCATGGACAAGAAGGTCCTGCAGGACGTGGTGATCGCTCCCAACGATAACTGGTCCGGGGTCCTCACACCGGGGCAGGCGTTGCGCATCGTGGACCTCGAGGGCAAGCAGGCCGTCGATTTCCTCTGCTACAACGCCGACGATCCGGCCGACCGCTACAACGCGGCGGACACCATGAAGTACAACAAGAACGTCTACCTGGGCGCGGGCCACGGCATCTACTCGGTGCGCGCGACCAAGCTCTTCACGATCGTGGCAGACACGATGGGGGGTGGGCATGACACCATCGGCGGCTGCTGCAGCGCTGCGAGCAACCTGTTCCGCTACAAGGTACCGGACTCCCCGAGCTGCTACGCCAACTTCCTCCGGGCGTTGGCCCGCCACGGCCTGGGCGAGAAGGACATCGTGGCCAACATCAACTTCTTCATGAACGTCCCCGTGCAGTCGGACGGCACCATGGGCATCGTGGACGGCCGGTCGAAGCCAGGCGACTTCGTCGAGCTGCGCGCCGAGGCGCGCGTCCTGGCGGTGATCTCGAACTGCCCGCAGGTGCACAACCCGTGCAACGGGTTCAACCCCACGCCGATTCGGGTGGTGGTGACAGATCGAAGCTGAGCACCAGCATAAGTGCTCCCGTTGACCGAGCTGAGTCTGTGGCGACGGTGGTTACCATTCTCGCAAGACCGCCCTTCGCGATTCTCCGCACCGCTTTCGCCATATCTTCCACGTTAGTGCGCTTCCTCCTCGATACCCTAGACGCCCGCAAAGACCTAACCCTTAGAACCCGCATCCCCGGGCACGTTGGAATGCTCCGGAGTGTGCCCGAGCTGGGTACAAATTTGGGCACACACTCATCCAGGGAGAATTTCCAAGAGGACAACTGGTTGAAAATTGTGGTGGGCAGGGACGGGATTGAACCGCCGACACCAGGATTTTCAGTCCTATTCCCCGGGGCGTGTAAGTGCGCGTAACTGTTTGATGTGGAACACGAGGCTCCCGACGGCCTCATGCGCTGGAGTGTGCTGGAATAATCAGGAATGCGCTGGAGTTGGGCACAACTTGGGCACAAACTGGTCGGGCTCCTACTGGATCAGCTCATTCGCCCGCTCCAGCCGCCGCCTCGTGGCGGCGGCAGCGCCTCCACCTTCGGCCCAACGGGCCGAGGCGGGCGCCCCGCCGGCACGCCGACTGCCGGGCGAGCCTGCCAATCGCCTCTCGCCGAATCGTACTGGGTCGCAGTCGCCCCAACCCGCGCAGCGCTAGACGGCGCCCGCAGGGCAAGAAGCCCTGGCGTTACCTGCGATACGGGCGTCCGTCCTGCTCACCGTGTCCGTAGTGTCTGTCGCCGCCGACTGGATACGGCACCGGCACCAGCACGCATCCCGTTACGGAGATGGCGACGGCGCCGACGAGCAGAAGGACGGTTGCGAGGCGCCCAACTGTACCGAGCTTCATGGTTGTCACCTCCCCTCGCACCACCCGGTCTCTCGGAAGAGACGGTTGGTGCACATGGCCGAGTTAGGTCTTGGTTGAAGTGTGCGGTGACGGTGTGAAGTGTGCATGTCTCGCGTGTGATGGAATATGAAGCCGCGACCGCGTGGGTCAGACGAGCAGGATCAGGTCGAGTAGGAGTCCGGGACCCTGTGGGGGAAATCGCTTGGACCTGCCACCGCTTTCAACTGAGCTCTTATCGGCTGGAGTTTTCGCAGGAGTCTTGCTTCCATACGCCGCCGCCAGTCTTGCACCGCTCCTCGTCCGATTGTCCCGCGCATGCCGCGACTCCGAGAGCCGCGATCAGCAGGGCTACGCCGACCGTCAGTATGTGGCTCATCGGCAGAGCATGTTTCGGCGCCGGCGAATCATTCGGACCCAGGATCTGTGTCAGCATCGACCCGGGGAACTGTCATCGCCGGGTACACCGCGCATGCGCCGCACATCGGCCTGCAGGTCGCGCGCGTGATCGCCGTCAAACTCGACCACGACCTCGTGATGCTCGATGTCCCAGTGACTCACGGTCGCGACCCAGCCGAACGTTCGCCGACGATTGGGTACTATCCGCCGGCCTCGGTATACGAGGCGCCGCCGCTCCGGAGTCGTACGACTCTCATGGAGCTCGCCTGTGGGGCCGCAGAGTCGGAGGACTTCTTGATACGTTGTCTCACCGAGCGTGATGCGGTCGAGAGCCTCGCTGGACAGGGCGTGAAGCACTCGAACTGCTCGCCGAGCACAGCTACAACGCGATCCTGAGCAACTTGAACATGCCAGAGATGAATGGGGAAGACCTGTATCGGAGGATCGAACACAGTTGGCCGCACCTGGCGCCCCGCGTAGTGTTTGTGACCGCCGCGAGACCAGACCCTTCCTTTCGAGCCCAGTATGGTGGGCGCCCTGTCCCGGTCCTCACCAAGCCGTACACCCCTGAACGCCTTCTACAGTAATCGATGATGTCGTAGCCCGGGATGTCTAGCTCTCGTGCTCGGTGCTACAAGCCTAGTTCGCGGAAGTGATCCTGCGTCAGCGTCATGTTCGGAATCCTGTGGTGGGGTTCTGCCTCCAACACTTGAAGAGCAGTCCGCAGGGCAGGACCGGGCACGCCGATTCTCCGTAAGAGCGCAGTCAGAGGATCAAAGACGCTCGCCCTGCCGAGGTAGAACACCCCAGCCGAGTTCCCGCTAAAGCTGACTAGATACTCAGACGGTTCA
>WNGE01007979.1_pt1 | contig 11415 bp, 9 predicted proteins | sample 5400651 | NCBI WGS metagenome assembly WNGE01 (sample SAMN13153370, study PRJNA577476) | soil metagenome | isolation source: 60 cm soil or saprolite under grassland replicate 2 | place: USA:California | collected 2016-06-15 | reverse complement strand
CCGAATCGCTCAGCCCGCTTTGTTTTTTCCTTGCTTCGTATTGTTCCGCCGAGGTGAACGAACTTTGCAGCTGGCTCAAGCTCCGCTCGATATCGGCATCCGAGGGATGCGGGAAGTGGGAAACATCGGCTTCCGTTCGCACCACCCATTGGTCGATCAATCGGTCGAGAACCTGGGCGTCGGTCTCCGATTTTCCGTCAACGAACTGCTGGTAGCGGCTGAGAGCGCGGATATCACTCCACAGGATGATGTCGTTTTCGACTCGCGCTACGATGCGGTCGACGATTTCCTGCGCCGCCAGCGACCCCGCCGCCGTCACTGCCAGCGCCGCTAAGAAACCGAGGATTGCAAGCCTGCGCATCAGAACGTCGACCCCAGATTGAAAAAGATTTGAAAACCGGAGAGTCGTGCGCCTTGCTGGCCCAGCGAGCCAACTTGGCAATTGGTTGCATTGCTCGGACATGGGATGGGAATTACAAATGACGGCCGATTGAGCTGGTAGCCGAAATCAATTCGAATGGGACCCACGGGCGTTTTGTACCTCACGCCCAAGCCGACCGTGTGGGCAAAGTAGTTGAGTTCGTTCGAGCAGTTGGTGACGCACACGGACAGATTTGTCGAACTCGGCGGCTGCGCGGGGTTTTGCAACGCAAACGTGGGGCTCGGCAGCATCGTGCGAAAGGAAATCCGAGTCAGCCGGCTGTAAACGTTTCCACCGTCATAGAAAAAGGCGCCCCCCAGCGATGTGCCACTGAACGGCAGGCGCATCGGAAAACGAAACTCCTGGTTCAACACCAGCATGGCCTGGCCGCCGACCGGGAACCCGGTCACGGCGTCGCGCGGTCCCGCCTGATTCAACGCAAAGCCCCGCAGCGATGTCCCGCCCCCCGCAAAAAACCGTTCTGGAAGCGGGATCACGGTCGGCAGCGGCGGCGTGGTGGGCGCCGGAAAACTGAGCGAGACCGTGTCGCGATACGGTTCAAGGATTCCAAATCGAATCGAACGCGCAAAACTGAATCGGCGCTTGATCGGGTGATACGTGGCATTCTGAAAGAAGACTCGCAGGAAGCTGGCGCTGGAGCCGAAATAGGTATCCGCGTCGCCGAAGTCCGCGCTGTTAAAGCTGCCCTTGGAGGCGTCGGCGGGATTATCGCGCGAGTCTCGGAACCAGGTCATGCTGAACTGCGACACCAATGTCGGCTGATTGAAGAGAGGAACTTCCTGACTGAGAATTTTGAGATTCGAGACGCGAACTTGACGGAAGGCGTAGCGATACAGCACCGTCGTCAGCGGCGTGATTTGATCGGTCAACTGCACCGAACCCTCGTAGCGCTCTTGCGTGAACGTATTGATGTCGCGCGTTTTTTCCGCAAACGCCGTCGCCTGGAAGCTCAAGTGCGAATCGCCGAACGTGTTTGGCGCCGAGTACCCGAGCAACGCGCGTCCCTGCAACGTGCTGCCGCGCAGTTTGAAGGAGAGTGTGTCCGCGCGCCCGGTAAGATTCAGTTTGCTGACCTCGAAAATCCCCCGGGGAGCGGCCTCGATCTGTCCCCCCGTCGGATTCGTCGTGCTGGCCAGCCTCTGTACTTCGAAACCGCCGCCATACGCCAGCGTGTAACGCCTGGCTTCCTCGACGAGAACGGCGATGTCTTTCTCGGGATCCGTGCCGCTCGGATTCTGGGGTTCAATTGTCACCCGGTTGAAGATACCCAGGTTGTACAGACGCCTTTGCGATTCCACGACGTCGCCTTCGCGCAGCGGTTCCCCCACTTTGATGTGCACCTCTCGACGGATCACCCCAGGCCGCGTGTGTTCGTAGCCGCTGATTAATATTCGCCCCACGCGCGTTTGGGGCCCCTCCTGGATGTGATACATGAGCCGAACCGCATCCGCTTGCTCAATCGCAGGCTTGGCCTCTTTTTCCTTTTCCTCTTTTTTCTTTCCATTTTCCTGCGAAGAAGCGCTATTCATGGCGGCGTCCGCTTTTTGGCCCGGCGGTTCTGCGGGAACGCGCTCCGCAGTGGCCGTAAAGGTGGCTTCGGGAAATCCTTCGTTAAAGTAAAGTGCCAGGATGTTGTCGCGGTCCGTGGTCACGCCGAAATCGGAATACGGCTGCCCGGGTGTCGAGCCGATAACACCCATGAGCTCCTCCTCTTTGAAGGCGTGAATTCCCTCCGTTGAAAGCGAAGCCACCCGCGTCTGCCTTCCCTCCTGAACCTGGAAGCGAATAAACACATCACCCTTTTTCCCCTTGTAGTTGTCTTCCACCTGTTGCTCGGCTTTCGCATCCAGAAATCCGTTCGCCTGATAGAGGCTGCGCATCGATTGGGCGTCGGATTCGACCAGCCGCCGGCTGAAGCGGCCGGGTGAACCGAAAGCGCCGCCGAAGATTTGCAGCCGGCTCTTCAACAATTCCGTATCGAAGTATTTGTTCCCGGTGATCTCTATCCCCACCAATTTGTGTCGCGCGCCCCGCTCGACCGTGTAAGTAATGACCTCTTCCATCCCCCGCCGGCCGTTTCGTTCGGGTTTCACTTCCCGCGTGTCGGTTTTGTAGTCCACCTCGGCATCGAAATATCCTTCGCGTTCGAGCCGCTCTCGAAGATTTTTCTTTCCTTCTTCGAGCAGGTCCGCGTCAACCGCGCCTTCTTGATAAATCGGTATCAGTTTTTTCAGCTCTCCGCTGGAAAACTTCGCGCCGCTCACCGTCAATTGCACACGCGGGCCTTCGGCGACATCCAAATCGAGAGGGACTGTGTGCTTCGCGGCGTCATAATCGCCCCGGCGCACTGCTGCGCGCGCGCTCAGATGCCCTTTCTTCACCAAAAATTTGCGGATTCGGTCGGTTCCGCGCTGCAGCCGCGCGGAAGTGATTTCGCTGCCTGTTTTCATCTTCAGTCGCGTGAGAATTTCCGCGTCACGGTACTCCGTGTTGTTCTTTAGTTGGATGACTCCGACGCGCGCTCGCGGTCCCGGTTTGACGTGCGCGACAATGTCCATCTGATGCGTCTCCGGGTGCGGCAACGCCTCCGCGGTCACTTCCGCCTGGTACAAGCCCTCTTCTCGCAGCGTCTCTCGCAATCGTTCCAGCGCTTCTTTGACCACAACCTGCCTGTAGGTTTGTCCAAGAGCCAGCTGCATCGCCGCAGCCGCCGAGGCATCGCTTGGCGGCGCGATCAGACCTTCGATACGCACCTGGTTGAAAAACAGATTCTCCCGTGCTACGAAATCCAGACGCGCTCCGCCGGATACCGGCGTCAATACCGCGCGCAGGTCGGCGTAATCGCCCGTTCGATAAAGCGCCCGCAAACTCTCCGCGATTTTCTCCCGGTCTGCCGGTTTCCCCGTTTCCAAGGTGATTCCCGAAGGTGATTCCGACAGAACTTGCCCATCCTCCTTCACGATGCGGATCGCCACGACAGTAGGTTTTTCCGCCGCCGGATTCGTCGCGGGTGATTCTTGCGCCGCCCGCGCGTGCCTCGGCGCAGCTCCCGTCAGGAGCGCGAGCGCGACAATGCCTCGCAAGCCGCTGGCCCAACTCAATTTCATCTTCCATTCGCTCAGACGAAGCGTAGCACGGCGGCGTTGCCTGCCCGGTCCCCTTTGGCGCTATCATGTACTCTAGCAGGAGCGTCCGCAGCGCCCTGCCGGGGCCGCATCTTTCGTGAACGATTCTCTCCAGGAAAAATACTCGCGCCAGATGCTTTTCGCCGGGATCGGCCCGGAAGGTCAGCAGCGGCTGCTGGCCTCCCGCGCCGCCGTGGTCGGCTGTGGGGCGATCGGCGCTGCTGCCGCAAATCTCCTCGTGCGCGCCGGCGTCGGCTACCTCAGAATCATCGACCGCGATTTCGTCGAGCTCTCCAATTTGCAGCGCCAGACGCTTTTTGATGAATCCGACGCTCTCAATTCCTTCCCGAAGGCCGTCGCCGCCGAACGCAAGCTGCTCTCGATCAACTCCAGCGTTGCGGTGCAAGGGCTTGTCGCCGCTCTAAATCCGCGCAACGCGCGAGAACTTCTCGGCGGCGTCGATCTGTTTATCGATGGCACTGACAACTTCGAAACGCGCTTCCTGATCAACGATTTTGCGGTCCAGTCTGGCCTGCCTTGGATCTACGCCGCTGGCGTCTCCAGCTACGGGCTGACCATGGCCATTCGTCCCGGCTTAACGCCCTGCCTCGCCTGTCTTCTTGAGACCGGCAGCGCCTCCCAAGGCCTGGAGGACACCTGCGATACCATCGGTGTCCTCGGGCCCATCGTGAACCTCATCGCCTCGCTCGAAGTTGCCGAAGCCCTGAAGCTGCTCGCTGGCCGAACCGAAGCTCTTCATGGCCGCTTGCTCTCCTGCGACGTCTGGAGCGGCCACCTGCAATCCATTCGCGTGCCGCGCAATCCCCAATGCCGCTCCTGCGCAAAACGTGACTTCACCTATCTCGAGGGCGAATCCCAGCCCCACATCACCATGTGCGGCCGGGATTCGGTCCAGATTCACGAGCGCAGCCGCGCCCTTGACCTCAGCGCTCTCGCGGCACGGCTGCGAAACGTCGCCGATGAGGTCCGCCAAAATGATTTTCTGCTGCGATTCCGGATTGCGCCTTATGACATGACGGTCTTCGCTGACGGACGCGCCATCTTGAAAGGCACAAAAGATCCCTCCCTGGCACGCTCCCTGTATGCACGCTATATCGGTGCCTGATCCTTTATTCCTCTTCCATTTCAGGATTCGCGATTCAGCGGGGGTGCCCGGAACGCCCGAATGAGCTCCGCATGCTCGACCGGTCCAGGTTTTCTCGCAGATTCATCAGCGTCAGAAATGTGCTCAGGATGCGCGCCTTCAAGTCGTCCGTAAGGTGCAGGCCGCTGGTCGCCACGCGCGCCAGCCGTTCCCCATGCTCGGTGATGAACCGCATGATTTCACGCTGGCGATCCTGCGTCGTGTTCCCCAGGGCCGTTTCCCGGCGCATTTCGGAGCAGTTCGTTTCCAGCGCCAGGGTGAAGTGCAAAACGCAGAGCCGCTGTTCGGCCAGTGCCGCCGGCGCGTCGTTCTTGCATCCCGAGATTTGGCAAGCCGTTCCCATTGGGTCCGTGGTGCCGCAGGATTAGGTTACATCCCCGCCGCATAAAATCCAGTGCCCATCGCGGCCGGTGCTGCGAATCTTACATGGTCACTCCTCCGGCATCCCGGGCCTCCGTCTTGCCGCCGCGGGCAAAAAACTTTCTAAAATCCATTGACATGAGTATGCAGGCACATGTATAAAAATACAGAGAGGAGCGGGCTCGCCTCACCATCATGAGCATGGGCAAAACATTTCGGCACGGCCAGATCCTTCGCCTGGTCACGGACCAGCGCATCGCCAGTCAGGAGGAGCTGCGCCGCCGCTTGGCCGCGCAAAAGCTGCGCGTCACCCAGGCCACGCTTTCCCGCGACCTGCAGGAACTCCGCCTGGTGAAGACCCACGAAGGCTATAAGTCCGAAGCCGCCTTGCCGGAAGAATCCACGCCGCTGCCGCCGCTGGCGCGCGCCCTGGGCGAATTTCTTCTCGATATCCGGCCGGCGGAGAATCTGCTTGTCCTCAAAACTCCTCCCGGCGGCGCTCAGCCTCTGGCCGCCGCCGTCGATGGCGCGAAATTTACGGAAACCGCCGGAACTGTCGCCGGCGATGACACCGTCTTGATCATTACGCCCAGCAAAAGATCGCGGGAATCCCTCCAAAAGAAAATCGAAGCCTTGGTCAGCCGGCCGCTTCGGGGCCGCGCGTGAAATGAGAGATCCTCGCCAAATCGCCGTCGTCGGTGTCACCGGCTATACCGGTCTCGAACTGGCGCGGATTCTTCTGCGTCACCCGGCCGTCCGGCCGCCCGCCTTCTACCTTCGCGAAACGAATGGCGCGAAGTGCCTCGCCGAGCTTTTTCCGCAGTTCCGTGGCTGGGGCGAAGCGCCTCTTCGCACACTTTCCGTTGACGCCATCGCTTCGAGCGGCGCGGGCACGGCGTTTCTCGCCACTCCGCATGAGGTCTCTGCGGAATTGGCTCCCTCGCTGGTCGAAGCGGGTCTCCGCGTCGTGGATTTGAGCGGCGCATTCCGTTTTCGCTCCGCGGAAACTTTTACAACCTGGTACAAGCGGGCCGCTCCCCATGCCGAATGGCTCACCGAGGCTGTCTATGGCATTCCTGAACTTTACTCCAGCGAGATTGCGACCGCTCGCTTGGTTGCCAATCCCGGCTGCTATGCCACCAGCGTGATTCTTGCCCTGCGGCCTCTCACTCAGGCACGATGGATCGCTCCTGACACCAGCGTCATTTGCGACTGCAAATCCGGCGCCAGTGGCGCGGGCAAAGACCCCCGCCGCGATCTCCACTTTGTCGAGGTGGATGAGAATTTCAAGGCCTATGGCCTCTTCACGCACCGCCATACGCCGGAAATTCTTGACCACACGGGCCTGACGGAGGAGCAAGTGGTTTTCTCGACCCACCTGTTGCCTCTGGCGCGGGGCATTCTTTCCACCATCTACGTCACCCTCGAGCAGCCGCAAACCGCCGCAGACGTGGAGGTGCTTTACCGCCGGTTCTACGCGGGCCGTCCCATGGTGCGGATCTGGACCGCCGGCACTCTGCCGGAGTTGCAGCACGTTGCGCACACCAATTTCTGCGACATCGGCTTCGCCCTGGACAAGTCCGGCCGTCGTCTGGTCGTCATCTCCTGTCTTGACAATCTTGGCAAAGGCGCTGCCGGACAGGCCGTGCAGAATTTCAATCATATGCTGGGGATCGAGGAGCAAACCTCACTTCAATGAGAATCGTCATCAAGTTCGCAGGTGCATTGCTCGAAGACGACGCTACGGTCGGCGTTCTGGCGCGGCAAGTTGCGGCGCTCGCGCGGGAAGGCCACGAGATTCTCGCCGTCCATGGCGGAGGCCGCCTTTTCACCGCCACGCTCAAGCGCATGGACATCGAGAGCAAATTTGTCGCTGGTTTGCGCGTCACCGACCGCGAAACACGCGATGTGGCCGTCATGGTCTTTGCCGGTTATCTGAATAAGAAGCTGGCCGCGGCTATTTCTGCGGAAGGCCAGCCATCCATCGGAATCTCCGCCGCGGATGCGCAATGCTTCACTGCGGAACCCATGGTCCACGATGAAGTCGAAGGCCGCCTGGGTTTCGTCGGCTATCTCACCGGATTGAACGCCCAATTTATCGAATCGCTCTGGCGCGAAGGGTTCCTGCCCGTCGCCCCCTGCCTTGGCCTGGGGCCGGACAACGAGTTGTACAACATCAATGCCGATCATATGGCCGCCGCTTGCGCGGAATTCCTCAACGCCGATCAGTTGATCTATCTCACCGATGTTGCCGGCGTGCTTGACGGAGAGCGTGTTCTTTCCGCTGTCACTTGCGAAGAAATCGAACGTTTGGTCTTGTGCCGCGTTGTTTCCGGCGGCATGGTCTTGAAACTCGAAGCCGCCAAGCGCGCTATTGAAGGCGGCGTCCGTGAGGTCCGCATCGTTGGTGGAGCCTCGCCTGGCGCATTGTTGCTCGCGTCACACGCGGCGGAGGCAGGTGCCGCTGACGCCTTAGCCTCGATCCCCGGCACGCGCGTCCTGCGCGAACCTTTGTCCACGGCGCAGGCCGCGCTTTCGGTGGCATGATGCCCGCTGCTTCCAAGATCAAATCCGTGACGCGTCCCTTCCCCAAACCGGGAGAGTCGCCGGCGCGGGCCGCTAAACCCGACACGCGTTTGCTCGACGCCGAGCAGTTTCTTCTGCCCACCTACAAGCGTCAGCCCGTGGTCATGACCCATGGGCGCGGCGCTTACGTCTACGACGCCTCCGGCAAAAAGTACCTCGATTTTCTTGGCGGCATTGCCGTGAATGCGCTCGGCCACGCGCATCCGCGCATCGTTAAGGTCATCCGCCGCGAGGCCGCACGCGCCATTCACCTTTCAAATCTCTATCACAACGCCTTTCAGGGTCCCCTTGCGCGCAAACTTGCCGCATGGTCGGGACTCGATCGCGCGTTCTTCTCCAACAGCGGCACCGAAGCGATCGATGGCGCGATGAAGCTTGCGCGCCTTTATGGGCGCCAACCGGACGAACCTGCCGGCACAGCCGCGAAGAAACAACGGTTTTTGGCCTTGGAAAATTCTTTTCATGGACGCACTTTTGGCGCCATCAGTGTTACCTCCACGGAAAAATACCGCTTGCCCTTCGCCCCCGTTGTTCCCGGAGCGGAGTTCATCCGCTTCAACGACGTCCCCGATCTCGAATCGAAATTCGACGATACCGTCTGCGCCATTCTCCTCGAAACGATTCAGGGCGAAGGCGGGATCTATCCGGTCAGCGAAGCCTTCTGGAATCGCGCTCGGGAGCTCGCGACGAAGCATGATGCCCTTCTGATTGCCGATGAGATTCAATGCGGGCTCGGCCGCACGGGCCGCTATTTCGGCTACCAGAAGTTTTCTTCGAAGCCGGACATCGTTCTGGTCGCCAAGCCTCTGGCGGCCGGCCTTCCGCTCGGCGCCATTCTCACGACCGAGGTGGTTGCTTCTCGCGTCTCTCCCGGCATGCACGGCACCACCTTTGGCGGCGGCCCGCTGGCTTGTGCCGTTGCGCTCGAATTTCTCAGCGTCGTCGAGGGCCAGGAACTTCTCGAAAATATCCGCGTGCGCGGCGCGGAGCTGCGCGAGGGTCTCGCGAAGCTCGCCGCCAAATTCGGCTTCATCCGCGAAATCCGCGGCGAAGGCCTGATGATCGGTGTCGAGCTCACCGTCGAAGGCGCTCCTTTTGTCGCCGAAGCCATGCGGCGCGGTTTGCTGATCAACTGCACCCACGACTTCACGTTGCGCCTGCTGCCGCCCTTCATCATTACTCGCGCGCAGGTGCGCGAATTTCTCTGCCTCTTCGAACTCGTTATTGCAACAACTTTACGGCAGGCTGCCGCTCCGGTTTCCGGTAAGTCCGCGAATCCGCAGCGCGTTGCCCGTGCCGCGGCAAGGTGAAAAATGACGACGACGACTCTCGTTGCGCCTATTTCTTTATCGAACGATCTCCTCACCGGAGCGGAATGGAGTCCCGCGCATACGCGCGAATTGCTCCATCTCTCGGCGGATATTAAAGCCCGCCCAGGCCGTTACGCTTCGACGCTGCAGGGCAAATTCATCGCCCTGATTTTCGAGAAGCCGTCGCTGCGCACGCGTGTCACCTTTGATGTCGGCATTCAGAGCATGGGCGGCTCGGTGGTCTTCCTCGACCATACGCAGGCTTCCGCGTCTCTCGGCGCTCGTGAGTCCATCGCCGATGTTGCGCGGAACCTCGAACGCTGGGTGCAGGGCATCGTCGCGCGCGTTTACCACCAGCGCGTCCTTGAAGAAATGGCCGCGACCGCCGGCATCCCGGTGATTAACGCCCTTTCCGACAGGTTTCATCCTTGCCAGGCGCTGGCGGATTTCTTCACCTTGGAGGAAAAATTTGGCGCTTTGCGCGGCTTCAAGCTCGCTTACGTCGGCGACGGCAACAACGTCTGCCACTCGTTGATCTGTCTGGCAGCCCGTCTTGGCGTTCATCTGCGCATCGCCACGCCGCCGAACTACGCGCCGGCCCCCGAGGTGCTTGCTGACGGGAAGCGCGTGGCCCGCGAAACTCGCGCCAAGATCGAGCTCCTGACTGACCCGCGCGAAGCTGTCAGCGGTTCTATGGCGGTCTACACCGATTCTTGGACCAGCATGGGCTTCGAGGCCGAGGAGAAAGTGCGCAACGCCGTGTTCCAGCCTTATCAAGTAAATGCCGGGCTGATGTCGCTTGCTGCGCCGGACGCCGTGTTCATGCACTGCCTTCCGGCGCACCGCGGCCTGGAAGTCACGCCCGAAGTGCTCGACGGTCCGCAATCCGTCGTCCTCGATCAGTCCGAAAATCGCATGTACGTGCAGAAGGCCATCCTGCACACTTTGTTCTGATCTATCGATGCACGTTTCCGCGCTGTTTCGAACCGCATTTGTAGGGGCGCCGGCCCGGCCGGGCACCCCATCGCGGCTGCCAGCCGACACAAGAGAGGGTTTGTGAAAACGCAACTGAATAAGCCGAAAAAAGTCGTGCTTGCCTACTCTGGAGGGCTCGATACCTCCATCATTATTCCCTGGCTCAAGGAGAATTATGGCTGTGAAGTCGTCGCCGTGATCGGCGACGTCGGCCAGCAGGAAGATCTCGAAGCGGCGCGCAAAAAAGCCCTGGCCACCGGCGCTTCCTCCGCACACGTCGAGGATTTGCGCGAGGAGTTTGTGCGCGATTACATTTGGCCGACGCTCCGCGCCGGCGCCATCTACGAACACACCTATCTGCTCGGCACATCCATGGCCCGGCCGGTCATTGCCAAGCGCCAGGCCGAAATTGCCTTGAAGCTCGGCGCCGACGGCCTCTCCCACGGCTGCACCGGGAAAGGCAACGATCAGGTGCGGTTCGAATTGGCATACAAGGCCATCGCTCCCAATCTTCAGATCATCGCGCCATGGCGCGAGTGGGACATCGATTCCCGCGAGGACGCCATCGCTTACGCGCAGAAGCACAACGTCCCGGTCGAGCAGAGCAAGAAGAATATTTACAGCCGCGACCGCAACATCTGGCACCTCAGCCACGAGGGCGGTGAACTCGAAGATCCCGCCAATGCGCCGAATGAGGCGATGTGGCAGTGGGTGGTATCTCCTGAAAACGCGCCGGATAAAGCCGAAGAGGTTGAGATCGGATTTGAATCGGGCGCGCCCGTTTCTGTGAACGGCACAAAGCTCGGTCCTGTCGCTCTTCTCAACAAACTAAATGAAATCGCCGCGAAGCATGGCATTGGCCGCACCGACCTCGTCGAAAACCGGCTCGTCGGGATGAAATCCCGCGGAGCTTACGAAACTCCCGGCGGCACACTGCTGGTCAAAGCGCATCAGGAACTGGAGCGCCTGACCGTCGACCGCGAGACCGCGCACTTCCAGCAAGCGCTTGCGTCGCGCTACGCCGAACTTGTTTACTACGGACTGTGGTTTTCGCCGCTGCGCGAAGCGCTGGACGGATTTTTCAACGTCGCGCAGCAGTGCGTCACCGGTGCCGTCGGACTGAAATTGTGGAAGGGCACGCTCAACGTCATCAAGCGCGTTTCTCCTTTTTCCCTCTATCGCGCGGATCTCGCGAGTTTCACCATGGGGCGCTACAACCCCAAGGACGCCGAGGGATTCATCAATTTGTTTGCGTTGCCCATAACCGTGCGCCCGAAAGCCAAGGCCGAGGGCGGCAAACAGTAATCCGTGGCTGGAGGGGCGCAGCATCCTTCGGCTTCGCTCAGGAGAGTGCTGGGCCCCGACGCAGAGAACCGAACGATGGCCGAACGCAAAAATGACCGGCTGTGGGGCGGGCGTTTCGAGCGCGGGCCGAACGAAGAGTTCGACGCG
>WNGE01015733.1_pt1 | contig 11416 bp, 11 predicted proteins | sample 5400651 | NCBI WGS metagenome assembly WNGE01 (sample SAMN13153370, study PRJNA577476) | soil metagenome | isolation source: 60 cm soil or saprolite under grassland replicate 2 | place: USA:California | collected 2016-06-15 | reverse complement strand
CCCTCCACGATCGGGGCCCGGTGGAGGACGGTGGTCGGCGCCTGCTCCAGCTGGCGGGCGGTGAGGAATCCGGGCGCCGAGATATCGAGTTCGAAGCTACCGACCCGGTAGCCGCCCACCACCGAGAACCGGCCCTCGAGGTCGGTCTGCGCGGCCGCGCTGGCGCCGAGCGCCAGCAGCCGGACCGCCGCCCCGACGACCGGCTGGCCGTGCACATCGACCGCGCGGCCCTGCACCCGGTTCGGGGTGATGGCGAATCCGGTCGCGCCCAGGGTGGCCATCAGGCAGGTAAGGCCCAAGAGGAGGCGTCCGATCCATGCTCCAGGACGCACCCCGGCTTTGTACTACCCGGGCCCTCAAATGCGGTTAGCGTTTTGTAAAGGTCGGACCCGGCGGGGCCGGCACCCGGGCCCGGGCGGCGGCGTCGGGAGCGTGGCGGCGCTCCAGCTCCAGGCTCAGGCTCTCCTCGCCGCGGGCCATCGACCAGCGGTGATTGGCGGCCAGCAGCGGCTTCATGACCGGCGACAGGACGCGCAGCAGCGGCTTGCGGGCTTCGATCCGCCAGTCGTACTGGATGTCGCACCATTCGCCGTCCTGGCTCAGGGTCCAGACCCCGCTGCCCTCGAAGTCACCATGCGGCTCGAGGCTGAAGCCGTGCGGGCGGCGGGTCTCGGTGATCGTGAACGACCAGCGCAGGGTGTAGGGCAGCCAGCCCTTGGTATAGAGCTCGATCTCGCGGCCGACTCCGGTGTCTGGATCCCCGGGCTGGAGCTCGGTTACGTCCAGGTACACCGACGGCCACCATCGCTTCAGCCCGAGGGCGTCGGAGAGCACCTCGAAGACTTCCTCGCAGGTTGCCTTCACCCGCCAGTGGGTGACGAACGTGTAGCGGCTGAACACCTAGGCGGCCGCTTCGACGAGCGCCGGGACTGGGGAGGTGGTGGGCAGCGGGCGCAGGATCCGGAGCCGCAAAAGAAGTGCCATCACCACCATCACCGAGCCGTCGATGATGGCGTAGCCGCCGGCGATCGCGGAGGGCGGGTTGCCCGAGGGGGCGTGAGTCCAGGGGGCGACCGGCACCCACGTCCACACGTTGAGCGCGGTGCCCACCAGCTCCAGCTCGGTGGTGGCCAGGAAGATGGCCGCGAAGAGCGCGTAGCGCCGGGCGCGCAGGATCGCGTAGGCGAAGACGGGCAGACAGAGCGCGCCCTGGACGTTGAGCCGGTGCGTCACCGGCGGAAGCACGGTCAGGCCGGCCAGCGCCCAGGCCGACGCCAGGGCGAGCGCCGCGTAGCCGACCCGCCGGCCATGCCGGCGCACCAGCGGGGTGGCGGCGGCCGTCAGGCCGAAGAGGTAGACGAGGCCGTGGTCGGGCGGCACGAAGAGCGGCAGGTTGTGCCAGCGATAGCGGTACACACCCCAGACCAACGAGCCCAGGATCTCGAAGCCGGTCGCCACCAGCACGCAGAGCCAGACCTGGCGCCGGGCCTCTCCCTCGAGCCGGCGCGTGCACAGCCAGAGGACCAGGAAGACGAGCAGCCCGAGCCCGATCTGCTGCCCGAGCGAGGTCAGCCGGGAGTCGGTCAGCAGCATCAGCGGGCAGAACGCCAGCAGGTAGATGTGGAGCCCGTATGGCCTCAGTCGCGCGAGCACGTCCGGGAATGGTACGCAGCCCGGCCGGGGCCGGAAACGAGCACCGGGAAGGCAAAAAAGAGAGGGGCCGCCTCGGCGGCCCCTCACGGTGATGTCGGCGAACTAGCCGCGCGCGTTGATGATCGCGCTGTCGACAGTCCACGCGCCGGTGCTCGTGGACCAGTGCTCGAGGGCTTCCTGGGTGATCGGGAACTGGTTGCTGCCGGCGGTGTTGAGCGAGATGCCGGGCAGCAGCCAGGGGTTGTTGTTGAAGTTCATGCTGCGGGCCTTGGCCATCAGGTTGTCGCGGGTCAGCGTGCTGCCCATCTTCTTGACGACCTCGACAAACGTCCAGGCGACGGCCATGCCGTAGACGTAGTTGCCGTCGGTCTGGTCGCAGGGAGCCGCGCAGTACTTGTTCATGATGTCGCGGTAGAGCTTGATCCCAGCGTCGTTGCCCCACTTGGCGTTGTCATTGGGGTCCTTGAGGTAGACCACGCTGGTCGAGCCCTCCGCCGCGGCGCCGCCGTTCTTCATGGTCGGCACCTGGTTGGACACCGAGTTCATGTAGATCGCCGGCTTCCAGTTGAGCGTGCCCATCTGCTTCATGGCTTGGGCCGCAAACTTGGGCGTGGCGACGATGAACACGAGGTCGACGCCCTTTGCCTTCATGGCGCCGACTTGCGAGAAGACGTCGGCCGCGGTGGCTTCGTAGGTCTCCTCGTCGACGACCATGCTGGCGTACTTGTCGGCCAGTCCGGCCTTCAGACCGACCACGTAGTCCTTGCCGTAGATGTCGTTCTGGTAGAGCACCCCGATCTTGGCGCTGGCGTGGCTCTTGAGGATGTCCTTGGCGTAGATCTTCGATTCCGACACGTAGTCGGGCTGCCAGCCGATCGTCCAGGGGTACTGCTTGTAGTCGGCTCCCCAGGTGCTGGCGCCGGTGGCCACGAACAGGTGGGGGACCTTCTGGTCGTTCAGGTACTGGCGGATGGCCAGGTTGGGCGGCGAGCCCAGCGTCTGGAACATCGCGAAGACATTGTCCTGGGTCACCAGCTGGCGCACCAGCGGCACCGTCCGGGCCGGGTCGTAGCCGTCGTCGACCACCTTCTGGTTGATCTTGCGGCCGTTGACGCCGCCCTTGTCGTTGATGTAGGCGAAGTAGGCCTGCTCGCCCTTGGCGATGGTGGCGTAGGCCGACGCGCTGCCCGAGAGCGGCATGGTGGTGCCGATCAGGATCTCCTTGTCGGTCACACCCGGCGCGTTCGATGGCGTGGTGGTTGTGGTGCCCTGTGTCGTGCCGCAAGCCAGTGTCACCATCAGCGCCGCCGCCGCCAGGGCCGCGCCGCGCAGGTGAGGAGAATTGAACGTGATGCCCATGGACCCTCCTTTTGAGGTCTGTCGCTTCCGTCCGACGCAACCTTTGTACCGCTTGGTGACGCGCGCGTCCAGTCCCGACTTAGCCCGGATCCACCGATCCCCGGCGGCGACTTGGCGCCCAGGCACTTCATCTGGTGGATCCGGGCGTAGCCCGGACTCAGCGCACGGTGGGCGCTGCCTCCGCTTCCGGGCTGGGCGTGGGCTGGTCCAGGACCTCGACGGACTCCTCCGCGCGGCGGGTGCCGCGGAAGCGTCCCCAGAGCCGCCAGAGGCCGCCCACCACGCCCTGTGGCATCACGAACATGAGCAAGATCAAGATCACGCCGTAGGCGATGTCGGGCTTGATCCCCTGGCCGTTGAACTTCAGGCGCTGCGAGAAGTAGGGCAGCCAGATCGCCCAGCCGGCGCCGATCCAGGGCCCGGCCACGGTGCCCAGCCCGCCCACCACCGCGCCCACCAGCAGCCCCAGCGAGAGCGGGAGATCGAAGGAGTCGGGGCTGACATAGGCGGTCACGATCGCGTCCAGCGAGCCGGCCACGCCGGCGAAGAGCGCGCTGATGGCGAAGGCCAGCGTCTTGTAGTAGGCGAGGCTGATGCCGCTGGCCGCGGCCGCGGTCTCGCTGTCGCGGATGGCTCGCCAGGCGCGGCCGGTGCGCGATGCGGTCATGGCCCGCGCGAACAGGAAAAGGACGATGGCGATCACCAGGCAGAGGTAGTACACCCACTGCTCGGATGTCAGCCCGGCGCCGGTAGGGTCGCTGGCCTGCTGCAGCACGATCCCCTCGTGGCCGTGGGTAATGGTCCCGTAGTGCTTGATGAAAGGCCCCGTCGCGATCGCGAGCGTGAACGTGGCCAGCGCCAGGTAGATCCCGCTCAGCTTGAGCGCCGGGATCCCGAACAGGAACCCGCCGACCCCCGCCACCAGGGCCGCGAGCGGGATCGTCGCCAGGTAGGGCCACCCGTGATCGTGGACCAGGATCGCGGTCACGTAGGCGCCGATCGCCATGAAGGCCCCATTGCCGAGCGAGATCTGGCCGCTGTAGCCAGTCAGGATGTTGAGCCCCACGATCGCGATCGCGAACAGCCAGACATATGCCCACTCGAGAGTGGTGAAGCGATCGAGAATGAACAGCGGCGCCAGCATCGCCAGGGCGACCAGGAGCACCCCGAGGCCCCACACCTGCTTGCCGCCGAGCAGCCTGCGCATCCGGTCAGACCCTCTGGAGGTGGACGCGGCCGAAGAGGCCCCCGGGGCGGACGATGAGGACGACCACGATCACGGCCAGGGCGAGGGCGAGGCTGATCTCGCGGGCGCCCGGTATATAGGTGCCGATCAGGGCCAGCAGCACGCCCACGGTCAGGCCGCCGACGACCGCTCCGAGAGGGCTCTCGATGCCGCCCAGGACGGCCGCCGCGAAGGCGTAGACGAGGACCGGCTGCATCATGTTGGGGTCGAGGAACTCGAGCGGTGCGATCAGCATCCCGGCCACCGCGCCCACGCCGGCGGCCAGCCCCCAGCCCAGTGCCAGCATCCAGCTCACCCGCACCCCGAGCAGGCGGGCGGTATCCGGATAGAGGGCGGCGGTGCGCATGGCGAGGCCGATCTTGGTGCGCGAGAAGAAGAGGTAGAGCATCAGCAGCATCACCAGCGAGACCGCGATCAGCCCCAGGTCGGCATAGCCGATGCCGACGCCCGCCACCACCAGCGCGCCGTAGGGGAAGGGGCTGGGGAACGACTTGGTGACGTACTGCCAGATCAGCCCGGCGCCGCCGTTGAAGATGCCGAAGAGCCCCAGGGTGACCAGCACCACGACCAGCGGCGGTGCGCCCTCGATCGGGCGGATCACCACTCGCTCCAGGACCACGCCGCCGGCGATCGAGAGCAGCACGGTCGCCGCGAAAGCAAGGTAGTAGTTGAGGTGCAGCTGGGTGATCAGCGTCCAGGCCACGAAGGTGCTGAACATCGCCATCTCGCCCTGCGCGAAGTTGAGCGCCTCCATGGAGGAGTAGATCAGCACCAGGGCCAGGGCCAGGCTGGCGTAGACGGCCCCCGCGGCCAGGCCGGAGACGATCTGCTGGATGATGCCCACCGGGTCCAAGGCCAGGAAGGTCAGGTGCATTCTCAGTAGCCCAGGTACGAGCGCCGGATCGACTCGTTGTTGGCGAGCTCGGCCGCGTTGCCGTCGACGGCGATCGACCCGGTCTCGATGACATACGCGTAATGGGCGGTGCGGAGCGCGATGCGGGCGTTCTGCTCGACCACCAGGATCGTCACCTTGTCCTCGTCGTTGATCACCCTGATGATCCGGTAGATCTCCTGGGTGACCAGTGGCGCCAGGCCCAGCGAGGGCTCGTCCATGAGCAGCAGCCGCGGCCGCAGCATCAGGGCCCGCCCGATGGCGAGCATCTGCTGCTCGCCGCCGGAGAGCGTCACCGAGACCTGGTCGCGACGCTCCTTCATCCAGGGGAAGTACTGGAAGACGCGGTCGTAGTCCCGCTTGATCCGATTCCCGTCGCGCCGCACGTAGGCGCCCATGCGCAGGTTGTCCCAGACCGAGAGCTGGGCCAGGGTGCCCCGACCTTCCGGGACGTGCGCGATCTTCATGCGGGCCACGTCCTCGGGCGAGGCGCGGCCGATGTCGCGGCCGGCGAAACGGATGCCGCCGGTGCGCTTGACGGTCCCCGAGATGGCCCGCAGCGTGGTCGTCTTGCCGGCGCCGTTGGCGCCCAGCAGGCTGACGATCTGGCCCTCTTCGACGCGCAGTGTCACACCGTGCAGCGCCTTCACCGAGCCATATGCCGCCTGGACGTTTTCGAGCTCGAGGAGGGCGGCGGCCAAGGTCAGGCAGTCTCCTCGTCTTCGGTGCCCAGGTAGGCCTCGATCACCTTGGGGTCGGCCTGAACCTCGCGGGGCGTGCCCTCGGCGATCCGCTTCCCGAAGTCGAGCACCACCACCTTGTCGGAGATGGCCATGACCAGGTTCATGTGGTGCTCGACGACCAGGACGGTGAGCCGCAGCTGGTCGTGGATGCGGCGGATCAGCTTGCCAAGCTCGCCGACCTCGTCATGGTTGAGGCCGCCGGCCGGCTCGTCGAGCAGCAGCAGCTGGGGGCGGCTCACGATCGCCCGCGCCAGCTCCACCGCCTTCAGAGTTCCGAACGGCAGCCCGGCCACCGGGCGCCCGGCGTAGCCCTCGAGGCCGACCAGGGCCAGAGCCTCGCGGGCCTGCCCCAGCGCGGCCCGCTCCGCCCGGCGCACGTTGGGCAACCCCAGGCCGGCCCAGAGCGGGTACATCGGGTCGTTGCTCATCCGGTGGTGGTACCCGACCAGCACGTTGTCGAGCACCGTCATCCGCTGGAAGAGCTGCAGGTTCTGGAAGGTGCGCGAGAGGCCGCGGCTGATGATCTCGTGACGCGGGGTCGTGAGCAGCGTCTGGCCCTCGAAGAGGATGTCGCCGGAGTTGGGCTGGTAGACGCGCGTGATGCAGTTGAACATCGTCGTCTTGCCGGCGCCGTTGGGCCCGATCAGGCCGACGATCGACCCCGGGCGGACGTCAAAGGAGACATCGTCCAGCGCCACGATGCCGCCGAAGCGAATGCTGACCTGCCGGGCCGAGAGCAGCGCTTCTGCGGGAGCGGTGGCCACCGGGGCTCAGTGTCCCCGAGCCACGCGGTGGCGTCAATCGCCGGGCTGCGGGAGGTCCAGCGGATCATCGCCCGACTGCGGGCGGGGCGGGGGCTGGGCGGGCCGCGGCGCGACCGGGATCGCCGGCGCGGGTGCAGCCGGCGCGGGTGGGGCGGGCGGCGGTGGGGTGCGGGTGGTGGCGACCGCCACGGCCGGCGCCCCGGGGTCGGTGCCGGGTGGGTGGGCGCTGCGGTGCGTGACCCTAGCCGCCGGCACCGGGGACGGGCGCCCGCGCCGGTTACCGCTCCAGATCCAGAAGCCGGCGCCCCCCAGCGCCGCCAGCAGCAGGAGGATCGGAAAGAAGACGAAGGGCGGCCGCAGCAGGACCGAGATGGCGCTCACCTGACCGGTGCCGTCCGCCGGCGCGCCGAGAAGCGTGGTCGGGCTGGCCGAGGCGGAAGGGCTCAGGGTCGCGACCGCGCTCGGCGTGGCCGCCGTTGTCGGGGTCGCCGCGGGCGCCGCCTGGAGCTGGAAACCGGCGCAGCGCGGCCCCGGGTTGGCCTCGGCCACGCAGACGTTGTGGGCGCCGGGGTCCCCGGCAGGGGCCGCCACGTCGAGCTTGAAGGCGCCCTGGTCGTCGGCGGTGGCGGCACCGAAGCTCTTGTCCGGCGCGTCCCAGAAGAGCGTCAGCTGCTCGCGCGGGCGAGGGGTTGGGGCCGGAGTGAGGGCGGGGGTTGGGGTTGCAGCAGGGGAGGCGGTCACGACCGGGTTGGCGGCCACCGCCAGCAGCCAGATCGCGGGCAGGGTTAAGAGAAGGCGGGGATTCAACGCGGGGCCATGGTAGCCAACCGGTCAGACCGGCGGCCAGGGCACCGACCACGCCGAGCCGGGCTCCGGAAACCGCCATTCCGGTTCCAGGACCGCCGCCAGCCGCTTCCGGAGGGCTCGCACCTCGCGGACCGAGAGCAGCTCTCGCATCGAGTCCCCGAAGGCGCCCCGGTCGAGCGCTTCGACCGTGCGGCCCACGTCCGCCCGCAGCCGCTTGGGCGCCCGTCGGCCGGCGAAGTCCCAGATCACCGTGCGCAGCTTGTCTTCGGGGTGGAAGGTGAGGCCGTGGTCGATCACCCAGACCCGGCCCTGGGGGTCGGTCAGGCAGTGGCCCGACTTGCGGTCAGCGTTGTTGGCCAGCACGTCGAAGAGCGCGACCTCGGTCCAGGTCGCCTCCGGCTCGCCGCGCGAGTTGAGGTAGTGGCGGTCGAGATCGGCGTCGACGAAGAGCTGCAGCGCGCCCACCCCATGGGGCGCCGTCTCCCGGATCACCGTGGGCGGGACTCGGGGCCAGCCCAGCGCCTGGGCCAGCTGGTAGGCCGCCAGCTCGCGTCTATAGAGAGTGCCGGTCGGGAAGTCCCAGAGGGGTGACTCGCCCGCCGCCGGCTTGTAGACCGCCATCACCTCCGGCTCCGGCCCCAGGCGGGCCAGGAAGGTGTAGTTGCTGGAGCGCCGCATGATGCCCAGGAGCTCGATCTCGGGCAGGTCGCGGAGCCTGGCCTCCAGCTCGGCGTAGGGCGAATCAGAAGATCGGACGGGATCCATTGGAGGCGGGGCAGGGGTGGCCGGCGGGGTCCATCGGCAGCCCGCAATAGGTGCAGACCGGGCGGCCCGAGCTGAGCACCTGCTCGGCCTGGCGAGAGAAGGCGCGGATGCGGTCGGCGCCGGCCCAGAAGCGCGCGGTGGCGGCGTCGTCGGGCTCCTTGGCGTCGCCCACCTGCTCCCTGGCCACGATCACGAACAGCTTGCGGCTCTCGTGGTAGCCGAGCCCGAGCTCGCCGATCGTCCAGTCCTCCGCCTCCACCGCGGGCGCGGACCTGGAGGGCGTGGGGTCGAAGGCGCTGCCCAGGCCCTGGGTTTCCAGCAGCTGCTGGATGCGCGCCACCAGGCCCTGGATATGGAACTTCTCGCAGGCCAGGGTGGCCCGCTCGGAACCGTTGCGGGCGAGCAGGAAGAAGCGGCGCGCGCCGGGCTCGCCGACGGCGGCCACGGCCAGGTCGTCGACCGGGTCCAGCTCGAAGCTCTGGCTCACGGTCCTGATTCTCCGGCACCGGCCGCGGCGGTCGTCGCGGCGGCGCTCCGGAAACGGGTTTCACGACTTCGGGTGGTGGGAAGGTTCAATCTAGAAATCAACCGGCGGGCCCCGCCCGCCATGTTTCGAGTAATCAAAAAACCGGAGGAACAGATGCCTAAGACCGTAGGAATCGACCTCGGGACGACCAACTCCGTGATCGCGGTCATGGAGGGTGGCGAGCCCGTCGTCATCCCTAACTCGGAAGGTTCCCGGACCACCCCGTCGGTCGTCGCCTTCACCAAGTCCGGCGAGCGCCTGGTAGGCCAGCTGGCCCGACGCCAGGCCGCCGTCAACCCTCAGAACACCATCTCCTCGATCAAGCGGTTCATGGGCCGCAAGTACTCAGAGGTCGAGTCCGAGCGGAAGATCGTGCCTTACAAGGTGAAGGCGGGAAAGGACGACCGGGTGGTCGGCGAGGTGCCCAACGCGAGCAAGGATTTCACGCCCGAAGAGATCTCGGCCATGATCCTGCAGAAGCTCAAGGCCGACGCCGAGTCCTACCTGGGCGAGAAGGTCACCGACGCCGTGATCACCGTCCCGGCGTACTTCAACGACTCCCAGCGCCAGGCGACCAAGAACGCCGGCCAGATCGCCGGCCTCAACGTCCTGCGCATCATCAACGAGCCGACCGCTGCCTCCCTGGCCTACGGGCTGGACAAGAAGGCCAATGAGACGATCCTGGTCTTCGACCTCGGCGGCGGCACCTACGACGTGTCCATCCTCGACGTCGGCGACGGCGTCTTCGAGGTCAAGGCCACCAACGGCGACACCCACCTGGGCGGCGACGACTACGACCGCCGGGTCGTCGACTGGCTGGCCGACGAGTTCAAGAAGGAGAACGGGATCGACCTCAAGGGCGACCCCCAGGCCCTGCAGCGCCTCACCGAGGCCGCCGAGCGGGCCAAGATCGAGCTCTCCTCGCGGCTCGAGACCACCATCAACCTGCCCTTCATCACCGCCGACCAGACCGGTCCCAAGCACCTCGAGGTGACCCTCACCCGGGCCAAGTTCGAGTCGCTGACGGCCGACCTCACCGAGCGCCTCAAGCCGCCCTTCATGGCGGCGCTGAAGGACGCCGGACTGACTCCGCAGCAGATCAACGAGGTGGTCATGGTCGGTGGCTCGACCCGAATGCCGGTCGTGCAGCAGCTGGTCAAGGACCTCTGCGGCGGCAAGGAGCCCCACAAGGGTGTCAACCCCGACGAGGTGGTGGCGGTCGGCGCCGCCATCCAGGCCGGGGTCCTCAAGGGCGAGGTCAAGGACGTGCTCCTGCTCGACGTGACGCCGCTCTCGCTCGGCATCGAGACGCTGGGCGGGGTCAACACCAAGCTCGTGGAGCGCAACACCACGATCCCGACCTCCCGGTCGCAGACCTTCAGCACGGCCGCCGACAACCAGTCGTCGGTCGAGGTCCACGTGCTTCAGGGCGAGCGCGAGATGGCGCGCGACAACCGCACACTGGGCCGCTTCCACCTGGATGGGATCGCCCCGGCGCCGCGGGGCATGCCTCAGATCGAGGTCACGTTCGACATCGACGCCAACGGCATCCTTTCGGTCAAGGCCCAGGACAAGGGCACCGGCCGCGAGCAGTCGGTGACCATCACGTCGTCTTCGACCCTGGCCAAGGACGAGGTCGAGCGGCTGGTCAAGGAGGCCGAGGTCCACTCCGCCGAGGACCGCGCCAAGCGCGAGGAGATCGAGCTCCACAACCAGGCCGACCAGATGGTCTATCAGGCCGAGAAGGTCCTCAAGGAAAACGGCGACAAGATCCCGGCCGACGTCAAGACCGAGGTCGAGTCGAGGATGGAGACCCTCAAGGCGGCCGCCAAGGGCTCCGACGTGGCCGCGCTCCGGCGCGCCATGGACGAGTTCAACGACGCGCTCCAGAAGGTCGGGCAGCACATCTACCAGGGCGCCGCCGCCGGCGGCGGGCCCGAGGGTGGCGGTAACGGCACCGAGCCCCAGGCTCAGAAAGAGGGCGAGGACGAGGTCGTCGACGCCGACTACCGCGAAGTCAACTAACGCCCAGGCAAAAAAGGGCGCCCCGTACCGGGGCGCCCTTTCCTTTTGTCACCATGAGAGGGCAATTGATTCGACCCCCTGAACGCCGCCTCGCGGACCAGGTGGTGTCGGCGATCAATGCCCGCGACCACAGCGAGGTCCTCCCCGCCTGTCGGGGAGGTGGCCGGCGGAGCCGGCCGGAGGGGTCCTAGGTTGTCCTGTCCCCGAGATGTAGCGACACCCGAAGGCATTCTGGCGGCGGCCCGAGGATGGCGCCACTCCCCCAGGTGCCGGTCGACCCATGCAGTCGCCGACGCATCGAGTAGAACGGCGGGGCCGATTGCGCGTACGCCCGAGTCTGGCGACGGCCGCTCAGAACCACGCCCTGACCGGTGACCGCGTCGCGGTGTCTCGGCGACCGGACACTCCAGGAAAACTCTCAGCCGGCTCGGGGTTGCTCCCAGGGCGGGACCAGCGCGAAGGTCCCGTCCGCGTTCGCGGCCAATTTCCAGCCACCCTCGTGGACGAGCGGGTGGTGCGCCGCCTTGCACAAGAGCACCATCCGGGCGACCCGGGTGCCGCCGCCGAGCGCCCACTGGTCGAGGTGGTGGGGTTCGCAGAAGCGGGCCTCCCAACTGCAGCCGGGAACCACGCAGC
>WNGE01018920.1_pt1 | contig 11419 bp, 10 predicted proteins | sample 5400651 | NCBI WGS metagenome assembly WNGE01 (sample SAMN13153370, study PRJNA577476) | soil metagenome | isolation source: 60 cm soil or saprolite under grassland replicate 2 | place: USA:California | collected 2016-06-15 | reverse complement strand
TGTCCTGTCGCTGATAAATCGGCCCTGTCTCACTGAATCCAGCCCGTTATCGCCTCGGTCTCAGTTAATTCGGCCCGCTTGGCCCAGGCGGAGATGATCTCGGCTGCCAGCCAGTGTCCGAGTAGTTCGGCTTCGGCTGCTGTGCTGGTGCCGTCTTCGTGCGGGCTGGCGCCGCGGGCGAGCAGGAACGCGGTCATGTCTGCGTGCAGGGGCTCGCCCGTCTTGGCATGGCGGTCGGCCTCGGCATGGATAGCGCGGCGGAGTAAGGTCCAGCCGTCGCCGTTGTCGTTCTCGATGTCGTGGCCGTCATCGAGCAGGCCGCGCAGGCGGTTCAGGTCGTGGTCCGTGACTGCTTGATGAGCTGGGGAGAGCGACTGGTGCCGCATCACTGCCCGCCGGCGGCCGGCGTATTGGCGCACCATCTGGTAGGAGATCTCGCCCGCCCCGTGCCTGGTGACGAGTTCGCGGTAGATGCTGATGACGGGCTGGCGCTGCGGCGGGAAAGCCTGCAGCTCGGCCTGGAGCATGTCATCGATGATGGCGGTGAACGGGTCGAGCCGTGATCCTCGGGGCGGCTGCGGCTTGCGCGGGGCCGGACGTGGTGACCGGAGCGCCTCGCGGACGATTCGCTTGCCGGTTCCGTACTTGTCGGCGAGCGCTCGTGCCGACAGCCCGCGCTCGCGGGCGTCGCGGCGGATGAGCGTGAACAGTTCTGCCTTTGACCGCTTGCGGCGGCGCGCGTCGGGCGGGCGGCTGCGTGAGGTGGTTCCGGCGGGAGGATCCTGGTCAGCGAGCGCATGCTGCAAGGAGGCGACGGGCCGTCCGGCCAGGACGGCAAGCCAGCTGAGCCGGAAGCCGCCGCCGGGGCCGGGGTCCTTGAGGTAGCGGCGCAGGTGCATCGGGCGCAGGTGGTTGGCGACGGCGAGACGGCGGATATAGGAAAAGGTCGATTCGCCGCTGACGGGCCCGGGCCGGATCGGCAGCGGCCGTGTCGGCGGCTGCGCTGCTTCGGCTGTCACCGGCGGGCGGCGGTGCGGCGGCCGGCAGCCGTTCCGGGAGACGAGTCCTGCTGGGCGGCGTGGTCGATGTCGATGGTGTCCAGCAGCTTCCTGGTGATCTGCTCGGTGCCGGACTGGATCGCCTCGATAGCCGCGCCGCGGATCAGGTGGGACAGGCTGCCGATCATCCCTCCGGTGCGCTGGTGGAGGTAGCGGTCGAGACCGGCCAGGGTCCCGGCCTGGTGGCGGCGGAGGCGGAGGGCGTCTTCGAGGGTGGCGGCCAGGCCGCGCCACTCGTCGGCGAGCGGGAACGGCAGCGTGCGGATGAGGGTGAAGCGGCCGGCGATCTGGCTTCCCCGGATGCCGGAGAACAGGCCCTGGCGTTCCAGGTCGATCCCCGCGTAGACGAACGTGGCCGCGATTCTTTCGGACAGGTATTTGAGGGTGTCGGATACTTCGGCTCCGCTGCGGGTGGCCAGCTGCATGTTGTGGATCTCGTCGACCAGCACCATGCTGGCGGACGTGTCGATCGCGACGCCGCAGACGGCCTCGATGATGTCGGTCATGTTGGCGCGTGCCGGGATCGGGAGGCCGAGGAACCGGGCAAACTCCATGGCCAGCATCCGCGGCGTCGCCGCCGGCGGCACGGTCACGTAGATGACGGGAATCCGTTCCCAGCCCGGGTGACGTGCCCGGTCAGTCGCCTCGTGGGTCTTGCCGAGCTGGGTGATCGCGGTGGTCTTGCCGGTCCCGGCCGCGCCGGACAGGATCAGGCCGCGGCGGGCGCTGATGGCATGCCGGTTCAGCAGCGTCAGCCGCCGGCCGGTGGTGACGACCTGCCGCAGCACGGAGGTTCCCACCACGCCGAGACGGGTGTGGTAGTCCAGCCGTTCCTCGTCATAGGTGGCCTTGGCGTCGCTGCCGAGGGCCGCGTACCCGGCTTCTGCCAGAAGATCGGGTGGGCTTGCCGAGAGGGTGGTGAATTCTCTCCACCCGTCCAGGGTGGACAGGTGCTTGTGCGGATCGCCGACGCTGGGGCTATCGCCTTTCACCATGGTTTCTTCGCCTCCTCGAAGGGGTCGAAGATGCCCAGCGGGATCACCTTGGCGAGCGGCTCGTCGCTGTCCTGCCCTGGTGTTTGCGGATCGTCCGTGGCCGCGGCAGGATCCGGCTCTCCGGTCACCCCGGTTCTTGCGCGGGCTGCCGTGCCGGCACGCGTGCGGGCTGCGACCCGCCGGTCCCGGGCCGATGACTGCCGACGGGATTTCCTGGCGGGGGCTTGCGGCTCCGCCGCTTCGTCTGACGGGCCGTGGTAGGCGCGTCGCAGCAGTTCGTCGACGGCAAGGGCTCGCTCCAGCTCACTGGGGGCGGGCTGTCCCTGCTCGGCGAGCTGACCGGCGACGTGGTCCCAGGCCAGTTCCCCGAACGGTGCCGGGACCTTCTCCAGGTATTTCCACGGGCAGGTGATCCAGCCGCCCGGGCCGCGGGCGAACACCCGTGACACGTCGTAGGGGTCGTGGTGGACCTCCCACAGGCCCTTCCGGTCGGTGACCCCGGATTTTTGCTGCCGGATCGGGTTCAGCTCCTCGGCGTCATAGGTCCGGTGACTGATCTTGATGCCGTAGGCGTTGACGGCCCGCCAGACCGCGGGCAGCAGCTCGATGTAGTCCCCGGCGCTGAGCGGGACCGGCACGTATCCGGCCGTCTCGATCAGCGCCGCGTACTTCTGGCTCGGGGAGAACACCCGCTGCGGGTGCAGCGGGTCCCGCAGCCCGTCGTGCTCCCTGTTCTGCCAGACTGCTATAAGCCATTCGTCGAGAAGGTCCTGCATCTGCATCAGGGACCACAGCGGCTGCTCCTCCACCCGGCGTCCCCGCCGGTCAGCGCTGCGGCCCAGGTAGCCGACCGCGAACTGGCAGAACAGCGTGCCGAGCGAGGAGAACATCTTCTCGATGTGAGGCTTGTCCGATCCGGTCGCCAGGTGCGCCGGCTGGATGCTGATCCCCAGGTGCCGGCACGAAGCCCGGAAGTTGTCCGACACGAACACCGACCCGTGGTCGATGACGATGGTGTCCGGCACGATCACCGGGCGCGCCGCGGCATGCCGCAGCCGCTCGTCAATGCCCAGCAGCCGGTCATAAGGCAGGGCCGAGTGCGCCATCGCCAGGCTGGCCGGCCACCCTGGCCGCATCGGCTCGGGTGTCAGAGCGCGGGCCAGCAGCACGCTGGCGTCCACCGACTTCGTCGTCGGGCGGATCACCGCTGCGGGCACCGTCCGGGTTGCCACGTCGATCATCCCGGTCAGCTCCACCCGGCCGGGAACCCCGTCATCGAGCAGGACCAGCACGTCCAGCGGGGTGGAGTCGATCTCCATCAGCTCGCCCGGCGCTGCCGGGTGAGCCTGGGAGAACTTCCGCTGCGGCCGGCCTGCCAGGCTCCGGCGGGTGGCCGCCGACCCGGTTGTGTGCTTTCCTGCCGACAGCCGGGCGAACAGCCGGAACATCGTGGCCCGCGACGGCTCCGTGCCCGCCTGCCCTCGCTCGGCGAGGATCTCGCGGGTCCGCCAGACGATGAACGTCGCCGCCCGCGACGACTCGTCGGTCGCCTCGGCGATCGCCTGCTCCATCGCCTCGGCGACCGCGGGATCGGCCCGCCCGGCCGGGCTGCGCCTGCGCTGGACCCGCTTGTCGACCAGCCCGGGCAGGCCCTCGGCCTGCCACCGCTGCCGCCGGTGCTTGACGGTCGAGGCCGCAACCGGCCTGTCCGGGGCGGCGGACAGCTCGGCGGCCTTGGCCTGCTCCCGCCCGGCCAGGCTGGTGCGCTCCACGTCATAGGCCGGCCGCGGCGGCGTCCCGGCAGGCGCGTCCGGAGGCGTCCCGTCCACGACCTCGATGATGTGGGCCTCCCACCACCGGGCCCGCTCAACGGCCTCCGGCGGCAGCCCGGCCAGCCCGGTCTGCGCCGCCGGGTGCCCGCCCGGTCCCCGCGGCTGCAGCCGCATCCGGCCGCTGCCGACCAGCTCCGCGACCGCTGCCTCCTCGACGGCGCCGTCATCGTCAGTGAACCGGATCAGCGGCCCGGAAGCACCCAGCACCACCCGCGGCCGCTCGTCGATGGTGACCCGGTCCCCGGCCCTGATCGGGTCAGCCGCGGTCACTGCGCGGCTCCGGCCGGGACCCGCCATGCCATTGAGGCAATGCCGAGCAGGACGGACATGTCGCAGGCCAGCTCACGCCGCCAGAGCAGGTGATATGCCACCGGCAGGACCGCGACCGGGTCCCCGGCCTGCGCCACGCCGGGCAGAAGCGGCATGCCCGGCGTGAACGCCTCCAGCAGTTCCGTGGCTGCCGGCTCGCGGCGGCAGCGCTGGTGCCGGTATCGCGACAGCCACCGGATGTTGGCCCGCACCACCGGGTCGATCGTGCCCGCCCGGCGGAACTCCCAGCCAGCCTGCCCGCAGGCCATCGCCGTCATCCGGAACACCTCCGCGTCCTGCGCCGGGATCCGGTCATCCGGACGCACGTCGACCACCAGGCCGCCGCCGCCGGCCCGCCGGGCGAAGAAATCCGGCGCGTGCCGCCGGGCCCGGCCGTCCTCGTCCAGCCAGTGCAGCCAGAACGGCTGAGAGGCGATACCCACGATGGCGGGGTCGAAGTCCATAACCATGACGTGATCGCGTTCTAGCCACGACTCGAAGCCCACGTGATCCCCTGTGGTCGATGACCACCATGAGCCCGGGAAATGCGAGGCCCCCTTCGCCCACTGAAACGACCGCACCGGCAGTGCGTTTTCAAACCGCTCGGTCACGCACGCCGCCAGCGGCTCCCGGTGCTGTGTCCCGTCGCCAGGCTCAAGGTTCAACGCAGCAACAGCCATAGCAGCCCGCCCGCTATCAGTGACCCCGACAGGCCAACAATATTGAGACACGGACCGTAACGGGCCGGATTCAGTGAGACAGGGCCGATTTATCAGCGACAGGACAACCGCCAACCGGACACATCACGGCGGGTTACAAGAGCCTGAAGCAACCAGACCCGACGTCTGCCAGCTGCCGAAGATCCTGCGCTGCCACCGTCTGGCCACATCCCCCGGGCCGGGATGCCCCCTGCACCCTGGAGGTGACGCCGAAACCGGGGCGCCACGTACTGGACCGGCATTTCGCGGACCGGCCGTTTGATTTGAGCAGTTCGCCGCCGACCTCTGGCAGGTCACCGAGCCGCATGTGGACCGGGCCGATGTCACCCGGCCGTGGCGTGATGGCGGGCGGGATGCCGTCGGGGACTACCTGCTGGGCCCGCGCGATGATCCGGTCGCGGTCGAGTTCGCGCTCGAAGCCAAGTGCTACGGGCCCTCGAACAGCGTCGGGGTCCGCCAGACCAGCCGGCTCATCTCGCGGCTGCGGCATCGCCAGTTCGGCGTCCTGGTGACCACGTCCTATGTGCACGCCCAGGCATACCAGGAGATCCGCGAGGACGGTCACCCTGTCGTGATCCTGGCCGGGCGGGATCTGGTGGAGATCCTCAAGGCCAGCGGCCACGACAGCGTCAGCGCAATCCGCCGCTACCTCGCCCAGAGCTATCCCTGACCACGAGCGGCAACAGCTGGCCGCTGACCCTGACCGCAACGGAAGCCAGACCGTGGGCCAGACATACGAGCGTATGTTTGAATAAGCTGCATGAAGCAGCCAGGACGGCAGATGTGGCCTGGCTTCCCTGAGCAGTGCCGCCTTCAGCATCCGTGGAAGCCGGGCACGGTCCGCATCACCTGGCGGCCATGCGAGTGCGAGACCGCAGCTGCCGCCCGCGGCGGCCACATCGAAGTGACCTGCAATGCACCCGGCTGCTCCGAGCGCTGGCAATGGCCACTGCACCAGCCCATCGGATTCCTGGGCCATCACCGGCCGACCCGGTAGCGAACGCTGCGGGCCGCTGCCAGAACTGACAGTGAACCACCCACCCGCTGTGCTCGTGGGTGCCGGCCGTTCGGTCCGTATGTAAGGGATTGACGATCGTATGTCCCTCACATACGATCGTCACATGGCATCAAAGACCGAGGCGCAGCAAGCACACGGTGGCAGCAGGCGCGACGTATATGCCGACGTCACGAACCGGATGATTGCTGCCCTGGAGGCGGGCACGGTGCCGTGGCGCAAGCCTTGGCGGCACGGGCCGGGCGGCCACGGTCGATGTCTACTGGCCAGCCCTACCGGGGCGTGAACGTGTTGCTTCTGGGGCTGACGGCGGGGGAGCGGGGCTACGCCTCGCCGTGGTGGGGCACGTTCCGGCAGGTTCAGGATCGTGGCGGGAACGTCCGCAAGGGCAAGAATCGGGAGAACGGCCGGGGCGCGACCCAGGTTGTGCTGTGGCGCGACGCAGAGTCCAAGCGGGAGATTGATCCCGACACGGGCGAGCCCAAGCGCTACGGCTACTACACGTCGTTCTCCGTGTTCAACGCCGAGCAGTGCGAGGGCCTGGGCGCGGAGTTCTACCCCCAGCCCCGCCAGCCGTCCGAGCTGGAGGTCATCGCGGCGGCCGAGGAAATCACCGCCGGGTATCTTGCGGCCCCGGGCGCTCCCACGCTGGAGCATGATGGCGGCAATCGCGCCTACTACGTGCCCGCCCAGGACGCCATCCACCTGCCGGCTCCCGGCGCGTTCGACAGCGGGCCGCACTACTACGCCACGACGTTCCACGAGCTGGCCCACTCCACCGGCCACGCGACTCGGCTGAACCGTCCTGGGATCACGGACAAGGGCTCAGAGTTCGGCTGCGGAGACTACAGCCGAGAGGAACTGGTGGCCGAGATGGGCGCGGCCATGCTGGCGGCGCAGGCCGGGATTGACGAGAAGGTGTTCGACAACTCGGCCAGCTACGTGGCGTCGTGGCTGCACCGCCTAGAGGACCACAAGAAGCTGGTCATTCCGGCGGCCCGGGAGGCGATGGCGGCAGCGGATCGCGTGCTAGAGCCCAGCCGCGAGGCGCAAGTCGAGCCCGACGTAGACCGCAGCGCCGACATCGAGGCGGCATGACTAGGCAGGTGCGGCCGGGCTGGATTCAGGATCCGCTGTTCCCGGCTCCGCCAGTTCCGGCAGGCCCGCGGCCGATGATCGCAAGCGGTGGCGGGTCCACTCCCCCCATTCTCTATCTCGGATCGCACAAGCCGCACTGGCTCTGGCGGTCCGAGGCGGCCTGGCCGCTATTCGTCTCGCACCGGACTCTGAGGCAGTACCGGAAGCTGCGCCGGGCCACGCATAGGTGGGCGCTGGATTCAGGTGGGTTCACGGAGCTGGCCAAGTACGGCCGGTGGGTGACCCGGCCCCGCGACTACGTGGCCGCCGTGGCGCGGTACCAGCAGGAGGTAGGACTGCTGGACTGGGCGGCTCCGCAGGACTGGATGTGCGAGCCAGCCATGATCCACGGCGGCATGATCGGCAAGGTCCGCGCCCCCGGAACTGGGCTGTCCGTGTCCGTGCACCAGCACCTGACGGTGCTCAACTACGTCGAGCTGTGCGGGCTGTGGCCCGAGGAATCCGACGGCCGGTGCCCGTTCATCCCAGTCCTGCAGGGCTGGACGATCGGGGACTACGGCAACTGCGCGGGTCTATACGCCGCCGCAGGCGTGAACCTGGCGGCGTGCCCGGTAGTCGGGCTCGGGTCGGTGTGCCGTCGGCAGAACTCGGTGCGCATCGGCACCCTAGTGTCCTGGCTGGCCGCCTCGGGCCTGCGGCTGCATGGGTTCGGAGTCAAGACCGAGGGCCTGGGCCGGTACGGCGAGTACCTGTCCTCATGCGACTCGCTGGCCTGGTCCTACGACGCCCGGCGCAACCCGCCGCTGCCCGGCCACCCCCACAAGAGCTGCGCCAACTGCCTTCCGTACGCGGCGGCGTGGCGCCGACGGCTGCTCGACGGCGAGCCGCCCAGCGCGCTCGCAACGGCGGCATGAGCCCGCTAGATGGCCCCGCCCGGCGCGGGCGGAAGCGCCAGGAAGGCGAGCGGGCGGGCGACGGCGGACTCCCAGTTACGACACCAGGAGGAACCATCATGACCGATCAGACCGATACTGGCAGCGAGGGCCAGGACCAGCCCCGGCCGGTCACCTACGACCAGGTTGCCCAGCGCTACGGGCCCGGCAGGCACGAGGCGCGCGAGCGGTACGACGAGCTGAGCATGCGCGAACACCTGACCCGCGCCTACGCGACACTGCAGGCGCGCGGCGAGTACGACCCCGCTAAGCACGGCACCAGGGACACCGAGCCACTGGCGACTGACGAGCACCTGGAGTTGCTAGCCATCGGCGAGTACCTGGCCCGCTCTTACAAGCCATCCTCCGAGGTTCATCGGGCGCTGCGGGCCGGGACGACCTGGCGGCAGGTCGCCGAGGCCCTGGACACCGACGAGCCGATCGCGCGGGTGGCTTACCGGGCTTGGGCAGACGGTCAGCACGACATGCTCAACTGGACTGAGGGCCGCCTGGGCATGAGCGACGCCGAGTATGCCGAGGTGAATGAGCGGGCGGGCGAGCTGAACCCCAATGCGGCGAAGGCTTACGCGGCGACGCATCGGGTGCTGTGTGCGCACGCCGACGACAACGGCTGGGGCGCACACTGGCTGGCACCCGGCGAGAAGTGCACCCGCCAGGCCGCTGAGCCCGAGATCGAGGCCGGACAGTGAGCGCCCGCCTGAGCCCGTCGCAGATGTGGCTCAACCCGCCGCGTCACGACGACCCGTACGAAGACATCATCATCGAGCTGCATCCGGCATCAGCGGCGGCGGCAGCTGACGCCCTAACCGAGGCCGCCGAGCGGGCCGAGCGCGATTGCGACCGCGAGAGCGCGTACTTGCTGCGCCACGTCGCCGACGACATCGAAGCGGCCAGCGTGCCTCCGGCCGCGGCCGACGGCGCCGGGCTGTCGCGGGAGGCATCCTGGCACCCAGCCAACATCATGGCGCGCCTCACTCCAGCCGCGATCCGCAATGCTGCCCGCTACCAGGGCCCGGCCTACACCGCCAGCACCGCCATCGAGGCCGCTGCCGCCATAGCATGGTCGGCTGGCGGCCAGGCCGCCAAGGATGAGTTCCTCGATCACTGCCGCCACGCGATCGACAGCGCAGCCGCGGCTAGCTATCCGCCCGGGCGTGGGCCACGCACTCCCTCGTGCGACCCGGAGCCGCCTGCCACCACAGCGCGTGCCGCGCGGCGGAGAAAGCTGGGCCTCCCGGCGGCCAGCGCTAGCCTGGGCACCAGCAGGCCTCGGACGGAGGCGCGGCAATGAGCGACGCCGACGACCGGGCAGTCATCGAGCAGGCCAAGCTCAGCGAGGCCATGGCCGTCACGGCAGCCGAGGGCGTGGTCACGAGCGCCCGCATGGCCGACCTGATGGAGGCGCAGCGCGCCGCGCGGGGCCGGCACTCAGCCGCCAAGGGCCTGCTGACCAAGGACATGAAGGACGGCGGCGCCGAGAAGATCGCAACGGCGCAGGCCCGCGAGGCAGCCGCCTACCACGAGGCCGACCGCATCGGCAGGGAGGCCATCGTGGAGATGCTCGCACTCAACGGCGCTGGGCTGGACAACCTCGGCCAGGTGATGGATCAGATGGGCCGGGCATGGGAGGCGGACGCGGCGGCCATCCATGGGCCGTGCGAGCCCCAGGGCGGGCGCGAGGGGGGGCCGAACGGTGAGCGCCGCTAAACGCACATCCTGCGCGTGAAACCGCCATGGCGGGACGGCGGCGATCACACCATGTGCGGGCACAGGGTCAGCGACAACCCGCCTGCCCGCCGCGCTGGGTACGCCGTAGGGAGTCCGTCATCGAGCCGGGCGCCGAGATGGCCGTCCATGGGAAGGCGGCGCTGGCGGGTACGCTGCCTTCCCATGGGGGCGCCATGTGGAGGCGTTCCGGACGGCATGTGCGCCATCTGCTGGAACCGCCTCGGCACCTATGGCCATCAGGAATGGCACGCCAACCCGCTTGCGGTGCTGCGGCCCGACCTGGCCATCCGCGATGACGCGAGCAGCGTTGCACTGGGCGAGGAACTCATCGCGCTCGCCGATCTCGTGGCCGCTCACCCAGGCGAGTTCCGAGAGCTGATGGAAACACGAAGCGGTCTGGCAACGCTCGCAGGCTGAACCCTCGCCGGCCGCGGCCGGCCCTGTCATCCACCGGGTGGCGGGGCCTTCGCATGCACGGATGTTGCTCCGAACATCCCGCCGACGGAAGGCTGTTCCATACCCGCGGACCGTCCCGGGAGCCAGCCGGTACGTGGGCAAGGGTTGTCGGCCCAGGTGCGGTCGCCGCAAAGACGACGCCAGGACAGAGCCCAATTCCGGGGACCGTCACTCTGCCGGAGAATACCAAGTCCCGACAGCTTGACGTCTTTGCATTATTGACGTCTTGGCTCCTATTCTTCTTGCTGTCACGTTCTGTTGTTCCTGTCATTGCTGTGTGTCTCTGTAGTCCTTTATGCTTCTCCTTGTTGGCTGTCACTTATGGACCGTTGCATTAATAATGATCTTGGTCCGGCGAGCGCGAGCGAGGGAGGTGTGAATGGCCGCGACGGTTACCGCCAGAAGCGGTCATCACGTCGCCTACTATCGCCAGCAGGCGGCGCCGGGCGGCGAGCGGAGCCCGCTGGGCTACTACTCGGCGGGTGCCCGGCAGGGCGAGGCGCCGGGCCGGTGGTTCGGCTGTGCGCTCCCGGCGCTGGGCCTGGCGGCGGGCCAGGTCGTGGACATGGAGGATGACGGCCCGTACATACAGGTGTACGGGCAGGTGAACCCGCTGACGGGGGAGCGGCTGGGCCGGGCGCCGCGCACGGCAGACGGGATGCGGGAATCAATCCTGGCGGAGCTTGAGGCGGTAGAGCCGCATGCTACCCGGGAGCGGCACTGGCAGCTGGCCCGACAGGCCGCGCACCAGGCGCACAGCTCCGCCCCGTACACCGACGTGACGGTGAGCTGGTCGAAGAGCATCTCGCTGTTCCATGCCTCCATCCGCGAGAACGAGCGGCTGGCCCGGGAGGCGGGGGACGCAGAGCGGGCGGCGCACTGGGCGACGCAGGACCGTCGGCTGGAGGACATTCTGCAAGAGGCCAACCTGGCAGGGTTGCGGCATGCCGAAGAGTGGGCGGGGGTGACCCGCACCGGGTACCACGGCCGGAAGGTGGACGGGCAGGAAACCGGCAGGTGGGAGCGGGCCGCCATCGCGGTGACGTCCTGGCTGCAGGGCACCAGCCGCGACGGCGACCCGCACGACCATGAGCACAATTTGTTCGCGCGGATGACCCGGACGGACAGCGACGGCCGATGGCGGGCGCTGGACACGATGGCGCTACGACACCAGCTCCCGGCGATGCAGGCGATCGTCACCGCACACGCCGAGGCGGCGATGACGCGCGAGTGGGGAATTACATGGGTTGCGCGCG
>WNGE01017979.1_pt1 | contig 11420 bp, 9 predicted proteins | sample 5400651 | NCBI WGS metagenome assembly WNGE01 (sample SAMN13153370, study PRJNA577476) | soil metagenome | isolation source: 60 cm soil or saprolite under grassland replicate 2 | place: USA:California | collected 2016-06-15 | reverse complement strand
GCGGCGTTCTGCTGGATTCCGTCCATCGCTTCCTCTTTGAAGCCCCACCAATCGGCCCACACCGACACGGACGTCCCCTCCTTTGCGAGCAGGTCCGCGATCTTATACGACTCCACCGCGTGGTGAAACGAGCGGATCTTGAACCCGAACTCGTGGGCCAGGTCGAGCATCTGGGCCATTTCGTCGGCGCGGTAGCAGTGATTCTGGACGTACATGTTGCCCCGCAGCACTTCGGCGAGCGACTCGAGACGGAGATTGCGCTCCGGCGGATCGCCCTTGTGGTCCTTGTTCCAGGCGTCCCACTTGCGGCGGTACGCCTCCGCCTGGATGAAGGCGGCGCGGTAGCCCGCCATGTTGCCCATGCGCGTGGACGGACCGCCCTTGCGCCCGTACACCCGCTTCGGGTTCTCGCCGCACGCCATCTTCAACCCGTAGCGCGCCCCGGGGAACTTCATCTCCTGCACCGTGCGCGCCGGAACCAGCTTGAGGATCGCGCTGCGGCCGCCGATCAGATTGGCTGAACCGGGCAGGGCCTGGATGGTCGTGATCCCGCCGGCGATCGCGAGGGGAATCTGCGGGTCCTGGGGCCAGAACGAGTGCTCCGCCCAGACCTCCGCCGTCACGGGATTCGTCGCCTCGTTGCCGTCCGACTCGGCATCGGTGCCGGGCGCCGCGTACACGCCGAGGTGCGAATGGTCGTCGATCAGCCCGGGGGTGACGTACTTGCCGGTCCCGTCCACGACCACCGCGTCGGCGGGGGGCTCGACCTTCGCCCCGACCGCCACGATGCGCCCGTCCTTGAACAGGATGGCGCCGGTGGGGATCTCCTGGCCCGTCGCGGTCATGATCGTCGCGTTCCGGATCAGGACCGGCGGGTTGGGATGGCGCTGGTACGTGGATAGGTATTGGGGCCGATAGGCGCTCATGCTCTCGGCGGGCGCGGCGGTCGGCGTCGCCGCGGGCGCGGGCGCCGCCGCCGAGACCTGCGTCGGCCCCGGTTGCGGCGGGGCATGCGCCCCGGCGGACGCACACGCGCCGGTGAGTGCGAGCAGCAGAACTGGGAGTTGCCGCATGCTGAATCCCTCCGCGTGGTTCTCTACTTGACGAGCTCGACGACGAACGGCTGTCCCACGAACTCCGTCTTGAGCACCCGTCGTGGGGTATCGGTACTGACGTACATCGTGAACGGCACGCGCGACCCCGTCACGTCGACATGGTACGCCTGGAACGTGCCTGCCGGCACCGTGATCGATTCGGGTCCGCTCACCTTGAACGTGAGGGTCTTCACCGCGTTCTCACTCGGCGTGAAGACCGTCAGCGTGAGGGACTTGCCCGCCGCGAGCGGCAGCGCCGGTACGACGAACGGGACGGCGTTTTCGTCCACCGTGCCCGGCGGCAGGGTGGTGTCGATGTCGACCCGCTTGACGGAGCCGTCCGGCTGGGGTGCGGCGCTCGAGCCCTTGGCCCGTCCCCCCGCGTATGTCAGATGGGTCTCCGCCTTCTGGCCCTGCTGAACGGTTACCTGATCGACCTGTTCGACTGAGCCGTCGCGCGGGTCGAGCAGCAGGGTGGTGTGCTGCTCGAACGCGCCGCTCCCGAGGTTCGAGCGCTCGGTGTACACCAGTGAGTCCGCCGCACGCCGCACCTCGGAAACGGTGAACCCCGCCGGGTTGCCCTGGATCACCACGCGGGAGCTGTCGGTGTGGGCGGCGAATTGCGTTGCGTCCAGCGCCACCGGACCCGCCCTCGGGTTGAGGTCGGTGGGAGCGAGCGGCTTGCCGTCCGCGTCCACCAGGCGCACGGGCGCCATCGCCTTGAGACGATCGTACAGCTTCGAGCCGTCGCCGACGACCACGATCGTCAGCGCCCGGGCGCGATACAGGCGCGCAGCGGCCGCGCGGGCCTGCAACGCCGTCACGGCGCTCAACCGCTCTCGGTAGAGCCGGAGGTAGTCGTCACCCAAGCCCAGCAGCTTGACGTTGGCGACCTGACCGGCGATCTGGCTCGGCGTTTCGATCGTGAGCGGGAACGAGCCCACCAGAAATCCTTTCGCCGCTGCGAGCTCCGAGTCGGGAATCGCGTCCGTGCGGATCCGGTCGACCTGGTGGAGCAGCTCGCGCAGCGCGCTGTCGGCCACCTCGGTGCGCACCTCGGCCGTCGCCTGCCAATATCCGAGGCCGCGATAGCGGTGCAGCGATGCATAGGCGCCGTAGGTCCAGCTCTTCTGCTCACGCAGAATGAGGAACAGCCGTGAGTCCGCTCCGCCGCCCAGTACCTGGGTGGCGACCCGCGCGGGATAGTACACGGGGTCGGTGGGCAGAATGGTCGGATTCCCGACCACGAGGTTCGCCTGCGTCGAGCCCGGGCGATGCACGAGCAGGACGGCGGTGGTCGCGTGGGCGGCGGGTGCAGGGAGGGGCGGGCTGGGCGGCGGCGCGCCGTGCCAGCTGCCGAACACCCGGTCGGGGAGGTCCCGCACCTGGCTGTCCGTCACGTCGCCGGCCACTACGAGCAATGCACCGGCGGGACGCAACCGCTGGCGGGCGAACTGCACCACGTCGTCGCGCGTCACCGCCCGGTAGCTCTCGCGCGTCGGGCTTCGGCCGTACGGGTTGCTGCCGTAGATCTCGCTGCCGAAGAACCGCTGTGCCACAGCCCCCGGCTGCGACAGCTGCAACGCCAGCGCGGAGAGCGCGCGGGTACGGGCCAGCTCGAGCTCGCCCTCCGGGAAGGTGGAGCGCAGCGTCACGTCGCCCAGCAGGTCGAACACCAGCCCGACCTGGTCGCTCAACGCGTCGGCGGAGATCGTCAGGAAGTCGTCCCCCGCCGACGCCCCGAGGCTGCCACCCACCCCCTCGATCGCAGCCGCAATCTGCTCGGCATTGCGGCTCTCCGTGCCCTTGGAGAGGAGCTCCGCTGCGAGCTCCGCGAGCCCTTGTCGGCCCGGCGGATCGTAGATGCCGCCGGCGCGGAAGGCGAGACTCACGGACACGACCGGCTGCTCGTGATGCTCGATCACCACCAACTGCAGCCCGTTGGGCAGCGTCGCTTCCTTGAACGGCGGGAAGCGCACCGGCGTGAGCGGCGTGGGCTTGGGAGGCGTGGTGGGGAAGCCCTGCGCGAACAGGCGGACGGAGGGACTGACGAACACGAGGAGCAGCGCCGCCACGGCGCGCCCGGTCCGTCGGTCCGCCCGTCCGCCCCGCCGCCGTCTCACTGCGCCCCGCCGGTCGCGGGCGGCTTCACGATGACGACGACCGCGTTCGCAGGATCGAGATACTTCCCGGCCACGCGGCGGATGTCCGCCGCGGTGACCGCGAGGTAGTGCTCCAGGTCGCGGTTGATCTCCGCCAGGGACGGGTGGAACATGTCGTAGTGCTGGAGCTCTTCCGCCTTGCCGAGCGTGGTTTCCCGAGTATGAATGAAGGTCGCGCCGAACGTGTTCTTGGCCTTCGTCAGCTCCTCGTCCGTTACGTCCGCCGACCGAAGGCTGTCGAGCTGGGCGGCCATCAGCGTGTCGAGCTTGAGGGCGTCCACGCCTTGATTCGCGATCGCCAGCACCAGCAGCACGCCCGGCCCACGTCGCGAATCGAACGGATTCATGGCCACCTGCGTGCCGAGCGCGGCCCGCTCGCGCCGCACGACGGCGACGTTCAGACGCGAGCTCTCGCCTTGCCCCAGAATCACGTTGAGCAGCTCGAGCGCGGGCGTATCCGCGTCGGCATGAGACGGCACCCGGTAGATGCGCACTACCGCCGGCAGGTTGGCGTGCGGGTCGGTCACCTCGCGTCGCACGGTCCCGGGTGCGAACCGGGTGCTGCAGCTCACCGGCGCGGGATTGGGGTGGCGCGGAATCTCGCTGAAGTACAGGTTCACGAGGCGGCGCAGCTCGAGCGGGCGGAAGTCCCCCACGACCACGAGGGTGGCGTTGTTCGGCGCGTAGTACGTGTCGAAGAACGCCTGCACGTCCGGCAAGCCCGCGGCGTTCAGGTCGTCCATCGACCCGATGACGGTATGGGCGTACGCAAAGCAGCTCGCGCTGTCGAACGGCCAAGTCATGCCGTCGACGAACGCCGCCGAATAGGGCTGATTGTCGATCCGCAGGCGGCGCTCTTCCTTCACGGTCTCGCGTTGATTGTGGAAGTTCTCCTCGGTAATGGCGAGCGCCCGCATGCGATCGGCTTCGAGCCAGAGGGCGAGGTTGAGTCGATTCGAGGGAACGGTCTCGAAGTAGTTGGTGCGGTCCTCCGCCGTGCTGCCGTTCTCCGTGCCGCCGGCGCGCGAGATGCGCTGGAAATGCTCGCCCTTCTTCACGTGCGCGGAGCCCTCGAACATCATGTGCTCGAACAGGTGCGCAAAGCCCGACCGGCCGGGCCGCTCGTTGCGCGACCCGGCGTTGTACCAGACGTCCACCGTCACGATGGGCGTCGAATGATCCTCCGAGTAGACCACGCGCAGTCCGTTGGGGAGGGTAAACGCCTCGTAGGAAATCTGGCCCGCCTGCCCGCGCAGCGCCGCCGGCGCGGCGGCCGCGAGCAGCACCCACAAGGCCGACATTCCCGGGACGCGCATAGGACGTGTACGCATACGACCAGAGCTCCGTTGCCGAAAGGGACGCGACTCAGTCCGGCGTCGGGACGACGGGTCCCGAGTGCACCAGCTCGAACGCGAACACGCCGTCGAGCGTCTCGCCCTTCACGACGCGCCGCACCGGGCCGCGGGTCGTGTAGATCCGGAACCCGCCGCTCGTGAGGGGCAGCACGTCGAACCGGCCGGCCGGGACCTCGATGGTCGCGGGCGACGCACCGACGAAGCTCAACGTGACGAGCGAATCCGCGAATTCTTTGTACGCCGGAATGGCGAGGGAATCTCCGGGCCCGACGTTGGTCACGGCGCCCGCGAGAAAGACGTAATCCGCCAGGACCGTGCCCGGAGCGAAGGCGTGATGCACCGGCTCGATGCGGACCTCGCCGTTCTTCGTGCCGACGCGGCGCCGTCCCGAGATCTCCCCCCGCTTCACGTCCAGATCGTGCTCCACCATCACCGTGTCGGAGAGCGGCGAGAACAGATCGATATGATGGAACGTCGAGACGGGCTCGCCGGTCAGCCGGTTGACCACGACGCGCAGCCGCTCTTGCTCGATGGGCCGGAACTCCGACGTCGCGGTATAGATGAGCTCCTGGGCCACCTCGCGGGTCCGAACCTCGTACTGCCACACCGCCCACCCGCGCTCCTCCCCCCGCAGGCGGAACACGAACGAGTCGCGCGTCGCCGGCAAGGCGGGGATGTCGAAGCGGAGCGGCTTGGACCCGGCGCTCTGCGCCGCACCGGCGGCCGGGCTAGCGAGCAGTAGGAAACAGAGCCAGCGCATTGGTTTCGAGAATCGCCTTCTTGTGCGGATCGCCGAGCGGCAGCGCCAGGAATTGGTCGATGTTCGACCGCATGTCCTTCACGCCCGGACTCGGCCAATCGGTTCCCCAGAGCACGCGGTCGGCGAGCTCCGGGAGACGCGGAAAGTACTGCAGCAAGCGGGCGGGCGGTATCCCGGAGACGTCGAGCCACATCCGGCGGTGACGCCGCAGCACGAAGAACGCCTCCTCCATGTACAGCGGGCGGCCGCCGTGCGCCATCACCACGCGGAGGTCGGGGAAATCGATCGCCACGTCGTCAAGCTCCATCGGATTGCCGAATTTGGACCGCGCCCCGGGGAAAATGCTGGTGCCAGTGTGAATCATGACGGGAAGTCCCCGTTCCTCGCAGCGACGGTAGATCCTCCCCAGCGCGTCGAGCCCGTCGGTGTAGGCGTTCGCGGGGAATCGCTGATGCGGCGGATGGATCTTGAGGAGCCGGATTCCCAGATCTACCAGGCGATCGACGTCACCGGTGGGGTCCTTCGTGAAGCGCGCGTGCACGCCGCCGTACGGCAGCAACCGCTCGGGGTCGGCGCGGGCGTACTTCGCCGCAAACGCGTTGGTCGCGTCGGTGAACCCCATCACATCGGGGGACGGGTAGTTCACGAGCCCCGCGCGCCACACGCCCGAGCGGTCCATGATGTCGAGCAGCGCCCGTGGGTCGTCCATCACCTGGATCATCAGGTCCCGGTGCGCATCCTGGCCGGGCCACATCGTCTCGAGGATTTCGCGCTTGAGCTCGCGCCACGGCTGCACGTGGATGTGCACGTCAGTGATGCGCGCCGGCGCAAGAGGAGTTGTCGAGGGAGGGCCGCTCATGGGGCGCAGAAGCTATCGCGTGTCGACGGCCCCTTCAACTGCAGCCTGCCGAACGCCTCGCGGCGAGCGCCCGCAACATCAGGAGTTGCGCGGGCGCGACACGCACGCGCGCGCGAACACCACCCGGATTCCCACGGACCTGCAGCGATCAGCGAGCATGAGATGTGATGCGCCGCGTGCCGACCTCGTTGCCCGAGTGCAGCATCGAGGTGCGGAACTTGCGCTGACGTCGCCGGAAACGAGAACCGTCGACACCACCCGGAGGCTGCCATGAGAACCCGCCTGCCCATCCTGGGATGCGCCTTGCTCCTCGCGTCCTGCTGGCTCGCCCGCGTGCACCAACGGCGCCGCGGAGCCGGCCATCCGCGCCGACGCCACGGGGACGTTCTACGTGTCTTCCGAGCTCGGCCTGTCCGCCGGCACGCTCGCCTGGAAGTCCACCGACGGCGGCCTGCACTATACGGCGCTCCAATCTCCGAACCAGATCTCCCAGTCGGCTGGGGGAGTGGCGCCGGGAGGTGGCGACACGGACTTGAGCACCGCGCCGCAGGCGAACGCCAACGGCATCCACAACCTCTACGTGGCCAGCCTCAGCCTGGCGAATGTCACCGTCAGCACCAGTCAGGACGGCGGGCAGACCTGGAGCAAGAACGTCCTCAGCGCCACCATTCCGGGCGACGACCGCGAGTGGATCGCCGCCGACCAGGCGACCAAGGTGTGCGTCTCCTACCACGACATCGTGACGTTCAATATCGACGTCAACTGCAGCGTCGACGCCGGCGCCACCTTCACCCAGGTGGGTTCGGCGATCGACGTCGCGCACGCCTTCCTGATCGACGATAACGAAATCGGAAACCTGACGATCGACCCCAACAGCCACGTCATCTACCAGGCGTTCAGCGGCATCGCCACCGCCACCGAGGCCCTCCTCCCGACGGCCCTCCACGCCGCCTGGATCGGCGTCTCGCGCGACGGCGGTCAGACGTTCACCGACCATGCCGTGTACGTGAATCCCGACAACTCGGTCGCGTACGGCCACCAGTTCGTCAACGCGACGGTGGACCGCGCCGGGACGGTGTACGTCGTGTACACCGACGACCACAACCTCTTCTACAGCTTCTCGACGAATGGAGGGGACAGCTGGACCGGACCGATCCAGGTGAACCAGGCGCCGTCGGCCACGGCGATCATGCCGTGGAGCGTGGCGTGCGACCCGGGCCAGCTGAACGTCGTGTGGTACGGGACGTCGTTCTTCGACGGGACGACGACCCCGGATAACTATCCGGCGTCGGCTGCGTGGTACGTGTTCTTCGCGCAGAACGTCAATGCGACTGCGGCCGGCAGTGCGTTCACGCAGGTCGCAGCCACACCGGTCGTCCACTTCGGCGGGGCATGCGAGAGCGGAGTCACGTGCACCGGCAACCGAGACCTCTACGACGACTTCGGCATCGCGGTGAGCCCGACGACCGGCCTGGCATTTCGGCATCGCGGTGAGCCCGACGACCGGCCTGGCATCGATCGCCTACAGCGACGACCAGCCCGGGAACGTAGGGCGGGATGACCACACCGCCATCGCGACGCAGACGGCGGGTCCCACGATCTGCACGGTCCCCTGAGGGGGGGAAGGGGCCTACCGAGCGGCGATCGCTTGATGTGACGCTTGCCCAGCGCGTGTGGGTATCCCCATAGGGATGAAGGCGCGACGGCCGGGAAACCAACCTGGGGGCGGTGGCGTGGGACTTCGCGTGACGAGGCTGGCGATGGCCTTGCTGATCATCGGCGGGTGCGCGGGGGATCCGCCCAGCATCGCCGGCAGCTACGACCTGGTGGCCGTCAATGGCACGGCGCTGCCCTGTTGCGCGCAAACCGATTCGAGCGGGACGCGAATCACGTTCATCGACGGGAATCTGACGCTCGGAGATGCGCCGCCGGAACCATTCGCGGCCACGCCCGCCGGCGAGATGCCCAGCGCCTGCGTCTACGAGATTCCGAACGGGGCGCGGATCGACACGAGCGGCGTGGTCACGCTCCCCGATGGCAAGCAGTATCGGCTCCCGAAGTGCACCGACCTGCACCACGTGCCCTACACAATGATCGTCACGCGGGCGTACGACTACGCGGGGGACAGCTCGAAGACGGTGTCGGCCACCTCCTCCGGCACCTATGCGTGGAGCGACGGCGGGGCAGGCCAGCCGGGGTTGGTGGCGCTGTTGAATGCCCGCATGGTCGGCCCGGTGACCGTATCGCCCAGCGCCGTGGAAGTGACGGTCGGCCGGGCGAATTTCGGGCGCGGAGCGGCCTCGACGCCCTCCGATCCGGTGTACCGGTTCGTGCACGCCACACGCTGAGCGCCGGCCTCACCCGCTCCAGGTGTAGAACCCCTTTCCGCTCTTTTTGCCGAGCTCTCCTTTCGCCACCTTGTCGCGCAGGATCTGCGGCGGCTCGAACTGCGGCTCCTCGAGCGCCTGGTGCAGGGACTCCGCGATCGCGAGGCGCACGTCGAGACCCACCAGGTCGGAGAGCTTGAGCGGTCCCATCGGGTGGCTGTAGCCCAGCTCCATCGCCTTGTCGATGTCTTCCGCCGAAGCGACGCCCTGCTCGAGCATGCGCATCGCCTCGAGACCGAGCGCCAGGCCCAGGCGGCTGGACGCGAAGCCCGGCGAGTCCTGCACCACGATCGGCTCCTTGCCCAGGGCGCGGGCGAGGGCGACCGCGCGCTGCACCGAGTCCGCGGCCGCCTTCGGGTGCGTGACGACCTCGACGAGCTTCATCGCGTGCACGGGGTTGAAGAAGTGCATCCCCACCACCCGGCCGGGCTCCCGCACCGCGGCGGCGATGTCGGTGATGGAGAGCGACGAGGTGTTGGTGGCGAGCAGCGCGTCGGGTGGTGCGTCGCGCTCGAGCTCGGCGAAGAGCTGCTGCTTCGCGCCCAGGTGCTCGCGCACCGCTTCGATGACCACCTGAGCGCCGCTCACCGCCGGCGCGAGCTGGGGCTCGGTTCGCAGCCGGCCCGCCGCGGCCGCGCGGTCCGGCTCGGCGAGCTTGCCGCGCCGCACGGCCACCGCCAGCAGATCGGTCAGCCGTCCGAGGGCGAGCGGAAGCGCGTCCGCCCGGCTGTCGGTGAGACAAACGTCGAACCCCGCCACCGCCGCCACGTACGCGATCCCATGGCCCATCGTCCCGGCGCCGACCACGGCGAGCCTCCCGGCACTCATGCCGACCCCCGCGCATCGACTACCTGACGCCCGATCTCGGGGCGGTTGGTGCAGATGGCATCCGCCCCGAGCTCGACGAGCTGACGCATCTCCGCCGGGTCGTCCACGGTCCAGGCGAACAGCTGCATGCGCGCCGCGTGCAGCGCGTCCGCCAAGGAGCGGTCCACCAGCGTCCGCTCCTGCCACAGCATCATGGCCCCGGCATCCTCGAGGGGCGGCACGGGCCGCACCGGATAGGACGCGCTCAACACGCCGCGGCGCAGACCGGGGCGCTCCCGTCCGAGGCGCTGCACGATGCGGTGATCGAAGCCGTGCACCGCGTAGCCCGCGGGGTTCGGGCCCCGGTCGAGCGCCTCGAGCAGGCTCGCGTCGAAGCGGGGCGGCAGGGATTTCACCTCGACGAACACCTGGAGGCTCGGCCCCAGCGCCCCGAGGACGTCGCGCAGCGTGGGCACCGGCTCGCCGTTGGCGAGGCGCTCCGGAGCGACCTGGTCCGCGGTGAGGTCGGCGATGCGCCGGCCCGATAGGGTCTCGTCGTGATGCACCATCAGCGCCCCGTCGGCCGTCGCATGCACGTCCAGCTCGACGGCGTCCGCGCCCAGCGCCGCCGCGGCGCGAAAGGCGGCGAGCGAATTCTCGACCTCCCGGGCCGACGCGCCTCGATGCGCAATGACGAGCACCCGGGGGGGGCGGGGGGGGCTCACTTGAGCAGGCTGTCCGCCTTCTTCGCCTCGATCCAGCCCGGCTCCTTCTCGATCGCGTGTACGATGTCGTAGTGCTCGGGCTGCGGCAGCACGGTTTTCAGGTACGCCGCGTACTTCGCCGGATCGTCGATCGGCTGACCGTCCACCGTGTACAGCTGGTGCGCGTACACACCGATCTTGCGGTTGAACTTCGTGTCCGGCACGCGCAACCAGCGCTCGCGCTCGGGGATGAACATGTTGAGCCGCTCAATCAATTTTGTGATCTCTTGGCGGTACAAGTCTCTGCTGTACTCATTGAGCTTCGCCTTATCCGGTTCGGCTTGGTTGTCACGCTCGTCGTAGCGACCCTTGAGACCCCACACGTACGCCCAATGTGCCGACGAGGAGTTGTCGGTGCCGAACAGATCGAACGCGGTGGGGATCCACTTGTAGAAGAAGCGCTGCATCACTTCGGGCGGCATCTTGCCCGCCTTCACGATGCGCAGCAGCCCGTTGTTCCCCGTACCGAGGTGAAAGGACTCCTCCTTGAGCATCGGATTCATGGAGCGCGACAGGGGGTCGAACGCCGACACGGAGAGCATCGTCAGCTGGAACTTGCCGTCGCGGTCGATGAACTGCGTGTACGTGAAGAAGTCGAGCCAGTTGTCCACCAGCTCGTTGAACGAGCCGAGCAAGCGCTCCCCTTCGTCGGCCCGGCGCTCGAGCAGCTTCGCGGCTTCCCGCTTCCCCTCGTCGCCGAAATGCGAGCACAGGAGGTAGGACATCTGCCAACCGTGCCGCATCTCCTCGGTCATCACCCGCATGAGCGACAGCAGATCGTAGTCCGAGGGAGCGTGCGTCAGCAGATTGCGCTGCTGCTCCACCGACGCGAACTCCGTGTCGCCCTGGTACACGATCAGGTTCAGCAGCGCGTCCCGGATCCGCTGGTCGGGGATGTGCATCACCGTCGGCCACTTGCGCTGGCCTCTGTAATGGCCGAATTCGATGTGGGGCACCTCCTGCTCCCCGAACTTCGCTTCGAACTTGAAGCTGCGGATCTCCCCCTGCGGCAGGCCGATCGAATCCTGCCAGGAGCGGAAGTAGTCGATCCATTCGTCGAAGTTGTTCAGCTTGCGGACCATCAGCGGCTCCTCTTCGCGAGTGACGCGCCGCCCGCGATGCGCTCGCGCGCCTCCGGGGTGGCGAACAATTCGTGTTGCTGCTTGATCTCGAGGTCGAGCGCTGCGGCGAGCGAGCCGGCCTCGCTTGCGTACAATGCGTATTTGGCGCGC
>WNGE01007972.1_pt1 | contig 11420 bp, 8 predicted proteins | sample 5400651 | NCBI WGS metagenome assembly WNGE01 (sample SAMN13153370, study PRJNA577476) | soil metagenome | isolation source: 60 cm soil or saprolite under grassland replicate 2 | place: USA:California | collected 2016-06-15 | reverse complement strand
AGCCGCCGATGAACGACATTCGCGTCCGCCGAGCCTTCAATATGGCAATTGATAAAGTCAACTATGCGAAGTCGCGGCGGATTACCAAACCCCTTTAGGCATTTACACCCGAGGGCATATTTGTCGGTTACCCGCAACCTAAGGGCGAGGGATTCGACCCCGAACAAGCGCGGAAGCTGCTTGGCGAAGCGGGATTTGCGGTGACTAATAACGAGGGTGGTTTTGAATGCAAAGCTTTTCCGGCGGGACAGGTTGAATTCATTTTCAACAGCAACTCGTCGAACAAGGCTATGGCGGAATTCATGCAGGCGCAGTGGAAACAGAACCGGGGGAGCACTGTACCTTTGCGCAGCATGGAAGTTAAGACTTTCATGAATGCCCGATCAAAGCTGGAGTACAACGGCTTTGCGATAGGTATTTGGGGCGCTGATTATATGGATCCGTTTACGTTTCTCGGCCTATTCACGACCCCTGTTGGTGTTAACGGAACGGGTTGGTATGATCTGAAGTACGTAGCCATGCTGGATCAAGCGAATCGCACTCTCGATCACCAACGGCGTTATGAGCTGCTGGCAAAGGCAGAGAAGTACCTCTTGGACGCTCAACCTTTGATTCCGATTGAGACATCGTCGGTCAATTGGTTAAAGAAGCCGTACGTTAAAGGAATGTATCCCAACGCTGCGGGTCTTTACCCCTGGAAGTATGTATACATCGAGCGCGAACCATCAAAGTGGGACTACGGAGTTCCAAGCTTGGCCGATTAGGCCACAGGCTTTCCTGCCTGTCAGTTTTGTTACTGGCAATAGATGACAGACAGGGATGTCTGTCCTACACAATGCTTCGATTCATCATTCGTCGGCTACTGATCACTATTCCCACGATTCTCGTCGTCCTGACAATTACCTGGGCACTCGTTAGACTGGCGCCCGGAAATTTCTACACCACCGAAAAAAACATTCCGCCAGCAATAGAAAAGAATATTCGCGAGAAGTATGGTCTGGATAAGCCATGGTATGAACAGTATCGACGTACCATGTGGGGCATCGTGCGGCATTTGGATTTTGGCACCTCTTTGAAATATGAAGGACAGTCGGTGAATGCGATCATCGCTCGATCGCTTCCCGTCTCCGCTACAGTGGGACTACTGGCATATCTGCTCGCTCTGGCGGTGGGAATAGTTGCCGGCTCGATGGCGTCGCTGCATCCAAACTCCAAACGCGACTATGCTTCCATGGCCCTGGCGATGCTGGGCATCTCAATCCCAAACTTTGTTCTGGGTCCGATCCTTGTTTTCATTTTTTCTCTTACGCTTTACTGGCTACCGCCGTCGCGCTGGAATGGTTTTCCCAGCCGTAACGTCATTCTCCCGGTGATAACGCTTTCAGGACTCTACATGGCGTACATCGCCCGGCTTACACGCGCCGGCATGCTCGAAGTTCTCAGGTCGGATTACATTCGCACCGCGCGAGCCAAGGGCCTGAGCGATAGCCAGGTAGTCCTTCGCCATGCTCTGCGCGGCGGACTCTTACCTGTCGTTTCTTACACCGGGCCGGCGTTGGCTTTCCTCGTAACCGGGACGGTTGTAGTTGAACGGATTTTTGTTTTGCCCGGGTTGGGCAATTATTTCATCCAGGCCTCGTTGAACCGCGACGAGCCTCTCATCATTGGCATTGTCGCGTTTATTGCGATCACGCTGCTGCTGATGAATCTGCTTGTCGATATTGCCTACGCTTTTCTCGATCCGCGCATTCGTTACTAGTCGGCCAGACATGCTTGTCTGTCCTTTGAGTTCAGCGGATCAAGACAAGACCGGCAGGAATGCCTGTCCTACATATGCATAACGATCAGCCAATAATTCCGGGCGACCGTGATAAGCCTGAGCCGGGACTAACACCGGATTCCGCAGCCAGTTACCGCGAGGGCGACGTCATACACACCGCGCCAGAGTCTGCAATTGCGGAAGCGGATGTACTCGCCGCGGAGAGAGGCGATGTGATTCCGGGGACGTCGCTCTGGCGCGACGCATGGCGTCGTCTACTTAAGAACAGGCTCGCGGTGATTGGAATGATCGTCGTCGCGATTATTACCGTTGCTTCGGTTACCGGGCCCTTCATTATTAAGCAGCTGACCGGCTTAACCCCTGACTATATTCCCACGGATGTCGCACTCCTCAGATCCATCCCACCATTAACCGGTCCCGACGGCTCGTTTTCCTGGACTCATCTCATGGGCACTGACAACCAGGGCCGGGATTTATTGGCGCGGGTCCTCCAGGGTGGGCAAATCTCTTTGATGGTGGGCATCATAGCTACGCTCGTTTCCCTAATCATCGGTGTCAGCTACGGAGCAGTTGCAGGATATCTTGGGGGACGTCTCGATAACCTGATGATGCGCGCCGTCGACGTGCTCTACTCGCTGCCTTACATCATTATCGTTATCGTGCTGCTTTCCGTTTTTCGCAGCCAATCTGCGCGGGGACAGGTTCTGCTTCTCTTTGTCGCGCTCGGGTCTGTGTCGTGGTTGACGATGGCGCGAATTGTGCGGGGCCAGGTGCTCTCGCTAAAGAACCAGGAGTTTGTGTTGGCTGCCAGAGCGACCGGTGTCTCAACTTCGCGAATTATTTTTCGCCACATTGTGCCTAACACGCTCGGGCCTGTAATTGTTTACGCTACGCTTACGATTCCTACTGTAATGCTGACGGAAGCATTTCTTTCGTTCCTGGGGTTTGGCGTGCAGCCACCGCTGGCCTCGTGGGGAAGCCTGGTTACCGACGGCATCCAGAATATCGGCATCTTTCCCTGGCAACTGATATTTCCGGGCGTGACCATGGCGCTGACGCTTTTTTCGCTCAATTTTCTGGGCGACGGATTGCGCGACGCGCTCGATCCGCAAATGCGCAAGCTTTGAGAGCTGAATAGAAATCGCATTTCAGATCAAACATTTCGGCATCTAAGATTTGAAATCTCACATTTGAGATTCAGAGCTAAATGACTACCACAAACGGAAATCTTCTCGAAGTGCGAGACTTGCGCACGTACTTCAGCACCGAAGACGGCGAAGTGAAAGCTGTCGACGGCATCTCATTTCAGTTGAAACGCGGCGAGACGCTGGGAATCGTGGGTGAATCAGGCTCAGGGAAGTCAGTCACCAATCTTTCGATAATTCGTTTGATACCAAGCCCACCCGGCCGCATTGTGTCCGGGCAAGTGCTATTTGACGGTGTCGATATCCTGAGGCTGAAGGAGGCTGATGTGCGCAGGATTCGCGGCCGGCGCATTGCGATGATCTTCCAGGATCCGATGACCTCTCTTAATCCATTTATGAAGATCTCCCGGCAGTTGATGGAGATTACCGAATTACATCTGGGCCACACGAAACGCCAGGCTTACGACCACGCTATAGAGATGCTGGAGACTGTTGGCATCCCCGATGCACGGACGCGCGTCGATAACTATCCGCATGAGTTTTCGGGAGGCATGCGGCAGCGGGTGATGATCGCGATGGCGCTGTCATGCGAACCCGAATTGCTCATCGCCGACGAGCCGACAACTGCGCTCGACGTGACCATTCAGGCGCAAATTCTTGAATTGATCAAAACTCTCAAGCGGGCAACCGGCACCAGCGTCATTTTGGTCACGCACGACCTCGGCGTCGTGGCGGGCATGACCGATCACCTGATCGTTATGTATGCGGGAAAGGTTTTTGAGCAAGCGCCAACCGCGGAGTTGTTCGCCAGTCCGGGTAACCCTTACACAAAAGGCTTGCTTCGTTCGGTTCCCGATCCGACGGCTAAACAAGGCGAGCTTTATCAGATTCCCGGTGCTCCGCCCGACGTCGCGCATCTGCCGGCGGGTTGTCCGTTTGCGCCGCGGTGCCAACGAGCTGAGGATCTCTGCAGCCGTGAGTTTCCACCGTTTGTGCAACTGACCGCCGAGCACTTCTCGCTGTGCCATTTCGCCGCTGAGGTTTATGAAGAGTCGCAAGCAGAAGCCCGACCATAAGAGAGGAGCAGGAGTAGAAAGCAGGAGAGGACGACGACAGATGACCGCGAGAAGTTCTACGTGAGCACTTCGAGCGTTCGGAACAGTAGCCCGCTCAGGGTTTTGTGGATATCAATGACTACCCAGGAGACAAACTTAAATTCGCTTAGTGGCACGCCGCCTTCAAGCGACCTCGGGAGCCGCGCGCCTTTGCTTGCGATACGCGATCTCAAAGTTCATTTTGATCTTGCCGGCCGGCGCCATCGTCTGGTTAAAGCCGTTGATGGAGTGACGATCAACATCTATCCCGGTGAAACGCTTGGCCTGGTCGGCGAGTCTGGATGTGGCAAGTCCACTCTGGGCCGAGCGATCTTGCGCCTCGCGGAGCCTACCTCGGGACAAGTGCTCTATCGTAATAATGATCTGGCCCACCTATCGAACAAGGAGATGCGCGAGCAGCGGCGGCATCTGCAAATAATATTTCAAGATCCCTACGCTTCGCTTAATCCCAGAATGACTGTTGGCCAGATTGTTGGTGAGCCTCTCGACACCTTCAGACTTGCCAGGGGCAGGGAGGCGGAGCAACGCGTACAAGAACTTCTGGAAACAGTGGGACTGAGTAAACGCTTCATCAAACGCTACCCGCATGAGTTCTCGGGCGGACAGCGTCAGCGCATCGGCATCGCGCGCGCTCTGGCGGTCGACCCTGATTTCATCGTTGCCGATGAGCCAATCTCGGCACTTGATGTTTCTATTCAGGCGCAGATCATGAACCTCCTGGAAAAGTTACAACGCGAAAAGAATCTGACTTACTTGTTTATCTCTCACGACCTGCGCGCAATTCGGCACGTTTCCAATAGAGTGGCGGTTATGTACCTGGGTAAGCTGGTTGAGATAGCCGACGCCAAAACTATCTACGCGGATCCGCTGATGCCATACACGAAGGCTCTGATTTCCGCGGTGCCGGTTCCGGATCCAAAGATCGAAGCGACGCGGCAACGCATCGTACTTGAAGGCGACGTGCCGTCACCAATTAATCCGCCTCAGGGTTGCCGTTTTCATACGCGCTGCCCGTATGTCATTCAGGCGTGCAAGGAAGTTGTCCCCCCGCTCGTTGAAGTCAAACCCCATCATTTTGCCGCCTGTATTCGCATTAGCCCTGACCAGCCTGACATCGAAAAAGTGGCGCCAGGTCAGGCGCCCGGAATAGCCGCCGCTCAGGCAATGGCTGATCAGGAGATCAGTAGCTAAGCCGTCAAAAAAAGCCGCGAAAAGCCTTGATTCTCATGCTCAGCCCAGATGAAATGCGGGCGCTATTGGTCGTATATCAGTAGGGTAACGTGTCTTGTGTTTAGTTCGTGCGGAACAGACCGTCCGTTGACTGGCACTCTTTGGAGTCGCTTGTTGACGTTATTAGTGGAATCTATACTGATTTGTGTCGGAAGCTTGCAGCGTCCTGGCCGGCCAACCTGGCTGCGATGCTTGGGTAGCTTGCCCCACAACTAACACATCGCGTACAGCAATGCCTCCAAGAAATCGCCCACCAAGGCCGCGCCGCAAGGATCCGGGGAAAGAGAACCTGGGCAAGGACGAAGAATTGATGACGTCAGCGGCGACGACTCTAAATGAACCCATCGAGATTCTTCAGGAACATCCTGAAGACGCTCCGGCTGGTTGGGCCGAAGTGCAGGATAAGCTCGCAGCTGCTTCTGGGCTATCGGTTCTGCTGGTTGATGGCCGACAACCTCCGGCGCTCGTTGCTTCGAATAACAATTCGATCTGCCACGCCTTCCAGTCGTCGCTGGACTACGTCAGCCTTTGTGATCCTTATTGCGGCGAAGCTCATCGCCGCGCTCTGTCTGCTGGCTCCGCAGTCCAATACAAGTGTCATGCGGGTCTCCAATGCTTCACTATGCCGGTGCAAATCGGCGGAGAACAAAATCTTGCGGCCATCGGTGGTCGCGCCTTTGTTAGCGGAGCCGACTACCGCTCGCTGGTCGATCGTTTTCGCGCTGGAGAGTTGAACGAGTTGCTTGGCAGCAAACCATTCGACAACGTGATCTTTGCGGAATCGGAAAGACTAGATCATTTGTCCGAACGGTTACAAAAGGCAGCGCGCAATTTTGATGCGGCTGTCAGGAAAGGAAGCGGTAGTGATACCGCCGAGCGCGACAACCTAGCTGAATTTCCTGAGTCGCTGGCAACAGCAAGGCGGATCCTTTCGCCACTGGAAAAGGGTGAAGACGGTGAGGAGAGAAGGCGGCCTCAGGGCGGTCTCGGAACCGATTCACGTTATCCCACGCCTGATTTGCAGGACGAAGTTGATCGCCTGCGCGGTGAGCTCGAACATCGCTCCCAGGTGGCGGAATCGCTCCAGCATTTCCTGGAGCGCATCAGCTCTCGCGATCCGGCCAGAACCTATGGCGCAATTCTCACGCATTCGAAGGAATTGCTTCAGGCTGAGCGCGCGTCGCTATGGGTCTTCGACGAAAGCTCCAATGAGATTAGTCTTAAGGCTTCAGCGGGTTTTCCGCCCGTGGAGTTTGAAATCGGCCCGGCACGACTCGGTGAAGGAATTTCCGGCAAAGTCCTGGAATCTGAAAAACCGTTGGTGGTCGAGAATATCGAAAGTGCGGGACTAACTCCGGCGCCGCCGGAGCGAGGATACAAGACGAAGTCGTTCATTAGTTACCCCATTACCATGAGCGGGCGAAAAATCGGCGTGCTCAACGTCGCTGACAAAGTCGGTGGCGGAAAGTTTGATGACGTCGATCTTAGCTTGCTCGAAATCATAGGTCCCCAAATCGCTGTGGCCCTGGAGCGAGCGGAATGGCAGGAACGAGCCACGCAATTTCAATTGATGTCGATAACAGATCCTCTAACAGGTTTACTAAATCGCCGCTATCTCGAGGAACGGCTGACAGAGGAGTTAAACCGTTCCCAGCGTTACAACTATTCCATGAGCTGCCTGATGATCGATGTTGACGATTTCAAGAACTACAACGATCAAAATGGCCACCAGGCGGGGGATGTTGCTCTGAAAATCACGGCACATGCGCTAAAGGCGACGCTGCGGTCGGCCGACGTAGCTTGTCGTTACGGAGGAGAAGAATTTTGCATCCTGCTGCCGCAAACCACACTCGCCGAAGCAGGAGTCATCGCAGAACGAATGCGGCAACGTGTGATGGAAACGGACTACCCTTATGGGAAGTCGCAACCATTGGGAACGGTCAGCGTCAGCATTGGGATTTCTACTTTGGCGAAACATATTGATACCGCCGAGAGCGTGATTGCCGCGGCGGACCGTGCGCTTTACAGCGCCAAGCACCTGGGCAAAAACCGCATTGAGTTTTACCTGGACAACATCAGCAACTCGCACGCCGCCAGATGACGAATCGCCACGAGGAAACACGCCAGATTCTCGGTCGCGTAAAGCGCGACGAGTTTGTCGGCAGGGCCGCCGAGCTCCAACACCTGGTCTCCCACGCAACACAATCGAGGCCTGCTGAGGAACGATCCGGCCTGCTCATCTTGTTAGCGCCGCTCGCAGGCGTTTCCGAATTACTGCGTCAGGCGTACGACGACCTGTTCAATAGACGTGTTGTGGCGCCGATCTATTTTGCGTTGCCGCAAACTGAAACCACGGCAGTCAGCGCAGCAATCGAATTCCTGAACACGTTTTTACTGCAATACATTGCCTATCGCCGCGATGAGCCATCGCTTTGCCGCCTTTCGCTCACCTTGAATGATCTGGTCCAACTTGCTCCCGCCGCTGATCTTCCGTGGATTGAAGACCTGGTCGAGGCCTATAACGTGCAACGCTTCGACAAAGATGATCGCGCTTTGGTGCGCTTCTGTCTGACCGCGCCTAATAAGGTTCCGGCGAGAGACGACCGTCCCTTCATAATGTTTGACGCGGTGCAATTGGCGAATTACGCCAGCTCGACGGTGCCGCTCGCCACCGAAATTGCCAGGGCCCTGACTTTTTCCAGTCAGCCATTTGCTCTTGCCGGCTTACGTCGTGAGGTTCTCGATGCAGTCGAATGTGCCGGCGGCGCCTCCAACTCGCTCGAGATGATGCGACTGGAAGCGCTTGGTGAAGACGACGCCCGCAATCTCGTCGCCTCGTCGGCGCGCCGCCTCCAGGTTGCGACCAACGAGGAAACCCGGGATCTATTGGTTCAACAACTCGAGGGCAGTCCCTTCTTCATTACTGCCTTGCTGCAAGCCGCTCGCGAAAACAATCTAAACCTCGACTCCTACCTCGCTGTCGAGCGTTTGTACGTTGACGAGCTAATGGGTGGGCGACTCAATCGTTATTTCTCGTCCGTGCTCGAACATATCGCGCCTGAACCGGAAACGAGAGCGTCTGTGGTCCGTCTGCTTTGCGAAGCGGTGCCGGCGGGAAGTCGCTCCGCTTCTTTCGAAGCCTGGCGCAAGCGATTGAAACTTGACAGCGTCGAAGTCGAAGAGATATTGCGCGCGTTGCACATTCAGGAGCTTGTTAACTGGGACGGCGAAACTGTCGATGCAGCGGGCGCCTCAAGTGTCTGGAAAGATTACTTGAGAAGCCGATTTCGTCTCGACGCTTTGCGCGAGCCGCGCGCGCTTGTAGTGGCAGATGTGATGGCTGAAGCACTGAAGCGGGCGCCGCAAACCATTGCCCATCACTACCGCAGAGCGGCAAGTCTTCGATTGCGGGAACTGCTTGGCGCCTTCAATTTTCAAATGGTGCCAGGGTGCCTTTTGCATTTTGCCGAGTTCGCTACCCATTACAAAGGAGCGACTGCGGAGGAGATTGCGGCGGGCCTTGATGCAGACACTGAACTGCTGCGTCTTCCCCAGGTTTTTCATACCGCGAGTGGAGTTTCGTTGGTCCCGGAGCTGCGGAAGTTTGGCGAGGAAAACTCAGTCGTGGCCCATGCATTTGCGGGTGTGACCTACACAGACAGCAATGAGGTTGTCTGGCTGGTAGCTAAGGTCGATAGCAAACTCGAGGCGGATAGATCGCTCGTTGAAGCGTGGTGTGAACGCCTGGCAGGTTTGGCACGCCAATCCGGTTTCGTCCGCACGCAGATTTGGCTCATTGCAAACGAAGGCTTCTCGGCTGAAGCGACTGAAGTGCTTCGCGCGCGCAACGCTTTTGGATCCAGTCAGCAACAATTTGAACTCTTGAGTGCTCGGCTAAGCGAGGGTGCCCGAGTCCCGGCGCAATCGGATGAAGCTGATGAGTTCATGCTGATTCTCCCGATGGGGGCTGACAACGAACTGCTGGCAGCCACGACCGTAGAGCAAGTGGCCCGCCGGCTCAACTTTACTCCGGAAGCCATCAACCAGATAAAGACAGCGGTTGTTGAGGCCTGTATCAACGCCGCGGAGCACAGTCTCAGCCCGGATCGAAAAATTTATCAACGATTTCTGGTCGAAAGTGATAAATTGGTGATTACTATTTCGAGCCGGGGCATCGTGCCGCCGAATATTCAAGGACATATTGAAGAGCAACCCAGAGAGGTTTACCAGAACGGAGGCGTAGTTGAGCAGCGCCGCGGCTGGGGATTGAAACTGATCAAGACGCTGATGGACGAAGTTGAGTTTGAACGCGTTGACGAAGGGACCAGCTTGCGTATGATCAAGTACCTGCGCAAGAGCTCTTAGTAGGACAAACTATTAATTTGTGGTTGTTAGCCGGCGACCGGCTAACAGCTGTTCGTTGGTTGCATAAACATTTCGCCGCGGCTAGTCTAATCTGATTTCCAGAGAGTAACCGAAAAGGGAAGTTAGTGGCGGAGTCGATTAAGTCAAACGTTCGTTCGCATTGTGTCGGTACCACGGCAGTGGTTTATGCGAGCGACTATTTAAACAAGCTCACGGGCGAAAGAATCGAGCGCGAATGTAAGAAGCAACTCGATTCCGGCGCCCGCGCGCTGGTAATCGATTTCAGCGACACAGAGCTCGTCAACAGCATCGGTATCTCCATCCTGCTCGGCATAATCGACATCGCGGAAAAGAATGGCGCTCTGGTCGTGTTCTCCGACGTGAACGACGAGACGGTGCAACTCTTCGAGATGCTGGGCCTGACGCGCCATGTATTGCTTGCCAAAGATGAACAGGAAGCTCTATCCGGCCTTTCCATTCCCCCCACGCAAGGTCAGGTAATGGGCCACTAGACGAATGTGTCAAGCCCACCGAAACCTGGAGTCGCCGATTGAGATGACGCCATCTACGAAACGATTTTCCATTTCTCATTTTTCATTTCTCATCTTGTAAGGTCCGGACCCACATCATCGGCCGAAATGGCAACTGATAAATTTGAAATGAGAAATGGAAATTCCAAAGCCCTTCGAATTTTACCAGCATGACTTCTGAGGAGACGTTGTCTTTGTTTGGGCTTCTTCTGCGTCTCTGCGGTCCCTGGCCCTCACCAGTGTTATAGTTTGCGAGCATGGAGCCAAACACACAAAAGCTTATCCACTCCTTTGGCGCGCTTGCCGATCTGGGGCAGGAAATAGCGGACACCGGCGACTTCATCGAGATGGTGCGCACCTCTCTACATCTATTGCTGGGCACGCTCGCAATCCGCCGCGGCGCTGTGGTCGAGTGTCCTGCGCATCTCGAGATGACAAACCCGCTTGCCCTTTGGGGGTTGAGGGAAGGTTACGACGCTCGCTTTATTGTTGACGATGAAACCAAATCGGCATTTCTTGGTTCAGCTAAGGGTGCGTTTGAAGTTCGCGCAGAAGGCGCGGTTGATGAGCCGGCACTAAGGAGTTTCCTGGCGGCGCACGGGACGGAATTTCGTGCGCAATTAATCGAGCTGATCGTCCCGATGATTGTTCGCGGGAACCTCACCGGGCTGGTCCTGCTCGGAGGTAAGGCCAGTGGCGAGCACTTCAGCGCAGATGACATTGAAGTGATTCGCTCGATGGTGCGACATATCGGTGTCGGCATTCACGCGCACCGGCTACTCGCGGAAGTGAAACAGCAGGCGGAAGAAAACCGGCGGCTGTATGAAGACTTACGCGCTATCTATCGCGACACGGTGCGAGCTTTTGCCGCTGCGATCGACATCAAGGACAAGTACACGCAGGGACATTCGGAGCGCGTTGGCAAGTATAGCGAGATGATTGCGCGCGAACTGGGGTTTGGCGAAGAAGAAGTTGAAGGCATGGCCATCGCCGGCTACCTTCACGACGTCGGCAAGTTGGTGGTCGAGCGCGACATCATCAACGCTCCTTACCGGATTGATGCCAAGCAGTCGAGCGAACTAAACCGCCATCCCGCCGCCGGCTTCGAGATCCTTTCGCCGATACATCATCCCTATGCCGACATACCTTTGTCGGCCAAGTATCACCACGAACGCATGGACGGCCGCGGTTATCCCGATGGCCTGACGGACAAACAAATTCCGCTCGGAGCGAAGATTGTGACGGTTGCCGACTC
>WNGE01007971.1_pt1 | contig 11420 bp, 9 predicted proteins | sample 5400651 | NCBI WGS metagenome assembly WNGE01 (sample SAMN13153370, study PRJNA577476) | soil metagenome | isolation source: 60 cm soil or saprolite under grassland replicate 2 | place: USA:California | collected 2016-06-15 | reverse complement strand
CGGCCGCCCAGTCGGGCGGAGCACCAGGCGTCAGCCCGCGCCCGCCCCAGCCGGCGCCCGGCACGTGGACCTCGATGGGTCCTGTCGAGGGGAACGCCGCTCGCAGGCTCTCGAACGCGTGCTCCGCGTTCACGTCCGCGGTGTTCTGGGTCAGGATCGTCAGGACCAGCTCACTGGTCGGGTCCAGCCGGCGTTCCCAGGCGGGCTTGCCGTGGAACGTCGAGAGGCCCTCCAGGACGTACTCCACGAGGCCGGTCCGGGTGCGCTCGAGGCGCCGCGCCCAGGCTTTCGCCCGATCGACCGGTCTGCGCCGGCGCACGTTCCGGCGGGACGACGTCGCACGCGCCGTCTTCGAGGGCGGGCGAGCAGCGGTGCGGTTCGGCATGACGGCATTGTGGAATGCACGCGAGCGGAGCGCTGAGCGCGGGCCGCATTCAGTGATCGGGACCCTGAATCGACGGGCCTGGCCGGTTGGGCAGCAACGCCGGCCAGGCCCTGTCGCATCGGGCGGGGGCGACGTCGACGGAGGCGGCCCGGACCATGGGCCGCGGCGCCGGATGTGGCGCTCGTCGACGATCCCCACCGGAGGGCGATCCCGCATCGGGATCCGGTTCTTGACGAGTGACGGTGGTGCTGGGCCACGACGTCCGCCGCGACCCAGCGGCGATGTAAAGAAATACACCGCCCATAGGCCAAACGTAATCGCCAATTCGTCACCGCCGGCCTATGTGCGCGGACGCAACTCTCGGAACGACGCGCGTCGAGGCCACGGGGTACCGGTTTCGAGGGATGACTTTCAGCGAGAAACGCCCTCAGGCGATCGAGCCGCCCAGGGAAACCAGTCGCGCCAGGCGCTCACCGCAGCGCTCCAGCGGTGGCATTCCGGCGGCCATCGCGGCCTCCACGGACTGCGGCACCTCCGCGACCGGCACCACCAGCACGCCCTCCGCGGCAAGGGCGACGATCCCTTCCGGTTCCACACCTCCCCCAACGGCGATGCAGGCAAACCCGGCCGCCCGAGCCCGGCGCGCGACACCGAGCGCCGTCTTGCCGAATGCCGTCTGGGCGTCGATCCGGCCTTCGCCGGTGACCACGACGGCGGCAGCGCGCAGCTTGCCATCGAGATCGGTCTCGTCCATGACGAGCTCCACGCCGGCCACCAGCTCCAGCGAACGGAATCGACTGCCGATGGCCAGCAGGCCGAAACCAAGGCCGCCGGCGGCGCCGGCGCCGGGGGTGTCGCGCACCGATCGACCGCCTGCCGCCTCCAGGACGTCCGCCCACCGCTGCAGGCGCTGGTCGAGTACCTCGACCTGCCCTGGGCTCGCACCCTTCTGCGGGCCGTAGGTGGCCGCGGCGCCGCGCTCGCCCAGCAGCGGATTCGTGACGTCGCAGGCGATCCGCATGTCCACTTCGGCGAGTCGAGGGTCGAGACCGCCCAGGTCGACTCCGTCAGGAATCACCGTCGGATCGGGCATGTCGGGGCTCGGCAGGCCGCCGAGCGCGGCGATGAGGCCGAGGCCGCCGTCCGATGTCGCGCTGCCGCCGATGCCCAGGACAACGTGCCGCACACCCGCCTCCAGCGCATCCAGGATCAGCTGGCCCGTTCCGTACGTCGAGGCTCGCATCGCGTCCCGTTCGATGGGCGCCACGCGCGAGAGACCCGACGCCTCGGCCATCTCGACGAACGCGCGTCCACCGTCGGTCGAGCGCAGCCAGCGCGCGCGAACGGGACGACCGAGCGGGTCCGCGACGTCCGCCTCTCGCCATTCCCAGCCACCCGCCGCCTCGATCGCCACGAGCGTGCCCTCGCCACCGTCGGCCAGTGGAGCCAGTGAGATCCGGTCGTTCGGACGGCCCTGCGCCCAACCGGTCGCCAGGGCCCGCGCAACCTGGACGGAGGTCAGCGATCCCTTGAACGAGTCCGGAGCGAAGACGACGCCGATGGACCGTTCGTTCGTCAACCGGCGCCGCCTAGTGCAGCGTGGACTCGAGCGAGGCCAGGATCCCTGTCTCGCGCCGCCGCTCCAGGTACTCCGGGATGCGGATGATCGGCGGACGCTCCTGGTCGGCGAGCTCGATGACCTCCAGGCTGAGCCGGCCGCGGCCGGAGCGGGGCAGCTTCATCGTAGATCCAAGCTCGGCGAAGAGCCGCGCCTTGCGCCGCTCCTCGAGCCGCTTCATGCAGGCCTGGAGGATGACGAAGCTCATCCGCGAGAGCCCCTCCAGCTCCTGGTTGCGATGGACGCGACGCTCCAGGTCCACCTGGCCCAGGCCCTCCAGGCCGACGCGCTCGGCAACGTCGATGAGGTGCCCGATCTCCACGGCGTACCCGGTGAAGAACGGAATCGTCTCGAGCAGCGCCCGCCGGCCGGCATACTCCCCGGACAGCGGCTGGATGAGGCCCGACAGCTCCGGGAAGAACAGGTTGATGATGGGTCGCGCGACGAGCTCGGTCACCCGGCCGCCGCCGCCCTCCTTGAGCACGCCGCCTTCCACGATGGGCCGTTGGTAGTAACCCTTGACATACTGCAGGCGCGGCTCGTGGAGGAGCGGACCGATCGTTCCGTAGACCATCCGCGGATGCCAGTGGCGGACGTCGGTGTCGGCCCAGGCGATGATGTCGCCGCTCGTTTCGTGGAGCGACTTCCAGAGCGCTTCGCCCTTGCCCTTGAAGCTACCGTACCGACTGAGCACGTCCGGGTGCTGGATCACCCGGGCACCCTCCGCCTCGGCGATCTCACGGGTCCGATCCGATGAGGACGAGTCGATCACGACGACCTCGTCGAGCAGCGGCACGCGCCCCATCATCTCCCGGATCGCCCGCCGCACGATCGGCCCGATCGTCTCCTCCTCGTCGAGGGTCGGCAGGACGAGGCTGATCGTGAGTGCCTGCTTCTCCTTGAGCTGGACGAGGCGGCGCAGGTCGGCGAACTCGGCATGGTGGAAGTTGGATTCGCCGAACCACCGCTCGACCCGCGCGGGAACGGCCCGTGCCTCCTCGGCCGCGCGGTCGGCCGCCGCCAGCGTCTCCGCGCGGGTTGCCAGCTGCTCGAAGGTGCCGTGAGAGATCCGCAAGCGGGTCTTGACCACGACGACGCTCGGCTTCGCCCGCAGGGCGATCGCCTCGGGCAGGGCCCCGAACAGGTGGGCCGCGCCGTCGGCATCGGCACCGGGCAGGGCCGACGCGCCCATCACGACCAGGTCGGCCTGCTCGGTCTCGCGCAGGATCGTGTTGCGGACGTTGACCGCCTCACGCAACCGCGGTTCGGCGCGGCCACCGACGTGCTGCTTGACGAACGATGCGAGGGCCCGTTCAGCCTGAGAACGAACCGCCAGCGTGACGCCCGGCGGCACGAGGTGGAGCGCGATGACCTGGCCGCCGTCCTTGCGCGCGAGCGCGTCGGCGAATCGGAGAGCGAGCTCGGCGTGCGGGCCGCCCCTGATGGGCACGAGGATGCGCCGCAGCTCGTTCGCGCCGCGCTGCTTGACGACCGCGATGTCGCAGGGCGCGTCGCGGACGACCTCGTCGATCGTGGGCGAGAAGACGGTCGCCTGGCCGTTCCGACCGACGACCGAGCCGTGCCCATCCGCGCGCGGCGCGGGAGCCTTGCCGCCCCAGCCGAAGATGATGAGGTCGGCCTCCTGCTCGGCCGCGGCCTCCACGATCCCCTCGGCCGCATGGCGGCCGATCCGGACGATGGGATGAATCGTCGTTCCCTCCGGCGCGAAGTCAAGGACGCGCTGCAGGAGCCGGCGGGCGTGTCGCGCCCTCGTCGCTCCCTCCGACAGGGGCATCCCCTCGGGAACCTCCACGATGCCCAGCGCGGTCAGCTCGCCGGTCTTGCGGTCCAGCAGCCCGGCCCCGATCCGGACGAGCTCTTCTGCCGTCATCGGATTCGCGACCGGAATGAGGATCCGGGCGGGCAGCGGGGGCCGGCTGCTCACGGGATGATCACCGTGCGGGTGCGTTGTCGCGACGGCCGTTGCCGCCACGGTCGTCGCCGCCGACACGAGCGCTCACCGCCGGGGCCGTCCCGCGGCGAGCCAAGTCGGCCGGTTCATCGGTCCGTACCGCATTCCAGCGCTCGACCAGGTACGGCTTGAGGAGCTCGAACTCGCGAGCCTGGCGCTCCACCCGCTCCTCGGCCTGATCGGTCGTGACCTGCCGGTTCTCGATCACGAAACTGCCCACTCGCCCGAAATAGATCGGCACGAGCGCCGCGACGAACTTCTCGACCGGGGCATCCGCCCCGCGTGCGGCGACCACCATGTCGTACACGATGCGCGCCCACCAGTCGTCCGGGAAATGGAACGCGGAAAGTGCCTCGGCCATCTCCTGTGTGGAGTGGCCGGCCGCGCCGCCGCCGGTTCCCTCGCCGCCACCGGCGATGCCGAGCCGGGTCTGCGCGGACGAGGCCAGCTGGCCCGCCTCGGCCGCCAGGGTGAGAACGATGTCGAGGCTGGCTGGGGCGAGCATCTTGGCCCAGGTGTCCGCCATGGTCAGGGAGCCATGATGGAACTCGGTGAGCAGCCGGAGCGTGTTCACCTCGAGTGGCGGCGGATCCATGATCCGCTCGAAGCCGTACGCCGGCACGTCGTGCGAGCCACGGATCGGGAGCCAGACATCGTCGTGCGCGGCGGCCATGCGAAGGATCGTGCCCACGACCTGGCGGAACATCGGGCCCAGGTCTGCGCCGGGATCCTTCGGATCGTGGACCTTTGCGCCCAGGCGGGCCTGGCAGACCGCGAAGCCGCCGGTCAACGCGCTCGTGGTCATCCAGATGTCGATCCCGAACCGGCTGATGTCGGAGGTCCAGTCGTCGAGCGACAGATAGTGCCGGACCAGGTCCCCACTGACCCCGAAGTCGCCGCCGATCGGCTGCCGGATCCGGTGCCCGTAGAGCGACCGCGTCAGCGGATAGGTCACCGTGTTCGTGATCGTGCCGTCGTACTTGTAGCGTGCGTACAGGGGTGCCACGAAGTCATAGCCGCCCTTCAGGATGGGGCCGGCCAGGAGCTCGACCCATTCGGGCAGAATCGAGCGCAGGTCGCTGTCGACGACCACCAGCGCGTCCACCTCCAGAGCCGCGGCGATCTCGAAGATCGTGCGGAGGGCCGCGCCCTTGCCGCCGACGCCATCGATCTCGGGGTAGGTCAGGCTGACCCGGTCGAGCTTGTTGGTGGGCCGGACCAGCAGGATCTGTTCCACGTAGTCGGGCGGCTCGGTCTCGACCACGACGCGGCCGGTGCCGTCCGGAGAGCCGGCGTCGGCGTTGACGAGCACGGGCCGCAGGTCGGGGAAGTACTGGACGAGGCCGGCCTGCGCGGCGCGCACGACGTAGCCGATCGTGGCCGCGTTCTTGAAGCTCGGAATGCCGACCATGATGTCGGCGCGACCGAGGCGAGCGATCTCGTCCCGGATAGCCGGCGGGAGTGTGGTCGCGGGCATCGCGTTCACCCTACCACCGGCGGGACGCCGCTGTTATTGAGATCAGTTCCTTGGCGTGACAGGTCCTCGCGCGAGCGGTCAACTGGGGGAGATCGCGATTGCCGGGAGATCGCGATTGGCGCGAGATCGCGATTGCCGCGAGATCGCGATTGCCGCGAGATCGCGATTGGCGCGAGATCGCGATTGGCGCGAGATCGCTATTGGCGGGGGATCGGCACCGCCGCCCAGTCGTCGTTGGGACGCCCCGGCGTGTAGCGGCTATTGGCCGCCTTGAATGCGACCTCGCGGAAGCCCAGCTCTCGCCACGCCACCATCCAGCGGTTCACCGGCGGCCGGACGAACGGGGTGCGCCGCACGAGCGTTCGTTCCTCGAACGCGCTATCCAGGATCCGCTTGCGCTCCAGCAACGGCACGTCGAGGAGTGTGTCGTCGTCGATTGCGAGCAGGTCGATCGCCACGAAGCAGACCGGGAGGCTCGGGTCTGTCGTCGCCTCCTGTGTGGAGGTCTTGGCTGAGACGGCCTCGGCCAGTCGTCTGCCGAACATCATCTGGCCGACCATCTGGCCCGCGGAAGGGGTCGGGATGCCCGCGTCGATGCCCTGCTCGGGCATGGTCGCCTGGCGGGTCAGGTAGCCATCCACGACGAAGGACCACGTCCGCATCGCTTCCCGGAGCTCCGCGGCAATGGGCGCCAGGGCGGGGCCGTCGAGCGCCTCACCCTCGGCGTCATAGAACTCCGGTTCGGCGTCCGGGCTGTTCATCACGAGCAGGATCCGCTCGCCCGCCCAGAGCGGCTCCACGACGGGCTCGCGCACGTCGCGCGCGGGCCGCCGACCGAAGGGCTGTGGACGCCACGCTCGGAGCTCGGTTCCGATCAGACGGCCGGTCATCGACGCATCGTAGCAGGGCCCCGGCAGCGTTTCGGCGGCCGGTATCATCGGCCGATGGAGAGCCCCGCTCGCCTGCTGGCGGCCATGACCCCGGAAGGCAAGGCGCGCGTCCCGGCAGCGTGGGCGCTGTACGACTTCGCCAACACGATCTTCAGCTATGCGGTGGTTTCCGTCGCGATCGGCCTGTGGCTGACCGACGACACGCGGTTCGGTCAGGCCACCGGGCAGCTCGTCCAGGGGCTGGCCATCGCCGCGAGCGTGGGCATCAACGCGCTCATCTCACCCGTGCTGGGAGCGATGAGCGATCGAGGCGGCCGGCGGTTGCCGTTCCTGCTGTTCTTCACGGCTCTCACGATCGTTCCAACCGCGGTCATCGGGGCGAGCCCGGCGCTGGTCGGCGCCGCCCTGTTCGCAATCGCGAACTTTGCCTATCAGGCGGCCCTCATCTACTACGACGCGACGCTGTCCGTCGTCTCGACGCCGGCATCGCGAGGCCGGCTGTCGGGCACCGGCGTGGCGGTTGGCTACATGGGCACGATCTTCGTCGGCCTGTTCTTCGTCGCGACCGGGATCAAGGCACCGGAGGCGATGTTCCCGGTCTCGGCCGTGCTCTTCGCAATCTTTGCGGCGCCGATCTTCCTGATCGTTCGCGAGACGCCGACGGGCAGCGACCGCTTCCGGTTGGCCGAGGTACCGGCGGCGATCGGTCAGCTGGGCCGCACGCTGGGCGACTCCGGCACGGTGCCCGGCCTCCGACGATTCCTGCTCGGTCGATTCTTCTACAGCGACGCCGTGAACACGATCATCGTCGTGATGAGCGTTGTGGCCGTCCGGGGGATGGGCTTCTCGACGGGTGAATTCCTGATCATCTCCCTCGGCCTGACGGTCGTGGCGATCGTTGCGTCGTTCGGATGGGGCGGCCTGGTGGACCGGTTCGGGCCGCGCCGGACGCTCGCCTGGGTGCTCGCCTCGTGGGCCGTCGGGCTCGTGCTGGGCGCCGCCGCGCTGTCGTTGCCGGGCACGCTCCCTGGCGTTCTGCTGTTCCTCGTGGCGGGAGGGATCCTGGGCTCGGGCCTCGGCGGAGTTCAGGTCGCCGACCGCGTGTTCATGCTGCGGCTGTCGCCCCGACGCCAGATCGGCGAGTTCTTCGGGCTTTACGGCCTTGTCGGCAAGGCCTCCCAGGTCATCGGACAGATCCTCTACTCCGTCATCGTGTTCCTGCTCGTCGACCGGATCGGCAATGGCGCCTACCAGCTGGCCGTCCTGTCACTGCTCGTCACGATGCTCGTGGGCCTGTGGCTCATCTGGCCGGTCAGCGACCGGTGGGGAACCGCCACCACGGACGATCTCCTCGACGAGGCCCTTCCGCCCGTGACCCCGGGCCTCGCGCCACTCCATTAGGCGAAAGCCCGGCACCCGGCCCGGGTCGGGCGGCAACTGGCCAAATATCCATGCCAGGGTTCTTAGGCACGGTTGAGCAGCCCTCCCGGCGCTTGACTGAGTCGAAATTAGCCGCTATCGGCTATCTCGAGCCCTTCATGGCCGTCCACAAGCCTGCCGAACCGGCCTAAGAACCACGTTGTGGTTATCTGGCCCGGGATCCCTCGAGGCAGGGGCCCGGGCACAGCCGAATGCCCAGATCGCGTTTAGGGACCCGATCGACACACTCGTCCAGCGGTTGAGCCCTCGTCGAGTGGTTGAATCGCCGTGAACTCAGCCTCCGATCGAGGCCTCGGGCGGCAGCTCAAACACGACCTGATCGACGATTCGGCCACCGATCGCACTGTTGCCCGGGATCAGGCCGACGCGCCGGAAGCCGCTCCGCTCAGCGACTCCCTGCGATGGCTCGTTCGCTGGCTCGGCAAGGAGCTGCAGCCGATCGATCCCTAGCTCGCGCAGCGCCCAGCCCGAGATGAGGCGAACGGCCCTGGTCGCGAGTCCGCGGCCTCGCGCGGCGGGGAGCAGCCAATAGCCGAGGTAGCCGATCGCAGGATCCTCGGTGCCAAGGTTCACCCACACGTGGCCGATGCAAACCTCGCCCGCCTCGCAAATCGACAACGTGGGAGATCCGTGGGCCCAGCGCGAACGATTCAGCGCGAGCACATCTGCGGCTGAACCGCTCGGCTGTCCGAACCAGCGCGCGACGTCCGGATCGTGGATCCCGAGCTCGATCGCGTCGAGGTCTCGCTCGTCCGGCGGCCGCAACGTGACCACGCCGTCGGTCAGCCTGGGGGCGATCACTTGATGATGTCGCCGTACCCGCGCGGGTGGCCGCGGCGCCAGGCCCACGCCGACTCGATCATCGCCTCGAGCGTGCCGTGCCGCGCGGTCCAGCCCAATGCGTCGCGAGCACGGGCGACCGCTGCGACGAGGATCGGCGGATCGCCGGGCCTGCGCGGCCCGACCTCCACGGGAATGGGCCGGCCGACCACCTGTTCGGCGACCGCCAGCACGTCGCGTACGCTGAAGCCGGACCCGCTGCCCAGGTTGCAGGCGAGGAGCCCGGGGCCATCCTCGCGCGCGGTGGCTTCGAGCGCCCGGACATGGGCATCGGCGATGTCGAGCACGTGGACGAAGTCCCGGATCGGCGTGCCGTCGGGCGTGGGGTAATCGTCGCCGAATAGCGTCACCGGCCCGCCGCCTGCGGCGGCCGCGAGAACGTTCGGGATGAGGTGAGTCTCCGGGTCGTGGTCCTCGCCATTGGCCTGCGAGGCGCCGGCCGCGTTGAAATAGCGCAGGCTCACGCTGCGCATGCCGTAGGCGCGGCCGTACCAATCGAGCGCCGACTCGAGGATGCGTTTCGTCTCGCCGTACGGGTTGATCGGCCGAAGGGCCGCGTCCTCGGGGATCGGCGTGACCTCGGGCGTGCCGTACACCGCGGCCGTGGAGCTGAAGACGAACCGCAGGACGCCCGCCGCTCGGGCGGCCTCGAGCAGTCCGATCCCCCCGGCCACGTTCTGCCGGAAGTAGCGAGACGGGTCCTGGACGGAGTCTCCGACCAGCGATCGCGCCGCACAATGCAGGATGGCCTCCACGCGGTGCGCCTCGAGCGCTGCGGTGGTGGCGCGCTCGTCGGTGTAGTCCTGGCGGAGGAACGGCACACCCGCCGGAACGGCGTCGGGATGTCCGGTGGAGGCGTCGTCGAGGACGACCGGCTGGTGGCCCGCCGCCAGGAGCGCCTCGACGCTCACCGATCCGATGTAGCCGGCGCCGCCAGTGACGAGGACGCGCATATCAGCCGCTGTTCGTCAACTTGATGGCCAACCGAAGCGCCGAGGCGTTCTCCGGGTCCAGCGCCAGCGCGCGGCGGGTGAACTCGCGGGCGGTCTGCTCGTCGCCTCGCTCGATCGCCACGCGAGCCAGGCCGACCACCGCGATCGCGTTCCGGGCGTCCAACTCCACGACCTGCCAGTACAGCTTCTCGGCCTGGTCCAGGCGTCCAGTCTCGAGGGCGCCTTCCGCCTGGAGCATGATCTCGATCATCCGTCCTCCGCGATGCTCCTGGCGAGCGCCAGGAGCGTCCCCCGCTCGTTCAACTGCGGCTCCATGACGACCTTCTCGACGAGCCGATCCAACACCCGCCCGATCGCCGGACCGGGCGCCAGGCCAAGCGCTGCGATCAGGTCGTTGCCGTCGATCGCCAGTCCGGCTCGATCGAGGACCACGTGCGCGGCGAGCTCCGCGGCGGCGCGACGTCGAAGGGCGGCCAGGTTGCCGGCCGCCGCAGGTACGCCGCTGCCGATGTTGTCTGCCTCCCGGAGGCCGAACAGGTCGTCGAGCGACTCGATCCCGACTTTCCCGATGAACCGCCGAACGGCGGCGTCGCTCCACGACTCATCGTAGGCGAACATGTGGAACCGGACGAGATGCTCGACTCGCTCGATGGTCTCGCGTGGCAGGTGCCAGCGGCGAAGGAGCTTTGCCGCCAGCTCGGCGCCGACAGCCTCGTGGCCGTAGAAATGTCCGTCGGCGGCTGTCGCCGGCTTGCCGATGTCATGGAGCAGCGCGGCCAGGCGCACGACGCCGTCCGAGCCGGCCTCGGCCGCGGCGTCCACGGTTCGCAGGGTGTGGTCCCACAGGTCTTCGCCCGGCGCCTTGTTCTGGGGGATACCAACCTGGGCCGCGAGCTCCGGCGCGATGATGGCCAGCAACCCTGTTTGGGCCATGAGGCGGAGCCCGACCGACGGCCGCCTGGCGCCGAGCAGCCTGTCGACCTCGGCCGCGATCCGCTCGCCGGAGAGGTGGGCGGCCAGCTCGGTGTGGCTGCCGATGGCCGCCAGGGTCGCCGGCTCGATCGCGAACTCGAGCATCGCCCCCAGCCGGACGGCCCGGAGCATCCGGAGCGCGTCCTCCTGGAATCGCTCGCCCGGGTCGCCCACGGCGCGGAGCACCCGGCGGACGATGTCCTCGCGCCCCCCGAACGGGTCGACGAGCGCACGCCCCCGACCTGGCGGGCCACCCCAGGCCAGGGCGTTCACCGTGAAGTCGCGCCGGGCGAGGTCGTCCTCCACCCGGTCGCCGAACTCGATCCGACGCGGCCGCCGGTAGTCGGCGTAGTCGTGGTCAGAGCGAAATGTCGTGATCTCGACCGGCACCCCGGTCGCATCCCGAACGGTGACGGTGCCGAAGGCATTCTCGTAGAGCGAATCCGGGAAGAGCTCCTGAAGCCTGTCGGGTCGCGCGTCCGTGGTCAGGTCCCAATCGTGCGGCTCGCGCCCGAGCAGGAGGTCGCGCAGGCTGCCGCCCACCACGTATGCGGCGTGGTCAGCGGCGCGCAGACGATCCATGAGGTCGAGGACGGCGGGCCTGACGGCGGCGGCGAGATCAGCCGGCGTCACTCGCCGACGACCTCAGTTCCGGCCGAGGAACAGGTAATCCCTCCAGGCCCCGTTGCGCTCGTCGACGAGGTACGGGGTGAACAGCGAGTAGACGTCGCTGCGCGGCTCATAGGGTGGACGCTGAAGTCGCAGGCGGGCCTCGTCGAGCGTCTTGCCACCCTTGCGGTGATTGCAGGCCTTGCAGGCCGTGACGAGGTTCTCCCATGTGTGGCCGCCGCCCCGATGCCGCGGCACGACATG
>WNGE01007969.1_pt1 | contig 11422 bp, 7 predicted proteins | sample 5400651 | NCBI WGS metagenome assembly WNGE01 (sample SAMN13153370, study PRJNA577476) | soil metagenome | isolation source: 60 cm soil or saprolite under grassland replicate 2 | place: USA:California | collected 2016-06-15 | reverse complement strand
CGACGACGGGCAAGCGGTACGCGGCGCCCGCGAGCGCCACGCCGGCGAGGCCGGCGATCATGGCGTCGTCGAGGAGGGCGTGAGCGCCTATCCCCAGGTCGTCACGGCGCAGATGGTCGAGAACTTCATCCGAGGCGGCGCCGCCGTCAACGTGCTCGCGCGCCACGCCGGCGCCCGCGTCGTCGTCGCCGACTTCGGCGTCGCCGCTCCGCTGGCCGAGGATGTCTCCTTGAAGGCCATGAAGATCGCGCCCGGCACCCGGAACATGACCCGCGGGCCCGCCATGACCCGGGCCCAGGCGCAGGCCGCGGTCGAAGCGGGCATCGAGCTGGTCGAGGCCGAGCGGCCGCGCGGCCTCGATCTCATCGGCATGGGCGAGATGGGCATCGGCAACACGACCGCGGCGAGCGCGATGGTGGCGGTCTTCACCGGCGCGCCCGTCGGCGATGTCACGGGGCAGGGGACGGGCGTGGACGAGGAGGGCCGGAGGCGAAAGGTCGCGGCCATCGAGCGCGCGCTCCTGGTGAACCGGCCCGACGCGAACGACGCGCTCGACGTGCTCGCCAAGGTCGGCGGCTTCGAGATCGCCGGCCTCGCCGGCGTGGCGCTCGCGGGCGCCGCGTACCGCTTGCCCGTCGTCGTGGACGGCTTCATCGCTGGCGCCGCCGCTCTGGCTGCCGTCAGGCTCGCACCCGCCGCGCGCCATGTCCTCCTCGCCTCGCACCGCTCGGCCGAGCCCGGCCACCGGCACGCCCTCGAGGCCCTCGGCCTCGAGCCGTATCTCGATCTCGGGATGCGCCTGGGCGAGGGGACCGGCGCCGCGCTGTGCATCGACCTCGCACGGGCGGCGGTGAAGATCCTGACCGAGATGGCGACCTTCAAGTCGGCGGGCGTCTCGACGGCGGGACCCGAGGTCATGGACGCATGAGGTCGTCACCGCGGATCCCGACCCTCGTCATCGCCGGGGTGTCGAGCGGGGTGGGAAAGACCACGGTCACGCTCGGGATCCTGGAGGCGCTGCGCCGTCGGGGGTTGAAGGTGCAAGGGTTCAAGGTGGGTCCCGACTTCATCGACCCGGGGTTCCACGCCCTCGCCACCGGGCGCCCCGCGTACAACCTCGATGGCTGGATGTGCGGCCATGACCACGCCGTGGCGGCGGTGGCTCGGCACGCGGCCGATGCCGACCTCGCCGTGGTCGAGGGGGTCATGGGCTGCTTCGACGGGCTCGAGGGCGCGAGCGAGGCGGGTTCCACCGCCGAGATCGCCAAGTGGCTGGGGGCGCCCGTCGTGCTGGTGCTGGACGCGGGTGCCGTGGCCCGGAGCGCCGCCGCGGTGCTGCTGGGCTTCGAGCGCTTCGATCCCGACGTGGAGTTGGCCGGCGTCATCTTCAATCGCGCGGGTGGCCCGGTCCACCGGCAATGGCTTCGCGATGCGGTTGCCCAGTCTTGCAAGAGCCGCGTGCTGGGCGCCCTGCCCCACGAGCGCGCGCTCGTCCTCCCCGAGCGCCACCTGGGCCTCGTCACCGCCGCCGAGGGGGGCTACTCCGCCGAGCTGCGCGGCCGGCTCGCGGAGCTGATCGAGCAGCACGTGGACGTCGACGCGCTGCTCGGCGCCGCGCGCAGTCGGGTCGAGCGGCGGCCCGCGGATCCCGAAGGGCCGGCTCGGCGCGCGGCCGCCGTGACCATCGCCGTGGCGCGCGATGAGGCCTTCCAGTTCTACTACCGTGAAAATCTGGAAGCGCTCGAGGAGGCCGGCGCCCGGATCGTCTACTGGAGCCCGCTGAGCGATGGCGCGCTGCCCGAGGCCGACGGGCTCTACCTCGGCGGCGGCTACCCCGAGCTGCACGGCTCGACCCTGTCGGCCAACGGCGCCATGCGCCGGCAGGTGAGGGGGTTCGCCGAGTCGGGGCGTCCCCTCTACGCCGAGTGCGGGGGCCTCATGTATCTCGCCGAATCGCTCACCGGTCCCGAGGGCGCCACCTGGCCCATGGTGGGGCTGCTGGCGGCGTCAGCGCGCATGGAGCTGGGCGACCTCACCATCGGCTACCGCGAGGTGGAGATCACGGCGCCGAGTCCCCTCGGTCCCGCGGGCACCCGCGCGCGCGGCCACGAGTTCCACCGCTCGACGCTGGGGGCCCTGCCTGATTCGGTGGCGCGGGTCTACTCGATCTCCGACGGGCGCGGAGGCGCGCCGCGGGCGGAAGGCTTCGCGGCCGGCCGGGCGCTGATGAGCTACGTCCACCTGCACTTCGGGTCCAACCCGGCGCTGGCCCGGAGCTTCGTCTCGGCCTGCGCGACGCGATGGTGACGCGAGCGCTCGCCCTGCTGCTCCCGGTCCTGCTGCTGCCCGCCGCCGCGGGTGCGTTCAGCGTCACCGACCAGACCGGTCGCCGGGTGACGCTCGACGCGCCGCCCCGGCGCATCGTCTCCCTCGTGCCGAGCGTGACCGAACTCGTCTTCGCCATCGGCGCGCAGGACGCGCTGGTCGGCGTGACCGACTTCTGCGACTACCCCGCCGCGGCGCGCCTGAAGCCGCGCGTGGGCGGGATGGTCGCGCCGAGCCTCGAGACGCTGGTCGCGCTGAAGCCCGACCTGGTCGTGGCCACGACGGCCGGAAACCGCGAGGAGACCGTCACCCAGCTCGAGCGGCTCCGGATCCCCGTCTATCTCGTGAACCCGGCGCGGGTGGCCGACGTGCTGGACCTGATCTCGCGTCTCGGCGCCCTCACGGGCCACGAGGACGCCGCGGCCGAGCTGGCGGCCTCGCTGGACGTGCGCATCAAGGCGGTGCTCGCGCGCGTGGCCGCGCTGCCGCGCCCGCGGGTGCTCTACGTCCTCTGGCCCGAGCCGCTCATCGTTCCCGGTCGCGGCGCCCTCGTCTCCGAGCTGCTCGCGCTGGCCGGCGGCGATTCGGTGACGGCGGACGCCGCCGAGCCCTATCCGCGCTACAGCCTCGAGGCTGCCGTCGCGCGCGCGCCCGAGGTGATCATCCTGGCGAGCCATGGGTCGGGGCAGGTGCCCCTGGACCGCGCGAAATGGGAGCGCTTCACCAGTCTCCCCGCCGTCAAGGCCGGACGGCTCTACACCGCCGACGGTAACCTCCTCCACCGCTATGGGCCGCGTGTCGTGGACGGGCTGGAGCGGCTCGCCCGCCTCATCCACCCCGAGGCGTTCACGCGACGTGGCGACCTGTCCGGGAAGGGTCACCGGTGAGTCCGCGATCCCGTCTGACAGTCCTCCTGACGCTCCTCGCGCTCGCCGCCGCCGCCGTGGCCCTCGGCGCGCTGTTCATCGGGAGCGCGGCGGTCTCCGCGCGCGCGGTGATCGCCGTCCTCGCCGGACGCGGGGGAGGAACAGGCGTTGCCGACGTCGTCGTCCTGAGCTTGCGGCTGCCGCGCATCCTCGCCGCGCTGCTGGCGGGGGGCGCGCTGGCGGTGGCCGGCGTCGGGTTCCAGGCGCTCACGCGCAACCCGCTGGCGGAGCCCTCGGTCCTCGGCGTCTCGAGCGGCGCTGCCTTCGGCGTAATCACCGCCCAGGTGTTCGGGCTCCGCGCGGGCGTGCTCGAGGCCCTCGGGCTCACGGCCTTCGCCTTCTGCGGCGCCCTCGTGGCGGGCATCGCCGTCTACACCATCGCGTCGCGCGCGGGCGGTCTGCCCGTCCACACCCTCGTCCTCGCCGGGGTCATCGTGGGCATCTTCTTCTCCTCGGCCATCACGGTGCTGATCTCCGTCGTCGACTTCGACCGGCTGGGCGGCGTGATCCACTGGCTCCTGGGCAACCTCGCGCCCATCCCCCCGGCGGCGCTCGCCGTCTTCGCCGCGGTGGCCGGGCTCGGCTTCTGGCTCGTGCTCGGCCAGTCGCGCCAGCTCAACCTGCTCGCGCTCGGCGAGGAAGGGGCCCTGCAGCTGGGCGTCGATGCCGAGCGCGTGAAGCGGCGCATCTTCGCCGGGGCCGCGCTGCTCACGGCCGCCGTGGTCGCCTTCGCCGGACCCATCGGCTTCGTGGGGCTGATCGTGCCTCACGCGCTGCGGATGACGCTCGGTCCGGACAACCGCGTGCTGGTGCCGGCCGCGCTCCTGGCGGGCGGGGTGTTTCTCCTCGTCGCGGACACGCTGGCGCGCAACCTCGTCGCGCCGGCCGAGCTGTCCGTCGGCGTCCTCACCTCCCTCTGCGGCGCGCCGTTCTTCATCTACCTCCTGCGCGCGCGGGCGGTGCGGCTCGGGCCATGACGACGCCGCTCGAGTTCCGGGAGGTCGGCTTCGCCTACGCAGCTCGCGACGGACGGCCCGGCTTCGCGATCCGTGACCTCTCCTTCTCGGTCGGCGCCGGGGAGATCTTCGGCGTCATCGGGCCCAATGCCTCCGGCAAGACCACCCTCATTCGCCTGCTCTCCAGGGTGCTCGTGCCCGCGCGGGGGGAGATCCTCCTGGCGGGCGAGAGCCTCGGCGGACTCTCGCGGGCGGCAGTCGCGCGGCGCGTCGCCGTCGTGCCCCAGGACGTGCCCTCCGGATTTCCGTACACCGTCGAGGAGCTGGTGCTCATGGGCCGCTTTCCGCATGGTCCCGGCCGCTTCTTCGAGAGCGACGAGGACGCGCGCGAGGCGCGTGAGGCGATGGCGGCGGCGGCGGTGCTCCAGCTGCGCGGCGAACCGCTCGACCGCCTGAGCGCCGGCGAGCGCCAGCGCGTGATGCTCGCCCGCGCGTTGTGCCAGCACGCGCCGTTGCTCGTCCTCGACGAGCCCACCGCGCACCTCGACCTCCGCCACCAGGCCGAGTGCGTGGGGCTCTTGCGGCGCCTCAATCGCGGCGCGGGGCTCACCATCGTCCTGATCTCGCACGACCTCAACCTGGCGGCCGAGCTGTGCGACCGCCTGCTGCTCCTGCGGTCGGGCATGGCGGTCCGCGTCGGATCCGCGGACGCGGTCCTGGAGGAGCCGACGCTCGAGTCGGTCTACGGCTGCCGCGTGGTGGTGGACAAGCATCCGGCCAGTCGCCGCCCGACCGTTCAGATCATCTGGCCCGACCCCGAGGGGAGGTGATCGGGACACCGCCTGAATCAACCGTCGCGGTTCAAGGGAAGCCAGTAAGGCCAGTCACTAGGCTGACTAACCTTGCGGGTCGCTGAGAAAGGTCCAGCTGCGAGGCGGCGCCCGAGGGCCGCACGCGAGGCGTACTCCCTGTACGTTGAGCGTGCGGCCGAGGGCGCCAACGAAGCAGATGGGCCTTTATCCGCGGCCCGCTAGAAGCTGGCACGGTCCCGCCACTGTAAGTGAGGAGCCCAAGCCCGCATCCGTCATGGAGGCCACTGGGAGCGTTCCCGGGAAGGCCGGGCGAGGGCGTTGATCCACGAGTCAGGAGACCTGACCGCGACCCGTCCGTACCCCCTTTCGAGGCTAAAGGAGTGGGTCATGCGATACGTGATCGGGGTTCTCCTGGCCCTGCTGCCGGCGGCGCCGGCGGCCGGGCAGCCCGAGGAGACGAAGCGAGTCGAGCCCGTGGTGGTGACCGCGACCAAGATCGAGACGCCGCAGGAGCAGCTCGGGGCATCGGTCACCGTGGTCAACGGTGAGGACGTCCAGACCTACCATTACCCGAGCCTGACCGAGGCGATCCGCAACGTGCCCGGACTCGAGGTGACGCAATCGGGCAGCTATGGCAAGCTCAGCACGCTCAGCATCCGCGGCGCCAACTCGAACCAGGTCCAGGTCCTCGTGGACGGCGTCCGCGTGAAGAGCCCGACCACCGGGCAGGTGGATCTGTCCGACATCTCGCCGGACCAGATCGAGCGCATCGAGGTCATCCGCGGGCCCCAGTCCACGCTGTACGGCGCCGACGCCATCGGGGGCGTGGTCAACATCATCACGCGGAAGGGCACGGGGCCGTTCTCCGCGTCGGTCCAGCAGGAGGCGGGGAACTACGACACCCTCTCCACCCGCACTTCCCTCGGTGGGACCTGGAAGCTCCTCGACTACGCGTTCTCCGGCTCGCACTTCGAGAGCAACGGCCAGTTCAAGAACGACAACTCGGACATCAATGCCCTCAACGCGCGCCTGGGGCTCTCGCTGCCCGGGGAGAGCGCGCTCGCCTTCACCGTGCGCTACAACAAGAACGACACGGGGCTGCCGGTGAAGTTCGTGTTCCCGCCGCCCCTGCCCATCGTCCCCATCATCGACCCGAACCAGAAGCAGCAGAGCGAGACCCTGGTGCTCTCGCTGGAGGGCAAGACCCGTCCGGTGCCGTGGTGGGAGAGCCGGGGGCGGCTCTCCCGGTACACGAACAGCCTGCACTTCCAGGACGCGCCCGATCCCGGGTTCCCCTTCGAGAGCCCGATCAGCTCCCGGATCAACGTGGCGCGGAACGAGGCGGAGTGGGTCAACGCGTTCTTCATCGGCAACTGGAGCACGAGCACGGTGGGCTTCGAGTACCGGCACGAGCAGGGCGACGACGAGGGCGTCTTCCAGCAGTCGACCGACACCCCGGCCGTCTTCCTCGAGCAGCAGCTCCGCTTCTTCGACCGGCTCTTCGTCAGCGGCGGGTTCCGCTACGAGGACAACAGCGTCTTCGGCAGCGCGACGACGGGGCGGGGCTCGATCGCCTGGGTGATCAAGGAGTGGGGCACGAAGCTCCGGGGGAGCGCGGGCTCGGGCTTCCGCGCACCGACGATCAACGACCTCTTCTTCCCGAACTTCTCCAACGCCGCCCTCCAGCCCGAGCGGAGCCTGTCCTGGGACGTGGGCGTGGACCAGAGGCTCTGGCAGAACCGGATCCGCCTCGGGGCCACCTACTTCCACACCGACTTCAAGGACCTGATCCAGTTCGTCCCGCTCGACGTCTTTCCCTTCGCCAGCGTGACGAACGTCGGCACGGCGCGCTCGCAGGGCCTCGAGTTCACGTCGGAGGCGGATCTCCGGTATAATCTGGTCGCGTCGGTCAACTACACCTACACGGACACGGAGGATCTGGAGACCGGCAACCCGCTGCCCCGCGTGCCGAAGCACAGCCTCAACGTCGGCCTGAGCTGGGAGCCGATCCCGAAGCTGTTTGTCTTCACCAAGGTCTATTTCCGCTCGCAGCAGTTCGATACCTTTGGCGACGTCTTCAACAGCGGCTGGACGCGCGTCGACATCGGCGGGACCTACCGAATGCTCGGCCGCTGGGGGCTGCTCCAGGCGCTCGAGGTGACGGGGCGCGTGCAGAATCTCCTGAACGAGGGCTATGCCGAGGTGCGCGGCTTTCCCGCTCTCGGTACCAACTTCCTCTTCGGATTGACGGCGCGTTTCTAGCTCGGATCATGCGTGAACAGACGTCACCCCGACCCGCTCCCTCTCCGGAGGGAGCCAGTTCGATACCCCTTCCCCGGCCGGGGGAAGGGAAGGCGGGCTCGACACGATGCACTGGCTCGAGATCGCTTGACCAGCGCGTGACTCCGGCGTGCCCGTGCCCTCGATCTCCGAGCGTGGAGCAGGACCCGTGATGGTTCGCCGCCGCCTCCTCGCGCTCTCCGCCTCGGCGGCGCTTCACCTGGCGGCGATCGGACTCGCGCTCGTGATCGCCGGCGTGGGGGCCCGCTCCGCCGTGCTCATGGACCTCGTCGAGGATGTCGAGGATGACGCGACCAGCGAGGCGCGCGCGCGGTCCTTGACCGGCTCCGCATCCGCGACGAGCGAGCGCGCTCAGCGGGCGCCAGCGCGGCGGCTGGCAGCCACGCCGTCTCCGCCTGTTCTCTCGGCGCCCGCCCCCATGCCGGCGCCCGCGCCGAGTGGTCCGGCGGTTGTGGAGCCCGCTCCGGCACCCAGTCCGGACGGCACCGCCGAGACGCGTCCGAATCCCGAACCGCAGCCGGAGACCGAGGCGGGAGCGCCGATGGCCCGCCCCGATCCGGCCAGCCCGCCCGCTCCGGTGTCCCAAGGCGCCAAGCCGCGCGATGAGGGCGCCGCCGCGACACCCGGAGCTCCTTCGGGTGTGGACGCGGGCACATCCAGCGTGGCGAGCCCTCGCGCCGGGTCGGCCGCCGGGGCGAACACCGCCTCGGCGACCGGGACTCCCGGGGAAACGCGAGGCGGCATCCCCGCCGAATACAGCCTGTATTACCAAGCCTTCCGGCGGCGAGTCCAGGAATCGCTCCGGTACCCCCTGGCCGCGCGCCGCCAGGGGCTCTCAGGAAGGGTGGAGCTCGAAGTGCTGGTGGAGCCCTCGGGGCGGATAGGCGCCGTACGGGTGATCTCGTCCTCCTCTCACGCCGTGCTCGACGACGCGGCGCTCCAGGCCGTACGGCGCCTGCCGCCCGAACCCCTGCCCGATCGTCTGCCTCGCCGGCCCCTTCGCATCATCCTTCCGCTCGGCTTCGAACTCGAGTGAGGGTGGCGCTCAGGGCCGGATGCCGATGACACGGCGGCATGCCCGCGCGCTCATGCTTCAGGGCACCGGCTCTCACGTGGGGAAGACCGTGCTGGTCGCCGGGCTATGCCGACTCCTCGCGCGGCGAGGGCTCCGAGTCTCGCCGTTCAAGTCGCAGAACAGGGCCCTCAATGCGTATGTGAGTGCAGACGGCGGCGAGATGGGCTGGGCTCAGGCCATGCAGGCCGAGGCCGCCGGCGTCCCACCTCGAGTCGAGATGAATCCCGTGCTTCTCAAGCCGCGCGCCGACGGGCGGAGCCAGATCGTCATCCTCGGGAAGACGCTGACCGACGCGAGCGCCCGCGAGTACTCCCGGTTGAGCGCGACGATGTGGCCGGCCATCACATCGTGCTACGAATCCCTCGCGCGGGCGGCCGACGTGATCGTGATCGAGGGAGCCGGGAGCCCGGCCGAGCCCAATCTCATGCGGCGCGACCTGGCCAACATGCGCGTGGCGCGACTGGCCCAGGCGCCGGTGCTCATCGTGGGAGACATCGACCACGGTGGGGTCTTCGCGAGCCTGGTCGGGACCATGGCGCTCCTGCCGCCGAGCGACCGGCGGCGGGTGAGGGGCTATCTGATCAACAAGTTCAGGGGAGACCCCGCTGTGCTGACTCCAGCCATTCGGGACCTCGAGAAACGGACGAAAAGACCCGTACTTGGCATCATCCCATTCCTCTTCCGCTTGAACCTCGCTGAAGAGGACTCCGTGGCCCTCGACTCACGGCCGGCCTGTCGCCCTGGGGACCTCGCGATCGGCATCGTCAGGGTCCCGCACATCGCCAACTTCACGGACTTCGCTCCGCGCGCGGAGGAGCCGGGCGTCCTCGTCCGCTACGTCGAGGAGCCCCGAGCGCTGCAGGGTGTCGACCTCGTCGTGCTGCCCGGCTCCAAGGACACCATCGCCGATCTGCGCTTCCTCAAGTCTCGGGGATTCGACGCGGCGATCCGCTCCCACGTGGCGAGAGGCGGCCCCATGCTCGGCATCTGCGGCGGGTATCAGATGCTCGGCCGATGGGTGAGAGATCCCCACGGCGTGGAGAGCGGCGGGGAGGAGGACGGGCTGGGCCTTCTCCCGGTGGAGACGGTCCTCGAGCGGAGCAAGACCACGCGCCGGGTCGTGGCCCGGTGGCTCCCTGACGGTCCGGACTTCGAGGCCTACGAGATCCACATGGGCCTCACCGTGCCGGACGGAGACGGGCATCCGCTCTTCGCCGTGGAGGGCGCGCCGGAAGGGTGCGCGTCCGCCGACGGCCGCGTCCGGGGCACGCATCTGCACGGCCTTCTCGACTCGGGCGCCACGCGTCGCCAGATCCTCGACTGGGCCCGGGCGACGCGCGTCGCCCACCCCGCGAGCGCTGCTCCCGATGCTCGCGCCCTGCGCGAGGCAGCCTATGACCGGCTGGCCGACACGCTCGACGGTGTCCTCGATCACGCGCGCCTTCGCGACCTGCTCGCCCTCTGAAGAATCGCCGATTTTTGTTCCGGCGCGCTCCGGGCGAGGCGTATGATGAGGCGCCGCCGCCATGGGCGGCGATTGCTGTCTTCAACACCCGACGATGCAGCTGAACATCACCGATCACCTGGCGGACGCTCTGAAGGAGGCGCTCAACCGAGCGGGGCTGCCCGTCCCCGAGTCGGTGTTCTGGGAGGTGCCGCGCGAGGAGAGCCACGGTGACTACGCGACCAATGTGGCCATGACACTTGCCCGGCAGGCGCGTCGGGCCCCGCGCGCCGTGGCCGAGGCGATCGTCGCGCACTTTCCCGACACGCCCGCCGTCGAGCGGCTCGAGGTCGCGGGGCCGGGCTTCCTCAACGCCTTCCTCAGGCCGCGCTGGTGCGCGGAAGCGCTCCGCCACATCCTGGCCGCCGGAGCCGGGTACGGCACGAGCGAGGCGGGAAAGGGCAAGCGCTATCGGCTCGAGTTCGTCTCCGCGAACCCCACCGGCCCGCTCGTGATCGTCAACGCCCGGGCGGCGGCGGTGGGCGACGCCCTCGCGCGCATCCTCCGCTCGCTCGGCTCCACCGTCGAGTCGCAGTACTACGTCAACGACGCGGGGAACCAGGTCCTGACCCTCGCGCGCTCCATCGAGGTGCGGCTGCGCCAGGAGATGGGAGAGCCGGTCAAGCTGCCGGCGGAGTGCTATCAGGGCGAGTACCTCATCGATCTGGCCCGGGAGTGGCTCGCTCGCGATCCGGCGGGCGTGCGCGACCTGCTGGCCCTTCCCGAGCGCGAGCGGCTCGAGCGGCTCGGGCGTCGCGCGGTCGGCGAATTCGTGACGGCGCAGCGGCGCGTGCTGGACGCGTACGGTACGGTCTTCGACCGCTGGGTCCACGAGGCGGCCGACGTGCGGGCGGCCGGGCTACCCGAGCGCGCCATCGAGGCGCTCGCCGCCGCCGGCCACACCTACGAGCAGGACGGCGCCCTCTGGTTCCGCTCCCCCGAAGGGGGCGATGACGAGGGCCGCGTCCTTCGCAAGTCCGACGGGGAGCTGACCTACTTCGCGGTGGACATCGGCTTTCACCACTTCGACAAGTTCGCCGACGTGGATTGTGTCATCGACTTCCTGGGCCCCGATCACCACGGTTACGTGGCGCGCATCCGGGCGGCCATGGAGGCGCTCGGGCATCCCCGCGAAGCCTTCGACGTGATCATCGTGCAGCTGGTCACCCTCCTGCGCGAGGGCCAGCCCGTGCGGATGTCCAAGCGACGCGGCGAGTTCGTGCTCATGGAAGAGCTCCTGGAGGAGGTCGGGCGCGACGCAGCCCGCTTCACCTTCCTCACGCGCCGTCACGATAGCCCGCTGGAGTTCGACCTGGCCGTGGCGACGCGCCGGTCGGCCGACAATCCGGTGTTCTACGTCCAGTACTGCCATGCGCGCGTGGCGAGCCTGTTCCGGAATGCGGCCGACCTCGCGCTCGACATCCCCCCCTGGACCGATGTGGACTTCAGCCCGCTCGCGTTGCCCGAGGAGCAGGCCCTCATCAAGCGGCTGCTGCAGTATCCGGACCTGGTCGCGGGGGCGG
>WNGE01007968.1_pt1 | contig 11422 bp, 7 predicted proteins | sample 5400651 | NCBI WGS metagenome assembly WNGE01 (sample SAMN13153370, study PRJNA577476) | soil metagenome | isolation source: 60 cm soil or saprolite under grassland replicate 2 | place: USA:California | collected 2016-06-15 | reverse complement strand
ATGTCTCCCGTTTCGTCGGCTCCCCAATATAGAAAATTTGAGTCGCTGAATCGCAATAGCTGTCGCATCAGGGCGGAGCTGTTGCGGGCTTTGTCGACGTTCACGTAGCCGTTGTTGTAATGAGGATAAATACGGAAATGAATCGTTTCCTTGTCGCTGACTGAAACGACGACTTCGAAGAGTTCGGTGTTGGTCAAGCCCGTTCTGAGCGAACCCAGGAAGTTGTAGGGCTGTTTGTCGCTCTGCCGAAAATCGATGTTGACTTTCGAACCCATGGTGTTCAGCAACGTGCGCAGCCTTTCGCGCGTCGCATCGCGGGATGGCGCCTGTGTCGGTACCGGCGGAGTTTTTGGGAAAGCGACGGCGCTTGCGGCCGCCAGCAAAACCAGTGTGACTACAATTGTGATGCGTTTCATTTGGAGGTCTCCCGGCTTTTGAGATCCGATGATTAAACTTGATCAGAACGTGATAGAGCTTGGTTTACACTGCCGCAGCAGCTTCGCACGAATCCAGCAGCGGCGCTTCGATCACCGGCTGGCCGGCTTCGCCAAAGTATTGCCGGCCGGCGCTAATCGTTTCGAAATATTCCGAAATTCGATCGAGAATCTCCGTGACAGAATGCGAATGATAGACCGCCGTGCGGAACAATGCCCCGCCCGGCAGGCCACGCGTGAACTGACCCGCGAGCTGTTTCATCCGGCCGATCGCCGCCAGCTGAGGCATGTCTTCGCGCAGCATTTCAAAATATTCCAGCAGCACAAGGCGCTTGTCCTCGAGCGTCGGCATGAAAGGCTGGCGCCTGTGAATCGTATCTTCGATCTGACGAAATATCCAAGGGTTGGCCATCGCCCCGCGGCCAATCAGCACGCCGTCGCATGCTGTTTCGCGAAACCGCGCCAGCGCCTGATCGATGGTCGTGACATCGCCGCTTCCCGACACCGGGACCCGAACGACTCCCTTAATTTCTTTCACTAAATCCCAATTCGCGAGTCCGCGATAACCTTGTTCTTTCGTGCGGCCGTGAAGGGCAATGTGCTCTGCCCCGCAGGCTTCGGCGAGCTTTGCCGTTTCGATCGCGTTGATGGTGTGATCGTAATAGCCGGCCCGGATCTTCACCGTCATCGGGATCGTTATGGCCTTCTTGATGGCCGTGAGAATTTCCTCGAGACGAGGATGATCTTTCAGCAAACCTGATCCACCGCCGTGCTTTACAACTTTCGGCGCCGGGCAGCCGCAGTTTACATCCAGGATGTCGGCGCCGACCTCTTCGGCCATTTCGGAAGCCATGCGCATCCGTTCCGGCTGACCGCCAAAAATCTGGACTGCAAACGGCCGCTCGTTTTCATAGAACCGCATCTGGCGCTTCGATTTCGGATTATTTCGCGTCAGGCCTTCAACTGAAATGAACTCGGAAACTGTCAGGCCGATACCGCCTCGCTGTTTTAGCAGGCGCCGAAATGAAATGTCAGTCACGCCGGCCATCGGCGAAAGCACGAGTGGCGGATCGATTACGACCTCACGGATTTTGAACGGCTTGATCTCGGCCATAAAAATAGAGCCACCAGATTTTACCTCAGGTGGCTCAAATGTCCGACAAGCTTTAGAGTAGTTTAAAGTCGGGCGACTGCCGGACGATGCGGACCGCAGCCCGCAGCTAAAAGTTTGTCGCACGCTACCAATTAACGACGAGCTTCTCCGCCTCTTCCCACGCCGGAACATCCAGCCGCAAAGATGCGCGTTGTAAGCGATCCGGCTCAGACAATAAACGGCCGGCGCCCAGCGCCACCGTTGTCAAAGGGTCACCCGGCATCGATACCTTAAGATTGAGATCACTTTGCAGGCGCTCGGACATACCGCTGAGGAGCGCTCCACCGCCCGTAAGGGTTACGCCGGAGTAGTAGATGTCGGCAGTTACTTCCGGTTTTGCGTCCTCAATCACGCGCCGGACTGCCGAGATGATCTCTGATACTACCGGTTCCAGGGCGTCACGGACTTCGCGAGCATTGATCATGATCGGACGCGCGGCGCCGTTAGCGAGCTGTTTGCCGACAATCTCCAATTCCCGATCAGGACCGTTCGCTTTGCTTTCCGAAGCCGAACCCAGTTCGCGTTTCACGAGCTCGGCTGTTCGCTCGCCGAGCTGCATTGCGTATCGCAGGCGCAGATAATCTCTGATTGCCTCATCCATGGCGTTGCCCGCGGCCGGCAGACTCACAGAGCTGATTACTCCACCGGAGGCCACAATCGCGATGTTAGTAGTGCCGCCGCCAACGTCTACAATCAGGCGTCCCTGCTCGTCGTCGAAATCGAGGCCGGCTCCGAGTGCGGCCGCCAGACCTTCATCAATCAGATCCACGCGTCCGGCTTTCGCATCCCGAGCCGCATCCCTAACGGAACGTCGCTCGAGCGGCGTCGCTGATCCGGGAACGCCAATCACGAGATGACTACGCTTTGGATGATCGTGATGCTGCACCCGACTAATCAACGCGCGGAGGAATTTTTGCGAGATCTCAAAATCGTCAATCGCCCCACGGCGAATCGGCCGGTGCACCTCGATATCATTTGGCTCGCGTCCTAACAGTTTCCAAGCCTGTGAACCTACCGAGGCCACTTCGCCACTGTACTTGCGAAGCGCCAGCACTGACGGCTCATTCAGGACTATCCCTTCATCGGGCGCGTAGACGACGGTATTAACCGTCCCGAGATCGATCGCCAAATCCTCGGCGAAAAAATTTCTTAAGATATGCATTTTATTTACCCCGTTAATTCGACAAACAAACCTATTAGGGCATTTTTTCCAAAAGGATGAGCAATAAACATGCCAGTCAATTGAGACGGTATTCGATCAAAGTAAGTCGCGCTAGTCCTGTGGGCTGAGGTGGTTGGCGGGGTTCGGGAGGGGTTTACTCCCGGGGCTCAGGCAGCGACTCCGCTCGATAATCGTACGGTGAAGGGCAAAATTAGTGATTATCTACTTGACACAAGGATTACCAGCATGGTACTCTCTTATCATGTTAGAGCGATTAAACGAGTTTAATCCTCAGATTCGGGTTCGTCGGCAAGATCATCTTGCCGGGCTTCCCGCCTTAACTCATTGGCAATCTTCGGATGGAACAGATAGTCGAGCGCTTCATCTGTCGTCATCTCGATTGGCTCTTTTTTGTTGCTGTTCTCTTTTGTGTCATCGTCGAGCATAAATTACACGCCATGAAAACCGTCAAAACTAAAGCGACCAAACGTCCGCCAGTCAAATCAGACATGAACCTGATAACTCTTTTTGAGAAGTTCGGCAATGATGAAAAATGCCGCATCTATCTCGAAAAGCTACGCTGGCCTGAAGGCGTCCGCTGTATCCGTTGCGGATCGGAAAAGATTTCGCGCATCTATAAGCGCAACCAGTTTGCTTGTGACTCATGCCAATATCATTTCTCGGTTACATCGGGAAGCATCTTTCACGATTCCCACTTGCCATTGATGAAATGGTTCGCCGCTATCTATCTGTTGTCCGAGTCGAAAAAAGGGATGTCTGCTTTGCAACTCAAGCGCACCCTGAAGGTAGCATACAAGACCGCATGGTACTTGTGCCACCGTATTCGTGAAGCGGTTAAGGATGCCGACACTACGCCGCTCTCTGGCGTCGTTGAATGCGATGAGGCGTATGTCGGAGGTAATGCTAAATGGATGCACGAGTCGCGCCGGGCAAAACTGGAGCGCAAGCACGGCTCTGGCTACAGTCATAAAAAGGTCGTGCTGGGTGCGATTCAACGTGACGGGCAAGTAAGGCTTCAGCTTGGCGAGAAGCCTATCACGAAAGAACAGCTCAGGGCTTTCATTCGGGCGAAACTTGCCAACGAAACTAACGTTATCATGACGGATGAAAATCGTGGCTACATGGGAATAGGCGACGAAGATACGCTTCATCTTACTGTTGACCATAGCCAGAAGGAATACGTGCGCGGCGTCGTTCACACTAACACTCTGGAAAATGTCTGGAGTCTGTTCAAGCGATCTATCATTGGCTCTTACCATCAGATCAGTCTGAAGCATATCGACCGCTATCTCGACGAGTTTGAGTTTCGATTCAACAACCGTCACAACCCTTTTCTGTTCCGCGATACTCTGCTAAGGCTTCTCGTGACCGAGAACATCGAATACAAAGAATTGACCAAAAAAGCAGCGGCCTAAACTGAGTTAAATCAGAGTCGCCATAGGCAGGGTGAATCTCGCATCCTCGGGCACGGTAATCGAAAATTGAAGGCCGTCCTGCAAATAGTCAATCTGTAATGTCTTATACTTATGAGGATTCGGATCATGTCGAAAGAGATCGTTGTACTTCTTATCAATTGTCAATCTTTCATTTACGACGAATGATTGTATTTCAGCCGTTACGTCAGCATAGGTGCCATTTGCGCCATATAGAGCCCTCTTAATCACTAGCGAGCCGTGTCTTTCGTTCTGCATTGACAACGAATGCTCATGTTCCGTTATTCCTAATCGCTCTGGTTTCACTTGAGGAAAAGAGGTTCCGCCCTTGATCGTGATCTCCAAAGCTGAAAAGTGAAACGTTCCTTGCATCTTAGATATGTGAGCCGCTTCGGTTGGTGTCAATCTCTGTTCAATTGCAATGCCGCCGATCTCTCTCCGCCCAATGTCGGAGTCAGCATGACGAACGATTATCGGCTCAATTAGCTGAACGCCATCATAATAGATTTCTCCCTTGATTTGCTCGGCAATACCAACCATAAAAACGGAATGATTTCGCACGGGAAATTTGAATCCGATGCTCGGTATAGGGTCATTAAAACGATGTCTATAGGTAAAAGGCTTTTCCAACTGAACATGCTGAGCTATATGTTCAGCTTGATCGTCTGCTAACTGATGAAGCCACTGATAGGAACAGGGCTCGGCCACGGTGCCTGTTGCTTTCCATTGAATGCCGCCAGTTGAAGGCAGCTTGGTTTTGGAAACTTCCTTGCCTCTTGAAAGGAAATAGAGAAGGGTAAAAAACATCACAGCACCAAGCGGCACGGTGATCCAACTCGCAGAGAAATGAACTGTCTGGAAGATTGTGGCCATCTTTCTCAGAATCGTTGGCACAGGCGGCTCGTTTGAGAACGAATACCACAAAGCCCCCGCCGTCTGCGGAAAGAAAATGAATACCAAAATAAGAGCGAGAGCTGTCCACGCCGCCCACTTGTGCGTCCACAGGTAGAGTTCAATACGCCTAACGGCGGGAGAGTCGATCCAAGAAAGAATTGAAGGGGTTTGAGAGGGTTCAGCCATTCACACAAGTCCGCCTTTCCGACTGTAATCATCGGGAAAATATCACAGTCACCGCCTTGTGTGAAGTAGATAGTTACCGCAAAATTACATGGTCGAGGGAAGTCACTCGCTGAGGTACCAAAGGGCAACGGAGGGCGCCGCAAACTGGCGCATCAGGCTTCGATCCGAACAGGAGTGCCGACGCTGACAGCATCGAAAAGCTCACGCATGTCGTCGTTCTCGAGAGCCACACAACCCCACGTCCAATCGCTCTGCGCACCGTTGCCGTGAATGTAAATATCGCCGCCCAGTTTGGTGTTTTGAGGCGGACCTTTCTTCAATCGCAACTGGCGCATGATCGCGTCGTGCTCCGCGCGGGTGATCAAGCCGTCGCGCAATCCGCGCGCGGCATGGGCCGCGTTCGGATAACTCAAACCAAGCGACAGATAGAAAGCGCTGTTTGCGTTTTTGACAAAAACAAAGAATTCCCCTTCCGGTGTGCGCCGGTCACCCTGGCTTACTTTGTCACCCACAGGGCTCGAACCGAGACCGATGCGGTACTTTCGCACTACTTTCCCATTCGATAACAACAGCAACTGCCGCTGGCTTTTCCTGACAACGATACCGGGCGCAATTAGTGGCAGTTTCAGCGGCGAGCGATTCCGATCGAGCTGGCCGTCGCCTCGCATGACTTTTGTTTGCCCAGCGCTCGCGGTTTGCGGCGTAAGTTTCCCCGAACAGGCACACAGCAAGAACAGGATCGATAAACTCAGGGTTAGCTTCAGCGATTTGCCGCCCGCACTCATTGATTATTCGCGCTCATTGATTATTAACGCCTAACTCTCGACTGCCGAGCATTTCGATCAACTGCTTCGATTCATTTCGCGCAACGTTGTGGGACGAAGGAACCACAGCGACCCGCGCGATGGTCTCGCGGTCCAGGCGGCGAATAGTAATTTGGTCGCCTGGTTTCACCAGGTGGGCCGATTTCGCGGGTCTGCCGTTGAGCAAAACACGACCCGCGTCGCAGAGCTGTTGAGCTACAGAACGACGCGGGCAAAGTCGGCTAAGTTTTAGGAAGATATCGAGTCGCACCCTCTATTGCGTTAGCGCAGCCGCGCTAAGACTTGAGATGGACCTCCCTGAAGGTCGGGTTTGTGGCGATTACGGCTTGGGAAAGATTCCCAGGATCCGTCCCTTTTTCTTCTCAGGTTTTTGCGCTGAATCGTCGCCTGACTTTTCGACGATCAGATCCTGCTTCAATTTGAGTTGCGGCAAGACAGAATCGCTATAGTCCTTTGAGACTTTCACGTATGCATCGTCACGCAGGGTCTGCAGATATTCCTCACGAGCTTTCGGAGAGCGCTCCGCAGTAATTGCTTCGCGCACCTGATTTTCGTTGAAAGTGGGTGTGTTACTTCCCACCGTGCGCGCATCGACGCGCAGGATGTTATAACCTTCATCAGTGCGCAGGGGCTCGGCCAAGCCACCGGCCTTGACATCTTTGATTGCGGCCGCAATGTCCGGTCGCAGATTGGCAATCTCAAACAATCCAACCTTGCCGCCGTTTTCGGCGCCGCGCTCAGAATTGGTTTTGGCGAGCGTGGCAAAATTTGCGCCTCCGCGTATTTGCTGCACCAACTGCATTGCCCGCGCCTTCACGTCGGCCTCCGGTTTGCCCGCCAGGCTCAGAAATATTTCTGACAGTTCGACGGATTCAGGCTTCAGAAACTTGTCTTTGTGCGCGTCGAAGTATCGATGCAATTCGTCGCCATTCGCTCCGTAAAAGAGCTTCGAGTCAACTTCGGATTCAAGCACTGCCTGCTTCATGATCTCGGCGCGCATCGTCTGGCGCGTGCCGGCCGGATCGACGCCGGCGTCGCGCATGGCCTTATCCAATTCCTCAATCGAATGGACGCCGTTCTGTTTCGCCACTTCGAGCATGCGCCGGTTGACTTCAGCTTCGACGCGGTCAGTCAGATCGAGTTCCTTGCCTTTCTGCAACAGCAGTTGTTCATTGATCAGAATGGCAATCAGATCGGCTTTATGTTTTTCAACTTCCGTCTCGGCCTGTTGCTGGGACATTCCGCTTTGCTTTAGCGTCTCGACTCGTTCCTTCATCTCGCGCTTCAGTTGAGACAGCGTAATCACACCGTCATTAACCTGCGCCACCACCTCATCGACGACGACCGGTTCACCCTCCTGGGCTCGGGTCAAAGAAGGTGAAACAGTGAGCGCCGCGAGCACGAGCAGAAAGGGAAAAATAAATTTGAATTTCACGAATTAGTAACTCCTTGAATATTGGGTACTTGGTACTTGGTGCTTTGTACTTTGAGCTTGGCTCAACCTGATGAAGCGCGTTCCATGGAATGCGCAAAGAACAAAGTACGAAGAGCTAAGTACAAAGTACATCCTTGGGATTCTAACCGTCCGTCCTGATTTGCAGCAACACGCGACGGGCGACGGAAAGGATTTCGTCCCTTTCCTCCTGGCTCAATTCCAGCCGCAAAACGCCGCTGGGGGCAAAACTTGCGCCCTCCCGAGCGCGAACCAGTTCCATCAATTTCTCAGGCGCGACTCGGGCTTTTTCAGCCAATTTGATGGCAATTCCTTCCCGAGTGCGATCGATCGAAACGACCCCCACTAACTCTGATGCCTGACGCAAACGCGCATAGTCGAAGAGGTCTTCGACCGGTTCAGGAATTCGTCCATAACGATCTTCGGTCTCGGCCCGAATTCCTGCCAGAGCTTCTTCGTCGCGGGCGGACGAGACTCGCTTATAGGTTCGCAGCCGCTGTCCCATGTCGGCGATATAGCTTTCGGGAATTGCCACGTCAACGCCTAAATTAATCGAAGCGGTGGGCTCGTCTTCGATCTGCTCGCCTCTTAATTCGGCAACCGTGCGTTCAAGCATCTGCGTGTAAAGATCAAACCCGAGCGAATCCATGTGACCCGATTGTTCGCCGCCGAGCAAATTGCCCGCGCCACGCAATTCCAGGTCGAGCGCGGCGATGCGAAATCCGGCTCCCAGGTCCGAAAACTCGCGAATGGCGGCAAGGCGGCGCCGCGCTATCGGCGAAAGTTCCTGTTCCGCCGGAATCAGCAGGTAAGCATAAGCGCGACGATTCGAGCGGCCGACCCGCCCGCGCAATTGATAAAGTTGAGAAAGACCGTAATTATCGGCGCGGTTTATGATGATGGTGTTTGCGCGTGGGATGTCTATACCATTCTCGATGATCGTAGTGGCGACGAGCACATCGTATTTATAGGCAATAAAATCCAGCATAACGCGCTCCATCTCTTTTTCATTCATCTGGCCGTGACCGACGGCCATGCGGGCCTGGGGCACGAGGCGTTTGACCAGCGCGGCGATTGTGTCGATGGACTCAACGCGGTTATGGATGAAAAAGACCTGGCCGCTGCGGGCGAGTTCCAGCTCGATCGCTGATTTGATGACCGCGTCTGAAGATTGGACGACCTGGGTTTGTATCGCGAGCCGATCGCTGGGCGGCGTTTCAATCAACGACATATCGCGCAATCCGCTTAACGACATGTTCAATGTTCGCGGAATCGGCGTGGCCGAAAGTGTCAGCACATCGACACGTTTCTTCAATTGCTTCAAACGCTCTTTGTGAGCCACCCCGAATCGTTGTTCTTCGTCGACTACGACCAGTCCCAGATCGCGAAAGCTCACGTCTTTCGAAAGCATCCGATGTGTGCCGATCACTACATCGACTTCGCCTGACTCCACGCGTTTGGTCACATCTTTCTGTTCTTTGGGCGAACGAAATCGCGAAAGCAATTCGACCTTTACCGGGAACGGTGCAAAGCGCTGGCGAAAAGTATCGAAGTGTTGATAGGCAAGCACGGTCGTCGGCGTCAACACGGCTGCCTGCTTGCCGTCCATCACGGCCTTGAACGCGGCCCGCATAGCAACTTCCGTCTTGCCGTAACCAACATCGCCGCACAGCAAACGATCCATTGGCATGGGCGTTTCCATGTCATGCTTTACATCTTCGATTGCGGTTTCCTGATCGGGAGTCAGAGCATACTCGAAACCTTCTTCGAATTCGCGCTGCCATGGCGCGTCGGTTGGAAATGTATGACCGAGAACCAGCTTGCGCTCGGCATACAATCGCAAAAGCTCGTCGGCCATGTCTCGCATGGCGCGCTTGGCTTTTGCTTTCGTCTTTTGCCATCCGAGCCCGCCCAAACGATCGAGCGCCGGTTGATGACCTTCGGCGCTCGAATAACGCTGAACGAGATCGAGCCTTTCCACGGGGACGTAAAGCTTGGCGTCTTCGGCATAGAAGAGCAGCATGAATTCGCCGCGCGCTTGTTCGACGGGCTTAAGCTTATCCGCTTGCGTGGGTCCCAGATCCAGCGTCACAAGTCCGCCAAACCTCGCGATGCCATGATCGATGTGCACTACATAGTCGCTGACTTTCAGATCGCGAAAGTCAGAAAGGAACGCCGCGGCACGCGCGCGCCGTTTTTTCTCGCGCTTGATCGCGGTGCTGCGACGTTCGAGCGCCGGCTCAGCCGCCTCGTCGAAGAGATCGCCTTCGACATGCACAACCAAACGCGATGAGGGCAATTCGAATCCGCCCGAAAGTTTTCCGGGAGTGACAATCGCGTCCAGATTGGCCGCGTATTCAGATTTTTCGTCGAGAGAAACAAGCTGCGCGTTGACTTCGTAATCGCGCAGGATTTCCGTGACGCGCTCGGCGATGCCGCGGCTGGGCATCACCAACAAGGTCGTGGCCTGTGACCTAGCACGCCGCTCAGTTACGTCGCGTGCAAGATCGGGCAAGCGGCCGTGATAACGCATCACGGATTGGGCCTTCCATTCGATCTCCTGTGGCGCAAGTTGGGAACTTGCGCTGGTTTCATGCGGAAACAAAAAGAGGGGGCGGCGTTTCGCTCTTTCTTTTCCCACTGAGATTTTCGGGTGCTGAGCGTCAAGCGCAATCTCCTGATCAATTCTGGCTGCGGTGCGACCCAGCGCGCGCATTTCCACCCGTTGCCGGGCATCGATTTGACTGCGCAACTCGCCGGCGGTGAGATAGAGCTCATCAGGTCGCAGGCCGAGATCATCTGCCCGATCGATTTCCGTGTATCGCTCTTCGAGAGTCTGAAAGGCATTCGCAAGGAAATCTTCCACGGCTACTGGTTCGTCGATCATGAGCACCGCATCCTTCAGGTAATCAAAGATGCTGGCGCTGTCTTCGCGGATGATCGAGATGAGCCATTCCCAGCCGGGAAAATCTTCGCCTTCATCGGCAAACACAGTCCGGTCACGTAACGAACGAGCGAACCGTTCATCGCTCCAGCGTTCGCGCGCGTGCGCCGACCATTCGCGAAAGTCGCGAGCGGTTATCAACAGCTCGCGCATCGGCGCGATCTCCGCCTGCGCCAACTGCGTAGTCGAAAGCTGCGTTTCCGGGTCAAATTCACGAATTGAATCGACGGTGTCGCCAAAAAACTCGAGTCGCACCGGGGCATCCCTGCCGGGTGGCCAAACATCCAGAATGCCACCCCGCATTGAGAATTCACCGATTGTACCGACCGGATCTTCCCGCACATACCCGGACCCCAGTAACTTCCCGACCAACTCTTCAGGTGTGTGATCTTCGTCGCGACGCAGCACCGCCCCCGCCCGCAAAATCTGCGCGGGCGCGATGGTGCGGCGCGCCAGCGCCCGTGAAGTCAGCAGCAGAAAATCAGTAGGCTGCGCGTGAATCGCAGGCGGGACGTTTGCGCGGCGCGCCAGGCGCCAAAGCGCGAGGGCCCGTTTCTCCAACGTCTGAGCGTGTGGTGACCCACCTGCATAGGGATCACTTTCTGAAGCCGTGAGCGCCGCGACGGCCGCTCCGCATTCGCTAATCCCACGCAAAGCGCAGTACCAAAAAGTAACATCGCGTTCCCAGCTTTCAAGATCTCTTTGCGCCGGTACTACCAGAGCGAACTGCTTTCCGGTTTCACGCTGCAGCGCGGCCAAAGCCAGCGCGCGTGCGGGCCCGGCAACTAATCCGCTGATCGAAATGACCCGCTCGCCGCGCTTGATTTGATCAAGCACACTTCGAAATTCGGCACCTTCGGTAACGGATTGCAGCATGCCTTGAAGAACTGATTCGGTTTTGACCAACACGCTCATTTG
>WNGE01015824.1_pt1 | contig 11424 bp, 9 predicted proteins | sample 5400651 | NCBI WGS metagenome assembly WNGE01 (sample SAMN13153370, study PRJNA577476) | soil metagenome | isolation source: 60 cm soil or saprolite under grassland replicate 2 | place: USA:California | collected 2016-06-15 | reverse complement strand
AATCATGGTATATACCTTTCAGATCGTATTAATGACCACTAACGGTGTGGTGATGGCCATATGGAGCCTGTTTATGTTGGACCGTGGCGCGTCCCTGCCCGTGATAGGACTCTCTTTTACCACCTTTGCGCTGCCAATCATTTTCATTGCCCCGCTGGCTGGCCGTATATCCGACCGCTACGGCCGCTACTGGTTTTTCCTTCTGGGGTTACTGGTGACGGGAGGAACCTTTTGCCTCTATAGCCTGCCATTTGTCACAGCCTGGGCTATCGTCTTTATCTCACTGTTGGAAGGTGCTGGTGCAGCCGTAGTTCGTAGTGCCTTAGACGGGTTTTTGGCTGATGTCATGCCGCAACAAGTCAAGGGCAAAGTACAGGCCAATTTTAGCTCGGCAGGGCTCATTGGAAATCTGTTGGGCGCGACAGCAGCCGGTCTGCTCTACGGATTTGCACCTGGCCTACCTTTCTTCATTGGGGGACTCACCTGCTTTGCTGCCTGTCTTGTCTTGTTTCTACCTGGATTGGCACGGCAATTCCATTCTGCTCACCAAAAAATGTCAGATGTGGCGCAATTTATTACTCCCGAAATCGCGCCTGAAGAGGAGGCCATCAACAGATGAAAAATATTTTAGACAAGTTTGACATTAGCAAGGTAGGAGCATTGCTGGCTGATCCTGCGCGTGCAGCTATCATCGTTGCGTTATGTGAAGAACATGCTTTGCCCGCCAGCGAATTGGCAGAGCGTGCCGGTATTAGCGCCTCCACCACGAGCATCCACCTGACCAAACTCATGGAGGCGGGCTGGGTAGAGCTAGCGCGCTATGGCCGTCACCATTATTACCGCTTAAGTTCACCGCAGATCACGAAACTGCTAGAGCAGGCTATGTCGGTTGTTCCTGCCAGAACTACTTTAAAGCCTGAATCTGAACGTACGCATCCTCAGCACGGGCAAGGCGACTTGCGGCTGGCCCGGACATGCTACGATCACCTGGCCGGCAAGCTCGGTGTGGCTCTAACCGATGCCCTGATACAGCAGGGTGTGTTGGAGGCCGCAGGCAAAGACTTCATCCTTACCGATCAGGGCAAAGTTGTGCTATGGGATTTGGGCGTTGATGTGGCGGCGGCAGCAAGACAACGACGGGCCTTTGCCCGCCGCTGCCTCGATTGGACAGAACGCCGCGACCACCTGGGAGGTGCTCTCGGCGCTGCTATTTGCACTACCTGGTTGGAGCAAGGCTGGGTTCAACGCCAGGAACAGAATCGTGCTTTGCACCTTACTTCAGTTGGAGAAGTGCAGTTACGGAACTGGGGTATTACGTGGGCTCCATTCAATTAGGGGAGTTCCACATCTTACGGCGTCAGCCGCGTCAGGTCACGCGGGAACGTCGTTGTCAGCCGGATATTGGGCACACCGGTAAGTTGCATGAGCAGCCTTTCCAGGCCGATAGCGAAGCCGCCGTGGGGCGGCATACCGTAGCGGAAGGCCTCCAGGTAGGACTCGAAGGGCTCGATGGGCAGGTGCGCTTTCTCTAACGCGGCGATGTAGTCGCTGTAGAGATGCAGGCGTTGACCGCCCGTGACCAGTTCTGTTCCCCGGAAGAGCAGGTCGAACGAGTTCGAGTACTCGGGTCGTTCGGGGTCGGGATGCGTGTAGAATGGGCGCTTGCGCATGGGGTAGCCGGTGACGAAAAGGAAATCGCTGCCGAACTCCTGTTGTGCCCATTCTCCCAACCAGCGCTCGTCCTGAGGCGACAGGTCTGGTTCACCACGCACATCTGTACCATAACGCCGGAAGATCAGTTCTTGCGCATCGGCAAAGAAGATGTGCGGGATTTCCTGTGGTACCACAGGCATCTGAAGATGTAGCAGTTTCAATTCAGCACTATACTCTTCATTAAGAGTTGTCAGAATGCCAGCGATAACCTCGCGCAGCAGGGCCATGACCGTGAAGTGGTTCTCGATGAAACCAAACTCGGCATCGAGACTGACGTACTCGTTGATGTGGCGCGTTGTGTCGTGCGGTTCAGCGCGGAAGACAGGGCCAACCTCGAAGACGCGCTCGAAGACGCCCACCATGATTTGCTTATAGAACTGTGGACTTTGTGCCAGGAAAGCAGGGCGCCCAAAGTAGTCCAGCTTGAAGACGTTTGCACCGCTTTCAGTGGCAGCGGCAACAAGCTTGGGTGTCTGTATCTCTGTGAAGTTACGACTCGTGAGTGTACTGCGAAAGCCGGCCATGGCTCCTGCTGCCAGCCGCAGGATAGCGCGGCGTGCTGGATGGCGATTGGAGATAGCCGCATGATCAAGCAGGGTGCCGATACTCGCCGCTATCTTGCGCTTGTTCAGCGGCACCGGTGGCACCTCTGTCACCGGAGTAATGACCTCAATGTGCAGGTGGTGTAGTTCAACTCCTCCTGGAGCCTGGGCCTCGCCGACCACGACGCCTTCGACAGCGACAATGCTTTCCAGGCCTATACTCCCATCCTGTAGTGGCCCTAATTCCACCTCGGTTTCGGCCACTGCCTGTATGATGCCCCAGCCATCGCGAATAACAAGAAAGCTGATGCCGCCCAGGCGGCGCAGCGAGTGTAGCCAGCCAGCTACGCGGACACGCTCACCTATGTGCGTGCCAACCTCGACCGTACGTATCCGTTCCATAACAAAGTAGGTTCCTTTCATGTCTTTCGAGCACTCACGAGGGATGCCCCTTATATCAGCTTGTACGTGATATGATTCGCGTACAGCAAAAAGCCCTCGTCCTCTTTCTTTGGAGGACGAGGGCTGCATATGCTTAATACGCCTGTCGTGGTACCACCACCATTTACCCCGTGCAGGGGCCTCAGTCGGTTCGTTCCTTACTTGAAGGGCAAGACCGTCGCACTATAACGGGTGCGTCCCGAAGCCGGCTAGTACACCTGAATAAATGGTGATTCACCGGTTGGCTCGAAGGTGTCATTGAGAAGGGCCGGCGGCAATACTTTCAGCAGTTGTATTGCTCTCTAAAAACGCCGGAAAGTCTTTCAACCTGTCCCTGTCGTTGCCTTATCTGATGTTCTCCTTGTGACTATAGCATGGCTTGCCTGAGAAGTCAAATAATTCCCGTTACGGACCAGCCCTCAAAAAGTCCTATCCAGATTTGCCCTTTTTGACATCCTTTAACTGGATATGATATAGTCCAGACATTAGCAATGCGTTATGCATTTACCAGCCTCAGTATGATGCTTTGCTAATGGAAGCAAGGGATAGTCTTATTCCAAGTCAGGCGCGTTGTTCTTTTAAGAGCCAATGAGCAAGGACGTTTCTGGCTCAAATTCCGGTGTCATTTCCCTGTTTGCCTAAATCGTGATCCAAAACCTGAAGAAGCATTTGTATTACTTCAATACAACGAATGCCAGGATGTTGTGCTCTCTTTCATGGATTGGATTACAAGAGCTTTCTGCCCCTAGAAAGGTAGCTGTTTTGCTAGTTTAAGCAAAGGAAGACTAAGGTGTACATCGAGACCATAAGATTTTCTCACATTCTGGAGACCGAAGCGCTAGTGAACATCCATTCCTTTTTACCTCGCACCGCCTTTGTCGTTTCCCACAAATCAGAAAGTGTCGAAACCCTGCAAGGGGTGCTCTGGTACCTCCCTACAAATAGCCCCATTATTATCGTGACGAACTGCCTCAAGGAAGACCTGGAGGATCTAAAAACGAGTTTGCGCGCACATCTGTTGAGCCACAAGAAAATCTACGTCATACATCAAAAAGATGACAACGTTGCTCAGTTTTTCAGGGCCACCGGTGTACATCACTTGCTTGGTAAAGACGGAAAAGTCCTTGATGGTAAGGGTGAAGGAATGTACATTGGCTCTCTTTTTGCCGCTCTGTTGCAGTATCCACAGTGGGCCATCTTCTACGATGCAGACAACCTTGTGCCCTCAGCCTTGCTGGAATACACTTTGGCCATGTGCCGGCTCTTCACCCCCACTGCTTCATATGGGCCTGCCTATCAAGAGAGCAACATGGCTGATCTCCTGCACGATGTGCGCATTTGTTGGTCATCAAAACCAGAAGTAAACAATGGAAGCCTGGACTACAAGTTGTTGGGCCGCTGCACCAGTGTGGTTTCTCCGCTCTTCACAACCCTCTTAGGGGAATGGTTTGGCATACGAGACTATCCAATCAATTCGTCCAATGCCGGTGAGCAAGGAATGAGCATCAAAACAGTAAAAGCCTTACGCTTTTCGTCCGGCTACTCTATCGAAACCTTTCAGTTTTTAGAGCTTCTCTCCAAATCCTTCGGCTTGCATGGTCAACCCCACCGTGCAATGTTGCAGCAGTACCAGGCGAAAAGCGCTCACTTCCACACTAAAAAAGGAGATGAGCACATCAGGAAACTGATTGCCGAGAGCCTGGGCTGTTTTTTTGTCTTTCGTGACAGCCTCCCGGCTATTACCGTAAATCAACTACAGGAGATTTGCGATGAGATGAGCCTCGATCTTTCTTATCCCCTGATCTACCCGGCATTAGAGGATTTACATATGGAAGACGTGGACTTTCTGCCTCTCGCTATATACAGCGAAGGAGATGGAGGCGATGGCACGATTTTCACTTATGTACACAAAGAAGTTTTTCTTCACCAGTACAAATTGTTCAATGATATAGATAGCCAGGACACCTGGACTGTTACTCATCCTGTGGTTGAATACTGATTGTCCACCACCGGATCCCTTTAGAGACGCGGCAACTAGAGATGCAGCAACACACTTTTAGCGAATGCTCGCAAACCGTCGATGTCGTCCAGGTCGAACCATTGCAGCATCAACTCTTCTACACCGGCTGCCGCGTAAGCTTTGATCTGTTCAAGGATCATATCAGGTGTCCCAACGATCTCGTGCTTCTGGGTGAAAAGAATGTGCAGTACCTCGTCTAGAGATCTGCCGGCATAGTCTGGGTCAGTTGACAGCCAGTTGAGACGCCGGTCTACTTCGGCCGTATCGCGTCCGAAGTAGACGGCTCTCATCAAAGTTCTCTTAACATCGCCTGGCCTGCGTCCAGCTTCATTCAGCAGGTTATCGAGCTGGGCCGAGCGTTCGCGAAACTCGTTGGGCGAGAGAAAGGTCGCATTCCAGATATCGGCATAGCGTACCACGAGCGGCAAGGTGCGCTTGACGCCGTTGCCGCCAATCAAAATGCGTGGTCCACCGGGACGCTGCGGTCGTGGGAGCAGGGTTGCACCTCGCAAGTGAAAGAATTGCCCTTCATACGTAACGGGTTCATCGCTTTTGAGCAAGCAGGTAACTACCTCAAGCCCTTCCTCAAAACGGCTGAAACGAGTGGGTACATCGCCAAGATCAAAACCGAAAAGATGATGTTCGCGTTCCTGCCAACCAGCTCCAAGACTCAGGATCATTCTCCCGTTGCTCAGGTCGTCCAGAGCTGCTGCTTGACGAGCGAGCAGCGAGGGATTGCGCACCGACAACGGGGCAACCAGTGGCCCAAAGTGGATGCGCTGCGTATGATCGGCCAGGTACGTAAGTGAGACAATCATTTCTAACGAGTCTTTATCTGGTGGCTGGGCATTGGTGAAGTGATCGGAGCGAAACATCCCGGCAAAGCCTAGATCCTCGACCTCTGAGACGAGCCGCTTCCAATAGGGCCAGTTGAGACCATTTTGCCCCTCGATCATTATTGATATTGCGACCATGATGTGACGCTCCTCTCTAACCTGAAATTACCTCGCCTTGCTACGGTGAAACCTTTGTCTCTTCCTTCCGCCCTAGCTCTACTTCAGCTTCCCGTTCCAACTGCTGTTTTACGGCACGGATTTCGTTCTCGAAGATGCGACGGAGAATGCCAATAGCATTGGCATAGCTCGAGTCCATTCCAAAGTACGATAGGCTGCCCGCCCCAAGGTTCTTGCCACGTGTGTAGGGCGTGTCCGAAGCATAATGCAGGACGCCCAGATCGTAGGGCAGGCGTGCAAAATTGATATTTTCGCCTGTTGGGTAGCGCGTCAGGTACTGATCCTCGTAGACGGCGTTCAGGTAGGGGCCGGTCTCCATCTCCACCACTGTATAGTTGGCACGATAATAGAAATCCAGGTACTGGCGATTTTGTAAGTATGTGCCCTTGGCCGAGACTGCTTTCTGGTTATCGAGCACGGAACCGTAGATCAGGTATGGCTGTATATCCTGGGCGATAAAGCAATTATCCAGCCAGAACGTGTTTTGGCTATGCTCATCCATTACTACATTGGAGATCATCACATCGCCAATACTGCCATTGAGGGTCGCTGCCTTCCCCAGAATGTATATACCGCGAATCTGTGTCAGATTCTCCATAATTTCACGCATCATACGATAGGCAGCCATACCCAGTGGATAATCGATATTGAGGATGATGGCCTGGCTCCTGGCTAAATGATCCATTGCAGGCATACGACAACGCGGGTCGATCTCCACCGGATGCAGCCGGGCAAGTTCAAACACCTGCGCGTCGATCTCGAGGCCGTGACGCGCCCCCACATTCCATATACCTCGCTCTTGCTCTTCGCGCGCGCGGTTGCGGGCAAACTCCCTGCCGGCAGGTGTGTGCATCCACTCACGAGCGGCAAAGTAGAGGAAGTTTTGCCAGTTGCCGGGAACTATGCCCTGTTGCAACTTGCGGCACTCCTCGGCCAGGTAAGGGTTTTGACCGCTTAGCGCGAACTGCGTCAGTTCATCCTGGCGATTGAGCACGGAGCCAGACATGAGATTGAGCAGGCTATGCGTATTGCTGGAGACAAAGTAGACAGGCCTCTCCTGCAGGCCAAGTCTATCAAGCAATTGTTCGACTGGCGCCCACCATTGGCGCGTAGCCCGCACAAAGCCGACATGTGAACCACCGAGCATACGCAATGAAAAACTCTTGCGCTGCTTACCAATGATGAGCAAGTTTTGCCACAGGCGCTCACCCCAGATCAGTTCAAGTCTGTGCCAATCGTCCACCCGGATGTGTAGCCGTTCGCGCAGCACCTTGGTGATCTCGGCAAAGACTGGCGAGGTGCGATCCATGCGCGTTTCTCATCTCTTCAGATTGGCCCAGCAGCACGAGGTTACAATGCACAATCGAGGCTGGGAGGCGCAGTACGCTATAAATGAAGGCGGACATATCGGGATATGGAGACCGCGCTTCAGGGTGCAGGCTCGAGTCAATATTGTAGTGCGCCTGCACCAGTGCCTTCAAACTGATTTCACCTGAACTGCGCAGCAGCGTATTATAGGTGCGAATATAGAGTTCGACATCGCGCTTACCAGCTTCGTGGCGTCCATCATCATGTTCAAAGTCTGTACTGGCTGCCGTCTGCGTCATTGGGTGAACGTCCAATGTCTCAATGGTCTCACTGCCATCAGCAAAAACTTCGGCATTTTGCGGCTGATCTCCAAAAGGATCAGGCATTGAATTTGAATGTTCATGTGGTCTATTTTTCCGTGACAAGTCTTTCTCCCTCTTTTCCACTAAGGAGGTGCATAATTGTGTTTATCTTTACTTTGTTTCTCGTAATTATAGTTCCAAAAAGCGTGGACGTCTATGGACACCACGCTTTTTGTTGGATTTAGACGGTTATGGCTAACCGTAAGGGCTGAACTACATAGGCCGCTAGTCCCTTTGCACCTGCTTGTGCAAATGCATCAGGCTTACGTTTACGTAAGATGTTGTATGAGCCGTTCACGTCGGCGCAGATGATCTTTCCACTTTTTGTGCGATACAAACGGTTTCTCCGTCCAATTCGCTTCCCGCTGAAGGTATACTGTGTATCATTGTTGGGCTTGTAGGTAGGAATAGGGTCCAGGTCAAGAAAGCTGGCTTTTGACGTGTAGCTTTCTTCTTGAACTTCTACTCGGATGCCTACTAACTCTGCTTTGTAGGTGAGCATCTTAATGAACCTTGCATGGGGTATCTGGACAAAGTTCTGATTGTTCCTTCTGCCCATGCCTGCCTCTTGCTTCCAGAGCGGGTTTTTCCCCACAATGATCGTGCCTACACCCTCTTGTACCAGAAAGTCGATAATGGCCTTGGAGGCCGCGTGTAAATAATGGTTCACTTGTCGGTTGCCCTTGTTGGTAATCTGCTCCATCTGCTTGGTGACACGCTCTCGATCTTCTTTGGGGAGGCACAGCTTTAACTCTTTCATGCGTTTGTTGTACCACTGGTTCATGGCTTTGAGCGTCCGACCGTTAACCAATCGAGGGATAAAGCCCTCTCGGTTTGCTGTTATCGCCGCTACGTTGGTCACGCCTAGATCAATGGCAACGCAGAAAGAAGGGTCTACGTGCGCTTGGACTGGTTCTTTGCTGTAAATCACTTCGACGACATAATGCCCGTTTCGAGGGACAATACGCACTTGATCGATCTTCTTCGGGTCTTTTTCTGTTTTGACCTCAATAGGCAGCATCGAAGGTTTGATGATCCCTCGTTTCAAGCCATGCTTGCCCCGGCTGATAGCCTGGATGTTGTAAATAAGGATGTTGCGTCCTTCGGTTTTATGCTTGTACTTCGGGAGCTTTGGCCGCCCAGTGAACTTCGAGGGGTTTTCTTCGTAGGCTACTTTGGCCTCTCTGAACGCTTTCCATGCGTCAGAGAGTTGCCTGAGCACCTGTTGTGATACCTTTGCTGGCAGTGCCCGGTATGCTTCATGTAGCTGCATACGTTTATCCATCTCTTCGTAGGACAAATAGATGCCCTGCTGGATAAACGCTTGCCGCATCTCGTATAAAGCGGCATTGTACAGGTTCTTTAACTTGAAGGCCGCTTCGTCAATCACGCTATAGCGCGGGTCACTCTTACTGATGCAATGTTGCTCAACTAACTGCACGCTGTTCACCTGCCTTTTGCGGTGCTTGCTGCTTAGCCTGGACGTTCAAATCCTGCACAATACGATAGGCACATAAGCGCTCTGCTTGAGCGCCCAGGTTAGGCTCGTTCTCATTAGCAGAGACACGTGCATTGACCACTACAACTCGTCGTTCTTGTCCTGGTTGCTCGCTGATTTCTTCGGTGATAACGACGGCCCCTATCTCCATTTGATAACCCTTGTTCTTTCCGGCTTTCCACCATCACAAGCGGTCTTGTAGCAGATACCGGTCCTACGTGCGAATGTACTTAACTTCATCAGTGTATTCCTTGCTGGGTAGGTACGTTCGGAAACGTACCTACTCAGTGCTTCTCCTACTAGCACAATGCCAGTCGTTGCGCCTCATTGAAGCTCGCAGCCATGCTCTTTGTACACACGGACACGGCCCGTAATGCAGCTAGTGCTTCTTTGGTTTTTGCAGTACGACGATATACTGGTGGGCAATATTGGGAATATAGGCAGAAGGGTAACCATATGGCCTCAGTCGAGTACCGGCCTGGTACCAGATAATCTCACCCTTTGGTACAAAGCCGTGCAGCCTGGCCCGTCTCGCCAGGTCAACATGCGTAAACATGTATTCGCCACGTTGATAAGCATTGCGCACAATCACCACCATATACTTTTGCGGCTTCAAGAGGGTGTAGCAGTACGCAAAGACCTGCTCCATAGCATCCAGGTACGCATCATAGCTGGCGAGATTCGCCAGGTCGGCGGCATCATCAGAGCGCATATCGTAGTCAGTACGTCTATTCGCAAATTGTTCGGCATAGTGGCCATTGGACATGGTCTGCTCAAAGTGGATGTTGTAGGGTGGGTCGGTGGCAATAAAATCAAAAGACCCGGCCTCAAGGGTAGGCATGATTTTAAGACAGTCACCCTCTAACAGTTGTTGTGGCAATAACTTTCCCTGGCTTTCGGCAAGAACCTGCCTGTAGATATTGACCCATTTCGGGTTGATCTCGATGCCAACCGTCTCCCGCGGCTGCGTGCAGATAGAAGCGCCGATCAATGTTCCGCCAACGCCTGCGAACGGATCTAAAACTCGCCCTTGTGGCTTGGTGAAAAATTCGATAAGTTGAGCCATAAGCTGGGGAGGCTTATTTGCTCCATGAGCTTTGCGCAGCTCGTGGCCATATTCTGAAGGATATGCCGTAATTAGAATACTTTTAGTGAAATAGAGCCATTCCGCTCCTGTCAGTTCATTCAGAGTATTACGTAAAGAAACTGCATCATTATTAACAGATTTTCTTTTTTGTTTATCTTGTTCCATTTTTAGTATTTTTCCTACCATTTTTATGCCACCATTCACCTAAACCCAACGTTTCTATACTGAGAGGTGTTACCAAAACGTTGGGATTCCCCATGCCCAGCGTTTCCCCCTAGTAACGCCTCTTTTTTATTTCCAAAGCAGGGTATCTTCGTTGCCAGGTATACGCCTCTCCTCATCTTCGAGTGGCCTACGCCTCCACTCACAACGCACATTTCCCTGTCTTAATAAGGTGCCAATAACCTCATCATACTCATCTAAAGTAAACTGGCCAAAGTTAGCCAGGAGCAACTGCTGGCGCAGGTCAGGCCAACGACGTGGGCGTTGGAATTGCCCGAGTTGCAATGTCCTTTGACATAATTGCTGGATTTCCCCGGCCAGACGTTCCTGTTCCTGTGTTGCAAACCACTCTTCTCCCAATACTCCCTGGCGACTTTGCTTATATAAACGACGGCGATATGCACATAGCGCATCATTCATGCTTACCAGGCTATCCTTGCTGCGAGTAGCAAAAAGCAGTGTATAGGGGGCTGTCTCAACTAGAGTGGGACGTACCTGGACCGGAAGAGCAATGCGTTGTACCCAGGGAAAATGCTGTTGCACCGAGGTGAGCAGTAGATCAATCACTCCATCTAAACTGTGTCCTATCTCTTTTGTATCTGCCGCCACTTCCCCCTTTGGCAGGAGAGTCTTCCAGCGGTCTGTACGCAAAAGTGCTGTCAATGCCGATGCGCTCGCTGCTGTATGTGAGGCTGCCATTAAGTGCAGCTCTACTTGCTTATGCGGAACGAGGAGGCAGAGTTCTGTTGGTGCCGATGTGCGTTGATAGAGGGGAGCAAGATCATCATAGGTAAATAGTGTATGCCCGAAAGGGTTGAGCAAGAAGAAGGCGGGGGAATGTTCGATTTCCTTGAGTAACACCGGCCCTATCTCTAACCAGCTTGCATGCACGGTGGCATGCTTCAACAACGAAGCTTTTACCCTGCTTGAGGGGGAATGGTCCTCTGTCTCTGTATTCCCATTGAGTAGTGCTCTTGCCTCTTTTCGCTTACTGCTGCCAGCTGCGAGCACAAAGCCATTGAGCGCAATGGGTCTGCTTTCGTGAGCAAGCGCCTGGGAGAGCGACAGAATTGGCTGGAGCACCGGTTCGTAAGGGCTCTCGGCTGAGCCAATTTCAGATCTTTCACGCCCAATACCCCACGCATCGATCCAGTAGCAGCGACGATAGATGCGCACTGCTGCTAGCGAACGACAATAGGCTAAGGTATAGTCTTGCAC
>WNGE01022275.1_pt1 | contig 11425 bp, 4 predicted proteins | sample 5400651 | NCBI WGS metagenome assembly WNGE01 (sample SAMN13153370, study PRJNA577476) | soil metagenome | isolation source: 60 cm soil or saprolite under grassland replicate 2 | place: USA:California | collected 2016-06-15 | reverse complement strand
GGTTTTGTTTTTAAGCCGTCTGATTCATATTTTCTAAAAAGTAGACCTTCACAGCTATAAATCAAGTGAAGGTCCATCTAGAAAGGCACCCACCGCCTTTCTCTTCTAATTACTACGTGGTAAGGTTACACCAAAAGCGGCATTTCTATGAAGAATGAGGTAAAATACTGTTAGTGAGTCTCTCTTGTGAATTAAGTCTAAAACCAATGACAGTACTTTCAGACCTTCTTGATCTTCCGCTTCATCCACTTATTTCTATAGTTGGAGCAGGTGGCAAGACGACTACTATGTACACACTAGCCAGTGAGCTGGCTCAGCATGGCAATCGTGTCATTACCACCACTACTACCAACATTTGCTTCCCTAAACAAGACGAAACGGATACTCTCATTGTAGCGACCGAAACGCCGGCTTTGCTCAAGATGGTCAGTGCCGCCTGGAAGCAACACCATCGCGTCACAGTTGCTGGAAGGGCCATTGGTTCAGGCAAAATAGCGGGCCTCCAGCCCGACCAGCCCTACGAACTTCTCATGAAAAGCGGCGCTGACGTTGTTATAGTGGAAGCCGATGGTGCCCGTCACAAGATGATAAAGGCTCCTGCCGAACACGAACCAGTCGTACCTCCCCAGACGAATGTTGCCCTGTTGATGATGAGTGCCGAGGCAATCAACCAGCCTTTGAGTGGGGAGATTGCTCATAGGCCAGAGCGTGTTGCCGCAGTGTTGGGTATAAACCAGGGGGATTTATTGACACCTGCTCTTGTAGCGAGGCTGATGATGAGTGAGGAGGGGGGGATGAAGGATATTCCTGAGATGGCGAAGGTGTATTTGCTGATTACACGTGTGATGGAAGGAAGAGGGGATGAGGTGCGGGAGGTGGCGGAGTTGGTAGGAAGATCGGCACGAGCGGCGAGTGTATACTGTTCAAATCGGCAGGGGGACTGGTTTGTAATATAGAACCGGATGACCTTTACAGTCCCCGGTTCGTATTTGTTGTATTATCAACTGTTGGACTACTCTTAAGCATTTGCGTCGATAGTAGTGCCAGTTTGGCCTGTCCCCTGATGCTCAGGGGAGGAGCCGTTAGCGGCTTGCGTCGGAGTAGTGGGGGCAACAGCGTCTGCCTCTACCCCGTTCTGAGCGCTTTGTCCTACTGCTCCGTCTGCCGATGCTCCAGCTGAAGTGGCTTTATCTGGTTCTGGGAGAAACAACGGTTCGCTCACATAGTGTTGGACGTACAGTAACAGCAGGCGTTCTACATCTGGGAAGTCAATGATGTGTCGCTTTGGCAAATTCAAGTCCTGGCTGAATTGATGAGTTTGTGGCGAAGGGGGAATGAGCAGGTAGAGCGCACCGAGTTGCCCGGGCTCGGTATTGCGCCCGAAAAGGCTCGTGCGGAGTCCCAGGAGTCTCTTGACCATATGCGCATTGTAGTCTTCTTCTACTAATTTGGGCAAGACGCCCTCAGGTGACAGAGTTCTATCGAGTTCTGGATCTTTGCCCTCCCAGAGCATTTGTCCCCAAGCTGCAAAAGCATTCGTTGCCAGGGCATTCTTCTCCGCTTCGCTTTGTTTTAGTCTTCCCTCTATGACTGGCTGAAGCATGTTTTGCCTTACTTTTTTACGCAGGCTCTCGATCAAAGTCTTCATGCCAATTGGTTGGTGAGTAAAACTGTTGGCGACGCTATCATATTGCTGAATAAGAGGGTTCATGCTATAAATGGAAGTGGCGTTAATCGATAAGCGCAATGCCATAGCTACTAAGGCCGTCATCAATATTTGGAAGTTGTGCTGTTCAATAGACCCTTGGGAGGGAGTTCTTTCTCTAAATTGTTGCTCAATCTCGGCAACGGACTCCTCACCCATCACTCGCAGGAGTAACTCAGAAAACTCTTTCAGTTCTTCTATTTCCTGGCCCAGGCGTTCCGTTAAACGGTTGTAGCCGTCTGCTAACATATCCACATCGAGGTATTCGTGACGAATGCCGAGATTGAGCCAGATATCTTGCGATCCTGTTCTTATTCCCGGTTGTGTCTCGCTAACGCTCATTAATAGGCGTTTCCTGGCCAGTCTTTGCTGCTTTTGTGCATTTTCAAGGATGTCCTTCAGCCACATATTAAGTTGGTTGATGCGCTGGAAGTATTCACCCGGTCCTCCCTTTTCACTTGTAAGTCCAGTACGCTGCAGCAAATGCAGGGCAATGCTATCAGCAATATGACGGGCCACTGCATCGATATTCTTCTTATGCTCTTCGTCTAGTTCGTTGACGATGCGTGCACGCTCTTCCTGCAAATGTAAGTACCACCATATAAAGTAGACGATCTCTACCAGTGCAATAACCAACGCAATAATGAAAAAGATCGCTCCTAAAGTCGGCAAAAAGGATAACCAACCTATTATCGATAGACTGTCCAGGTCGCCTGCTAATTCTACGAGAGAAAAACTGATCAGTAATCCAGAGAGGGCGAATACAATTAAGGAAAGCCAGAAGATGACTTCTACATTGAAATCAGAACGTTCCTTCTTAATGAGTAGTTTGCGCCCAAAGACGATAGCCATGGCGAGTACGATACCTAGCACCAGGAGCCAGAACACGATAGCAAGTGGTGAAGCTGACAGGAAAAGGGCGTTGTTCAGTATAGGGGTGAGATCAGGCAGGGCCAGGTGTGCTCCATGGGTATTGTAGTAGTTAATAAAATGTCGCAGCCAGGCAATGCCAGCAAAAGTGGCAATAAGGCTAAGGAAGAGAGCGATAAAGAAGGTGATCCATGCCATAAATTGCTTGAGGTGAAGTACGGCTGATAGGAAAGGCATGCTCTGAATATGATTCTGAAGAGCATCAATCATGTTCTTGCCTTTGTTTTTCAGATCCTCACACTTCTTTGACAAGTCGATATTCTCTTGATGTTCACTGCGAAAATTAGCAATAGCGTTGCTTAATGCTTCCAACTGTATTCCGGCACGAGGAATAGCTCCGCTTGCACCTGTAAAGAAGTCTTTATTACTAAGGACACGCTGTGCCTCTACCTGGGCGTTGACCAGGGGAGTTCCCTTGCGCAGGGCCGGGTCTTTGCTTTCCCATTCGCGCAGGCGTAGCTGAATATGGGGAATGCTATCGATAGCCTCCTGCAAAGTAGATCCTGCTTCTTCAGAAGCATGTTCCAGGTTGTAGGTTTGTGTCAAGCTATTCAGATAAGCTTCGAGATCGGTAATGGTACTTTTGCCAATGTTCAGGCTGAGGGTCTTCAAAGTGAAAACCTTATCAGCGGGCTTGATAACTTCGGCTGCCTGGTGGATTGCCTGCAGTGCAGCTATATTGCCGGGCACCTTATCAGGAATAGCATTTTTTACCAGTGCGCGCCAGTTATTTAACCAGGAAGTGGCAATATTTTTAGCCCTTGACCGCTCACCCTCGGCTCCCCTTTGTATGACTTCGATGGCTCGCTCTACCACCTTATAGTTGAGTAAGCGGCGCCCCCAACGTGCGGAATGCTCCATCGCCGCCAAACCGACCAGAAAGGTGTTCGGAGGAAAAGGAATGTTTCGCCCTTTTTTATCTGAATTCGTGTCCTGGGAGGATGAAGGGGTATGGCTGTCGGTGCTGGTATTAGAAGTCCGGATCGCTTGAGACGCGGACTCTACTGCCATAGGTGGAACGATCATCAGGACATAGAGTAGTAGCTCAGCCAAGTATGTTTGAATGGCCCCAGCGATCTGCGCTGCATCCTGACGATAATCTTCTGTAAGGATGAGTGCATCCAGGTGTTCCCAACCATCATCCCAGAGGAGTTCTTTGAGGTCGGTAGAGGGAGTTGCTTCGCCACTGTTGTTTAGACAAAGTGCAGTGGTGCTGATCAACGGCTGCTGCCCCGGACGCCCTTTCTTCGCATAGTATGCCTTCAGATGTGCCGCATAGATAGCGGTAGTAGCCAGGGAATCGGGACGTTCTGCATCTGTCAGAAAGAGAACACGTACAGTGGCATCTTTAACGCTGCGACCAGACATCGACTTTTCCAGGTCGGCCACTGCTACATGGCGGTTGTTGCGCAGGCGATCAATCTCCTGAACAAATTTTTGCGTATCCTGTTGGAGGCGCTCATCAGGTCCATTTTCAGTGAGGGGAGCGATATCATCAACCTTCTGGAAAAAGAAGGGAGGAGTATAGCCTTTAAGCGTAGATGGATCGATCTTTCCTGTCAATCCACTTTTAGCGCTGGTCGATGTTGATACGTCTCCAGATGGTGATGTGCCCGCTGGTTGACTGTTATGTGAATTGTTCTGATTTTGAGGACGAAGGATTTTCACTTCATCGGCAGTCATCGGCTCTTCAAGCCAAAAAGAGAGAAATTCCGTCAAGTAGCGCCAATGGTGAATATCCTGTGTTTTCATCTCATTGGCAAGGTCAGCGATCTCGATTTTCAAGCGATCCATCACATTATCATCCTCAACTCCCCGTGTATCAATGACCAGGGTAGGTGAAGGAAGAGGCAGCGAAGTGAGTTGTGGATGGCTAACTTCGATCATTTGCATTGGATAAGTCCTCCGTTACTATGTATAAAAGGTACTACAGGTATGTGCAAAACTCTCCCTCTATCGCTAAAAGGTCCTCTTTATATTTGACGAGCTTTTCTGTATCAGGAAAGCGGATAGGATATATCTGAGCCATCTGCGTGAAATCGATTTCTTTAAGAAAAGCATCACTTGTTTCGCTTGATGGAAGTAACAGGTAAAAGTGATCATCGCCAGCCCTTTCATCAGGAAAGCCAACCAGTTTATTTTGTTTGCCTAAATCTTTGAGCATTTGAGAAGGATTGTTGTTGCGGTCTCCCATATAAACTAAAATGCTCCTGGAATCCAGAGCTTCTGTCAGTGAAGGATTGGTTGCGTGTTGACTCGCCACCCATGCGGACAGAACAAATTCAGCCGGGAGGTCTCGCTTTTTAGCAAAATTTGTGCTTTTGCTGCCATGAATTGCTTGTTCCAGCATCACCTCTTTGACGGCATCGCGCACATCCAGGACATCACTATCCAAAACTGACGGTTCCAGGAGATAGAGGTGCTTCATTTGCGTATACTGGTTCAACAAAGGGAGAATATCGGTAAGTTCACCATTTCCTATTTTTGCTGTGAGCAAGGCCGACACTAAAGCCGTACTTATTGCTTGAAAGTACTCTTCATTCTTGTCCTGTTCAGAGTAATTCGCTATGTAATGCCCGTTGCGGTGGTCTTGTCCATTAAGTAGCGATTTTTGTGCTCCCAGCCGTCGCAAAAGCATTTCTGCCAACAGGTCCATTAATATTGGGTTGGACCGAAGCTCGCTGCATGACTGTAAAAAGGACTCTGTAATTGCATTCCACTTCAACAAATCCTTGCGGCTGTTCAAGTTGCGCCAGTTCTGTCCTCGAGAGGTAGCGGCTTGTGTCCCGCCCAGACTGAATTTCAATCTTTCGTTGGATATGTCTTGCTGCCGAACTGCTTGTTTCTGTGCTGCATTCAAATCCTTTCCCAGACGATCCAGGCGTTCCTGGTAGAGGATTGCTTCGCGAACTTTGGCGAGGTGAATTTGCATCGTATCGCATAGCTCAAGGTGTATGTTTATCCGTTCGCGTTGTAATTCTTTTCTACTCCTTAGTGACCATCGTCGTGCCTGAAGCAAGCGATCCAGGTGTTTTTGCGCCTCTTCTGCCTGTTTCTCAAACTCATTACGATACTCGTGCAGATTTGGAGGGCTCTGCACAATTTGACGTAGTTTGTTTGTATGAGTGCTCAAAGCAGCAAGCTGGCGTAGTGCGCGTGGAAGTGCCCCATGCGCATTGTGAAAGAGAGGCAGCAGGAACAATTGCGCCTGGGTTTGCAGTTCAGACAGCATATGATATATCTCGCTCGCTGGAGAATTATCGTCTCCGCCCCAGGAGGTCTTTTCATAGCTCTGCTTGAGTTGTGAAGGGATAAGTGGCGCACTGTCGAGTGCCAATTGCAGTGTTGGGCCACTTGCGCCTGTATAAAGCCAGGCGACTTGCTGGCGGAAATCCACCAGGCTTTGCAGCAAAGAATTAGGTGAGTTGTGCCGAAAATTGGAGGCAACCATGAGCCTTTGCAACTGATCGAGTGCCTGCAGGGTCGAAAGAACCATTGTCAAACTCGCAGGTACAATTGCCTGTAAGCGCTGCCACCAGTCTTTCCACCAAGTTTCCACCTCAAATTGCAGTTGCTTGTCCTCGCGTTGTACTTCTTGGGAGTCAGAAAGTATCTCAATGATCTTTGCTGCCAGCCCGTAGTCCAGCCAGCGCACCCCCCAACGGGCAGAATACTCGAACGCCGATATGCCTACAATGTAGGTTGATCTGGGGAGAGTTTTTTTCCCATCCAGGGCGTCAGACAACATGTCATCAATTCTTTGCTCAAGGCTTTCCGGCCAATGGAGCAACAATGTGTAGAGCAACAGCTCAGCCTGGTAAATTTGAGCTTCCTCATCGATGTATCCATCATCATCGCGATATGTTTGCAAAAGTATCACTGTATCGAGTGCCGTAAGAGAATCTAAATCCGTAAGTAGATTGGAGTGACGGTGTGGAGCAGCATTCATGCAGATTACCACTGTTTCTATTCGTTCATTCCGTCCAATACGTGTTGGACCAGCGTCGTCATTGCACCACTCTTTCAACCATTGGCCATAGATAACAGCACGCGAAAATGACTCTTCCTCATTTAGATCAGCCAGGAAGAAAACACGTACCGTAGACTGCTCAGGGCTGACTGTTTCTGCTTGTTCACCATCGTTAATGGCTTTGATGCGGCTATTACGCACACGATTGATATAGTTTTTACCTATGTGCCGGGCAAGCTCATTGTTGCCAAGCATAGGCAATGTATCACCATCTCCAGTTTTAATGACAAAGCTGCTAGATGAGTTTGGTACTGGCTCTGGCCCCAGGATGTCCAATTTTAGGAAATCAATGCATTCTGCCAGGAGACGCCATTGATACGCCTGATCAAGGCGCATTTCTCGAGCGAGGTCTTCTACCTCTGTTGCCAGGTACCAAATTAGCCGCAAATCACTGGTTTGGCGAACATCTATAACAACTGCTGACCCCGGAAGAGGAAGGGCGGTCTCGCGATATTGCCTTCCTCCTCCGAAACCACTATTGGGATACAGAGGCATTGTTGCAGCCTCCTTTAACTGCTTACCTGGTTAGTTGGGTTATCAAGATCTCCCTGGCTATTCTGGACGGGTTGACTTGAAGGCCCGGGCTGTCCAGTCTGGCTGAGAGGTTCAGGCGAAGTTGCAGGGCTATTTCCATTCACCAAATGGACAGTATCTGTAGGAGATCCCTGACCGTTCTGGGTAGAATGGGCAGGTTGACCAGCTAGATCAACTTGAATCGAATGACCATTCATTCTGACGTTATCTTCCTGATTATCAGGAACCACCAGAGGTTTGCACTCCAACTCAGGGATGTCTTCTGCTGTGTATTCATCGACCTCTGTTCCCTTGACTTCATATAGGCGTTGGATAACACATGTTTCGCGTACACGTTCCGCAGCATCCCGGCCACTATACACTGGCACTCCCACACGCTGGTTGAAGCTCCCAATGCTTGCTACAGGACGATTGCCGTTTAGTGAGACCTGTTGGCGATGCCACTGTTGACGGCGGTTTAAGAAGGCGTCCAAACAGCGCCCTTTCAGGTCATCTACTGCCGACATAGGTATGCCGTCGACATAATAGAAGATGGCAATCTCAGTGGGGTCCTTGGATTCGAGCAGCTTACATTGCCCCTCTGCAAATGATTGCTCCATCGCCTTCTGAATGGCTTCACGTTGATCTTTCGTACGATAGTAAGCACTGACATGCCAGGCTTCGCGACGGTAGGGAGCAAAGGACTTGCTGTAGCTGACAAGCGAAATTGCCATGGTTGCCGCCTCTTTGAAGCGCTGCTCCAGGATGCCATCACCAGCCTGTAGCAATACATCGATGATGGAATGTTTCTCAATTTCCTCGTGCACCTTCTCAGTCGTGTAGTGCCGAACAACCTTTAACAGTAGCTCAAGCTCTCCTTTGAAGAGGGCATCTAACTCCTCTTTACCTTCCAACCAGAGACGAAACTCTGCTAACTGGTCGTTATCTTGTGCCCTTGATGCAGCACCTATCAAACTATTCGACCGAGGCGTGAAGATACTTACCTTCTCAGCATACGCATCTATTTCTTTGCGATCTTTACTATTAGATATGGCCACAAATTGGAGAGGGTGGCCGGTATCAACGCTGAACTCTCGATGAGCGGCGATCCAATCTTGCTTGCTATCGCGCTGTCGGCGCAGTCTCCCTAAGACAATATCTAAGTTACGTCCGATCTCTGCACATTGCTGCTCTAACCTTTCCAATACCCGGATGGCGCCTGGTCTAGCTTTCTCCCGACGGTGCTCTTGCAGGTTGTTCTTGATGGCATTCCCAAGTCGTTTTAGCTTGGCATCCCTGTTTAGCATATGCAATGGCCATACTCCATCCAGCGTTCCCTGTTGTCGAATCACATCTGCATCATTCACGCTTGTTCGGATATCGTCACGTGCCACGGTAAGTGTCTGGCTGAGGAGTGTTTGCAGAGAACGGAACTCTTCACGCAGTTCTGAGAGCGAGATACTTCCCTGGCATATCCGTTCACGCTTTGTACGTTCCATCTCCATTATGGCATCTGCAATAAAAGTGTTACCATAATCCTGTATTCTTTGCTGCCCTTGCCTGATCTCTCCTAGGTACTCCTGCCAGGAGCTTACTAACTTGTTGGCTTTCTCTCTGGCTGTTGTCTTCTTATTTCGTAGTGTCATGTCCACTTTCGTGTTCATTCTGCCTGGGTCGATGACATCAGAGAGGTAGTCAAGCAAGTGATTGTAGATGTCCTCTGAGGTTTCACCTGCCAGCGCCTCGGCGAACTTTCCAAGCAAAATGTTGGGCTGGACGCCAGAGGTGGTTCTGGCAAACACTAAACTCTCGATCAAGCGGTCCACATCGCGATCAATAATCTGTTCTTCTAACATCCCTAAACTGATAGTCACGGCGGTGGCTAAAGACAGGTGCATAGGCAGGTTACTAATTGGATCAAGTTCGCGTAGGACATGATTATCGATCTCACGCTCCTGGAATTCAGCCGCAAAGGCGGAGGCCGGGTCTGTAGTCAAACGTATCAGTGTAGCCGCGGCTTCTTTCAACTGCTCGATTGAGGACAGAGCACGATTGCTGCCCCAGCCTAACATGATATTGCGCCCTTGATAGTTTTTGATATTGGTACTGGTCAAGGATAACTGAGAAGCAGCCATTTCGGCATATAAGGCAACAGTGTTGGCCAGCCCAAGGTCAGTTACCTCTTGTATCCCTGGCTGCAAAATGAAGACATCACAGCGAATAGTTGATTGGGCCGTTGATTTAATATTCGCATGGTTGGCAGCATCAACAATGATCTCAATGAGACGCTCTAGTGAACCGCTGCCAGTGGCTCCTACAGAGCTGACAATTAATGCCATAGAGATGTTTGTCTCACCCTTACCACTGCGGGCCATGGTGGCCATGCTATCGCTCAGCCATTTCCTCAGATTGGTACGCTGGATTTCCACGGCTCCAGCTCCATTGTAACGAATACTTCCACCACCGGATACATCTGTCCCTGGCAGGAGGCCTGGAAACAGCAAGGCCTCCATACGTGGAAAGTCTTGTATTTTCTTATAGATAGCATCCATATACCGCTGCTCAATGCTCATCTGGAACCATTCACCTGGAGGAAGCGTTCCATAGCGATTAGGCAGATAGGAGGTGTCGATACAACGTACCATCACCTGTAGCTCGCTCTTTGGATGCGCTCTCATCTGTCTCTGGATTTCTTGCCCAACACCTGCTGCTACCGTCCCTGCTGTAATCACAAGAAGCTTCTTTGTCATGTTCCTGCACTTTCTTTCTCTATTCGCTGGTCCATTGTCAGCTATTGGCCCATACTATTCTATGGCTTCCCTCTCAGCAGTCTTAGTCAGCTTCCGTGAAGATTGCTGCATCACGTCCAGCGATATTGATCACACTTCCTTCTGAAAGAGGAGCGCCATCTTTATTGTCTGATTTAACTTCTTCGTACGTTCTTCCATTCTTGAGTCTGATTGGTGTCTGACTTTTTGACTTTATATAAGCAACCCTACCTCTTTGGAAAGCCAAATCAAAATCCGCCTTCGCAAAATCGGAAAAGTCGTCTAGTAGCTCATCAGAGCTAATAACAGATTTCTTAAAGAGTCTGCGACCGAAAGTTCGTCCTTGTCCTAGTGGGATGGGTGTACTCTTTGGAGTCTGTTTCAGCCCTCCAAAGGGTGAAGGTCGGGTGATCCACAACAGCAACAGCAGCAGTAGCAATAACACTAGACAAGAGATCACAATCAGAGTGCTATGCTGTGTCCAAAACTGCTGTACCTGCTGTAACAAGCAGCCCACAAATCCTAATTTGCAAGGTGGTGGGGGCGGCTTTGGAGGAGTCACCAGTTGCACATAGGTGCTGCTGGAGCGTTGCACACCCTGGTCAGTCCCATCGACCTCGATTTGTAGCTCGCCAGACTTCCCATATACTGGTATCTGTCCCTTGAAAGTGACTCCGTTCTGTATCAATGGATACAAGGCTGAGCTTACTTGTTTTCCATTGACGAGAAACTTCACTTTTGCCACCACTTCTGCTTCCCCAGGCTTTGGTTGCTTATCATTACCACTGTCAACAAACTTTGCCTCGATCTCAATCGGTTTGTTATAGAAGAGCTTCTCTTGTTCTATTGGTGCTGTGATCTGGATCTGTAAGGTAGAATTAACTAATTCATAGACCTGCACATCAGAGTCATTGCTGGTGTGGATGGTGTAGGTACCAGCTACAAACACGCCTGATCCTGATGCGAGGCTATCAATGATATAGTGCCTATCCTCTAAAGGCTGCACGCCCTGGATGGGTTGCCCATCTGGTCCATCGAGAGTAACACCCGTAGTGCTACCTGAGCGGAAAGTCAGAATAGTGACCTGCTTCGCGGATGAGTCTATCGAGACAGGAGCGTTGCCGTTTTGTACGTTCGCCTCAATGAAGCTTAAGTGAAGCCATTGCGCGTACAATTGAATGACGGCTCTTGCTAGTTCCTCTGGCCTACGTACAGGCTGATAAGATGCGTTGGTGCCGTTCGTAATGTCAGTGAGCAGGCGATTCGCATCCTGCCCATTGGCAGTGTTTGGGTCGATGGTCAAACCAAATGCACTGACAGGAATAGCCTGATTGCAAAATTGTGGAATTAGGTTGCTGCGGATGTCTTTTTCCTGGTGAGCTCCATCATTGTTGCCATCACCTGTTGGGTTGCCATCGGTCACCACAATGACTCGTGAACCGGGCGCGGCTCCTCGAAGCAAATTCAGTGCCTGGTGCA
>WNGE01007962.1_pt1 | contig 11428 bp, 10 predicted proteins | sample 5400651 | NCBI WGS metagenome assembly WNGE01 (sample SAMN13153370, study PRJNA577476) | soil metagenome | isolation source: 60 cm soil or saprolite under grassland replicate 2 | place: USA:California | collected 2016-06-15 | reverse complement strand
CGCGTGGTGATCGTATTGCTACTTATCGGATTCCCCATCGCTCTCATTTTTGCGTGGGCATTCGATATCACCGCTCAAGGCATCCGAGCTACACCTGACGCAGCTGCGCCCAAAACGCACCGTCGCCGTAATGTAATCATGCTGGTTGTGACCGGCGTGATTATCTCCGCTGCCGCAGGGTTCTTTCTGTTACCTCGCGTCGCCGCGCACAAGGTCGACAAGTCGATTGCCGTGTTGCCGTTTCAAAACTTGAGCGACGAAAAAGAAAACGCATATTTCGCCGACGGTATCCAGGACGACATCCTGACGAACTTGTCGAAAATACGCGAACTCAAAGTGATTTCGCGAACGTCCGTGATGCAGTACCGGGGAAATGCGCCGAACATTCGTGATATTGGCAAAGCGCTCGGCGTGTCGACTGTTCTCGAGGGCAGCGTTCGGCGCTCAGGCAACCGGGTGCGTGTGAATGTGCAATTGATCAACGCGGCCACGGACGAGCACGTGTGGGCAAACGACTACGACCGCGATCTGACCGATGTTTTTGCTATTCAAAGCGATCTCGCGCACGAAATTGCAAACGCGCTCCAGGCGAAACTGTCCGACACGGAAAAAGCGCTCATAGAACGCAAACCTACGAAGAATGGCGAGGCCTATCTCGCCTTTGTGCAGGCACATAATCTCCAGAACGCCTTTGAGGACTTCGGGAAACTCAAACAAAGCGAACAGCTTTATGCGCGCGCCGTCGAGCTCGATCCGAAATTTGCGCTCGCTCTTGCGCGCTACTCGCAATTGGAAAGTTGGATCTTTCACATCTTCGATCCAACTCGGGAACGGCGCCAAAAAGCCCGCGCTCTCGCCGAGCAGGCCCTGCAATTACAGCCTGACCTGCCAGAGGCGCACTTTGCCATGGGGTTTTCTTATTACTACGGCGACAACAATTATGATGCGGCGCAGAAAGAATTCGAAATCGCCCGGCGCGGATTGCCTAACGAATCCGAAGTTTATCTCGCTCTCGGCGCGATCCAACGCCGCCAGGGCAAATGGGCAGAATCGACTGCGAACCTTGAAAAGGCCGCCAGTTTGAATCCCAAAGACAGCTGGCCGCTGCAAAATCTCGCTAACAATTACCAGGTGCTGCGGAACTTCGATGCGGCCAATAAAACAATCGACCGCGGCCTCCAAATTAACCCAACAGAGGTGGGACTTTGGGAGATCAAGTCCAAGCTGGCTTTCTTCGAAAAAGGCGATCTGAGCGTCTCGGAGAAAGCATTTCAAACGGTGAAATCGATGCCGATGAACGACAAGGACAAACTTAGGATCGCCGGCTCGCGTGCGGACGTTTTTGTTTTGGAACGGAAATACCAGGACGGATTGCGCGAAGCGGAAAGCCTGCCGGACGATCTCCTCGCACCGATTCACCCCGCAGCCTTGTATAGCAAATATTTTCTCATCGGCTTTGCGCGAAAGGCGCTTCAGGACGAGCCCGGCGCGCGAGCCGCCTTCCTGAAAGCAAAAGACCTCCTCGAAGCGCAACTGAAAGAAAGTCCCGATGCGCCGGACATGCATATTCAGCTCGCGAAGGTTCTTGCCCATCTCGGAGAAAAAGATGCCGCGTTAGCTGAAGCGCGGCGCGCCACTGAATTGGTTCCCGAAAGCAAGGACGCATTTGGTGGCCCGGAAATTGCGGCTGGGGTGGCCGAAGTTCACGCCATTCTTGGCGACAACGGTCGGGCGATTGAAATCCTGGATCGGTTGTTGAGCCAACCAAGCGCTGTCACCGTGCCGGGTCTGAAAGTAAATCCAATTTGGGATCCGCTGCGAAACGATCCGCAGTTTCAGGCGCTGCTGCAGAAATACGCTGGTAAAGCCTAGCCTGGGCCAGGATTCGCAGTTCTGCAAAGAGCGTCTGACACATTTATCTCATATGACTCATGCGTTTTAAATGTGCCTTTTTCTTCCTCGCCCTTGCCGCAACCGCACAAGCGGATTGGACGATTCTCTCGACCGCGTCGGAGACGGGACGCGACGGCCTGGTACACAGACATGTTGTTCTGGAAAACCCCGTTGGCAGTGAACGCATCACCGTTGATCTCGCAATTTTTTCTACAAAGTCCTGCACACTGCGTGTCCTTCAAAATGAAGGTGGTGCAGACGGTCTTGGCGAGATGATGAGACATGAAAAATGTCTGGCCGGTGTAAATGGCGGGTACTTCAATGAAAACTTCGCGCCGCTCGGTTTGCGAATCGCGAACGGGCAAATGATCGCGCCACTGCAGCGAGCACGGTTGATTACGGGCGTGCTTGTGGCGTCACCCCGAGGAGTGCAAATCGTTCGCTCTCGTGAATTTTCGCGGCGCCTGGCAGTGACTGCAGCAATTCAGTGCGGGCCGTTTCTTGTTGATCGAGGCCACCCCATCAGTGGTTTGAACGATTCCCATCTGGCCCGACGGACTTTTGCAGCGACGACAGGCGGCAGTCGCGCATTGATCGGCGTTTGCTCAGGGGTTTCGCTGGCAGAATTGGCGAAGATCCTTGCCACAACGTCGCTCGCTGAGGATTTGAAAATTGAACGCGCACTAAATCTCGATGGCGGATCATCGAGCGCATTTTGGTTCGCGCGAGAGAATGGCAGCGCGTTTTCAATTTCGGAGCAGAAATCCGTGCGCGATTTTGTCGGGATCGTTTCAAAATAGTTGTAGCGGCGCTCTGCGAGCGCCAAATAACGAATGGATTTGCGACGGTCAGAGACCGCCGCTACAGAAATGCGGAAGATGCGCACATTCGGCGGCTTTATATCCGGGCACAGATTTTTCTACGGCGAAATACGTGACGACGAAGTTCGCGTCCTAAAGAATCCCTTTTGGATCGACATCGAGCCGACAGGTGAGATTGTCCGCCTAACGAACGTGGTTGTCGATCTTCCGGTCGCGCCTTCCAAGTTGATTGCAGTCGGCCTCAATTACTCCGACCACATCGCGGAGATGAAGCGGACACCGCTGGGTACGCCGTTAATCTGGTTCAAATCTCCAAACTCGCTTTTGCCGCACGGCGGCACAATCGAAATTGCGTTTCCCGAACATCAAACCGATTTCGAAGCGGAGTTGGCAGTCGTCATTGGCAAGTCCGCGAAAAATTTGCTCCCAGAGCGAGCGCTGGATTTTGTTTTCGGGTACACAATTGGTCTCGATATCAGCGATCGAGATCTGCAAAAGACCGAGAAGCAATTTGGCCGCTGCAAATCATTCGACACCTATACACCGATTGGGCCGTTTGTTTATGCTGACGTCAACGTGAGCGATGTTTCGCTCGAGTTACGGCAAAACGGGAAGCTGCGCCAAAGCACGCGCACGAGCCGGATGATATACTCGGTTGCGCAAATTATTTCCTTTGCGAGTCAATCGCTCACACTCTTGCCGGGCGATGTAATTTTAACTGGAACGCCTGCTGGCGTCGGTCCAATTCATGCCGGGGATGAACTCGAAGTAACAATCGACAGTTTGCCGCGCCTGCGGAATACCGTGGCGATCGCATCACATGCACGGTCCACCGGCGAGAAATGACGGAATTTTGGCTGCGACAAACTCGACGCGCTTGCCTTACATCCTCTCTGTAGTGATATTACGAAGTAAAGGGTACATCCTCGGGATCAAAAAAGTGAAAACTTTTGCTGGACTCACCAGTAATGATTTTGCGATAAGGACACTCCTGTACCGCAACCGTTCGATCACATTCCTGATTTAACAAAACTATGAAAACATCATTCATCGCCTCAGCCTGCTTACTAGCGCTTGTAATAACATTGGTCGCGCAGTCTCCGCCGCCCGGGCAAAATCCTCCCGGAGCCCCCGCTACGAGTCCCGCAGCGCAAGCGCCCACAAATCCCGCAGCGGTAAATCCTGCTGCACCCATGCAATCGCCGGCGACGAACGTGCCACAGGGGCAGCAGCAGCCAGCCGTGCCAGGGACATCGGTCCCAGTCACGCTAAGCCCGGCACCAGGAGCGGTTACCAGCCCAGCTGCGGCCACCGCGATCAGTCCCTCCCCGGCCGCCTCGCCCACTCCTGAGCAACCAACAGGTTTTCTCGCCGGTAACTGGTTAATTGACAAGTTCCACAAGGGCGGTCCAATCATGTGGCCGATTTTGATTGTATCGATCATCGGGCTCACCGTGGTGATCGAGCGAATTTTTTGGTGGACCGGCCGCTGGTTTCGACGTGATCCCAAACGCATCGAGAAAGTGTTTACCGCGATTGAAAACGGCGATGTCACGGAGGCCTCGAGGCTTTCCCGCGGATCGCGCGATCCGGTTTTGCGCATGATGTGGAATGGCCTCAATCACCAACACGCCTCGTTGCAAGGCGCCTTGCAGGTCGCTGCCGGCATCGAGATCAAACGCGCCGGTCGATTCCTCGTCGTCATGGACACACTCGTAACTTTGGCGCCGTTGCTCGGTCTGTTGGGCACGATTACCGGTCTGATCAGGTCGTTCAGTTTTCTCGGCAACGAAGAGCTGGCCGTGCAAGCCGTCACCGGCGGCATCGCCGAAGCGCTCATTGCCACGGCCTGCGGTCTCGGTATTGCCATTTTCGCTTTGATTCCGTTTAACTTTTTTACTTCCCGGGTGTCTAACTTGGAGTTCGAATTGCAGACGGCAGCCACAAACTTGGAAGTGATGTTAGGAGCACAAACCGCAGCGCGCGAAATGGAGTTCGCGGGGCAAACCCCAGCCTCTGGGAAGGGCTCGTCGATTTAAAGGTATCCAATGTACGTAAGCTCGCCAATTCCCCACAAAAGAGCGCGGATCGAGATCATCCCGTTGATCGACATCATGTTCTTTCTGCTCGCCAGCTTCATGATGGTGAGCTTGAGCCAGGTGCACATGAAAGGGATGAAGGTGAACCTCCCCACGGGCAGTTCGGGCGAGACACAATCAAAACGGGATTACATCAGCGTCTCGGTCGATAAGGATGGCCATTATTTTTTCGACAAAAATGAAATGAACGAGGCCGATCTGCAGGCGCGCCTGATCCAGGTGCACCAATCAGATCCAGAAGCGAAAGTGTTCGTCCGCGGCGATCGCGACACTGTCCATGGAAACATTGTTCATTTGCTCGATATGCTTCGCTCGGCGGGATTCTATAAAATCTCATTCGAAATTAAGAGCGAGGCGCTAAAGGGGGTGCCGGGCGCCGGCACGTGATCTGGTTATGGCAGAGGAAACACCAAAACCGCTGCTTTATCGGCCACCACAGGCATGGTATTTCTGGGGTGCTTTTGGCGCTGCATTGGCAATTCACCTGACTGCGGTTGCACTTGCTCAAAAACACGAGGCGCCGGTTGAGGTTCCTCCTGACATACCGACCGCTGTTGTCGAGGCAACACTGCAGGCCACCGAGGAACCCACGCCTCCGCCGGAAGACATTCCGTTGCCTGAACCTCCGCCGCCACCGGACATCAAGCCAGAGTACGTGGAAGAAACGACACCTCCGCCAAAGAGACCGCAGGCGCAAAAATTCGCCCCCATTAGGGCGCCGCAAGCTGCCGGTCGTCCTGGTACCCTGTCAATTTCTTCAGCGAAAGCGCTGGCCACTTATGCGCCGCGCCCGCAGTACCCGTATGAGGCGCGTTCACGGCATGTTACCGGCAGTGGAGTGTGTGTCGTCGACGTCGGTCCGAGCGGCAGCGTGACGAGCGCTTCGATGGCACAGAGCATCGGGAATCCTATTTTGGATAACGCAGCAACGAGCGCTTTCCGTCAATGGCGATTTAAGCCCGGATCGGTTTCGAAGGTCAAAATTCCCATCACATTCACCATGACGGGCGCCCAGTACTGAAATCCTTGGAGTTTAACGTATGAGACTCGCTTCACCGGTTCCGCATAAGAGAGCGCGCATTGAGATCATTCCTTTGATCGACATCATGTTCTTTCTACTAGCCAGCTTCATGATGGTCAGTCTGAGCCAGACCCACATGAAAGGTATTCGGGTCAATTTACCGGCTGCAATTGCTCCGCCCCCAAGCCAGGTAAAGGATTATGTCTCGATCAAGATACAGGAGGGAAACGCGGTTTACTTCGACAACCAAATTGTGACCGATGATCAGGTACTACCTCGCCTTTACGAACTGCACCGCGCAAATCCAGACATCAAGATCTCAATCAGCGCGAGCTTGATGGCGATGCACGGCGACGTGATTACTGTTCTGGACAAGGTTCGCTCCGCTGGAATCACGAAAGTTGGGTATCAAATCAGAGCCGCAGGCGCGCCGGCTGCACAACCGGGAGCTCCTCCACCACCGCCTCCGCCGGCACCGAAACCGTAGGCTTCGCCGCAGAGCGTCGGCAGTTTGGCTTGCAATTTGCGAATCGCCTTGGCGCGGTGACTGATATTGTTTTTCACTTCTTCGGGCAGTTCGGCAAAGGTTTCTTCGAATCCATCTGGAATAAAGATCGGATCGTAGCCGAATCCGTGTGAGCCCCGCGGCTGTTCGGCGATTTTTCCTTCTACAACTCCTTCGAACGTCGCGAGGACCTGGCCATCGCGCGCGACTGCCAGAACGCAACGAAATCGCGCGCGTCGCTGATCGCTTTTCGCCTCAACGTTCGCAACTCGGCTCAGTAACTTGGCGATTCTTTCTTTGTCGCTCGCATTTGCGCCTGCGTAGCGTGCCGATTGAATTCCCGGGGCGCCCCCCAAAGCTTGGACTTCCAGTCCTGAATCATCCGCGATTACCAAGCCGGGCAATTTTTTTGATACCGCGATTGCTTTGAGTTTCGCATTTTCTTCGAAGGACGTCCCGCTCTCCGTTATTTCGGAAATCTCGGGATGGGCAGTGAGATCCCGTACAGCCGAAGCTGATCCGAAAATTTGCTCAATCTCCCGCGTTTTATGCGCATTGCGCGTTGCCACAATCAATTGCATTGGCGTTTGACAGGATTCAGAAGATTAACCACGAATCAACACGAATAGACACGAATAACCGTGAGCCTTCCTTACAGTCGCGACCCAAGTGACGAAGAGCGTCAACCAACTCGGTGACAGTTGACGAGTAGCGACGCTCTTCTGTGAATTGGTGTTCATTCGTGTCCATTCGTGGTTTAACGTCAGGGGTTTTCCATGGACGAGCGCCGCAAACCGTATCCATTCGACGAGTTCGAACCAAAATGGCAGGCCATCTGGGAAGAGCGACAACTCTTTCACGCGCCCAATCCCGGTGAGAAAGGTTTCGATCCCTCGAAGTCGAAATTTTACGTCCTGGATATGTTTCCCTATCCGAGCGGTGCAGGCCTGCATGTTGGCCATCCTGAAGGTTATACCGCCACGGATATCATCGCGCGTTACAAGCGCCTGCGCGGATTCAATGTCTTGCATCCGATGGGTTGGGACGCATTTGGCTTACCTGCTGAACAATACGCGATCAAAAGCGGCCAGCACCCGGCAATCACCACACGCGAAAATGTGGCCAAATTCAAGAACCAGCTCAAGCGAATTGGTTTTTCCTACGACTGGCAGCGTGAAATCAACACGACCGATCCACGTTATTACAAATGGACGCAGTGGATTTTTCTCCAGATTTATAATTCCTGGTTCGATCCGGCCAGAAACAAAGCCGAGCCCATTTCGACGTATTCGGGGAAAAACCCGGATGAAGTTCGCCTCGCGTACGTGGCTGACGTGCCGGTGAACTGGTGTCCGGAGCTCGGCACTGTTTTGGCTAATGAGGAAGTCGTCGATGGGAAAAGCGAGGTTGGCGGATTTCCGGTCGTGCGACGGCCAATGCGTCAATGGATGTTGCGGATTACCGCTTATGCAGAGCGCCTGCTCAAAGAGCTGGACGGACTCGACTGGCCCGAAGGAATCAAGTTACTCCAGGGAAACTGGATTGGGAAAAGCGAAGGCGCAGAGATCGATTTCAAGATCGACAAAAGCGACCAAAAAATCCGGGTTTTTACCACACGTCCCGACACGCTTTACGGAGGAACGTTCCTGGTGCTGGCGCCAGAGCATTCGCTTGTCGATCTAATTGTGACTGAAGAGCAATGGCCGGCAGTGCGCGAGTATCGCGAACGGACAGCGCGGAAAAGCGATCTCGAACGCGCCGATCTGTCCAAAGACAAAACCGGCGTGTTTACCGGCGCGTACGCGATCAATCCGGCAAATAATGAAAAGATTCCAATCTGGATCGCTGACTATGTGCTGGTCGGTTATGGGACTGGCGCGATCGGTGGCGTTCCTGCGCACGACGAACGTGATCTGGAATTCGCGAAAAAATTCGATCTGCCGGTTGTCGTTGTTGTTCAGCCAACAGGAGATGAACCGGCGATGGGATTTACCGGCGAAGGCATTGCAGTCAATTCACCAATTATCGATGGCCTAACCAGCGCTGAAGCAAAGAGAAAAATCACTGCGTGGCTGGAGGAATGCGGCCAGGGTAAACGCGCCATCAATTACAAATTGCGCGACTGGCTTTTTTCCCGGCAGCGTTATTGGGGTGAGCCATTCCCGATCGTCTGGGAAGGTGGCAGTCACCGTTCGTTAGGCGAAAACGAACTGCCACTCGTCCCGCCGCCACTGGAAGATTACAAGCCCACTGGAACTGCCGAACCGCCGCTTTCAAAGGCAAAAGATTGGATTCGTTACTCCGAAAAAGCGACTCGCGAGACGAACGTCATGCCGCAATGGGCCGGCTCGTGTTGGTACTACTTGCGATTCTGCGATCCAAACAACGATCAGCGTTTCGCAGGAGAGCAGGCCGAGCGCTATTGGATGGGCGGCGAGAAGCCGGGTGGTGTCGATTTGTACGTTGGCGGCACCGAACACGCTGTCCTGCATCTGCTGTATGCACGCTTCTGGCAAAAGGTGTTGTTCGATCTCGGTTATGTCTCGAAGGCGGAGCCATTCCAACGCCTGGTCAATCAAGGAATCATCCTGGGTGAAGATAATCAGAAAATGTCCAAATCGCGCGGCAACATTGTGAACCCGGACGATGTGATCGACCGGTACGGGGCCGACGCCTTTCGCTGCTACGAGATGTTTATGGGACCCCTGGAGCAAATGAAACCGTGGAGCATGCGCGGCGTGGAAGGCGTGTCGCGTTTTCTTGCGCGCGTCTGGCGTTTGTTCATGACCGAGAACCAGGGCGGCGACTGGGAATTGTCTGCGAAAATCAAAGAGATCGATGCAAGCAAGGCACAGCAGAAGATGACCCATGCAACGATCAAGAAAGTCACTGAAGACATCGAGTCGTTCTCGTTTAACACGGCGATTTCGCAGATGATGATTTTTGTAAACGCGTTCACCGGTGCGGAAGCGATTCCGTTCTCATCAATGCGAGCCTTCCTGGTTCTCCTCAGTCCGTTCGCGCCGCACATTGCCTCCGAGTTATGGGAAAAGTTGAACGGCAAGTTTACGGACGCGCGTGGCGATATTACGGAACAGAGCTGGCCTTCCTATGATGAGCAGTTACTTGTCGAAGACGAAGTGGAAATCGTCCTTCAAATTAACGGAAAGGTGCGCGATCGAATGAAGATGCCGATTGTTGCAACGGATGAAGAAATGAAAACCGCCGCGTTGTCGAACCCGAAAATTCAGGAGCGAATTGCTGGTAAGACGGTGGGCAACGTGATTGTAGTCCCCAAAAAGCTTGTAAACATCGTCGTCGATTAGTTCGATGAACCGCTATGTGGAAGGAATTTAAGGAGTTTGCGATCAAAGGAAATGCCGTCGATCTCGCGGTGGGCGTGATTATTGGCGCCGCCTTTGGAGGTATCATCAATTCACTCGTCAAAGACATTCTCATGCCGCCGGTAGGCTTACTGACCGGTGGCCTCGATTTCTCCAACAAATTCCTCATCCTTAAGGCGGCGCCCGGCGGCGGTTCCTTTAATACTCCGGCCGAGGCAGCCAAGGCAGGGGCAGTGACTTGGAACTACGGAAATTTTATCACTCTCGTGATCAACTTCATCGTCGTCGCCGTCTGCATTTTTCTCGTGGTCAAAGCGATGAACAAGTTGAAGCGGTCGTCGCCGGCTGCCGAGGCAGTTTCGAAGGACTGCCCAGCCTGCGCCATGACGATCCCGATCAAGGCGACACGTTGTCCGCATTGCACGAGTGAGTTAGCGCAAGCGACCCCGCAGTGATGTTGTAGCCGGCGTTGTTCGTGCCGGCCAGCGAAAATCCATTCTCGAAGCCTTCACGGGGATCTAGGCCGTCTCAGTCCTAGGGAATTTTCGTAAATTATTGCTTGCCCTCGGCAGCTTCGGCTGCTAGGAGAACTGCCAATGCCGAAGTGCCTTAACCTCGCGGTGGCAGCAGCTGGCGCTTGTTTAATTGTTGGGTGTGCCACGCAATCGAAATCAAATCTTGGTGGAGCGCGCCGCGTACCGAATGTCCGCACTACTGCCTACACACACAATGAAGGAAGCGGATGCCATAACGCAATTGGCACTCATCTTTCCGGCCGCCACGTGATGAGTGCCGCCTCTGATTGGTCGCGTTATCCGCTCGGCACACGGTTTCGCATTGCCTCGACGAACGACGAATACATTATCGACGATTATGGATGGGCACTCGTCGGGACTGATACCATCGACCTGTATAAACCGAGCCGGCTGGAAATGAGACGCTGGGGCGTACGTCACGTGGACATCGACATCTTGCAATGGGGATCTGAGGAACAAAGTTTGAAAGTCCTCGCACCGCGCTGCAAACATCGTCGGATCCAGCAGATGGTGGCAGCTCTTGAGAAAAAGAAGGGGAAACCAAGCGTCGCGCAAACCACCCCTCCTCGCAGTTCGCTTTGATTTAAGGCCCATCGCGTCGCATTCTCCCGGCGCATGAGAATATTCGTTGTTGGCGGCGCTGGTTACATCGGAAGCGTTTGCGCCGAGCTATTATTGGATGAGGGCCACGAAGTAACGATCTTCGATAATCTAACTGAAGGCCACCAGCACGCTGTCGATTCACGCGCTAACTTTTTTCACGGCGAGTTAGCCGACCGCGCGCAAATCCAGGCTGCGCTGTCTAACGCGCGCCCGGACGCCGTGATGCATTTTGCAGCAAACGCGCTCGTTGGTGAATCAATGCGCAATCCATCCAAGTATTTTCGCAACAACATTTGCAACGGGTTGAATCTGCTCGATGCCATGGTTGCAACAGGCATTCAGCGAATCGTTTTTTCCTCAACTTGCGCGATTTTCGGACTGCCCGAGCGGTTGCCAATCGAGGAAACGACGCCGGCGTGTCCGATCAATCCATATGGTGAATCGAAGCTCGCCTTCGAAAAAATCCTGCGCTGGTACGATCGGATCCATGGACTAAAATTTGTGTCATTGCGTTACTTCAATGCAGCTGGGGCCACCAAGAACTTCGGTGAAGATCATCGGCAGGAGACACATTTGATCCCCAACGTGCTTAAGGTCGCGCTGGGC
>WNGE01007961.1_pt1 | contig 11428 bp, 11 predicted proteins | sample 5400651 | NCBI WGS metagenome assembly WNGE01 (sample SAMN13153370, study PRJNA577476) | soil metagenome | isolation source: 60 cm soil or saprolite under grassland replicate 2 | place: USA:California | collected 2016-06-15 | reverse complement strand
ACGGGTTGCACATGCCCCGCAGCCGCTCGGCCGTCCAGGCAAGGCAGGACCTGCAGGATTCGGGGATCCCCAGCCGCGGGTGGCAGACCCGACAGTACCCCGACACGTAGGAGACGCCGACGCCGCAGCATTTGCACGCCGGTGGCGGCACGTCGGGGTGCAGACAACGCCAGCAGCGCTGCCGGTTGACCTCGCACACCCCGTCGGGGCAGGTCCGGCAGGGCCGGACGGTCAGCGTGGGCATCGCGGGCCGTGGCCTTACACCGGCGGCGCCTGGCGTCCGGGGCGTCGACGGGCACTTCGACCCGCTCCAACGGCAGTAGCCTGGTGGGCCTGCGAGGGTTGCGTGCCGGGTGCCGCGTCGGGTGTGGGGCGGCGGGCAGCGGCCTTGTCCGGCTCGGGCGCCAGCAGCTCCTCCACCCCACAGCCGAGCACCGCGCAGATCACGTCAAGATCATCCAGTCGGATGGTCACCGGCTGTCCCGACCACAGGTTCGACATCTTGCCCGCACTGATCACCAGCCCCGCCTCGGCGAGCATCCGCTGCAATTGTGAGGACTTCCAAATATCGCGTCTGGCCGCGGCCATCCGCAGATTCCACCGCATCGCCGCCTCCAATCTTTCGGTCCGTCATCCGGTGAAGCGGGCGCTGGCACGCTGCCCAGCCGCCACCCAGGCGTCTTCGATGTGGGTCTTATTGACATGCACGTAAATCATCGTGGTGTTCACCCAGGAATGGCCGAGCGCGTCTTGGATCGCGACGATATTCATCCCCTGGGCGTACAGGTCCGAGGCAGCGAAATGCCGCAGCACATGCGGGGAGACCTTACCGGCGTAGGCGGGGAGATGCCGGGCCACCGCCTGGGTCAGCCCCGCACGCAGCGCGTTCTCGCGCACCCGGGCCGACACCGCCCCGGCGTGGCGGCGCTCGGAGGGAAACAGCGGCGCGGCCGGATCGTCGGCGTGGTCATCGAACTCCCAGCGCGGACCGGCCAGCCACCACTCCAACAGCGCCCGTGACCCGTTGATCAGCGGGACCAGCCGTTCCTTCTTCTGCCCACGGCGGCCCTTGCCGCGCAGCAGCACCTTGCCGAACCGGCCGAGGTCGAACCGCACGTCCCCGACCTGGAGCAGGCACAGCTCCGAGACCCTGGGGCCGATGAGGCTGGTCAGGCGGCTGGCAGTGTAGTTGCGTGCGCCCGGGGCGTACTTGCGCACCCCTGGCAGCTCCTCCCGCCACCGCGCAAACAGTCGCTCCACCTCGGCCGCCGGCGGCGGCACCCGCACCTGCATCCCGCGTCCGGCTTTCGGCCGGTTCATCTCATCGACCGGGCTGGCGACCAGATACCCGGTCGCGGCATGAATCTCAGGCCGGTGGCGCAGCTCAAGGAAGGCGAAATACACCGCGATCGCCTGGGCCTTGCGCACCCTGGTCCCGGCCGCCATCTCTCGCTGGTCGCGGCCCAGGAACCGGTCCAGGTCCTGCGGCTGCATCTGCCACAGCGGCCGGCCGAACCACCGCCAGAGCTCGGTGACCACCTCGACCTCCCCGGCGATGGTGCGATCGGCGACCCCAGCCGACGCCCGCGCCAGGACGTACTCCGACAGCAGGTCCTGTTCGAAGTCGGCGATCTGCTCAGCCGTCTCCAGCAGCGGCCCCGACCGCAGCGCCTTCACCACCGCCAGCCCCACCCGACCACCCCGCTTCACTGATCCTCAGACTTCACCGATGTTGCCGAGCGTGTCTCAACAATCGCGAGATCATCTCACACGTACGGGCGGCGCTAGCAACTCGACGAAGCCCAGGCTCAGCCTGCAGCGCGGCAGCAACGAGACCGTGGACGCTCAAAGGAACTCGAGTGCGGAAGAACAGACGGCCGCCGCCAGCTCACCGTCAAGGCCCACAAGGGCGAGACCATCACCGCCACCGACGGCTTCTACGTGATCGGCGGCCACAACCCCGGCGTTGCTGGCGCGGTGCTGACGGAGGCGCTGGCAAGCCGGTTCGGCGTGCAGGTCCAGGTGGCCACCTTTACCGACCGGGTTCACCGGAATTGGGTCTCTGACCTGCGCCGATGCGCAGCATACATGCTCGCGACGGAAGATCGATAACCCTCGGACCGGCCTTCAGCCAACGACGGTGTCGGGCCAATGTCGGCAAGTTAGCGGGAAAGCGTCGGCCCGACGAGGTCTTGCGGGCACCGCAGGGTCGCAGTAACAACCGACCTGTACCGACGCTAAGCCGTTAACCGGAAGTTTCGCCTGTAACCCTCGCCTGCGCTGAGGCGTCTTCGTCGGCCTGACCCAGTTGACGGCGCAGCAGCTCGCGCACGTCGACCCCACGGCTGTGGAGGATCAGCGTCTTCGAGGCGAATGGGTCCAGTCTCGAGAACGTGGTCAGGACTAGGCCGTCGTCACGCAGTTGATGCTCGGTGATATCGCGCAGCGCACCAAGCGGCAGCGGGGTCTGCGCCCAGGGATTGTGCAGCAGGTGCAGACCCTCGCTGAAGGTTTCCCGTTCATCCGGGCCCCGGTCACCGACTATGTAGCCGAAGGTCTGGGGTGTGGTGGCGTTGGGATTCGGATCAGGGATCGTGCCGAAGCGGATCATGGCGACGTCGGGTGGACCGTAGCCACGCTCGGTGCCAATGCGGTTGAACTTGGACACCGTGCTGCTGTTGGTGAACAGCACGGCCGCCAAGTGGGCCGCTTCAGGCATGGCGAACAAGCCACTCGGGATGCTCTTACCGCCATGCTGATGCTGACCGATCTGCGCCGCCGTCAGCTGCAGACCCCCACGAGCGTCGTAGGCGACGATGTCACGTCGGCCATACAGGTATTCCGAGAGCCACCCGACGGCGTGGATCAGGGCGCTGGCGGCATGAAAGGGCTCCAGGGCGATGACGAAAGGTACCCCGGCGACGTGCGGCTGCTCCCAGTAGGCCAGCTCGGCCGCGTCCCGTTTCAGGAGCTTGCGCCGTAACGCCTTGCCGGCCTGGAACACGAACTCCCGCTGGCTTGACGGCAGGTCGTCCGGTATCCCGAGCCAGGCGTTCGTGGAAAGGGCGGCATCATCTTCATCTGCATCCTGCGATGGGTTCGACGTAGTCACCTCGATGGCAACCGGCACATCCCCACGAATCACAAAGTCCGGAGCGGGGCTGTTGCGGTCGAGGTCGTAGCCCTGCTCCTTCAGGTAGGCGAACAGCGCCAATTCGAACACGCGCGGGGAGAACCCGCCGGTCTGGAACTCCCGAACGAAGCTGTGGTCGACGTCCCGGAACTCAGCGAAGACCTCGTCCATCAGACGTCGCGCTGCTGTGAAGCCGGCGTACTCCCGGATGTGGCGGAACTCCCGACTCGTGGCTTCGATCGGTACCACCAGGTTGAACAGGCTGCGAGTCATGCCCACATGATTGCCGATCAGCCCCTTGCCCACCTTCGCCTTTCCCCCTTGTCCGCAGCCCCACCCAGATCCTGGCGACCGCCGTGCCCTCCAGCTCATAGCTGCCCGAGGGTTACGCGCAGAACTTCTACGAGGCCGCTTAGATCGCCTCGGGCGCTTGGAAGCGTGTTGGCGACGCGTCGGGAAGATCGTCATCTCCTTCGTCAGCTGAGGCGACCGCTTGGACCTCCTCCGGCGTGACGGGAGGCCAGTTCGCGTTTGCGTTGGCGAAAGAGATGAGCTGCTCGATCTCCGAGCGGAACTGCGGACCGAGCGACCAGAGCCGCCGAGTTTGCCGAAGCCAAGCTGACCGTGTCGAGCGGTTGCCATATACGGACCACCGGCGTAGAGCGCTGACGACGTTGGCCAACCCGTCCTCGACCATGTCGTTGCGTCCCCCCGAGAGGCCCAGTTGGAGCCGCGACCATCCGAGGAAGAGCCGAGCGTACTCATCAACATCGGCGACTGGCTCTAGAAACTCGACAGCATCCTCATACCGACCCTGGTGGTGAAGGAGCTGGCCGAGCGACGATCGAGACCTGATGTTCGTGTAGTCGCGGCGAAGGCTCCCGCGCCACAATGATTCTGCGAGCTTCATTCGCTTCTCCCGACGCGCAAGAGCGCCTGCGGTGCCGAGTTCACGGGCAGCCTGCTGCGCACCGCCTGGCCCGAGCGCGATCCGCTCTCCGGCCAGCGCGTAGAGCAGGCACGCTGCGTTGATCTCCCCGCGGTTCCTCAGGTGCGTCGCGATACCCTTCAGAGCGCCGATCGACTGTGGGCCCTCTGCGACTGCGTCGGCGGTGATGTCCTCGCGGATGTCGTCGGCCGATGTCGCGCTATGAACCGGCGCATCGACTGACGCCGAGAGGATGCTGACGACGAGCTGGTTGACCGAACAACCTTCGGCCTCGGCGCGAAGTGCGAGCCTTCGGTGCAGCGAGCGCGGAACGCGGAGAGAGAACCGTCCGCTGTAGGTCTCGGGCTCCTCCTCGCCACGTGGTGAGGGGATCTCGTTGCCCAGCTCGACTGCGGCGGCGAGCCATGATTCGAGCGCGCTTTCGAGGTTCGAAAGTGCCTCGGTTGGCGTTGCGCCCTCTGCGAAGCAACCCGGGAGTTCCGGCACGCGTGCTGCGATTACTCCCTCGTCGGGAACGAGCTCGCGCGACCAGGGGCGGCGGAGCAACTGCTCAACGACGTCCTGGTTGTCCTTTGTCTGAACCATCTTGGTCGAAGACCTCCTCGAGCGTCCTAAGGATCCCTGTTGCTGTCCTTAACCCGAGCACCTTGTTTCCAGTCGGGATCGTGATGGCAGGCGCCCCCGGACGCAGCGCCAGCCAGTGCGACCCCTTGCCTCGGCTCTTGTCGATCTCGTAGCCCAGCGCTCGGCACACTGCCGCGGCGGCTTCTGGGGTAGCGGACCTGCGATTGAGGCGAAACTCGGCCATGGCCCGCTGTGCAGCAGACCGGTCGTATCGGGTCGACATACCTGATCTCCTAGGACATCGACACCGCATCCGGTGTTAAATGATGACGTCATACTAGGCGCCACTGTATATGGTGTCAACCAGCTCGTGGTCTCCGGCTGGAGCTCGTTAAGTCCGAGTCGGTCAGAACGCGGGGAATCGTCGCTCTGACCAACATCTGCACGGACACCCGGGTCGCCGTAGGTGACCGGCATTGGGTGTAGCGCCGTCTGGACGCGCTGACGCGCGACTGCGGGCTCGGCGAGTGTGATCGGCCGCCGGTCAGGATGGCTCGTGCCCGGCTGTCAGCTTGCCGCATGGCGGGATCTCGACGGGGTCGATCATGTGCCGTCCGTGCTCGTCCAGCACCGGCACGGTGTCCTCGTCGACCACGATGTGCACCGGCCGCCCGTCGGTGGTGAGTACCGGGTAGCCGTCCCAGTTCCAGGAAGTACTGCCGGCCCACCATCGCCACCTTGGGTGGGCGGTCCAGCGGCACCCCGAAACCCCTAGTCAGAACCCCATGGGCGCCGCCGGTGGGGATCGTGGCCGAGGGGGTTGGGTGCCAGGTCGAGCGCGTCGGCCGGCTCGAACCGCTCCGGCGGCTCTGGCACAGCGCCACGCCCTCGCCAGCAGGACGTGCTCGCTGTGGAGCACCGCCCAGACCTGCAGGGGATAGTCGCCGTCGGGTGGGACGACAGGGCCGGTGAAGACCGGGCCGGGATCAGGATGGGCGGCAGCCCACGCGTGGATGGCTGCGCGGGGCCACCGCCGGCCGCCGGTCGGGTGGGCTCGACGGGCGAGAACCCGTCCGTATCGGCTAGCTCCAGGACCCGCCGGCAGGTGACGCCGAGCAGGCAAGCGGCCTCGGCGCCCGTAACAAGCTGGGGGTGGGCGTGGACGGTCGAGGGCACGCTCCCCGGCGAGGCGAGGTCCCGTGCAAGGTCTGTGCTGAGGGTCGCCGACTCTCCGGCCAGGCTCCAGCCGTCGTCGCCATTCCGCGCGTCGCGTAGCACCCCCTGGCGTCCGAGGTGGCGGCGGCTCGGGTCAAGGCCGGTCGGCCATCAACCAACCGGTGGATTCGCGAGCTGGGCTTCGAGGTCGGCGAGTCGACGGTTCTGGAAGCGTAGGTTGGAGCGCGCCGCCTGCAGCCGCCCCTCAAGGTTCCGGTTGTCCTGGGTGAGCTGGCGCACCCGCTGCTTGAGGGTGGTGTTCTCGGTGGTGATGCGCTGGATCGCTTCCTTGGTCCATTCGGCTTCCAAGTCGCGGATCTGCCCCATGAGCTCGCCGATGCCGGTCCGCTGGTTGCGGATCTCGGCGTGCGCGGCCTTGAGGGCGTCCTCGGCGTTGAGGGCTCGCTCTCGCCAAGAGGCTTCCTGCTGGATGGCTTGGTCGGCCTGGTCGCGCGACCGCTGGCGGATGACGTGTGCGGCAGCCTCGGTGATCAGCGCTCGAGCGTCGGGGTTCTGGTAGAGGAAGGTCCGTGAGACGCCCGCACGTCGCACCACCGCCTGGTAGGTGATGGGCGTCTTCTCGCGGCGTAGTCGTTACACGGTATCCCGGACACGCTGCAGCATCTCGGCCGTCCGCGCCCGACGTGCGGCGATGGCAGCGGCCGTCTGCGGCGAGGCAGCAGGCGTGCTCACGCGGACGCGTCCTGCGGCTCGTCGATGCTGCCGTCATCGAGGTCGAAGGCGACGGCGTCGCGGATCGGTTCGTCGTCGCTGTCTGCGGCGGCAAGCTCGGCCGCCGGGAAGGAAAGGCTCCACAGGCGATGGAAGTAGTCCTGCGGCCGGCGCAAGTCCAGCGCTAGGGCGTCGTCGAGCAGGCCGAGCCCGGCCAGGGCCTTCTCCAGCCCGTCGATGGGCGCGGGCGGTCGGCTCGAAGACCTGGTGCAGGTAGTCGGCGGTGGCGTCATCGGGGGCGCGCTCGGCGATCGAGGCCCACTGCTCGCGTTTGCGGCGCCAGTAGAGAAGGTCGGCGCCCGACAGCACGAACTTGTCGCAGCGGTGGCAGTCGAGGTTCCAGGGGCAGGCGCCGCCGTCGACGACCGGCTGGAAGGTGCAGAAGCCGCCCTCGGCCGGGGTGCTGCGGCGGCTGAGGTCGATGGCCAGGGCCAGGGCCTGCTCGCGGGTCATCGGCGTCGTGTCGGGGCTGGCGAGGAGCTCGCCAGGGTTGGGCGCGCCGGGGCCGGCCACCCAGACATGGTTGAGGACGTCCTCCAGGTCCGAGTGCGCGAGGTGGACGTAGTGTTCTGCCATGCGGTCGGAGACCTGGCCGAGGTAGCGGCGGATGTGGGGCATGGTGGCGCCGTGGCGTAGCAGGTTGGTGGCCAGGGTGTGCCGGGCCTGGTGGGGGACGCAGCGGCCGAGGTCGAGCTGGGCGACCCACTGCCTGAAGCGGCTGTGGAACCAGTGGTAGGTCAGCGACGTCGCCCCATCAGCGTTGCACCGGCTGCTCGGGAACAGCGCCATCCGCGCACGTTCCTGCTGGGTAGGGCGGCGGCCGTGGCGGCCCTCGAAGCGGGCCAGGGTCTTGCGTTGGCGTTGCTGGAGGAGCTGGTAGAGGCGTTCGGGGATGCGGATCGCCTGGTCGTAGTTGCCGACCTTGGTCTGGTCGTGCCACAGCATCGCCAGCCCGCCGTAGCGGTCGATGCAGTCCAACCGCAGCCTGAGGATCTCGTTGGTGCGGCGGCCGGTGAGGATGATCGCCTCCCAGACGTCGCGCAAGCCGTGGTCATTGGGGTCGTAGGTCGTGGTGAGCTGGGCCAGGTTGGCCTCGTCGGCCAGGGCGCGGGCGACTGTGTCCGGGAACGGGCTGCGTGACTGCTTGGGTTCCCCGGCGGCGGGGATCGCGGTGATGAACTCCCGGTCCAGGCCCAGCCGCTCGGCCGTGCCAGTCTCCAACGCGTCGCGCAGCAGCCGTCGGAGGCTGTTGAAGACGATGCAGCGCTTGAGCGGGGTGACGGTGTCGGACGGCCTGCCGCCGCCGGGGCGCTTCGTCGCCAGCGGCGGCAGGCCATGGCGTTCGCGGTGTCGCTGGTCGGCCACGAACCGCTGGGCATGCTCGGCGCGCAGCCGGGTCGGATCGTGGCCGCCGCCGGGGGCATCGGTCTCCAGAAACGCGCTCAGCTCGGTGCAGGCCCGGCGGATGCGGTCGGTCGCAAGGCCAGTGCGGGGACAGTGCGGGGACCGGAGCAGGCCGGCCAGGTATTCCCAGAGCAGATCCCGCAGCCAGCGCTGGGAGATGGCGGTCAGGTCGACGTGGCTGGCGGGGTGGGGGAACCGCACACCGAAGTGGTCGGTCTCAAGGAAGCCTGCCTCGCGGGTGTCGGTGGGCGTGAAGTAGACCAGCCGCAGCTCGTTGCGCAGCTCTCGCAGGATCGCGGCGGGCCGGGGCGACGTCGGAATGTGGTTCGGGTCGAAGTCGGGATCGGCCAGCGAGTTCACGCCGTGTTCGCGGCAGGCGTTCACCAGGTTCTGGGTGCGCCCGAGGTCCCAGCGGGTGGGCCGTGGCCGCTGGGTGTGAATCAGTGTCCGTGATGCTCTTGTCATGTGGGGACCCGGTGAAGCCAGCGGCCCAGGCAGATGAGCGCGCCGGCGGCGCGGAAGACGTCCCGGACGCGGTACAGCAGCCCCCGCCAGCGGCGCAACGCCCAGGCATTGGCCAGGTGGGCGATCGACTGTCCACCAGCGCGCGCAGCCCGCCTGCAGGCACAGCACCAAACCATCGCTGCCGGGGCTGGCTGATCAGCCGAGGCAGCCATGACCCGGTATTGGATTTCCCGTGGACTGTCCAGACCCCACAGGCCGCCGGGACATTGCTCTACTGGCGCCCGGGCGATCCGCTGCCGCCTGTCTTGCTGAGGCTACGGCACGACCCACACTCGCGGCGTTGGCGCTGTCATCCTGCCGAGTAGGGAGCGCGTACCGGGAAGCATCGCCACTTCGTCGTCCAAACCGAGTTCTCGGATGACGAGTGCCTCGCCATACCCGAAACCTAGCCGACGGCACTGGGTGAGGAGTTGCTCCTGCGTTGGCGAGTCAGTCAGACCGTGGCGGCTACGCAGCAGTCCAGCCAGCACCAGATGCAGTGCCGATGGTGAACGCCGCTCAGCACTGGCCAGCAGCCCTTCAATGCGGGACCTGCTGCTCTGCGCGGCTGGAAGAAGCGACACCAGGCTGAGCTCGAACGACGCCCTGCGGAACCCGGTGTTCAGGATCGCGCTTTCACAGACTCGTTCGAGCAAGCGCTCGAAGTCCGAAAGCGCGGCCTGGGTCACGCCATCACGAACGACGCCGGCGCGGATGCGGCTCGCGTCCGCATCCACGCCCAGCAGTGGGTGGCGGCGGCGGGAAACCGCGAAGCTGATCGGCTGGCTGGCCAGCGCGGCCGAGGCGGCCCGTCCATCGCCGAGCATTGCGTGGAGATCGGACTCCTCCAGCCGCAGCCACGCAGCCCAGTTGGGGTCCAGCAAGGCGGCCCGCTGGACGTGCTCGTCCCAGATCTGCTCCCACGCCTCGATGCCTCCCTGGTAGCGCAGCGCCCACAGCAAATTATAGGCGGCCTTGCCGCGCATCGAGGGCGGCTGGTCGCCAAGCTGGTCCTCGTCGATCAGTTCGCCGACGTGAGCAAGATCACCGAGCAGCTTCGCGTGTGATGCGGCCGAGACCCTGGCCGCGAAGTCCCATGCCCGCACGGGCACGCGCCGCTCGTAGCGCTGGGTCTGCCGCGCAAGCGCGCGGCTGGTCCCGGCGGTCTCGTTGAAGAGCAGGTAGTACCGCCAAGCGCGGCGGCGAAGCGCCGGCAGTGGGGTCCAGCTCAGGGATCGGGTGGCGGCCCGCGCGATGCGGTTGACCGGGGGGATGTCGAAGGCGGCGCCCCGTGCCAGGCGGCCTGCAGCCTGGAGGCGCAGGCCAACTGGGTCGCGTCCAAGGACCACGCTTCGCCGCAGTTCCTCTCGCGCCCGGCGTGGCTCGGCGAAGTGGTCGAGCAGGACCGCCCGTGCCAGGTGGGTCACACGCAACGCCACTGGCTCTGGTGTCTCCTTGCTGACCTCCGGGTCTGCTGGGATCTCGTCCTCTGGAAGTTCGAGTAGCGCCAAGCATCGGCGCTGGAGGAGAACGCTGGGGTTGCCCTGCTCCACCGCCACTGACCGAGGCAGCGTCTCCCGGAGCCGGTCGACATTGGCTTTGCCGCCCTCGAACCAGACCCCCGCCTGCATGTCCTGCTTGGCTCCGCGCGCAGCTTCCACGATCACCGGCATGATGTCGATGTCGTTGCCGCTGTATCCCGCCAGCACGACCTGCCGCTCGCGCAGGTCCAGGTCGCGGCGGAGGGCGCGCTCCCAGTCGCCGCGCAAGCCCTTCAGAACATCGGGCGACTGGTAGATCAGCCGCTGCTCGCGCGGGTCGTCGCCACGAAACGTTCCATGCGGCTTGTAGATGTGGGCTGCCTGACATCCCGGCTGCTCGCACTCCGGAGGCCCAGGCCACGCGAGAACGTGATGGTCGACACGCAGCTCCTCCGCAGCCCCCTCGATCAGCAGGTCGTAGTTCGTCGTCCACACCGTGGCCCCCTCCTTGAGCGCACGGGCGAGAACGACATGGTTGCGGTTCGGCGGTCGCCCGCTGAGGTAGCGGAGCAGGGTCGCGTTGATGGAATGCTCGTATGATTTCCCAAGCGAAGCCAGCCGGTAGAAGAGCTGTTTGGGCGGGAACAATGCGGCGGCATCCTCATCCTCCGCCAGTCCACTAAGGTCGACGGCCGACTTGGTGGCAAACCGGGCCAGGTATGCTCTCCAGAAATCGCCGAACAATGGACATCCGGAGTTCCGGGAGATCCCAGCGCCAACAAAGTATGTCCAGCGCCGCAGCCGGCTGCCAGCAGACTCTACCTGGGAGCCAGTCACCTGCGAGCCTCTACCGAGTGTGGTCTTGACGGACCGTCACAAGGTCTGCCCCGACGAGAGAAGGTCCGAAACCGTGACGTAGGCTTCTCGCAGGTCTCCCTTCCTCTTCCCCATGAAGAACAGGACGACGTCACCGCGGCGCGTCTTCAGGGTTAAAAGAGGTTCGCTAGTTCCGATGACATGGTCGTTGCTCACCACAGGGACAGGCCGCAGTAGCGCAGGAACGAGAAGGGCAGGTGGTGGGTGTGGCGGATCCGGTGGATGCCACGCTCGGCCGCCGCGACGACGTCGTCGAGGGTGTCGCCGGCCAGGTTGGCCAGCTCCACCCCCTTGAGACTGGACCACAGCGGCTCGACCGGGTTGAGGTCGGGCGCGTAGCCGGGCAGTGGCTCCACCACCAGCCAGGACCGCTGACGGGTAGCCAGGCGCGCATCGCGTGGCTGCGGTGGGCGGGCAGCCCGTCCCACACAAGGGTCGCCTTCTGCCCGCCAAGGAAGCGGCGCAGCTTGTCCAGGGCCTGGATGAGCGTGTCGGTGTCGTAGGCGACTGGCTGGTGGTGGAAGGCCAGCTGCGCGCCGCCACCGCGGGAGCCGTAGCACAGCGCGGCGG
>WNGE01009580.1_pt1 | contig 11429 bp, 9 predicted proteins | sample 5400651 | NCBI WGS metagenome assembly WNGE01 (sample SAMN13153370, study PRJNA577476) | soil metagenome | isolation source: 60 cm soil or saprolite under grassland replicate 2 | place: USA:California | collected 2016-06-15 | reverse complement strand
GGCCAGCGCAGATTCTTCCACCAGGTGCGCCGGTAGATCGGCTCGATCGGCAGCAGCCGGTAGCGGAACGGGTAGTGCGGGAGCACCTGCGCCTCGATGCCCCGCTCCGCCCCGACCAGCACGGGCTCGATCCCCCGCCCCACGTCCCGCAGCACCTGGGCCAGCGCGAGGGCCGGCATGAGATGGCCGCCGGTGCCGCCGCCGGCGAGGAGAATCTTCACCACCCCACCCAGCCACACCCTGTGCGGAGTGCGGAGTGCGGAGTGCGGAATCTATAGGCGAGCGTCGTATCGCGGTTCGACATCTCACCTAAACTCCGCATTCCGCACTCCGCATTCCGCACTAGGGTCACTCCGCAATCCGCAATTTCATGACCCCGCCGCCCGCCGCCCTCTTCCGATACTGATCAAGACACCGGTGGCCACCAGGGCGACGAAGAGGCTCGACCGGCCGTACGAGATGAACGGGAGCGTGATGCCGGTCGCGGGCAGGAGCGCGAGACTCACTCCGATGTGCAGCGCCGCGGTGATGCCGATCAGGCCGGTCAGACCGGCGGCGAGCAGCTGGCCGAACAGGTCACCCGCGCCCCGGGCGATTCGGAAGCCCAGCCACACGAACGTGCCGAACAGCACGAGCATCGCGAGCACGCCCAGGAACCCCCATTCCTCGCCGATCGTCGAAAAGATGAAGTCGGAGTACGCGTAGGTCAGGTAGCCGAGCTTCTGCTGCCCCTGCCCCAGGCCGACGCCGAACAGCCGTCCCGCCCCGATCCCCACGAGCGACTGGTGCACCTGCCACGTGGCCTCGGAGGGGGCGCTTCCCGGGTTGAGAAATGTGACCACCCGGGCGAGCCGGTACTGGGCGCTCGCCACCGCGCCGAACAAGACCGGCGTCGCTACCACACCGAGTGCGAGAAAGTGGCCGATGCGCGCGCCGGCGGTGAACAGCACCACGCCGGCGAGCAGCGCGACCAGCAGCGCCATCGACAGATTCGGCTCGAAGAAGATGAGCGCGATCACGGGCGTGAGCACGACGATGAACGGCAGCACGCCGTACTGGAACGTCCGGATGCGCTCCCCTTTCTTGGCCGCGAGCATCGCCGTCCACAAGACCACCGCGAACTTGGCGAGCTCAGAGGGCTGCACCGTCACGAACCCGAGGTTCACCCAGCGCCGGGCGCCGTTGATGCTGGGGGCGATGCGGTGCGTGAACGGGAGCAGCGGCAGGAGCAGCAACAGCGCGACGACCGCCAGCACCGGCCAGGCGGCGCGCTGCCAGCGGCGGTAGTTCGCGCGGGCGAGCAACGCGGCCACGATGCCGCCGACCGCGGCGCCGAGCGCCTGTTTCAACGCGAAGGTCGAGCCCACCGGTCCACCGGCGATGGTCAGGAGGCTCGAGGCCCCGTACACCGCGGTGAGGCCGAACACGACGAGGATCGCGGCGACCAGCACGAGCAGGCGCGTCTCCCAGCGGACGTCCCTCATGTTCTTCCCACCCGCGTGGCACGTTTCACGCTTGCTCCACCAGCTTCCGGAACGTGGCGCCCCGCTCCTCGTAATTCTTGAACATGTCGTAGCTCGAGCATGCCGGGGACAGGAGCACCGCATCGCCCGGTCGCGCCGCCCGGCGCGCCCGTGCCATGACGTCGGCGAACGTCGTGCCCCGCTCCAGGGCAATCTCGTCACCCAGGTCCTTTTCGATCAACGGGCCCGACTCGCCGTACGCGATGACCAGACGGCAGCGCTTCTGGAGCAGCGGCGCGAGCCGGGTGTAGGGCTCTCCCTTGTGGCGCCCGCCCAGGAGCAGCACGAACGGCCGGTCCATCGCCTCGATGGCTACGACCGTGGACGCGATGTTCGTGGCCTTCGAATCGTTGATCCAACGCACGCCGCTCACCTCGCGCACCAGCTCGAGCCGGTGCGGCAGGGCGCGGAACGTGCGCAGCCCCTCCCCGATCAGGGCCGGCGCGACGCCCGCCTCCTGCACCGCCAGCGCGGCCGCCAGCGCGTTGGCGACGTTGTGGTCGCCCAAGAGCCCGAGCTCGGCCCGCGCGAGCAGCCCGTGTCCGCCGAGCCGCAGGCGGCGGTCGGCGACGTCGTACCACCCGTCGGCAGGGCCACGCAGCGAAAACAGCACGCGGCGGCCGGCGGCGCCGCTCGCCAGCTCGAGCACCGCCGGGTCATCGCCGTTCAGGACCCACACGTGGGTCGGCGCCGCGTTGCGGAACAGCAGCCGCTTGTCGGCATAGTAGTCCGCGACCGCAGGGTAGCGGTCCAGGTGGTCGGGGGCGAGGTTCGTCACGATGCCGATGTCCGGCGCGAAGTGCGGACTGTCGTGCAGCTGGAACGAGGAGACCTCCACGGCGAGCCACTGGTAGCGGTCTCCCTGCAGGGCGATGTCCGCGAGCGGACGACCGATGTTGCCGGCGGCCTCGGCGCGCAACCCCGCGGCGCGGAGCAGATGGGCCACCAGCGCGGTGGTGGTCGTCTTGCCATTGGTGCCGGTGACCGCGATGCAGCGGGTGCCCGACCGGGCGAGGGCGCGGAACCCGAGATCGATCTCCGACACGACGGGAATCCGCGCCGCGCGCGCGGCCGCGAGCGGCGCCGCCTCCGGCGGCACGCCGGGCGAGACGATCACGGCCGCCGCGGCGCGGATCCGCGCCAGGTCGTGCCGGCCGACGTCCAGCGTCACGCCGGGCAGCGCGGCGAGCCCCGCCAGCGCATCGCCGCCGTAGGGATGGTCCGACGCGTCGCTCGCGTACACGCCCACGCCCTCGCGCGCGAGCAGCCGGGTGGCCGCCACGCCGCTCTTCCCCAGGCCGATCACGGCGACGCCCCCGTGACGCCACGCCTCGGGGATCAGCGCACTTTCAGTGTCGCGAGCGCGATCGCCGCGCACATCACCCCCAGGATGTAGAAGCGCATCACGACCTGCGGCTCCGCCCACCCCAGCTTCTCGAAGTGGTGGTGCAGCGGCGCCATGCGAAAGACGCGATGGGCGTCGGCGTATTCCTTGCCGCGACGCCGCTTGTGCCAGCGATACACCCACAGTTGCAGCAACACCGAGACGGCTTCGGCCACGAAGACGCCGCCCGCGATGAGCAGCAGGAACTCCGCCTTGAGCATGATCGCCACCGTGCCGAGCGCGCCGCCGATCGCGAGCGCCCCGGTATCGCCCATGAACACCTGGGCCGGATACGCGTTGAACCACAGGAAGCCCAACGCGGCCCCCGCGAGCGCGCCGCAGAAGATCGTCAGCTCCTGGGAGCCGGGCAGGAAGTACACGAGCAGGTAGCGCGTCCAATCGCTGCGGCCGAATACGTACGCGAACACTCCGAACGTACCCGCGAGGATGGCGGTCAGCCCGGTCGCGAGCCCGTCCAGACCGTCGGTGAGGTTCACCGCGTTCGAGCTGCCGGTCACGACCACCGTGACGAACAGCAGGTACAGGAACGGCGGCAGGACGATCAGCATGTACTTGAACACCGGCAGCTGCGTCGACGTCGCGGGGAGCTCCGGGGCGAGCGGCCAGCGGATCAGCGCGATGCCGAGGGCCACGCCGAACGTGACCTGCCCGACCAGCTTCCACCGCGCCACCAGGCCTTGCGACTTGCCGCGCACGATCTTCAAGTAGTCGTCGATGAACCCGATCGTGCCGGCCCACAACATGGCCAGCACCGCCACCACGACATAGCGGCTATCGAGCCGCGCCCACAGCAGCGTGGGCACGACGGTCGCCAGGATGATGATCAGCCCGCCCATCGTGGGCGTGCCGCGCTTGCCGTGGTGGCTCGCGGGTCCTTCGGCCCGGATGACCTGTCCGACGTTGCGGTCGCGCAGTCGCCGGATGATCCCGGGGCCGAGCAGAAACGCGAGCAGCAGGGCGGTAACCGTCGCACCCGCCGCGCGAAACGTCAGGTAGTTGAAGAGGTTGAACAGGATGTGCTGCTTCGCGAACGGCGCGAGCAAGTGATAGAGCACGTCCGATCTCCACGCCCCCCGTGTTGATAGAGCTAGTTGAGGTGCCGCAACACGCGCTCCAGCGCCACGCCGCGCGACGCCTTGAGCAGCACGACCTCATTGCCGCGGAGCGCCGCCCGAAGCTTCGGTCCCAGCTCCTCCGCGTCGGACGCCGTCACGAGCCGCTCGCCCAGGGCCGCCCGGTGGGGCTCGAACGCCGGCACGAAGTCCCCCACCGCCGCCACCAGCGCCGGTCCCAGCGCCGCGATCTCCGCCGCCGCGATCGCATGCAATCTGGCACTCTCGTGTCCCAGCTCCAACATCGACCCCACGACCACCGCGAGCGGCTGCCCGCGCCGCCCGGCGAGCCAGTGGGCAAACTGCACCGCCCAGTGGAGCGACGCCGGATTCGCGTTGTACGTGTCGTCGATCACGGTGAGGCCGCCGAGCGCGAGCACCGCGCCGCGGCCCCCGGGCAGGCGGACCGCGCCGAGCGCCGCGACCGCCCGCGTCGGGTCGGCGCCCGCCTCGCGCCCCACGGCGAGCGCGAGCATCGCGTTCTCGATCTGATGGAACCCCACCACCGGGAGCGTAACGGCGTGCCCCCGCCACACGAGGCGGGGATGCCCCTCGTCGTCGAGCTCGGCGCTGTCGGGCCGGACGTCCGCCGCGGGCGCCGTGCCGGCGACCACCGTGGGGGCCCGGCGCCGCGCCTCGGCGGCGAGCTGCGGCGGGTCGGTCCCGACCACCGCCACGCGCGCCCCGTCCACGAGGGCGAGCTTCTCTTGCATCACGCCGGCAAGCGAGCCGAAGCCCTCGACATGCGCGTAGCCGACGTTGGTGATCACGGCGATGGTGGGCTCGATCACGTCCCGCAGGCGTGGAATCTCGCCGGGCACGCTCGCCCCCGCCTCCACGACGAGGGCCTCCGTTCCGTCCGGTGCCGCCAGGATCGTGAGCGGCACACCTACCAGGTTGTTCAGGTTGCCGCCGGTCGCGTGCACGCGGTAGCTCGTCGCCAGCACCGCCCGGGTCATCTCCTTGGTGCTGGTCTTACCGCTCGATCCGGTGACCGCCACGACGGGGCTGCCGGGCGGCAGGAGCCGACGCCGCGCGCGGGCGAGCTGGCCCAGCGCTACGAGGGTGTCGGCCACGGGGAACATCGGCAGCCCGTCCACCGGGGGAGTGCCGATCTGCACCACCGCCCCCGCGGCGCCCTTCTCCTTCGCCTTGCCGAGAAACGCGTGGGCGTCGAACCGCTCGCCCTTGAGGGCGACGAACAAGGTGCCGGGTGCCAGGTCCCGGGTGTCTGTGCTCACCCCCGTGAAGCGCAGTCCTCCGGGCCCCGCGACGCCCAGCGCGGCTGACACCCGCGCAGAATCCCAGTCCGTCACGAGGCTCCCAGCTCCCGCACCACCACCCGCTCGTCAAACGGCTGCTTTTCCGTCCCCACGACCTGGTACGTCTCGTGTCCTTTGCCGGCGAGCAGAATCGTATCGCCCGGCCGCGCCAGCCCCAGGGCATGGGCGATGGCCCGGCGGCGGTCGACCTCGCGATGATGGGGCTTTCCTTTCACGCCCGTCATGCCGGCCTCCACGTCGTCGAGAATCCGCTCCGGGTCCTCGGTGCGCGGGTTGTCCGACGTGAGGATCGCGATGTCGGCGAGGCGCGCGCACACTTCGCCCATCGGGGCGCGCTTGCCGCGGTCGCGATCGCCGCCCGCGCCGAACACGACGATGAGCCGCCCCGGCGTGAGCGGGCGCAGCGTCTCGAGGGCGCGCTCGAGGGCGTCCGGGGTGTGCGCGTAGTCGCGCAGCACGGGACAGGGCCGCTCGGCGATGCGCTCCATCCGGCCCGGGACCTGCGGTGCGTGCGTGAGCCGCTCGGCCACGGTGTCGACCGGCACGCCCAATCCCCAGGCACACGCCGCGACGCCCAGGGCGTTCATCACGTTGAAGCGGCCGAGCAGGGGCAACCGCACGTCCGCGTTGCCCATCGGTGTGACCAGCTCGAAGCGGGCGCCTCCCGCTCTCCCCGGAGCGGTGTCGAGCGCGACGCGCCGGGCGGTTACGTCGCCCGACCGCTCGCCGAAGGTCACCCGCCGGTGCGCGCGCCGCAGCCGCTGCCAGGCGGGATCGTCGGCGTTCACCACCTCGAGCCCGTCGCGCGCGAGGTACTGCACCAGCTTCGCCTTCGCCCGGAAGTAGTCCTCGAGCGTCTTATGGTAATCGAGGTGGTCGCGGGTCAGGTTCGTGAACACGGCGGCGCGGAACACCAGGCCTTCCACCCGCCCCTGATCGAGACTGTGCGACGAGACCTCCATCGCGACGCCCCGGGCGCCCCGCTCGACGAGCTCCGCCAGGGTCGCCTGGAGATCGATTGGACCCGGGGTCGTGAGGTTGCCCGCCTCGCCCGGCATGGCGGCCCCGTCCGGATCCACCGCGCCCAGCGTGCCGATCGACCCCATCGGCTCGAGCGCGGAAAGCACGTGGCGCAGGAGCGTGACCGTCGTCGTCTTGCCGTTGGTCCCCGTCACCCCGACGACGTCGAGCCGGGCGGTGGGTCGCCCGTACCACGCTTCCGCGGCGACCGCGGCGGCCCGCCGCCCGTCGCGCACCAGCACCTGCGGCAGATCCACGGCCTGCTCGCGCTCGACCAGCGCGGCGGCCGCGCCGCGGGTCTGCGCCGCCGCCACGAACTCATGCCCGTCCTGCACCGATCCCCGCACGGCGCAATACAGCATCCCGGGCGCGACCTGCCGGCTGTCGGCCGTGAGGCCGGTCAAGGTCGGCCAGGTGTGCAAGTCGGGAACCTCGACGAGCAGCTGGGCACCCTGGAGCGCGGCGACGATGCCTTCGAGCCCGATCATCGCCGGTGCCGGCGGCGTGGGGGCCGAGAGGCCGGAGCGGGCGTGGGCGCAGTGGGCGCAGCCGCGACGTGCGGCTGCGCGAACAGGGTGACGGTGGAGCCGGCGGCCGCACTGTCGCCCGCGGCCGGCCACGTGTGCTCGGCCGCTCCCCAGCCGCGCAGCGCCACGCGGAACCCGCGGCGGTGCAGCGCGTGCACCGCTTCGCGCATTCCCAGGCCCGTCACGTCGGGAACCGGCCGGCGCGGGGCCACGCCCGCGCTGTCGGGGCGATAGGGCCACGGCACCACGTACGGCACGATCCCGCCGTCGTCCTCGAGCGGCGCCGCCGCGGCGCGCGGCGCGATGGTGGAGAGTCGCGCCCGGTCGAGCGCCACCACGCGGGCCGCGAGCGTCTGCTCGAGCATGGAGCGGGTCACGGGCGCCGCCGTCTGCGCCGCGAAATAGCTCCCCTTGTGCGGGTTGTCGATCTTCACCACCAGCACGAGCTGTGGCTTGTCGGCGGGGAACAGCGCGGCGAACGACGCGGTGTACTCGCCCGCCGCGTAGCGGCCGTTGACCACGCGTCGCGCCGTGCCGGTCTTCGCCGCTACCGGAAAGTTGGTGAGCGCCGCCTCCGCCCCCGTGCCGCGCTCCACCACGCCGCGCAGCAAGCTGCGCAGCGCCGCCGCAACCGCGGGCGTGACCGCGCGACGCACCGGCTCCGGGCGGTGGCGGTAGCGCACGGCCCCGGGCGCGCCCCGCACCTCCCGGATGACGGTGGGCTGCAGCAGCAGCCCGTCGTTCGCGAGCGCCCCGTACGCCGCCGCCACCTGGATCGGCGTCACCGAGAGCTCGTATCCCATGGCGAGGCTGGCGGCGCTCAGCCGGCTCCACTCGGGCGGAGGGCGCAGGCGTCCCGCCGCCTCGGCGGGAAACTCGATGCCCGTGGGCGTTCCGAACCCGAAATCGCGCAGCGTGGCGTACTGCTCCGCGGGCTCGAGCCGCGCGGCGAACTTCGCGATGCCGATGTTGCTCGACACGCGGATCGCGTCCGCGAGCGTGAGCGAGGCCTGCGGCTCGTCATCGGTGATGGTGCGGCCGGGGAGGCGCCACTTGCCCCCCTCCCCCGACACGTGGTCCGCGGGCGCGACGCGCCGCAGCGCCAACAGGCTCGCCGCGGTGAAGATCTTGGCGAGGGAGCCGGGCTCGAACGTGTCGGTGAACGCGCTGGGACGGGCACTGCCGTCCCGCGTGCGCGACGCCAACGCAAGCAGCTCGCCCGTCGCCGGATCGAGCATCACGACGTCGCCGCCGTCCGCGTCCATGCGCCGCAGCGCGTCGTCGAGCGCGCGTTGCGCGATCTCCTGCAGCTCGGCGTCGAGCGTGAGCACCACGTCCAGGCCCGGCACCGGCGGCGCGATCACCCGGGCCGGCGATTCGTATTCCCGGCCGGCCCGGTCCTTCAGCACCACCGCGGCGCCCGCCCGGCCCGCGAGCAGGCTGTCGAGCGTCTTCTCGAGCCCGGACCCGCCGCCGCCGTCGTCCGTCAACCGGCCGATGGTGGCCCGCGCCACGCCGGGATCGGGATAGAAGCGGTTGAGGACCGGCTCGAGGTGCACGCCGCGGACGCTCCGCAACGGCTGCACTTCGAGCGCGCTGTACGGCCCCGCGAAGTACGCGTACCGCCGGCGCAGCGCCTGCTGCCAGGCCGGCGCCGAGAGACCGAGGCGCCGGCCGATGAGCGCACCGTCCGCCGCGGGATCGCGCAGCTCGTTGGGCGCGATGCCGACATGATAGGTCTCCTGGGTGACCGCGAGCGGCGTGCCGTGGCGGTCGTACAGGGTGCCGCGCCGGGCCGCGAGCACGATGCGCTCGGTGCGCTGCGCCTGGGCCTCCTCGGCCCAGCGCCGGCCCTCGAGGATCTGCACCTGCGCGGCGCGCCCCACGAGCAGCCCGAGGCTCACGAATACTCCGATTTCCACCACCTGGAGGCGGATCGCGAGCTTCGCCATCGCCTAGTGGGACCCGCCCGGCGCGGGGATGAGGACGATTTCGCTGTCGCTCGGCAGGTGCAGGCCGAGGTGCGTCTGGGCCCGGGGGACGAGCACGGCGCGGCTTTCCGCGGTGCGGATGCGGCGCTCGAAGGCGGCGCGGCGTCCATCCAGGTCCGCGCGCCGGGCGCGCAGCTCGGCCAGCTCGCGGGCGGCCCCGATGGCGGCGGTCTGGCGCGCGTACACCACCCACGTGGTGATGAGGAAGGCGAGGAGCCAGACGGCGACCCAGTGGCGGCCCTTAACCATCGCCCGCCACCTCGAACGCCCGGAAGCTGGCCGAGCGGGCGCGGGGGTTGTCGCGCCGCTCGGCGGAGTCGGGCCGGATCGGCCGCTTGGTGAGGACCCGACCGAGCGGCCGCCCGCGGCAGGTGCAAACGGGCTGCCCCGGCGGGCAGACACAGGCCCGGCTCCAGTCGCGGAACGTGTGCTTGACGATGCGGTCCTCGCCCGAGTGGTAGGTGATCACCGCCAGACGGCCGCCCGGCGCGAGCGCGGCTCGCAGCGTCGGGAGCGCCAGCTCGAGCTGCTCGAGCTCCTGGTTCACGACGATGCGCAACGCCTGGAACAGCCGCGCGAAGTCGGACGGTCCCGACCGCGAGCCGCGCGCCTCGCGGATCGCGTTCACGAAATCATCGCTGGTCGCGAACGGCGCCGTGGCGCGCCGCCGCACGACCGCGCGCGCCAGCCGCTTGGCGCGCGGCTCATCCGCCAGCTCGGCGAACGCCTCGGCCAGCCGCGGTTCCGGCCACGTATTCAGGATGTCCGCGGCCGTCACCCCGTGTCCCGCCGCCATGCGCATGTCGAGCAGCGCCCCGGGGCGAAAGGTAAACCCGCGGGCGTCGGTATCGAGCTGATGGGACGACACGCCGAGGTCGAGGAGGATGCGGTCGGGGCGGAACGACGCGATCGTGCCCAGCACCTTGCCGGACGCGAACGGCCCGGTCGAGTAGCGGATCCCCTGCTCGCCCAGCACGGCACGCGCCGCGGCGATCGCGTCGGGATCGCGGTCCACGGCGAGCACCTCCGCGCCGGCCTCCCGCAGCAGGGCCGCGTGCCCGCCGCCGCCCACCGTCGCGTCCACGGCACGGCGGCCACCTTCGGCCCAGGCCCGCACGGCGCCGCCCCGAAAGCCCCGCCTGCCGTGGCAGACGGGGCCGGATGTGTCGTCCCGCGAGGCGGGTTCAGGCGGGGCTGACGGGGCTCGAACCCGCGACCTCCGGTGTGACAGACCGGCGCTCTAACCAGCTGAGCTACAACCCCCTGCGACGGAGGGTCGCAATATAGGCCGCCGCCCTGGTCAATTCAATGCCTCAGAAATTCCGGCACTTGAATTGTTTCTTCACTTGCGGCATCACCGCTTCGAACTTCCCGACGTTCTGGAGCATCGTGTTCACCGTCGGCGGGTGGACCCGGGCACCGAAGATCAGCGCGTCCTTGGTGCGCGCGAGCCGATCGTTGATCCCTTTCGCGTCGCTGCAGCTCTTGGTCTTGGTCATGGCGCTCCATGGACCGGAGAGCGACGCGACGGACGACACGCCGTACCAGAAGCTCGCCTGCAGGCGGATCTGCTGGCGCGGGCCGAGCGTGTCGGCCGGCGTGCGGGACGCGACGAGCTGCAGCAGCTGATCGAGCCAGGGATAGGCGCGATCGTACGCGCCTGCCTGCGCGAGCTTCGATCCCGCGGTGAGCATGAACACGGCGGCGCTGATGCGATCGGTCGAGTCGGTCGAGCTCACGGCGGGCGTGATGGACGCCTTGGCGCTGTCGATGCGGTCCGCGAACGCGTTGCGGAACGCCCGCAAGGCTGCCGTACCGTATCCGCCTTGAGCTTGTTCGCCTGCGCCGTGTCGTAGGTCGCGCCCTCCACGATCGCCCGCGCCACGAGCAGCGAGCCCTTGATGTCGGTCGGGTCGAGCTTGAGCGACTGCTTGTACGCCCACACCGACGAGTCTTTCTGGCCCTTCAGGTCGAACGCCGATCCGAGCGTCTTCCAGAAGGTCGCCGACTTCGGATAGTGGCGGACTGCCGCGCGGCTGAAGAAGAGGAGCTGCTGGGTATCGGAGATCTGCTGCGCCGCCCCGAGCGCCGCCTTGAGGAGCGTCGTGTCGGCGAGCTTCGCCGTGTCGGTCGACACCTGGTCGATGAAGCCGTCGAGCGCGCAGCGCCACAGCTCACCTTCGATGCAGATCCGCTGCCGGGTGTCCCTGATCCGCTGGTCGCCGGGGTTGTGCACCAGGCCGTCGTCGAGCAGCGCTTTGGCCTGCGCGAATTGCCGCTGCTGCCGCAGCAACTCCACGATACCCAGCCGCAGCTGCACGTTCTGCGGCTCGCCCCCCAGCTCGTGTGTGAACGCGTCGATCGCCTTCAGCGTATCGCCCTTCTGCTGGTAGGCGTGGCTGATCACGTCCCACGCGGTGGCGTTCAGCGAATCGCCCTTCGTGGCGCGCAACGCCGCCGCGACGATGCTGTCGAGCGACATGTGCTGGGCCTCGTACACGGTGGCGATGCACAGGTGGGCGGCGGTGAGATTCGGCTCGATCGCCAGCGCCTTGCGCGCGGCGTCGA